>Ga0326597_10000006_pt1 | contig 343310 bp, 267 predicted proteins | sample RVTome_12_FD_203789 | JGI IMG/M metagenome (GOLD analysis project Ga0326597, IMG submission 203789) | Soil microbial communities from uranium-contaminated site in the Upper Colorado River Basin, Wyoming, United States - RVT100D185 | ecosystem: Environmental > Terrestrial > Soil > Contaminated...
AATGACCACGGGTTCCGTCCCGGCAGGCCGGGACTCCACCCGTGGCTACATTCCTGCGCCCCTTCGGGGCGAACACGCGCGGCCGAGTTCCCGCAACCCTTCGGTGCGGAGACTTTGCCGCCGAAAGCGTCACGGACCCGCCGGTCTTGCCTTCCAGGCCCGGGTGATCCTGCCGCTCACTCCTCCATTCCACGGGATTGCCGACGGCGCGAGAGGGGCAGGGAGTTCCGGCCTATCTGAAGTTCCCGATGTTCGGCCGCGCGAGCAGCTTTTGGACCAGTAGGTAGTTCACGCCGCGATACTCGGTGACCTCACCGCTGACCACGAACACGATGGGCTTCGTCCCACCGGCCGAAGCGATCTCCATGTCCTCCAGGAGCCGGTTGGGCAGCAGGCGAATCGGTATCTCGGGTGCGCCTCGCCCGCGGCTCTCAAAGGAGAAGGTGAAGTACTCCCCCTCGCTGGTCAGGCGCCCGGGCCGATCCACGATCCGTGACCCGTCGGGCAGGAGCTTCTGAGCCGCCGGCTGAATGGCATTGCGAAGATCGGAGTTGGGCGCGGGTACCCTTCGGCGCACGCGGCCGGGACGGGTCGGACTCGTGATTGGTTTGGGCAGGTTTCGGGTGTCTTCCTGCAACCGCTTGAGAATCTCGGCGGGGCTGGCCTCGCGCGGCGGTTCGGGATCCTCGGTCTTTGTCTTCTTCGACGTCGTTTTAGAGGCGGCCGAATCGTCGGGTTGAGTCGTTGTTGGCTGGTTGGTGGCTTTAGGGCTCTGCTTTTGCGCAGCGAGATTGTCGTTCGTGTTCTGCTGCGCAGAGAGGGCGGCGCCGGTGGTAATCAAGAGAAGGACGCTCAGTAGCGTCGCCAAGACGCCCCTTTGCCCAACCGGTCTTTTGCGATTCATGATGCGGACCTCCAAGGACAGAATCCGGCGGGTCATCCTGGTCCGCACAGCGGACCCTACCGATTTTGCCCGTCGTCTCGCCGCCGGGACGGCGGTGCCACAATATACTTCTGTTAGAGTCCCTTATAATGGACCTTAAACTATCAGGCTATTTGCTGATTTGTTCAATCAGGGTCTTGACGGCGGTCGTCGGCGCCTGACAGGCGTAGTCTTTGCATACATAGACCGTCGGCTTTCCGTCGAGGGTCTTCTTGCCCTTGAGGAGCGGAATCTTTCCGCCGACCGATGTAGCCGAGGCATCATCTTCGATCAGCCGGGCGAAGACCGCATTGGGCACGTAGGTCTGCCAAGCAGCGTCGATCAGCTTGTCCATCGCCGTAAGGTCGTCGGCCTTGCACACGAAGGCGATTTCCTTCGGCCGGCGATGGTAGAAGTCCACGCCGGCGAGCATCCGCTCGGAACTGAATGGGGAAGACTGCAACTCTTTGCCGAAGGTCCTGAGCATGATCTCGGCCTCTTCGGCGAGGTCCTTGCGATCGAGGAGGACGGCCAGTCGCTGAAGGTTCATGAGGTGGACGGAACTGCCGGAGGGAGTCGCGCCGTCGTTGGCGTTCTTGGCGCGAACCAGGACCTTTTCCGCATCGTCGGCCGTGAAGAAAAACCCTCCGCCGGCCGAATCGCGATAGTGGGCCATCAAGTGGCCGTTCAATCGGACGGCATGGTCCAGCCACTTCGCGTCGAACGTCGTCTCGTACAAGGTCAGTGCCGCCTCGATCATGAAGGCATAGTCATCAAGATAGGCCGTCGTACCGGCCCTGCCGGCGCGGTAGCTGCGGAAGAGACGTCCGTCTTTGTCGGACATCTTCGCCAGGACAAAGTCAGCCGCGCGAACCGCCGAATCGCGATAGCGTGGCTCTGAGAAGATGCGGTATCCTTCCGCCATGCTTGTGATCATCAGGCCGTTCCAGGCGGAGAGGGTTTTGTCATCCAGGTGTGGTTTGACGCGCTTCTCGCGAACGGCGAAGAGCTTCTTGCGGGCTGTATCCAGACGCACGTCGAGGTCCGCGATCGAAATGCCGTGTGACTTGGCGATCTCCTCGGCCGGCTTCGGCACGTTGAGAATGTTGTGGCCTTCCCAGTTGCCCGCATCGCTGACATCGTAGTAATCGCAGAACAGGCTCGCCTCGGTCGCGCCGAGGATGTTGGCAATCTCGCTGCGCGACCAGACGTAAAACCTCCCCTCCACGCCTTCGCTATCGGCATCACGCGTCGAGTAGTAGCCACCTTCGGGGCTTTGGAGATCGTCGATCACGTAATCGAGAATGCCTCGGGCGGTTCGTTCGTACAGCGGCTTCTTCGTCAACTGGTAGGCTTTGAGGTATATGCCCGAGACCAGGGCCTGGTCGTAGAGCATCTTCTCGAAGTGGGGGACGAGCCAATGGGGGTCGGTGGAATACCGGGCAATGCCGCCGCCGAGATGGTCGTAGATACCACCGTGGGCCATCTTCTCCAGGGTGAGTTCCACCAGTTGGAGAAGCCGGGCGTTGAGAGCGGGCCCCTCGCCGATCGAACGGTGATAGACGCGGAGCAACAGGTCCATGGCCATCGCGGGTGGAAACTTGTTGGTGCCGCCGCCGCCCAAGCCGCCTTCTTTCGGATCGAACGCGCGAGACAGCGCTGCAACGGCTCGAGGAACGACGTCGTCCGCCACGATTGCGTTGCCGGGATCGACGCGCGTCATTTGCCGGACGGCCTGTGTCAACTTGCCCGCCTGGTCCAGCGCCTTTTCTCGTTCGTTCTCCCAGACGTTATGAAGGTAGAGCAACACATCCTTGAAACCGGGCCGGCCGTAGCGCCCTTCCGGGGGAAAATAGGTTCCGGCAAAAAAGGGGCGACTGTCCGGCGTGAGCCACACCGACATCGGCCAGCCGCCCGATCGCGTGAGTGCCTGCGTCGCCGCCATGTAGATGTCATCGAGGTCGGGGCGTTCCTCACGATCCACCTTGATGCACACGAAGTGCGTGTTCATGATCGCGGCGATTTCTTCGTTCTCGAAACTCTCCCGCTCCATGACGTGACACCAGTGGCAGGCCGAATAGCCGATGGACAGAAAGATGGGTTTGTCTTCCTTCCTGGCCCGGGCCAGGGCCTCCGGCCCCCATTCGTACCAGTCCACCGGATTGTGGGCATGTTGGAGGAGGTAGGGACTGGTGGCGTTGATCAGCCGATTCGTGTGTTTGTGTTTGAGAGTTTGCGGGTCAGCCGTAGCCGTCACTGGGTGTCGCCCTCCATCCGCGCCCGAAGGGCCGGTCGTATCTTGAGACTCGGCCTTGTCGCAGGCGAGCGCGCCGACCAGGGAAATGACAACAATCAACGCAGCCCAACCGAGCAAATTGCGAGATTGCGCGCGCGGCGCGACTCCGACAGGACCCGTTCTGCACAGAATCATCGCAGAGAGTATAGGGCTGGTTTGATCGGGATGCTACTTCTCGGCTTCACAGGAAGAGCGCCGCTGAGAAGTGTGGCCGGTTGTGTGTCTTGAAAGTGGGCCAAACGACCCGCCGCTCTGTGCAGATAGACGCGGATTAACGATGGATCACTCCGCCGCAGCATTGATCAGGATGCGTCGGGCGGTTCTTGCGAACAACTCCAGCACGTCTCGAACGTGCCCGGATTCGTCTCGCCACAGGCTGGGCAGGCCCAGTCAGGCGCGGGTGGTCCAGGTTCGGGCGGTAGTTCGCCGTGTACTTCGTATTGTCGCAAGAGGTGGATCACTTCGAGGTATCGGCCGCGCGGCACGGCCAGTCGCGCCCGGGTGTTGGTCGGGCCGCCGATGCCATAAAGAGATTCCACAGGCCCGATCTTCTCCATGTATGGAATGCGAGCCCGGTTCAGAATCTCGCTGACCTCCGGCGTAATCCTGACCTCTTTGCCCTGAAAGATCACCGGAGGAAAATCTCCCTTGGGAATGTGATCGTCGAAATCGAGCGCCCGGCCACATTCGGGGCAACGATGTTCGGGCAGGCCGGCCAGGTTGTAGCCGCAGCCTGGGCAGCGCAGTCCGAGGTCGGGGATCGGCAGTGCATGGGGGTCGAAGGCCATCCACGGATTATACCCGAAAAAGAGGGTGGCCCGATCGCCCGTGATGTGTTCGCAAGCGATCGGGCCAGAGGGTGGAGTGGGATCTATGTATACCTGCTCAGGGCAGGTTCAGTTTCACCTATTCTTGCCTCCCGCGGCTCGTGACGGAGGCTGCGAACATCCGATCGCGCGTCAGACCGGGATTACCTGATGATGGTGGTGCTGCCCGGCTCCAGCATGAGTACGCTTTCTCTGGAGAAGAGTTCCAATTGCACGAGAAAACCTTGAAGAATCTTCGCCTTCTGCGGATCCACGGCCCTGATCGCCTCGATCATGGGCGCGACCGTCGGCAGCCGTGAGAGATTTAAGCCGGGTCGCGAGCCGCCGCCTACCTGAAGGGAAACGAACCGGTCGTCGGACTCTTTCCCGCCGAACATCTCGGCCATGATGTCAAAGATGGTCTTGGGCCTGGGAAAGACGCGGAGCTCGTAATCGCTGAGTTCCGCCTCGTCGGCGGTGAACTTGATAGCGTCGGCAAAACCGCCGAGCCGGTCCACCAGGCCCAACTCGAGGGCCTGCGTACCGGTATAGACACGGCCGCCTGCCAGGGACTCGATCTCGCCTTTGAGCCGATCCTTGCGACCATCCAAGACGCGCCCCTTGAACTCGCCGTAGACACGGTCCATGATGGCTTGAACGAGTTGCCTCTCCTCATCGTTGAAGGGGCGATTGGTGTTCATGATGTCGGCCCGCTTGCCGCGCTTGTATTCATGCCCGGTCACGCCGGCCCATTCCCACAAACCTCCAGTCACGATCTTGCCGCCCACGACGCCGATGGAGCCGGTGATGGAACAGGGCTCGGCAAAAATGGTGTCGGCCAGTGCGGAGACATAGTAGCCGCCGCTGGCGGCAACATTGCCCATGGACACGATGAACGGTCGGCCGGTTTCCTGGAATCGCTTGGCCGCTTCGCAAATGACGTCACTGGCCAACGCGGAGCCGCCGGGTGAATCGACGCGGAGGATCAGGGCTTTGACACTTTCGTCGGCGGTCGCTTCGGCGATGGCCCGGCGAATCGTGCCTGAAGCGGCACTGGATGAACCCCCGAAGAAGCTCGGTTCGGACTCGCCGGAAACGATCGGCCCCTCGACATAGACGACGGCAATGGCCGTCGCATCCGAGGTCTTGGCCCCCTTCATCATGTCGCCGAAGAGCTTGAATAGGCCGAATGGATTATTCAGGTCGAGTTCCGGGCCTTTCTCACCGCCGTAGTCGGACTCGATCTTCGTGCCGGCGCCGTATTGTCGCTTGATCTTGGCGACGAAGTCTTCGCGGTACATCAGGGCGTCGACGAGTTTGGCCTCGAGGGCCTCCTTCGCGCTAAAAGCACCGATATCGACAAGCTCGTGGACGCGCTCGGGGGTGAGCCGGCGGCTCTTGGCAACGCCCTTGACCAACTGATCGAAAAGTGAATCGAGCAGACGGTTTTGTTGGGCCTCAGCCTCTTTGCTTGGGCCGGTTCGATAGAAGGGCTCACCTGCGGACTTGAAGTCGCCGCAGTGGAGAATGTCAGCCTGCACGTGGAGCTTGTCGAGGAGATTCTTAAAGTACATCGCTTCGCCGTAGAGGCCGCTAAAGCTGACCATGCCTGCCGGCACGAGAACCAGTCGGCTGGCCGCAGATCCGAGAAGCAGGGTGCCGTTGTTCAGGTCCTCGGTGAGTATCCAGACGTCCTTGTCCGCCGCCCGCAGCGCTTCAAACTGCGACCGCAATTCCTGAATCTGACCGAAGCCCAGGCCGGTCTCGTCAATCTCGAAGATGACGGCCTTGAGATTGGCATCCGATCGGGCGGCGCGGAGCTTCTTCAGCAGGTCGAACATGTTGGGCGGCGCCTTATCGCCGAGGATGGCGCCAAGACCCATGGCATCGGGCTGCTCCGCCAAGGGGCCCTTAAGTTTGATCACGGCGACCACGTCGCCGTCGGCAGCCAGCGCCGGCGTTGCCGCCGTCAACACGCTCAGCGTGAAACATGCGATGATGATCTTGATGGTCCTTGGCATAGTCTTCGTCTCCGATTTCATCGCGCGCCTTATTCCTGAATGTGATACTGACGACTCAGTTCCAACACGCCTCACGCGAGACCCATTGGTACCGGCATGGCCCCAATCGTTATTGTGGATCACGCCGGGTTTATTCTAGCTACCAGGAAAGGCGATGGCCCATCTCCAAAAACATCCAGCCTGCGCCTCCCCGGGGGCCACGACAGTACAACCGCGCCACAGCCGACGGGTTTCCGAGTTTCGCAAGGTCCCCGAAAAGGCGGCGGTGCTCAAATGCGGCCGGCACTTCCCGCCTGGGCCGGTAGTTACAACGCGGCACTTCACGGTATCTCACGCGAGAAGCCGACGGGAAAGTGACCGACTGAGGCCCCGCAAGGGTCGCACCGCGCCACCGCCGGGATGGGCTAGTCGGCCGCCTCGTTGCGGCCGGAGCGATCGTCACCACGCACCGGGGGGGCCGAGGCCTGGGGGTGAGCGAATCCCTTGATGGCCGGCATGTCTTCGGGCTTCTCCTGCGGGTGGACGGCGAATACCTCGACCCGGACGATATCCTCGAACGGCACGGTCACTACAAAACACCCCACCTTGTAGGCCTCGTCCGCGGCCATACACTCGAACGTCAGCGTCATCGTGTTGGGATTACGGAGAATCTCTTTGATCTCGTAGGAGAAACCATCGCGGAGGTAGACGATGGTTCGGGTTTCGAGTTCATCGTGAAACTTCTTGTACTCGGGATCACTCTCGACCTTGTTGGGCTTCAACTGAGGGAAGTGACTCTGGGCACATCGCTTGCGAGCCTCCGTGACGCGCTCGTCGTAAGACTTGTCGAACCACCAATCGAAGTTGAAGACCATGGAAGTTCCTTCTGGCTGTAACGGGACATAGAATACGGAATCGGCCGCAATCTAGGACGACGTATGGTGGCTGTCAAACGCCCTAAACCAAAGCCAATAAGGATGATGCCCGGCATGGTCGATGTTACCGCCGAACGCAGCGAACGGATCAAGCAGGCTGCAAAAGACCTGGGCTTCGATCGGTGCGGCATTGCACGGGCCGGCCCCATTGAGCACGGGGACTTTCTCAAGGCGTGGTTGGCGCGGGGCCATGCCGGAACGATGGGCTATCTGCATCGGCACACCGAATCGCGGACGGACCTGCGAACCTGGCTGCCTTGGGCGCGGAGTGTGGTTGTCGTCGCCTCAAGCTACAAGCAGGGGAAATGCCAAAAAGTCGAAACGTCAACAACTCAGGCGGCCGAATCGGCCGAGCATCGGGAAGGGTTGCGCGGTCGGGTGGCGATGTATGCCTGGGGAGAGGACTACCACGTGGTCCTGCGCGAGAAGCTGGAGCGGCTGACGGCTTGGATCGGCGAACACGTCGATGCAGCGGCCCAATCACGGATCTGTGTGGATACTTCCGCAATCGTCGAGCGGGAGCTTGCGGTGGCCGCGGGCATCGGCTGGATCGGAAAGAACACCCTCGTCCTGGACCCGGCGATCGGGTCGCTGTTCTTTCTCGGCGAGATCATCACCGATCTGGAATTGGACCCGGACGCGCCGATGACTGACCACTGTGGGACCTGCACCCGCTGCCTGGACGCCTGCCCCACGGCCGCCTTTCCGCAAGCCTATGCTATGGATGCTCGCCGCTGTATCTCCTATCTGACGATCGAGCATCGCAGCGAGATCGACCCGGAGCTGGTTGAGCGAATGGGCGATTGGGTCTTCGGCTGTGACGACTGTCAGACGGTTTGTCCCTACAACGCCAACGACCACCAGACCGCCGAACCGCGACTCATGGGTGATGCGGATGCCGCGGCGCCGATGCTCGATGACATCCTCTCCTGGGACGAGGCTGCCTACCACCGAGCCGTGACGGGCAAGGCGACGGATCGTGCCCAACTTCAGATGTGGCAGCGCAACGCCAAGATCGCGCGGAGGAACCTGGAGCGCTAGTGTTGTGCCCCGCTTTCTATCCAAACGTCTCGAGGCCGGCAGGCATCGCTTCCCATCGCGAATCCGGCCACCTGACATTCACGGTTCCATCACTTGATGGCACGTCGCCTGACGGGGCCGAGACGCCGAATGAGAGGCCGTGTTTTCGGCCTTAAAGGCGAGCATCTGGTATTCGGCCCCTCATTACGTTACACTGGATTCTTCCAGGATCGCCGCACGCGGCGTAACCGGGTGAGCGAGGTATCTCCCTAACCACGTCAGGGCCACACAAGGAGCGGATTCATGCGATTGGCAGGTCAACTAGGTCTCACGGCAATGATCATCATCACTGGATGTCTCACCCTCGGCGCCGGGCCCCAGGCCGAGTCCCCAATGGTCAGTTCAAGTGTGGAACCGCCCACGATCACGCCGGCTCGCCATGAGGCCCAATTGCAGCGCCGGACGGCCGAAACGGCATTCCATGACGCATTTCCCGGCGTCGGGCTATACCAGCGCGGCGTGAATACCACCCGGGTCTTCGGGCGTGCTTTTTCGTCCGGCAGTTCGGCTTTGGAATCCGCCGAGACGTTTCGCAAATCGCACGCGCGAATGTTTGGCGTCGCCGAGACCGATCTCAAGCCGGGAAGCCTGCTTCGCGATGCCCGCCACATCCAGCCGGTGATGTTTCTTCCCGACACGGGTGACTACAAGTTCACCATGGTGTGCTACCGGCAATTCCTGGACGACCTACCCGTCTTTAACTCGGACCTCCGGGTGCTCGTCCGCAATGAACCGGGATATAAGGCCGTCCTGGCGTCCTCGACGCTTCGCGACTTGGGCGGCCTGACGATCGGCGCCGCTATCCGACAAAACGTCGCGCTGCCCGCGTTCATTCAGCAACGGTATGCGCTCGCGCGTCAGGAAGTCCTCAAGGCGCATCCGACATTGGTGAACTTCTCGCCTCCGGAAACCGTCGTCTGGGCCGGCGAGGGGGAAGAAAACGTCGAGCCGAGAGCAGCCGTGCAGTTCATCGGCGATAACTTCGCTCCCAATGGGCAATCCGATGAAAAGTGGCTGTTCCTGGTTGACGCCGCCAGCAGCGAAATCCTGCATGAGGAATTCAAGCTCTACCGGGTGGACGGCAACGCCGGCGGCAACGTCACCGAAGGCATCGGCGCCGATTTCTGCGAGAACGAAGTGTCGACCGCCTTGCCGCACCTGCGGATCACGTCGGGGGCCAATTCAACTTTCACTGACGCAAACGGCGACTACACCATCACCGCCGGTGGCGGCACGGTGGATGCCACCCTCGCCGACGGCCAATGGTTTGACATCTTCGATTTTGTCACCAGCGTGGAGTCACTTTCGCTGCCTGCTTCAACACCCGCCAATTTCGCCTTCAATGCTTCCAACACCGACGAATTCATCCGCGCCCAGTCCAATGGTTTTCGCGGAGCAAACGTGGTTCGCGACTTCGTGGTTCAGTTCAATCCGTCCTACCCGACCTTCACGGACACGGACATCCCCTGCTGGGTCAATCGGACGGACGGTTTCTGCCCCGGAAACGCCTGGTACGATCCCGCTGACTTCGGTTCTCCCACCGGCTACTCGATCAACTTCTGCCAGGCGGGCGGAGGTTTTCCGAACACCGCCTGGACAAGCGTGATTTATCACGAGTTCGGCCACCACCTGGTCGCCGCCGCCGGAAGCGGACAGGGCCAATACGGCGAAGGCACCGGCGACTGCATGAGCGCGATTATCCTCGACGACCCCCACGTCGGCCTCGGGTTCTTCGGCACCTGCAACGATGCCGGCACCCTGCGTAGCGCCGACAACGTCTTGCAGTATCCTTGTTCCAGCGAGGCTCATGCTTGCGCCCCTTTGCTCGCAGGCTGCATCTGGGACACGCGAAACGAACTGGTGATCACCGAGCCCGTCGAGTACCAGAACATCCTCGGCGACCTCATGGTCAACAGCATCCTGCTGCACACGGGATCGACCATCACGCCGCAGATCACAATCGACTGGCTGACGCTTGATGACGACGATGCCAATCTCGCCAATGGCACGCCCCACTACCCTGAAATCTGCACCGGGTTTGGCGCCCACAACATGGACTGCCCGCCGCTGTCGGTCGGCCTGAGCGTGAGCCCGGCCACCGATTTCGATTCAGGCGGAGACGTCGGCGGGCCGTTCTCGCCGGACAACAAAGTCTATACCGTGGAAAACCTCGGGCCCGGGGCCATCAACTATGACGTGACGACCGCCACCCCATGGCTGACGATCACGAATGGCACCGGTTCGCTGCCCACCGTCGGGAGCACCGCGCTCGTCACCGTCACGATCAACGCCAGCGCCACGTCCTTGCCCCAGGGAACCCACGTCGGCACGGTCGATTTCACGAACACAACCGACGGGGTGGGCAACACGCAGCGGTCCGTGACGCTCAGCATCGGCGTCCCGGAAGATTGCGTCAACGCGATGGCGGTCTGTCCCGGCTCGATCAGCGACACGACCATCGGCAGGAGTCCGGATGGCTCGTCGACCTGCGGCACCAGCGACACGACGCCGGACCTCTGGTACCGCTATACCCCCGATTCCAGCGGCACGGCGACCTTCTCGCTTTGCAGCGGCACGAATTACGATTCGGTGATGTCGGTCCATTCCGGCTGTCCCGGCACAACCGTCAATGAACTGGCCTGCGATGACGACGGATGCAGCGCCGGCGGGCCATCGACCATCACACTTGCCGTCACGGCCGCGACCCAATACCTGATCCGTGTCACCGGATGGAACGGTTCCACCGGCAACTTCACGTTGACGATTACGGGGCCGAACTGTGCCCCGACCCTACTGAGCATCAGCTACCCCGGCGGTCTGCCGCAATTCATGGAACCGGCGGTGGCGACGAACCTTGACGTCCGAATCCAGGATGGCGACGAGACTTACCAGTCCGGGACGGCCACGCTCTACTATCGTTATGACGGCGGCGCATTCCAAACCGCGGCATTGGTCCCGCTCGGCGGAGACCTGTTCCAGGCGACGCTTCCGGCGGCCCTCTGCACCGACTCACCTGAGTTCTATGTCAGCGCTCAGGGCGACCTGGGTTCAACGGTGACTTCCCCCGTCGGTGCGCCGACGACCTTCTTCAGCACGGCCGTCGGAACCTCGACCGTCATTATGGCCGACGACTTTGAAACCGACCAAGGCTGGGTCGCGAATAATCTCGGGGCCACCTCCGGCGATTGGCAGCGCGGCGTTCCGGTTGATGACCCCGGTTGGCCCTATGACCCTGCCTCCGACTCCGACGGCAGCGGCCAGTGTTACCTGACCCAAAACGTGATCGGAAACACCGACGTAGACGGCGGTGCGGTTGAATTGGTATCGCCGGCCATCAACATGTCGACTGGTGATATCACGATTAGCTATGACTACTACCTTTTCCTGAACAATACCACCGGCGGTGCGGACCGCCTGCTCGTCGAACTCAGCAGCAACGGCGACGCCGGCCCGTGGACGGAGATTGCGCGACACGACACCGACGGCGGCCTCAATTGGCGCAGCAACACGATCACCCAGGCTGAACTGGACGCCGCCGGCGTCACCATGTCGGCGAACATGAAGCTGCGATTCAACACCAATGATGCAGACACCCAGAGCATCAACGAATCGGGTCTCGATGCCTTCCTCGTGACCAGTTTCGTGTGTACTGCGGTGCCATGTCTCGCGGCCGATGGCGACCTGAGCCTTGACGGCGACACCAACGGCGTGGACATCCAGTACTTTATCGACGGCGTCATCAACGGTGCGACGCCTGATGAAGAATGCCACGGCAACTTCGACGGGTTGAACGGCCTCGACTTCGGTGACATGGACGGCATGGTCAACGCGCTGCTGACCGCGCCATAGCATCGAGCGGACTCGTTCGCTGAAAGATCGTGCTGCTTGCAGCAGCCGTCCGCCGTCGGTATGCTCCCGGCGCTGCGAGATCGCGTCGAGCTCGCCGCCCGAACCGATGGGAGCAAGCCGGTGTCCGCCGTACATCTTTCCGACGCCGCGCGAATCAAGGACCACTGCGGCCTGTTCGCCGTCTTCGGTCACCTCCGGGCCGCTGAACTTGCCTATCTCGGCATCTACGCTCAGCAGCATCGGGGGCAGGAATCCGGCGGCATCTGTTCCTTACAGGGTGGGCGCATCCTGCGTCACGCCGGTCTGGGGTTGGTCACCCAAATCTTCGACCGCGATTCGCTCGCCGCACTGGAAGGCGACGCCGCGATCGGCCACGTCCGCTACTCCACCACCGGCTCCTGCCACGAAGTCAACAGCCAGCCCCTTTTGGTCAACTGCGCCCACGGGCAGGTCGCCGTCGCCCACAACGGCAATCTCATCAACGCCGCCGAACTCCGTAACGCCAACGAAGCCCGCGGCGCAATCTTCCAAACCTCCAGCGATACCGAAGTCATTCTCCACCTGCTGGCCAATCCAGGTTTCGCCGACGGCCCGGACCCCCTCGCGGGCGTCCTTCGCGAACTTCGCGGCGCCTACTGCCTGCTCTTCATGTTTCCCGATCGCATCGAGGCGGCGCGAGACCCCTTCGGCCTGAGACCGTTGTGCGTCGGTCGCCTGGATACCGGCGCCCACGTCATCGCCAGCGAGACTTGCGCGTTAGACCTCGTCGACGCCGAGTACGTCCGCGACGTCCGCCCCGGCGAAATCGTCACGCTCTCGGCAGAGGGCCTGTCAAGCCGGATGTTCGTCGCACCGGATGAGGTGCAGCCGGCCCACTGCATCTTTGAACAGGTTTATTTCTCAGACCCGTCGAGCAACGTCTTTGAGCAAAACGTCCATTCTTTCCGCGTTGCTTGCGGGCGGGAACTTGCCGCCGAAGCGCCGGTCGACGCAGACCTGCTCATCCCGGTCCCGAACTGCGCCCGTTGCGCCGCCATCGGCTACAGCGAAGCCAGCGGCCTGCCCTTGGGACGCGGGTTCACGACGAGTCACTACATGGGCCGCAGTTTCATCATGCCGACTCAAAGCGAGCGCGACCTCGTCGTGCGAATGAAGCTCAACGTCATTCGCGAGGCGGTCCGTGGCAAACGCCTCGTGGTCGTAGAGGACTCGGTCGTGCGGGGAACAACCACGCGCGGAAAAATGGGCGCATTGCGTAAGGCCGGCGCAAAGGAGATTCATCTCCGCGTGGCCAGCCCACCGATTCGCCACCCCTGCTACTTCGGCATCGACTTCCCCAATCCCGGGAAGCTCATCGCCAGAACGCGAAGCGTCGAAGAGATTCGAGAGTATCTCGAGGTTGACTCGCTGGCCTATCTGTCTCTCGAGGGTATGCTTCGTTCGGCCCGCCACGCCCCCGGTGACTACTGCACCGCCTGCTTCTCCGGCACCTACCCGATGACGGTGGACAATCCGACCAGCAAACTCGGCTTGGAAAAGGTTCCGCTCCTGTAACGCGACTAATCAATGGACAGAGCCAGCGCGCGGTCCGGGCTCGGGGCATGGCCGGCGGCGGCTTCTCGAAGCAAGTGCGTATGGGGCAGCCCGGCACGCTTCATCTTGCGGAACTGCCTGCGTTGGGCCCTGGCGTAGCTGAGGGATGCGTTTCCGTTGGGATCTTCATTCAGAACGCTCGAAGATTCCCCGCGCGCGAGCACGTCCAGCATGCGCCCGACGGACTCTTCGTGGTAGTCTCGGACCACCTGTTCATCCAGACCGTAGCGACTCATCCGCGCCCAAAACTCGACCGAACGGCGCCAAGCCTGCTCCGACGCCAGCAGATTCATCTGCCGAAAGATCACCCGATTGGTCCGGAAGGACAGGAGCGTCGCTCGGAGGTGACCTTCAAGAAGTCTCTCAGGCTCCGGGTAGTTGCCGCGAACCAGCCGGCGCAGGTAGCGCCAGTGTTTCCGGGCGATCTTGGCATCGCCTCGGATTTCCCAATACAGATGTCCAAACGACACGGTCGAACGGCTGACGGCCATTTGCCGCGGCAGAAACTTGTTGTGAGCGACGGTATCGGCGGCGAGGTGGGCGAGGTAGCCGTAGGCAAACGCCTTGCCCTTGTCCGTCTCGGCCGAGTTCAGCAAGTGGAAGCCGGTATCCCAACGATGGCAGACCTGCTTGACCCGGCTCATCTTCTTGGCCAGCACCGTGTCGGTCGCCACGTTGCCGTAGGCAAAGTACCGGCGATGGGCATGGAGGATGGCTGCAACGGCGGCGGGCAGGAGACTGAGATTGGAAAAAAGGTCCGCGGCGAGCTTCACGTGGGTCGCCGGCCCCCAGGCCCATGCGTCCTTCACACACAAAAGCACGACCGCTCCGGCCAAGGCCGCAATGAATCTACCGCGAGCAGGCCCCATCTACTTTCCTCGATTCCAAGACGCCCTACCAGCAGGCGACTTCGTCAGACCTGGCATTGTATCGTCGGGCTCGGGAGCAGTTCAACCCTCTCGCTGTTCCAGCCGGGCGCCGCGCCCTCGGTAGCGTCCGGGCCGTGCCGACCTCGGTGATACAGGTCGTCGCCATCACCGACGGCGAATTGGCAAGTCCCCTCGCCCTGCTATACTCGGGTCATGGCCACGGTTTCAGACGCCGTTCACTTCGCGCCGGAGGATTATGCCTCGCCGCCGCGCCGTCTCCTTGCTTTCGGCATCGATCTGGTTGTGATCGTGTTATTCTTCATTGTGCTCGGAATCGGCGCTGAATCTGCGGTCGTGCCCAGGCGCATCCGGACCATGCCCCCTTCTGCCGAGAAGCTGAAAATGACCCGGCAATACATCAAACCGGTTCAGGTGCCGTTGACGTTGGGTTGGCTCGGCGCGGTGGTGGCCTATCACGTCCTGGCGCGAACGACGCGCGGAGGCACGATCGGCTATCGCCTCACCGGAATCCGGTTGATCGACAAGACAGGTCGCACGCCGAGCACCAAGACCGCATTCAAACGCTTCCTCATCGCCATGCCTTCGTGCATGACGCTTGGGGCGGGTTACGTGCTTTGTTTCAAGACGCCCCGGCGCCAGGCAATCCACGACCGCTGGAGCGGAACTTGGTTGGTCCGCCGCCGCGCCGAGCCCATCGGCCCGGCCCTGAGCACCTATCACACGAAGCTGTTCGGCACGTTTATCCTGACCTACACGGACGTCGAACCCGTCCCCGCCGCTTGACAGCCGGCACCGCAAATGTAAGCTCGTGGGCGCAGCAGTGGCCCCTAGTGTAATGGTAGCACGACAGACTCTGAATCTGTTTGTCTAGGTTCGAATCCTAGGGGGCCAGTTCCTCAGTTAGGCCTCGACTTGGCGCAATAGTTCGGGCCTGAGTCAGACTGCAACAGAAACGAGATGGCATGCCAACCACTCGGACCTTCATCCGCCCACTGGCCTTATCAGGGCCGAAACTCCCTGGCCCAAGGACCGGAGGCCGTAAAAAGCTGGATGGTGCGGCAAGTCCTGAGCACTCCTTCCGCCGCAGGGGCTTCGTCTCGACAGGAACGGACAGAATCTGATAGGCTGAGATCGGGCGGGAAAGGCAGATCGTCGTTGACATGCTCGCCTCGATGTGTTAGGATTGTGTTAGGAATTTACGAGGAGCCAAAGCATGGACGCTTACCAGTTGGCAAAGCTCGTCGAGTGGGCAGGCACGCTACATACGCGTAAGCGACTTCAGAAAGTCGTATATCTTCTCAAAGCGGCCGATTGCCCGCTCAATGTGGACTACACGCTTCACTACTACGGTCCATATTCTGCTGACATTGCGCGACTCACTGACGCGATGGTTCAAGCCGATCTGCTTCGTGAGGAAGAATCACCGAATGCAATGACGGGAAAGTCTTTCTCGTACACGCTGTCGGATACTGCTCGGAGTCGGCTGCTCGCCGGGCTCCAGGATCCCAACCTGGAGCCAAGCCGCCTCAGATTGCAGGAATTCGAGAACTTGGCCCGACGACTGCTCGAAGAACCCGACCTTCAAAAACTCGAGTTTGCGGCAACCATCGCGTACTTCCGCAAACAGTTGCAGGCAGAACCCTGGCAAGCTGCGCGCGAAGCGGCGGCAAAGTTCAAGCAGCAGGAGTCCGACAGTCGGGAGATGCGAGATGCCGAAGAATTCGCTCGTCAGGTTCTGGAACCGGAGGACTCCGACTGATGCCCTCGAAGGTAATCAGGGATCCGCTATACAACTACATTCCCATCGACCTGAAGGGGCGTGATCCCTGGCTTGTCGAGCTGCTCGATTGTCCCGAGGTTCAGCGTCTCCGGCGCGTCCATCAACTGGGTGTCAGTGAGTTGACCTATCCGGGTGCCAGCCACACGCGGCTGGCTCACACCCTCGGGGTACTGCACCTAATGCAGCAAATGTATCAACACATCGAGCGGATTCGGCCTGAGGCAAATGTGAGCATATGCCGGGAGAGGTTGCTAGCCGCCGCCGTGCTGCATGATGTTGGTCACGGCCCCTTCTCGCACCTGTTCGAGACCTGCCTTGGGATCGATCACGAAGAGTGGTCAGTCAAAATCGTCCGAGACCCCGCCAGTGGGGTCAACGAGGTATTGCGGAACCTTGACCCTCCGCTTCCGAACATTGTCGCCCAGCTCCTCGAGAAGGATAATTATGAACTGCCACAGTGGCAGAAGTTTCTCCTATCGAGCCAACTGGACGTTGATCGGATGGATTACCTGCGGCGCGACAGCTTATTCACCGGCAGCGGGTACGGCCATTTCGATTGGTATCGACTGATCAACACGCTTGAGTTTCACGATGGACCGGGTGATCAGTTGGACATCGTCTGGCCCGAGAAGGCGAAATTCGCCATCGAAGAATACATCTTCGCGCGATATTACATGTATCAGAATGTCTACCTGCACAAGACAACGCGCGGCTTCGAGAAGATGCTGGAGGCCATGTGGGCCAGAGCCAAGCGGCTCAGTGATGATGGCACCGATGTCGAACTAGTGCCTACTGTTTCCGCCTACTGGAAAGCCGAAAACCCGACCGTCGAGCAGTATCTGGCAATCGAGGAGTTTACTGTCTTACAGCAGATTGAGCAGTGGCGAGCACATGATGACAAGTCGTTAGGCGATTTGGCACGCCGCTTCTTGCACCGCGACCAGTTTGCAATGATCGAGGCTCCCCCGCACTTGGATAATCTGGCAGATGGCAATAAGGAATGGGAAGAGGCTTTGAGAAAAACGGTGAACCAGGCTGGATACGATCCACCGGAATCATACTGTCTCTGCGACCATCTCAAGGGGAAGTACAATCAGCCGTACTTCCCCGAGAAGGAAAGTGATGAGCAAAGCGCCAAGAACGCAATCCGTATAATAGTGAACGGAGATCGGCAACCAATTGAGATCTCGGAGCTTCTTGAGCGGCTGCAGCCCATCACCAAAGGATCGGGAGACCGCTATCGCTACTATGTGCCACGAGACGTGCGAGAAAAGGCAAAGAAGCTCAGTGCGCAGTGGAGGGCCAAGTGAAGCTGTCCTTCGTCGTTGAACACGATCGGCACCAATTGAATGAGATGCTAAGCGCCCTCGCTCCACTGCGTTTCTCACCAGACGCGGCAATACGGCATCACTGTAGACGGGTTCTCAGCTTTTTCCGGCGTCCATGCGCAGCGCCGGCGGTCCTCGGAGCGTTGGGGCCGGGGGCAGTTTCGGCGCCGGCCGTGACAGGAACTTCGCGTCGAGCCGTGTGTGCTTGTTGGATAGATCGACCGGCCGGCCCTGAATAAACTCTGCCACGACGGCGTTGCTTGCCTGAAGCGGGCTGTCCGTGGTGAGGATTACGTCGGCGATTTTGCCGGGTTCCAACGACCCCAATCGATCGCCCACGCCCAGGATCATCGCAGCGTCCAACGTGATGGCTCGCACGGCATCCGCCTCGCCCAATCCAAAGGCCGCGGCCATGCCCGCTTCGATTCCCAACTGTTTGACCAGGCTCGGCTCGCCGGCGGCAAAACAGAACCGTACGCCGGCTTGATGCAGCCTCGCCGCGTTGCGATAGACGCTGTCCCAAGGCTCGAACTCGCCGGAGGGGTAGGCCATCGACCGGACGATGACCACGTCCACCTTCTGCTCCGCGAGCTTGTCGGCCAGCTTCCAGGCCTCGTGGCCGCCGAAGATGACCGGCCGAAGCCCATATCGTTCAGCAAACCGCAACGCCTCGATGATCTGCTTGTGCGAGCCGGCCCGGAAGAATACGGACATCTCTCCGCGCATGGCGGGAATCATCGCCTCAAGCTCGCGGTCGAACTCCGGCTTGAGGTCCGCATCCTGCTCAGCCAGCGCGGAGACATCGGCATAGTGTCTGGCCTTACGGAAGAATGCCTCCACTTTCGGCATCAACTCGTTGTATTCCTTCTTGCGATCCTCCTTCATCTTCTCGGTCATGCGCGGGGAGAACCGCACGGGCAGTGACGGCAAACTGACGAAGAGCCCGGCAGCCGCCTCAATCCGGGCTTCCGGCATCGACCACCCATCGAGCCGAACGAAGCCGGCCCGGCCCTGCACGACGCCGCCGTCGGCGGGGATCAATGAAGTCGTCACACCTTCGCTGCGCGCAACTTCAACCTCCGCGGAGAACGGGTTGTACGCGGACACGGCGAGCAGATCCGGCTGAAAGCTGGCCAACTCGCGCTGATCGTCACTGCCGGCCACCGAATCGATCTCGATCAGCCCCAACGGTGTACCGCCGTTAATCAGACCCGGGTAGACATTCAGACCATGGGCATCAACGACCTTTGCCCCAGGCGGAGGCGACTCCTGCGGTCGCGGCCCGACGTGGCTGATTCTGCCTTGGGAAATCACGAGCAGGCCGTCTTCGATCGGCGGTCCACTCACCGGATGGATCGTTCCACCGACAATCCAATAAACGCCGTCCTGAGAGCCGGCGACGTCGAGCGACGCACGCTGCGGCATGAACGTCTTGCCCGTCAACGGCGTCGGCGGCGCGTCCAGATCGAGAGATGGATCTTGAAAATAGATTTCGCCTTCGATCAGCGTCAGGACACATCTCGACAGGGTATCCATCGGATGCCCGTCGAACACCGCCAGATCAGCCAGTTTGCCCACCTCGATCGACCCGACGTACTTGTCGATACCGAGTTGGATGGCGCCGTTCAGGGTCGCAAGGCGCAAAGCGTCATTGGGCGCCAGCCCGCCGAATCGCAGGGATTTCGCGGCCTCAAGGTTCAGGTGCCGCACCAATTCGGGTGAATCGGAATTGATGGTGGCCACGACGCCGCGTTGAAACATCCGCGCGACATTGTGCGGAATTGCATGAAAGGCTTCGAGCTTGTATGCCCACCAATCCGAAAAAGTCGAAGCCGCGCAGCCGTGCCGCAGCATCTCCGGGATGACGCGATACCCCTCGAGGATGTGCTGCAGGACGGCGATGCGAAACCCGTAGGTCTCGGCGACGTTGAGCAATCGCAGAATCTCATCCGCCCGGTAGCAGTGACAGTGGACCCATATCTTGCCCTCCTGGATCGCGGCCAATGCCTCCAGCCTCAGATCGCGTCGTAACGGTCGCGGATCTTCGCCTGCGCTCTTGTCATTTCTGTAAGTATGCCAATCGGACTCGTACTGTCGTGCCGCATCAAAGGAACGGCGCATCACCGCTTCCACACCCATCCGGGTTCCGGGAAAACGGTTTCCCCGCTGACGGAAGTTGGATTGTTTCACGTTTTCACCGAGGGCGAATTTCACCGTCTGTGGGGCTTCGGCGAATCGCCATTCGGCCGCAGCGCGCCCATACTTCAGGTGGAGCACGACGTTTTGCCCGCCGATGGTGTTGGCCGACCCGTGCATGGTGTGAATCGTCGTCGTGCCGCCCGCCAACGCCCTGAACGCTGCAACGTCCGTGTTGTCGACTACGTCTCGCACGCGCACCTCGGGCGTCACCGATAGCGAAAACTCATTTAGCCCGCCATCGCTGCACATATGCGAGTGAGGATCGATCATGCCCGGCATCACGAAATAGCCGCGAAGATCGGCCGTCTTCATTCCCGGTGGCGCGGTCAGGTCGCCGCCGATCGCGGTGATCCGGCCGTCCTCAATGAGCAGGTCGGTCTCCATGAGATCGCCGCCGGTGATGGTCAGGAGATTGGCATGCTTGATCAAAAGATTGCCGCCGGTCTGCACGGCGGGTTTGCGATCGGCCTTGGTCTCGCACGCGAACGCAGGCCAGCCTTCCCACTCATCCGCCGGTGAACTCGCAGGCTGCGATGCCGGGCCGGTGCTCGGCTGACTGGTGGCCTCAGCTTCGTCCTCACTGTCTTCATCGGGGATGGCTTCCTCGCCCCCTTCGGAGGACTTTGCACCTCTTCCGCCCCCCTTCTTTCCTCCACCAGCCTTCTCACCGCTCGACGTGTCGAACGGCTGGCCCTCCACGAACACCCATTTGACCTCGGCCTTCTTCTCGCCGAGAGGCTTGCTCATCAAGGTGAGGTTCGCCAAGCGGCCCGCGGCGATCTCGCCGATCTGATCGCCAAGGCCCAAAACCGCCGCGCCATCTCGCGTCAAGGCCGCCAGCCCCGCGTCGGCCGGCAATCCACGTTCGATGGCCTTGTCCAGTCGTTTGGTGACTTCCTTCAGCGACTTCAACTCAAACGTGCCGATTGCGAATCGCACGCCCGCCTCATGGAGCCGCAACATGTTGTCCACTTCCTCGCCCCAGAGACGCTGACGTTCCTCGAACAGTTTCCGCGGCTCAAACGGCTGCTCCTGCCATTTCTCGTCAAACAGCGGGCTGCGATCCTGCCAAGGCGGTGTTTGTTTCTTGGGTGGAGCATCACCATCAGAGCGAGCCGGGCCGTCCTCGGCCCCGGCTTCATCCTTGATCGGCTTCGGCTTCTCAGGCTCCTCAGACCAATTCAGGCTGACGATGACCGGGACTGATTCGTGCTTCAATCGATCGGCGACCTTCCACGCTTCCCGACCGCCGACGATGATCGGCTTGAGGCCGAACTCCGCCGCCATGTCCAGCGCCCGGTGAATCTCGTTCTCGCCATTTGCGGCGAACGCCACCGGAATCTTCCCGTCCAACGTCTCCCACAACGACACGAGGTCATCATCCATTGGCGGTCGTTCGCCATCCGGATGGCGATTCGCCCATGCGAGCAGGTCGCGCTGCCATTGAGAATCCAGGAAGACCTGACGAAACGCCGACATCGCCCCCATGGTCGTCGTAGGATAGCGCAATTGGCGGGGAAACTCGCCGCGCGCCAGCCCGGTCACGAACGCCGCGTGCTGTGCGAAGACCGTCGTGAGCACCGACCGGCGCAGCGGAGCCTCGCCCATCTCGATCACGGCACTGCGACCCGAGAGTATCGCCGCCGGCGGGGAGACGAGTGCGGTCGTGAATCCGAGCTTGCGAAAATCTTCTCGCTTGGCCGACTCCGGATTGAACAGCTCACTCGCGCGCCAATGTGGATGAACCAACCGACGATACGCCTGAACCGTTGCTGATTGCGGCCCCTGGCGTGGATCCGGCGTCTCATCATCCGCGCGTTTCAGTGCGTCTTCGCCGGGCTCTTTTGCGACGATACCCGCGTGTGTGTTTCCATCAATAAACCCCGGATAAACGATCAAACCGCGGGCGTCGAAGGGCTCCGCGTCGGCAGGCGCTTCGACGTCCGCGCCCACGGAGACGATGCGTCCCTTCTCCACGACGATCGACCCGTCTTCAATGACATCGCCCGAGCCGGTCACGATCCGGGCATTGCGAATCACAATCGGCGTCTCGAACTCCGCATGGGCCGACGCGACCCAGCCCACCCACGATGCGACGAGAATGCACGCAATCAACCCCACACGAATGCTTCCGTCCATGCTCACTCCTATCCAGGTCTTGTATGCCCCACCTGTGCGATGGAGGCCGATTCATCGACCTCACCACGACATATTGCAACGATTTCCCATCAACAATGCAAGCCCGCAGACGTAACGACTTCTGCGCATCTCACGATACGACTTGGCGTGTGACGGATATTCAGAACGAGGAAGCTGTCGGATATCTGCCCGGGGCGCTCGTCGCGAGGAACAAGACCGTCGGCAGCCGCAGACGGTCAAGGCAGCAAGCGTTTCATTCCCTCACGACGTTTCTCTGGTTACACTGTGGATCGTCCACCACACATTCGGCCAGTGCGACCGCGATCGAGACATGATTGAACTCAAAAACGTCACGAAGTCATACGGCCAAGTTCGTGTCCTCGGTCCGATCGAGCTCCACGTTCCCGCCGGCCGGACGACCCTGCTCATTGGGCCCAGCGGCTGCGGCAAGTCGACGCTCCTTCGCCTCATGATCGGCCTGATCCAACCCGACAGCGGCACGGTCCGCTTTGAAGGCCATGCCGTCACAAGTACGAACACCACCGCCATCCGACGAAAAATGGGTTACGTCATTCAGGAAGGCGGCCTGTTTCCCCATCTAACCGCCCGCGAAAACGTGACCCTCGTGGCGCGGCATCTGCGGCGTTCAGCCGGCCAACAAAAACCGGCCGCGTGGGACAGCCGCCGCATCAGCGAGAAGGTTGCTGAATTGGCGGAACTGACCCAATTCCCGACCGACGCCCTGGACCGCTATCCCGCCCAAATCTCGGGCGGCCAACGTCAGCGCGTCAGCCTGATGCGGGCCCTGATGCTCGACCCCGAGGTTCTGCTCTTTGACGAGCCGCTCGGCGCCTTGGACCCCATGATCCGCGCCGATCTCCAGAACGACTTGAAGCGGATCTTCCAGACGCTGAAAAAGACCGTCGTCATGGTCACGCACGACATCGGCGAGGCCGGCTTCTTTTCCGATCGGCTCGTGCTCCTGCGAGACGGGTGCATCATTCAGCAGGGAACCCTGCGCGACCTCGTGCGCAAGCCGGCCGATCCATTCGTCACCCGTTTTATCAATGCCCAGCGAAGTCCTTTGGAAACCGTAGAATCGTCATGATCCCTCGCGCGATCCCCGTCGCCTGTTCGCTCTGTCTGATCTGGGTTGCCGGATGCGCCGAGTCCGACTCGACGGACACGCCAACAACCGAGATCAAAATCGGCTCCAAAAAGTTTACCGAATCCGCCATTCTGGGCGAGATGCTCTGCCTGATTGCCCGGAGCCAGGGCGAGAGCGTCCAGCACCGTCGCGACTTCGGTTCACAAGTGGCGTTCAACGCCTTGAAGCTTGGAGAAATCGACGCATACATCGACTACACCGGGACGATCTCGCACGAACTGCTCGCCGCGCAGCAACTCATCAGCCTGGACGAAATCCGCGCGGCCCTGTTCCAACAAGGCATTCGCATGAGCAGGCCCCTGGGCTTCAGCAACAACTATGTCCTTGGCATGAAGGAGATAGTCGCGGAGCGGCTCGGCATCCGCACCATCTCCGACCTGAAGGAGCACCCTGATCTGGCGATCGGATTCAGCAACGAATTCATGGATCGCCAGGATGGTTGGCCGAGCCTGCGCGATCGCTATCGGCTGCCGCACCAGAACGTCCGGGGCATGGACCATGACCTTGCCTACCGCGGCATCGAGGAAGATGCCGTTGCGGTGATCGATCTCTACTCCACGGATGCCAAAATCCTCAAGTACCGCCTCCGGTCGCTGGTCGATGACCTGCGCCATTTCCCGGACTACCAGGCGGTCATCCTCTACCGCACGGACCTGATGGATCGCGCTCCGAAGTTCGTCGAGGCGATGCTGCCTCTGCAAGGTCGGATCACCGCCGAGGCCATGATCCGAATGAATGCCCATGTCGATCTCAATCGCCTGCGCGGCACGGTCGTCGCCGCGGACTTCCTCGCCAACACGATGGGCATTGAGGTCGAGGTCGGCGACTCCGACGTGGCCCAGCGCATCTGGCGGAACACGCGAGAGCACCTCTTCCTGGTCGGCATCTCTCTGGGGACCGCAGTGTTGTTCGCCATTCCACTGGGCATCATCGCCGCGAAGTCGAACAATGCCGTCGCCCAGGCGATTCTCGGATCGACCGGGATCATCCAGACCATTCCCGCGCTGGCCCTGCTCGTCTTCATGATCCCGATCTTCCACCAGATCGGCACGCTGCCGGCGATCGTCGCTCTATTTCTCTACAGCCTGCTGCCGATCGTTCGGAATACATACATCGGTCTTCATGCAATTCGGCCGGCATTGCGCGAGTCGGCCGAGGCCCTGGGCCTTTCGGCGTGGGCGAGGCTCCGGCTGATCGAACTGCCCATGGCCTCGCGCGAGATTCTCGCGGGCATCAAGACCTCCGCCGTCATCAACATCGGCACCGCCACGCTCGGCGCCCTCATCGGCGCCGGCGGATACGGACAGCCGATCCTTACCGGCATCCGGCTCGACGATGTCTCGCTCATTCTCCAGGGTGCGGTCCCGGCGGCCCTCCTCGCCCTTGCTGCCCAGGGTCTTTTCGAAATTGCCGAACGCCTCTTCGTCTCCAAAGGCCTCCGGCTCAAACCGACCCGATAAGCGCCGCCCTCATCGTCGGGAGACGAAGTCTGCCCGTGAGTTTGGGGGTTGGCGGCCGCGCCTACTCACTCGACACAGGCAGGTCGTGGAACACCAACGGCTTGTCGGCCGGTCGCGGCGTGGGGGGATTCTTCATGGTCGGCAAGACGTTCAGCTCGATAACCGGCTTCTCAGCATCGGTCGTCTCGATGCGAATGACGTCGCTGTAGGGTGGTGGGCGATATTCGCCGGGCGGCAGGAGCACGTCGATCACCGTCTGATTTGGGTTGGCGGGGTCCGGTGGCTGCATCGACAGCTTGAAGTCCGGGTTACTGACGGCCAACTTGGTCACCTCGAAGGGCGAGGTGCCGTTGTTCGTGATGGTGATGCGGCGCTTCTTGATCGTATAGGTGTTGGCGTCGGCCACGATCTTCGGCGGCATGACCTCGATTCGCGCCGGGACGTAGGCGGAAACCCGAATGGAGTAAAAAGGCTGGTCGGGAATGTTCGTCGCGAAATCGACGGTCGCAATCGTTGATCCGCCCGGGAACGGCGGGTTGCCGTCGATAGTGAGTTCAAACTCCTGACCAGGCTGCACTTCTTTCAGTTCGGCGCTGAACGGAGCGCCCGCAGGACGAATCGGCTGTAGCGTGAGGGAAAGCGGTTGCGGCGTCTTGTTGATCATCCGCAATACCCGATGCAGCCGATCGGTTGGCTTGATTTTTCCGAAGGCACCGCGAAACTTCGCGATTCGTTTGAGGTCCGCCTCGGCCGGCGCGCCGGCATCGGAAACCACTTCGAGAGAGCAGACTGATTTGATTTCTCCGTTCAGGCGAACGGTCATCGTGGGCCGGACCGGGTCGTTGGTCTCGACGTCCAACCATTCATCGACAAACCCTTCCTTGCCAAAAGTGTTCAGCCGGAAAGGGATGCTGCCGGTCTTGCCCGGTTCGAGCGAACGGGTATAGGTCTCTGCGGCGGAACAACTGCAACGCGGTTTGATCTTCAATACCTTCAACTCTTGACTGCCGGCGTTTCGGAATATGAACGGATGCCGCACGATCGCGCCGGCGTAGACCGAGCCGAAGTCATACCTCAAATCATCACATTCCCATTTCGGCCCTTCGGCCTTGGGCGCATCCCAGACCTTTGCGCCTTGGGCGTAACCTGCGATGCGCTTCTCTTGGGCCGCGGCAGGTGCGGCCGCAGCCGGTTTAGTCTCGGTTTGTTCCGCCTTGGCCGGCGCTTCGGCCTCCGACCGACAACCGCTGCACAGAGACCATCCCAACAGTGGCAGAACAAGCATCGGGCGAATGAACATCGCAAATCCTCTGAAGACGTGACCTCCCCTTGAAAATCAGGACGATGGCCCGACCACTTGCGCACGGGCGCGGCCCTGATCGGTCGGTGAGGACCACCGGCTACGCCAGAAGGCGGAAGGTGACCAACAGAAAAACGCCGATCGCCAACATGCAGCAGACGATCATGAAACAGAGTCGCACGCTGTCCAGCGGCACGGACCGTAATCGTTCACATCGGATAGTCTTGTAGACGATGCTGATCATCAGCGCCAGCGGGACCAACATGCCCAGACGGCCGATACCGGAAACAGGCAACGGTTTGACGAACAGGTCGGGGAGGAACTCAATCATCTCAATGCCGCCTCCGCCGCGGCGGGGCCCGGGCCGCGACGACGATCTGGCCGGCCTCGACACGGGCAAGGGCATCGAGGATCACCAGAAGGTTCAGCAGGCCCGCCACGCCGGCATAAACGACGCCGATATCGGAGGAGGGCCAGGACGCTTTGTACGGATCAGGATCGCCTTGGTGCTTCGGCAGGAGCGTCTTGCCCCAGTACAGCGCGGCCAGCGCCTGAGGGCCCATGCACAACTGCGCGGCAATCCACAAGCCATTGTCTTTAGGCGTGACGGTGGACCGCACGCCTCCGACCGCGATGCCCGCCCAAAAAGTCGCCGAGGTCGTGGCAAACAGAATGACCGCGCGGTGGCGTTCGCCGATCCACCAATGCCCCAAGCCGGGAAGCAGCCACGCCAACACGGCGGCAACCGGGGCGGATCGCGCAATCGGAACCTCGTCACTAGCCGTCCTGGATGGTGATAGTTCCGTCAACCGCTCTCCTTCGTCACAGTCCGCAGGGGCCGTCCGGGTCGCCGCAACGCCCACATCCTCCCGCCTCTCGCACGGCCGCAGGTCGCCCCCCGCCGGCACGGGCCGCAAAGACGCTCATTTTCTGGGAGACCTCTTTGTTGCCACAGCTTGGGCAGGCCACCTGTTCGGTCTTATCGGCAGAGCGCAGTAACTCTTCAAAGACAGACTCACAGGCCGGGCAGTAGAACTCGCGGATCGGCATCGGCAACTCCCGCCGGCGGCGACGTGCCCCCCGCCGGACGCTTCGGGAAGTATAAGGGTGGGCCGCTGCACTGACAATCAGCAGCCGATCCGCCGACGTCACCGCCGAAGTCGCCCGTGCGAGCAGACCGATTGGGCCTTGCGAAACCCGATTGAGCCGGTCTAATGTACGCTCCCTCTTAAGTCTCGTCCGCATCGGTCGCAGGGCCGTCGGGCGAATCCGGCCCCCATCGTCTAGTGGCCTAGGATATCAGGTTCTCATCCTGGAGACCGGGGTTCGAGTCCCCGTGGGGGTGTTAGAAAAGACCCTCCCGACGCGATGCGGCGGGAGGGTCTTTTCGTTAGAAGAAACGGGCGCACCTTAGCAGCCGGTGCGCCCGTGGTGGGGGAGGGTCTTGATCACGGCTGAGCATCAGCCGGCTTTCTTCTTCTTCCAATCGTCGTAGCCGCCGAAACCGTCGTCGTAGTAGTAACCATCATCGTAATAGTAGTCGTCATAGTAGTAGTCGTCGTATGAGTAGCCGTCGTCGTAGCCGCCGTATCCCGAAGAGTCGCCGAAGAAGTCGATTTGGACTTCGGTGACCTCGTATCCCTGATCGAAGCCGCCGTACCCGCCGAAGCTCGGGACGACGTCGAAGCCGAGCAGCGCGTCGCTGAACGATCCCAGGACGTAGGAGTTTTGGCGAAGGTCGCAACCAGCCGCGGGGATGAACAGTACGAACAGGGTGAGACCCAACATTGCCTTGGTCAGTTTCGTTTTCATCACAACCTCCTTCACTTGATATTCGGGACGCCCGCAGTTCGGGTGTGGCGCCCCAACGGTGCCTGATTCCGCCCCCCGCCGGTGCCAGTCTGCCCGACGGGGCCGAAGCGTTGGCTGGATCGTCCGAATCGAGCGGCGTGATCGCTGTCGCGTGCCGCCCGACTGATGCACGGATAGACACGGCTCGGAGCGACAGGTTAGGAGAACATTCTTGCCCCACCCCTCCCTCTCCTGGTGACGGGGCCGTGTAAGCCGGAGCCTCGTGACTCCGGGCCGATTTGAGCAACCGAAAAAGCTTGTCTTTGGGACCGGCTCGGGGCGAATATTCGCCCTGCGGAGGCCAATACGTCTGCGTGACCGGGATCCAAGCCCCGTCGGAATGGGCCCCGTGAGCAGGCCCAAGACCGCCCCTGACAGCCTCCCTTCGGGGCTTGGCGGCGTCTGCGGAGGAATCCACGTTGGTGGAGCCAGGCTCCCGGTAGAATGGTGTTTCATCGCCGAGGTCCAGGCGGCGGAGGTTCGTGAGCCGTTGGCAGTTGGAACTCAGAGAACTCTGTCCTGACGGTGTCCGTTGGGGCTGCCTCGATGGCCGATCTGGTGGTCCTGATTGAGTCGGAGTAAGCGGGATGTTTGGGCGACTGGCAGCAGTTCGCATCAAGGCAGCGGAAGACGCCCTGGCAGAGGGCAGGCTCGAAGCTGCGTTCGAGACGCTCTTGGCCCCCGAGTTGTCCGCCGACCGCCGGGCCCGGCAGCTCCGCGGCGACTTGGCCGAGGCCTTCTTGCAGCGAGGTCAGGATCACATGCTTGGCAAGCGCTTTGACACGGCCCTGAGCGACTTTGATCGCGCAGGTCGATGTGTGAATGCCAATGACGCTCCGCAAGCCACGGCCAAGGTTCGGCAGTGGCAGGGCTGGGCCCGTGAGGCGATTTCGACGGCGCAAAAGGGGCGGGCGGACCGCGATGCGGCCTTGGCACATGCGAAGCAACGCATTGACGCCGGGAGTCTGGTCGGCGCTGCCGAAGCGCTGGCCGATGCACCATCGGGCGACGACGGACGCACGGCTCTGGCCGAGGAGATCGCCCAGCGCACGCACCGGGCGGAGTCCGCCCTCGCAGCCGCACAGGCGGCGATGAACGATGGCCACCTGCAGTTGGCCGTCGAGAAGCTGCTGGCCGCACGATCGTTGCACAACAAGCTGGAAGGGGCCGCGGGAGTGGAAGCGCGGCTGGTCGATCGGGTTGTCCAACTCGCGACCGAGAGCTTCAAAAACGGCAGGCTTGATCGCGCTCGACAGGAGCTGGCGATCCTGGGGAATAACCTGAGCCAGGCGCGCGGGCCGCTGATCGAAATTGGTAAAGCGGTGCGCATCGCGGGAGATGCGGCGCGAGCATTATCAGAAAATCGATACGACCGGGCGCATCTGTTGCTCGGGCAACTCGCTCAAGTGGGCCCCAAAGCCGGGTGGGTGTCAGAGGTTCGCAAACAACTGAGCATGGTCGAGGACGCCCATCGGACACTTCTCGAAGGACCATTGGGGCTCCTGTTGGGCCATTCGATGGTACCGGGGCCGCGCGATCGAGGACCCGTGGGCGAGCGGGCGACACAGCCGGCGCCGATGGCCGTCGCTGCTCCGCCGGTGTGTGCGGCGGGCGTGCCGGCTGCGGGACGGATCGCTCAACCGCGCGACGTCGGGCTGCCGCGCCGGCTCTTGTTACGCATCGACGGCGTGGGAAGTTTTCTCTTGCTCCGTGGCGACCGAATCAGCATCGGACGAGGCGGGCCGGGCAGCACGGCTGATCTGCCGCTCATCAGTGACTTGGCCGAGCGCCAGGCGGACATCGTTCACGCCGGCGAAGATTATTTCATCGTTGCAGAGACCGGCGTCGATCTCGCCGGGCGGAATGTTGACCATGCACTGCTCCAGGATGGGGATCGCATTCGGTTGAGCAAGAGGATCAAACTGACGTTTCGACGCCCAAGCCTCAAGAGCAGCGCCGCGGCGCTGGACCTGGGCGAGAGCGTGCGCACGACAACGGATTGCCGCCGAGTCATCCTCTGGACCGGGCCGATTCTGATGGGCTCCACGCGCGAGTGTCACGTGCAACTCGACCATCGATTGGGCGGCTTCGTCCTGATGGAGCGAGGCGATCGGTTGTATGTCAAGCCCGTGGGTTTCGGTGGCAGTGCGACGCCGGTGTCGCTGGGCGAGCAAGTGGCCTTGAGAGCCGAGCAAGCCCACGGCGGTGGAGAGCGCGAACTGCGGCTTCGTGTCACGGAATGGGCCAGTCCGTCGGGTGTTGTCGGGTAATGGGCAGAAAGAAGCCTGCCCCATGTCTTCTCCGTTAAGCGGGGAGGAAGTCATAGGTTTCAACGATGGCATTTTACTTTAACCAGGGTGATCGGCCGTTGCCGGGCTACACGATTCAGCGCGGGATCGGGACCGGCGGATTCGGCGAGGTCTATTACGCCACCAGCGACGGCGGCAAGGAAGTCGCCCTCAAGTATCTGCGCGACAACCCGCAGGTCGAACTCCGCGGCGCAACCCACTGCCTGAACCTCAAGAGCCCATATCTCGTCGCCCTGCACGACATCAAGCAGAGCCCCGACGGCGCCTTCTTCGTCATCATGGAATACGTCAACGGGCCGACACTGCGAGACCTGATGAGCAGTGAACCGGCCGGGCTAGGACCGCAAAAGGCGGCCTACTTCCTGCGCGAGATCGGCAAGGGGCTGGCCTATTTGCACGATCGCGGGATCGTGCATCGCGATCTGAAGCCGGGAAACATTTTCTACGAGGACGGCTACGTCAAGATCGGCGACTACGGCCTGTCGAAGATCATGGCCGCCAGTCAGCACTCCGGCCAGACCATGAGCGTGGGCACGGTTCACTACATGGCCCCCGAGGTCGGCAGCGGAAACTACGACCGGACGATCGACGTGTATGCGCTGGGCGTGGTGTTGTACGAGATGTTGCTGGGCCGGGTTCCGTTTTCCGGGGCGTCGATGGGCGAGGTGTTGATGAAGCACCTGACCGCACAGCCCGAGGTGGATGAATTGCCGGAGCCGTTTCCCCGCGTGATCCGCAAGGCGCTCGCCAAAGACCCCAACGATCGATATCAAACCGTCACCGAAATGATGGCCGAAGTGTTTGCCGTGGAGCAGATCAACCAGTCTATCGCCTCGATGGACTCCTTGAGCTTGACGCGCATGGCCGCCGCCGCGGCTGCGAAGGTCAAGGTGGGAGCAGGTGGCGGAGGCCGACACGGCGCGGGCAGCAGCAACATACCGACTCTCGCGGCGAGGCCGGTTGTGGCGCGCGCTTACGCCGGCGACGATGAATGGCGCGGTGGGCGCATGGGCGCGCCGCCGCCGCCGCCCATTCCAGGTGCGCACCAATCGGACAACTCACGGCACGGTGCTGCCCGGAGGCGTGGTGCATTCAGCGAATCAACCTGGTTTCCACAACGGCATCGGATAACCACCGGCTTATTGGGCGTCCTGTTGGGTCCGCTGGGCGTCCACCGTTTCTACACCGGGTACACGGCGGTCGGCGTCTGGCAGATCATCCTGACCGTTTTCAGTGGCGGCATCGCTGGGATTTGGGGATTCGTCGAAGGTGTCCGCATCCTGTCAGGATGCGACTATCGGGATAGGTTGGGGCGTTCCCTCTTGAATGAGCGTCCGGATTCTGATCTCGCTCGTGAAGTCGGGGACGCGGTCGCGGAGCTTGCCGGTAATGCCCGTGGTGCGGCGGGGCAACGCGGCATGGAGGATGCTGCGAACCATGACCTGGCCCAGAGAAGCACCGTTGCCAGGTTTGTCTGGGTCGTGACCGGCGCCTTGTTCATGTTTGGCAGCATCGCGATGCTTCTGGGTGCGACATTCGCGCCGCCCGAGTATGAACAGGTCGGGTGGACCGCCGAAGGTCAACAGTATTACTTCAACATGTTCCACATCATGTACTTCTTTGGCAGTCTGACGATGGGTTTCGCCGTCTTTGCGATCTGGAAGGCGTCACACCGGGGCGGTCTCTCCACCTACCGGGCGACGCTTCGTCCGGCGTTGATGTGTTTTTGTGTCAGTGCGATCGGCGTCTCTCTGGCAATGTCGCGATTCCTGTTTGCAGGTCAGGCGCAGATTGGGGCGCTGATTGTCATGGCATTCGCGGCTCTCGGATTCCTGCACGTGTGGCTCCTCAGAGGTCCCGAGCTGGTTCGGCGGCCGGGTGATCTCTACTGGAATCGGGCATTCGGGCGAATCTTCCTGCTGATTGCGATCCCCGCGGGTACCGGCGCAGTGGTGTCGTTATCCGCGTGGGACGATCAAGGCGCTGAGTTTTACTTGTCGAAGGCTCAGACATTCGAGTCAGTCACTGCTAATGAAAGATACTGGAATCGGACTTCGGGAGTTTTTGAGGAGCGAGCTCGATCGTATTCAGTGCCAGGCGTCAAATTCAACATCCTGCCCGTTGGAGGAGGGTTGCTGGCTGTGCTGGCCATTGGATCTTTGGTCGAATCGCGCTACCGCCGGCGGCTGGCGCGCCTGGCCGGTCGGCCGAATGACAAGGCTGCCGCTTAGATACGAGTCAGGATAATGGCATTTTACTTTAACCAGGGTGATCGGCCGTTGCCGGGCTACACGATTCAGCGCGGGATCGGGACCGGCGGATTCGGCGAGGTCTATTACGCCACCAGCGACGGCGGCAAGGAAGTCGCCCTCAAGTATCTGCGCGACAACCCGCAGGTCGAACTCCGCGGCGCAACCCACTGCCTGAACCTCAAGAGCCCATATCTCGTCGCCCTGCACGACATCAAGCAGAGCCCCGACGGCGCCTTCTTCGTCATCATGGAATACGTCAACGGGCCGACACTGCGAGACCTGATGAGCAGTGAACCGGCCGGGCTAGGACCGCAAAAGGCGGCCTACTTCCTGCGCGAGATCGGCAAGGGGCTGGCCTATTTGCACGATCGCGGGATCGTGCATCGCGATCTGAAGCCGGGAAACATTTTCTACGAGGACGGCTACGTCAAGATCGGCGACTACGGCCTGTCGAAGATCATGGCCGCCAGCCAGCACTCCGGACAGACCATGAGCGTGGGCACGGTTCACTACATGGCCCCCGAGGTCGGCAGCGGAAACTACGATCGGACGATCGACGTGTATGCGCTGGGCGTGGTGTTGTACGAGATGTTGCTGGGCCGGGTTCCGTTTTCCGGGGCGTCGATGGGCGAGGTGTTGATGAAGCACCTGACCGCCCAGCCCGAGGTGGACGAATTGCCGGAGCCGTTTCCCCGCGTGATCCGCAAGGCGCTCGCCAAAGACCCCAACGATCGATATCAAACCGTCACCGAAATGATGGCCGAAGTGTTCGAGGTCGAGGATTTGAGCCGCTCGGTGGCGGCGTTCGAGCCGGCGAGTCTCTCGACCCTGGCCGCTCGGGCGGCTCGGGACGTGAACGTGACGCTCGCCGCGCCCGGAGGCGGCCCCGCCGTTGCGGTGGTGGGCACCGGCAGCAGCAATGTCGGCCAGGGCATGCCTCCGCCGGTTATCGATCCCGGGGCGGAACATCGAGGCGGTGGCGGCCGGTTCGATCGGATGGCGGTTCGTGCAGGCAGCCGTGTCGATCGCGTGACCGGCCGATTGGACCGCACCCGGTTTGGCCAGGGCGTCGCAGCGGTGGGGCATCGGCCCAGGAGTGTCTTGGAGAGTATTGCTCTGGCGATCATCGTGTGCGCCGGCATTTCGACGGCGGTGATGGTGATTGATCACCAGGGGCCTCAATACGCAGTCGCTTTGCTGGCGCACAGTGCAGCCATCGTCGGCGGCGTCCTGCTTTCGCTGCGGCTGACGCGGATTTCCAATCTTGCCTTTGATCGGCATGCGGCCCGAAGCGATGCCCTGGCAACTTGCGAATCGCGCAAGTGGCCGACACGACTGATCGGCATGGCCGTGGTGGCGGGGACATTTGCGGCAGTCAACGCCGTCTCACGTCACAGCGGCTTGCTGGGCAGTGGGAGTCTTCATTGGGCTGCTCCGGTGATTGTCGCGGTCTTGCTCTGTGACTGGCGGGGACGACTGGTGTCCGGTCGCAAGGGTGAGTTTTCGATCGGTTCAGCTTTTTCGGCGGGCCTTCTGGGCTACGTCCTGGCTGCGATCTGGGCTGACGGAAGCGGGCTCCCCATTGCCGGCATGTTGGCCGCGTCGTCGCTTGGCATCCAGGCCCTGGGCGGGATTTGGCCGCTGGGTGACGGATCGGGAGACAGCGAAGCGGCCGAAGGCCGTGACGATGTCGCAGCTCCACGCGCCGCGACGGACACTGACGAAAAGAATCCCGCCTGGCGGCGGATGTGGGACACGATGACCCGGACGCAGGAAGAGGCCCGGCGCGTGGCCGTGTCGAGGGGTGGGCAGGTGAATGCGGCCGGCACGATCGGCGCGCGTGCGACGGTTCCAGAAGAAGGGGCAACTGTGCCAATGCCCGTGCGGGAGGCGCGCAGCAGTGCGGTCAGGGTTTGTTGGGCATTTGCAGCGGCTTTCCTCTTGTTCGCCATGATCTTTGCATTTGTCAGCCCCGCGGTTATGAATTGGCAGGGAAATCAATTCGCGGCGCCGACGGTGGCGGGGGTTGTGTTGGCTCAGGCTGTGGTATTTTGCCTGACCTGCATCTTCCCGGTCTACAAAAAGGGCATCTGGCGCGGCGTCTTTCGTCAGGCAATCTTCTTTACCGGCACGGCGATGGCGGGAGGATGCGGCGCGGCCATCGGCTTATTCGAACTTCAGAATGAGGCGTTCCTGGCGGCGCTGGCCGGCATACTCCTGGGCGCCGTCGCAAGCCTGCTTGTCTGGTTCGTGCCGGTGCCCGCCTACGTGCCGAAGGCTCCGCCGCCGAAGGACGACGAAACTCAAGCGCGGCATCGCAAGGCGCATCGGCTGAAGTTCGCCGGAAAATGCTGCCTTGTTTCGGCTCCGGTGCTGATCCCGATTCTCCTGGCGGCTGTACATCCGACGGACCACGACGAAGTCCTGCCCGCGGTGCTCGGTCCGTTGGTCCTCTTGGGCCTGTGTCTCCTGATCAGCGGATTCGTCGTCGCGCGGCCCCGCCCCAGGAAGCCCATCCCGATAGAACTTCCTCTTCGACGGATGTTTGAGATTGATTCTGTTGACGATCTCGACTCGCTCCTGGAACGACACATGTCGATGTATGGCTACTCGCTGCGGAATCGGGGAGAACTGCTGTGGCAATTCGCCCGCGGCGATTGGTTGGCGCAGTTTTGGCAGTCCGACATCCGCCGATGGAAGGCGGACCTGACCATTGCCGCTTATCGGCGGCCGGAGGACGGCTACCGAGTGAACTGCCATCTCGATGTCGACGCGGGCTTCAGCAATCCCAAGCAGGCACAACTCCGCCGCCTCGAAATGGAACTGGATGACTTGCAGGGGCTGTTGGGGGGACGAGCGCTGACGGACAGCGGGCAAGCGGGATTGGTGTGATCGGCGCCTGACAGACAGTGCTCGCCTCCGTGGTTTCTCGACGTAAGGCGCCGCGGGCGGTATGCTTGGCCGCTACGGATCGGAACGGCGATCGTTTTCACGGGCCTCCGCGTGCCGTTGTGGAAGACAGGCCCGCTGACGTGACAGTTGGGAAATGTCCCGGCGCGGCAGAGGGCGGGCCGACTTGGCACAAACCGACGAAGCCGACAAGTTTCTCATCACTGCAATCCGCAATGGCGACCAGCGCGCCTGGCACCAGTTGATCGAACGCTATCAGGGGCGGCTGCTGGCTTTTGCTCGAAGCCGGCTGCGCGGCGTGGGCGAAGCGGAAGACGCGCTTCAAGAGACCTTTCTCGGTTTCGTCACCAGTCTGAAGCATTTCGATGAGAGCCGGTCGCTGGAGACCTACCTCTACGCCATTCTCCGATACAAGATCGGCGAGACGCTGACCAGGAAGCGCCGCAACCCAGAGATTGCGACGGGGTTTGACATCGAAGACGACTCGCCGCGGACACCGGATCCCGCGCACTCGGAAACGCCCAGCCGCATTGCCGCGGAACATGAACGGACCCGGAAGCAGGCGGACGTGCTCGCCAGAATCCTGCGTCGCCTGATCGAGGAACTCCGAGACAAGCGCAAGCTGGAGGACTTGCAGGTCGTCGAGCTTCTGTTCTACGTCGGTCTGCGAAACAAGGACGTCGGTGAACGATTGGGGCGCGACGAGAAAGCCGTGGCCGGGGTGAAGTTTCGGACACTCAACCGGCTGCGGGAGTTTCTCGACGAGGATGACACCAACGATCGCGATCCGTTGGGAGGCCACGTCGTCTCCGCGGATGCCGGCATTGCGAAGGTCTGGCGAGAGCGGCGGCTGAGCTGCCTCAAACGCAGCACGATCGGCTCATATCTCCTGGGCGTACTCGAAGAGCCCTGGCAATCCTACACCACCTTTCACCTCGAAGAAGTGAAATGCCTCATGTGCCGTGCCAATGTGGAGGACCTCTCCGCCGAGAGCGAGCAGCTCTCTGACGGCGGGCTGGGTGAGCGGGTGTTCCAGTCCAGCGTGGGGTTCCTGTCACACGGATGACCGCGAGCAGCCGTAGGATGGGTCATTGGACCCATCTGTTGAACTGTTCCGACGGCAGGTGAACAACGGATCAAGACCATGACGCCGGCGCGCGATCAGCCGATGGGTCGAATGACCCATCCTACCCTTGCTTCAGTCGGTGGATCGGTGGACACCAAGTAGTTCTCAGCCGGCTTCAGCCGGGATTGCGCGCGGAGAAAGCCCGGCTGACGTCATAGAGCCCCTCGAAGTGCGGCCCTGCGGCGGGCGTGAGTCTGGCCGACTCTGTCCGTTTATTCGGTCATGGGTGACTTCGAGGTATATCGGACAGTGGGCGGGCCGATTCATACCTACAGCACGGTCGTGAACGTGGCGAAATAAGCGTCGGGGCGTTGGCGAGGGGAGGCGTATGCGGGCCGGCGATCGAGCCTGCCGCGGCCACCGGCATGAACTTGAGCGCGGAATCGGCGTGACGACCCTATAATAGACCTGTCGGCCGGGCCCGGCCGGCAGGATCACTCAGCAAAGGTGACTCGGGAGGGTCGAAGCGTGTCGCGATTCCATCGACGGCTCAACACTTGCGTCGTCATTCTTGCCATCTCGCAATCCGTAGCCGCGGCGCTGCCGGTCGGTCGCACGTCGACCCAGCCTGCGACGAGTTCAGCGCCTTCCGATTCTTCCAGGGCATCATCGAGCCAGCCCGGCGGCGGCGCGGAAACCAAGCCCGAAATCCAGCCGCAGGTTGAGGTCTTCGTTCCTTCTGCCATGTCTCTGGTCAAGGCAGCAAAGAGATCGCGATCGGCGGCTTTGTTCGATGCTTTTTCGGGAATGATCCCGAAGCCAAATGAGACGGACGACGAAGCCTTGGACCTTGGCTCGGCGATCCGACTGATCGAGAAGACCGGTGATTGGTCTGACACTTCCGTCGCTTTGGCGATTTTTACGGAGGACCGGGATGGGCGCCCCCGCTGGACCCTGCGCATCGACTGGTCCCTGGATGTGCTGGTCGAGAACCTGAACGGGCTTCTCCAGGATGAGGCCGCGTCCAAACTGTTGAAAGACGTGAGAGTTAAACGTGCCGAGGGCGGCGCCGAAAACGAGTCGGCGCCCTACCGGCTGGAAGTGGGCGACGATGTGCTGGCGGTGTTATCTGAATTGGATTCGGGATCCCTGATCGCTTCCGCCCGAGAGCTTCGTCCGCCGGATTCTTTGTTCGGTCAGCCGACTCAAAAAGAGAGCAGCGCGTCCGGCGACACGAACCAAAAGAAAGCAAAACGATCGCTCATTTATTGTCGCCTGAATCTCGGCGCAGACAGCGAAACCCAGTCCAATTCCCTTTTTTCACGTCTGTCAGGCATTCACGACGTTCTCTACGGCGCTTCACTAAACAAGAACGGTCAGTGGAGCGAGAAATTCAGCGTGAGTTGGAACCCGCTTGTGGGCCTGGCCCTGAAGGCGATGTTCCAAAAAACGGATCGGCCGTTCGATTGTCCGCAGGACGCCTACGCCCTGGCGGTCATGAATCTGGGGCTTTCCGAAGGTCTTGCGGACAGCTTGGCCGGCATGCCGCCGGGAACGATCGGCGGCCGCAGTGGTTCAGAGATGGCGGTGGCCGTGACGCCGGGGACCGGCTTCCTCCCGTTGCCGGATGTCTTTTACCAATTCAGGGCACGGAAGAAGGCAGAGATCATCAAAGACGTCCGCAAGTTCGTTGCGAAGGCGAACAAGGCTCGCCGCGACGACGATCGGCCGCTCGAATGGCAGGAAATAGCAATCGACGGGCAAACGGTCTTCTGTAAGACGCCACTGGGCAATGGGGGTTCCAGTTTGTTGCCGGCACGCTTTCGCACGGTGGTGTTCTTCCACGACGCCGCGGATGCCGGCGAGTCGAAGAAGCTCCTGCTGATCATCGCACAAACCTCCACCTGGGCCGAAGATGCGGTTCGGAGGTGGGATGAACTGAGTCGGAAGACCTACAAGATGCCGTCGTCTTCCAAGGCGCATTGGCAGAGCCGGATTCGTTGGAAGAAGATCTACGAACTCGCCGGGCCGATTCTCACGCTGATGGCAGGCTTCTCCGACGATGCCGAGATTCCACCGGACGCCGAGGAACTCTCAGCGTCCCTTGCGGATGCCGTGATCAATATCAAGATCGGCTACGGAGGCTTGAACGTAAGGCATACCGGCCCACTGCCAATCGGGGCGGTGTACGTCCCGGCCGTCGCCGCCGTTTCGTTGGGGTCATCGTCGAGTCCCTCGTCAGAATCCGCGCGAGAGCGTGTAGCTGCCCGGCATCTGCGCGTGCTGTATCACCACGCGAAGCTGTTTCGCAAGGACTACGGCCGTTGGCCGGCGACGGTTGCGGAGCTTGACGGCTATGTGGACTTCGCTTCGCACGCGGAGTTGCTGAGGCTCCGGCCCAAGGCCAAGTCATTTGTCGAGGGGCTGACCTCGATTTTGACTGCGAGCGCCTTCAGGACCGGCAACGATGAAGATGGGGATGACGACGGCATCGACGACTCACTGTACGTCATCAAGTGGACCGGCGACGAGACCGGTTGGAGACTCGGCTTTCGGGAAGGCGAATTGGCGGCGTACAAAACGATGTACATCGACGCGGAGGGTGAAATCCACCGCGTCGAGATCGACAAGGAACCGGCATCGCCGCGCGATGGAACAGGCGATGGCGGCACGGCACAAGAGGAGAGCGCCGCTTTGTAGGGTCGTGATTATTGCAGTGACACAAGGCAACGTCATCTTCAGAGGAGCTTTGAGATGCGACGCAGGTTTCTTCACATTCTGACGGCGGTATTCGTGATTTCTTCATTCTGCCCCCTCCCGGTCAGGGCCGGCGACGACGACAAGGACAAGAACGAGAAGAAACAGAAAAAGGAGGATCAGCCGGATCCGATCAAGCAATTGGTCGAGATCCGAATCGATCCTTTCCTTGTGACTGCCCGCTCGATCAACGTGCCGCTGCCCAGCCGCATGAAGACCATCCGCGACCTCATGGAGCGGATGGAGAAGTTGGGCAAGGACGATTCTGTCGGAGCAATCCTGCTGGACTTGGACGGCTTGGCGCTGCCTCTACCGGACGTCGAAGAACTCCGGACGGCCATCACGACCTTTCGGAAATCGGAAAAGAAAGTCCACGCCTTCTTGAACTCAGGCGATCCGAACGGCTATCTGCTGGGCTGTTGCGCCGATGAAATCGCCATCGCCCCCAGCGGCATTCTCTCTCTGCCCGGCCTGGGCAGGCTGTTTCCGTTCATGCGCGGCATGTATCAGACGCAGGGAATCGAGTACGACGTGATCACCGCGGGCGCCTTCAAGTATCCCGGGTTCGTCAACCAGCGCGAGCCGAACAAGTACTTTCAGCAGGAATTCGACGAGATCATGGACAGTTGGTTTGATGATTATGTCCGAATGATCTCGGAGGGCCGGCACCTTTCCACTGAGAAAGTGAGGGAGATCATCGACATCGCTCTCTTTGGTGCCCAGGAAGCCCAGAATCAAGGCCTTGTGGATGAAATCTGCTACTACGAAGACTATCGCGATCGAATCCTGCGGCGTGAAAAGTTCAAAAAGGGCCGTGGCGCGGAGTCTGATTTGTCAAAGATCACGTCGCTGCAGGACTTGCTGACGTATTTCAAGAAAGAGGTGGAGAAGGCCCAGGAGAGCTACAAGGCGGTGGGGCCGAAGATCGCCGTGCTGCACGCCCGCGGCCCGATTGTGGACGCAAACCTGGGGGCCGGCTTTTCCTCAATGATGATCCAGCGCGACCCGTTCGTGGAAACGATCGAGGAAATCCGCAAGAACAAGACGATCCGGGCCGTCGTCCTCCGGATCGACAGTCCCGGCGGTTCCGCCTATGCGTCGGACGTCATCTGGCGAAAACTACGAGAGCTCGACGAGGAAAAGCCCCTCGTCGTCAGCATGGGGAGTGTGGCGGGGTCCGGCGGCTACTACATCGCCTGCCCGGGGCGACTGATCTTCGCCGATCCGACAACCATCACCGGCTCGATCGGCGTCTTGGCGATTCTCGCGAATCAGGCCTCGGCCCTGAACCGAATGGACGTCAACCTGTTCGAGATGAAGCGCGGCGAGCGATCGTTGCTCGGCGCCGGCCATCGCGACATGCTGCCGCAGGATCGCCAACTGATTCAGGACTACATTCTGAAGATCTACGATCAATTCCTCGATCGCGTCGCCGTGGGCCGCAAGATGCCGAAAACGGAACTGCTCAAGATCGCCGGCGGCCGAGTCTACACGGGACGGCAGGCCCTGAAAATCGGCCTGGTGGACCGGCTTGGCGGACTGACGGAGGCGATCGCCGCGGTTCGCGAGATGGCCGACATTCCGACCAGTGCGGAGATCAAACTGGTTCACTATCCGCGCCCCAGTTCGCTTGGCGAATTGGCCGAGAGCTTCATCGGCGTGACGACGGCAGCGGGCGTGGTGGAAATGGCCCGATCCCCGGCGCAGCAGATCACTTTCGAGCGTCAGTTACAGTTTTTCGCGCGTCATCCCCAACCGCTGTGCTGGATGGCCATGCCGACGGATCTCTGCTCGATGTTCGACGTGCCAAACTCGCGCGGCGCGGTCCTGGAAATGCTCGGTCTTCCCAATGCGGGTCCCGCGCGGGCGCCGGTGCCACAACTGCCCTGATTGCATATAATGGCTGTGCCATTGGGAGAAATCGTCCTTCAGGCAGGAGCAACGGACGTGAGTGATTACCGGCGCAGCACGACGCGGTTGATGGGGCTCGTGGTCATGGCGACGTTGTCGGCTGCATCCGGCCCGGGGAACAGTCCGGCGTCGAAGCCTGGCGCGAATCGGCCGCGAGAACTTGGGAACATCGACTGGGTTCGAGGCTTCGATGCTGCCGTGAAGAAGGCCGAAGCCGAGAACAAGCCGGTGCTCGTGCTCTTTCAGGAAGTCCCCGGCTGCCACACCTGCGTGGACTATGGCGAGCGGGTCTTGAGCCATCCGCTGATCGTGGACGCCGCGGCGACCCTCTTCGTGCCGGTGGCGATCTACAACAACGTCAAGGGCGACGACGAGCGCATCCTCAAATCGTTTAAGGAGCCGGCCTGGAACAACCCGGTCGTCCGCATCGTCGCGGCAGATCGCCGGCCCTTGGCCCAGCGCGTCGCCGAGGACTACACCGTCGGCGGGTTGGCGTCTGCGATGGTTGAGGCGCTGGAGAAGGACCACCGAAAGGTGCCGTCGCATCTGCGTCTGCTGGCCGAGGAGTCGGCGGCACGCAAGCGGGGCCTTGGACGGGCGACCTTTGCGATGCACTGCTTCTGGGAGGGCGAGGGCACACTTGGAACCGTTCCCGGCATCGTCTCGACGACGCCCGGTTTCCTGCGGAAGGAAGAAGTCGTCGAAGTCGAGTTCGACCCCGGCGCGATCGAGTATGCGGCACTCGTCCGCAAGGCCAAGGCGTTGAGTTGTGCCGATCGGGTGTATGCTCGCAACGATGACCAAGCCTCCACGGCACATCGGATCGTGGGATCGTCCGTCGTGCGAACCGATGAGGCGATTCGACCCGACAAGTCGCCGAAATACTATTTGGCGCAGACCGTGTATCGCCACGTGCCGATGACCGGGCTCCAGGCGTCGCGCGTGAATGCGGCCATCGGCAGGAAGCAGAATCCGGATGAGTGCCTCTCGCCGGGGCAGTTGGCACTGCTCGAGATCGTCCAGCAACATGCAGGTGCGGCTTGGCCGAACGCGATCGGGGCGGAGGATTTGCCGAAGGCGTGGCATGCGGCGCAGGCTGTGGCCCAATCGCTCCGCAAGTGAGCCGGAGCAAGCGCCTTGGAGAGATTCTTCATTCTGGCTTGCCAGCGCTCGGGCACGACGATGCTCCAGCAAGCGCTGAACCGCCACTCTCGCATCGTGATTCCACCGGAGACCGGCTTCTTCACCCATTTCATCGGCCACAGCGCCAAGGGCCAGGCGCATCATCTCCGTCGCATCAACGCCGATTTGGGGATCGATCTTCCACGGCCGAGAAAGCGGATTCGCCGGCGCGAGGACACTATCCGCTTCTACGATCAAATGGCCACGGCTTACCTCGAAAAACTGTCAGCCGCGCCGGGAACGATGTTCGGAGAGAAGACGCCGCATCATCTGCTGCGGGTAAGGCGAATCATCCATGCGTTTCCCGATGCGAAATACATCCTGGTCCATCGCGATGGCCGGGACGTGGCATTGAGCCTGACAAGAGTGCCCTGGTTTTGCTCCGATCTTCAGGTCACGTTTTCCTACTGGCTGCGCTGCTGTCGCGCGAGTCGATGGCTTCGGGATCAGGGCAATGTGAATCTGTTGGTGTTGCGCTATGAGGACCTGGTGACCCAACCCGAAGTGGAACTCCGTCGAATCGCAGAGTTCCTCGGGCTTGACTATGAGCCGGAAATGGCCGAGGGAAGCGGCAACGTCGAGGGCACCCTGCCGTGGGAGGCGAATTGGAAGACGAGGGCAACGACGAAGATCACCTCGGCGAGGATCGGAAATTGGCGGCGAGAGCTTTCTCCCACGCAGGTGAGCCGGCTCGAGCGTTGGGGCGGGAGCGTGCTGAAAGACCTAGGCTACGAAGTGTCGACAAATAGCGGAGCGGGCCGTCTGCCGCTGCATTTTTTTCCTTGTCTGTATGCAAAGATTCTGCTCTGGCGAGGGGGCAATGCCTGGCGCGTGGCGCGGAAGAATATCTTCGGGCGATGACGTCGTCGGGCCGGCCCTGGAGTCTTGCACGGAATGAAGCCCGATGCCCGTTGGAATAAACCACCTCATTCGGAAGTGCGATTCGGTTCTTGCGAGAGTCGCACGCGCTTCAGGCCGTGGCGGCTGAATCGCAGTTGGATGGCTTTGGAAACGTAGCCGGCAAGGCGAAGGTGGTAGTAGATGAAGAGCATCGGCAAACAGCAAACAGTTTCCATCAGTGTCTTGCCCTTTCGACACAGCTCGTTGTAAATAACGGCCGCGAACGCAAGCAGGAAGAAGCACGCGGGAACAGCGAGCAGTCGTGCATCAATCAGGGCCAAGGATAGCGTGAGATAGGCCATAATGAAGGGCAAGAGGTCCAACCGCGTCGGCAAGTGATACTTGTAGACAAGCCACGCGGCGGCGCCCCCCCCGCGAAAGGCCTGCCGAAGAAACGATCTGCGATCGAAAAAGTGTTCGTGCCGGACGATCGCATCGGGCACGACGACTTGCTGAAAGCCGGCCGCCTTGAGGCGCAGGTAGATGCCCTCTTCGTCGCATCCATACTTGAGATCCTCGTCCAATGGGTGCTGGAGCAAGAGCGAGCGTCGAATACACATGTTGCCGGCGACAAGACGCGGGGCGGCCCCGGCGCCATGGACGCAGCTCGTTCCTTTGAGGGTGAGCTCGTAGATGTTGGATGGCGGCGGCATGGTCACACGGCCGGTCACCGCGGCGACGCGCTCGCTCTCGAAGGCGCCGACGAGCTTCTCCAGCCAATCGGGCTGGGCGACGCAATCACTATCCAAGAAGGCGACAAACTCGCCCTGGGCGGCGCGGATGGCCCGGTTCCGGCTGGCGTTTGCGCCGCAATTGCGATCGTTGCGTTCGGACCTGAAAGCAACATTCTCGTGAGCCGCCGCGAAGTTCGTGAGGAATCCCGGTGTGCCATCGCATGAGCAATCGTCAACGACGAGTATCTCGAACTTGCAATACGTCTGCGCGACGATTGATTCCAGACACCGCGCCAGCGCTTCGCGGCGGTTGCATGTGGGAATCACAACGGAAACAAGCGGTGTTGGAGTCATCGGCGGCCTGAACGCTACCGGATGGCCTGTAGTCGGTCAAAGGCATTGGGCCCCAATGCGCGAGATCACGCGCGGGTGCCCCATCCCCTCTGGGGGTGGGGGACGGATCACGCGCTGATGCTTCGGTAAAATGCGAGGAGTGGCTGAACGGTTTGCCGCCAGTTGTATCGATCCTCAACCGCCCGGCGGCCGTTCTCCCCGAGGCGGCGGCGCAGGCCGTCGTCTTGAAGTTTGATCACGGCTTCGGCGAGCGACTCGGCGTTGCGGTCTTCGAAAACCAATCCGCACTGGGCGTCGTTGACCACGCGCATCATCGGGCGCGTGCTGCTCACGACGACCGGCTTACTCATAATCATGAACTGAAATATCTTGTTCGGCATCGTGTTTTCGATGTTGGCGTTGGAGACGTGCGGGATAAGGCACACGTCACTGCACTGAATGTAGGTCGGCAGGGATTCGAATCGCTGGTAGCCGGTGAAAGTCACGCGATCAGTCAATCCCAACGCATCGACCTGCCGCTCCCAATCTTTCCTGGCATAGCCGTCGCCCACGAGCAATAGTCGGGCATTGGGAATCTTCTCAAGTATCCGGGGCAGGGCATCAATCGCGGCCTCCATGCCACGATGGGCAGTGAAAACGCCGGTAAAGAGGAGAACGAAGTCATCCTTGTATCGCTCCAGCACGGCCTCATCGATGGGCAGGCCATCGAAGTAATCGGTGTCCTCCGTGTTCGTGATGACCATGAGGTTATCCCGGCGTGCGCCAAGCCCCGTGATCCTGGCAATGTGCTCGTCGGCGACCACAATAACTCGGGTCGCCCAGCAACAGGCGAGCTTCTCTTCGATCCGCAAAGGCATAAGCTGGAGAAATCCGAATGGCTTCAACCAGCGATAGGCCGCGGACTCGTAGCTGATTTCCAACATGCAAGTGTAGTGCTCGTGCATGTCGAAGACGACGGGGATTCCAAGGACTTTTCCCGCGAGCACCGTAGCGAAGGCATAGGGCAGATCGTGTACGTGCAATGCGTCGATCCGGTGGCGACGACAGGCCCGAAGGATGCGGAAGAAGATGACGTAGCGATGGACGAGGTAATACCAGAGGCCGCCGATGGGGCCTGCGCGTTGAAAGAGCAGGGGCACACGAATAACGTGAACCCTGTCCACGTCTTCAGCGGCGGATTCACCCGGACAGCGGCGGGCCATCAGGAAGACTTCGTGGCCGTCGCGGATGAGATCGCGAGCCTCGCGCTCCACGCGGCGGTCCGGCGGATAGCCGTGGCTGGAGAGCACCATGAGGATGTTCATGTTCGATACACTCGCTTCAGGCTCTTGGGGGGTCGCCGTGCTGGTTGGGGCTTGTTCCCGAAGGTGGACCCAGGAGCCTTCATCGGTGGAAATCCCCGTTTGGATTGGGAGATTCTCCGAGGAAATCCGAAAACGACTGAATGTGAACGCGCGCCATGATTCAGCGTAGGTCCAGTTCCATTTCGTATGAATCGTCCCGGTCTTGTTGGGAGAGTTCGCGAACGATCCGGAAGCCGAACTTCTCGTAGAGCGCCTTGGCGGACTTGTTGGCCTTATGAACGCCGAGCGCAATCCGACGCAGCCGCATCGCTCGCGCGTCGTCAAGGAGACGTTGCATGAGTTCACGACTCAGGCCGATTCCTCTTGCCGATGCGTGTAGTCCGATGCCCAGCCGGGGCTTGGGCGACCTGCCGATCCATTTGCGAACCAGGCCGCTTATCCTGCTCCGTAACCGCTTCACCTGGTTCTGACCAGAGGCGCGAACGGACCGGCCGGCCCGCAGATGCTGAATGAAACCGTGGCCAAGGATGCGTCCATCTTCGCCGAGCACGATGAGGCTGATGGCATTGCCGCCCTGTGATTCGGCCACGTGCCTGGCCATGGCCTCGGCCGTGAAAGGCCAGGGCGTGAAGAACCGTGCGTCTGCCTCTGAAAAGGAGATGTAGAACTCCAACAGGGCGCGGACGTCATGCGTACTGATTGCCCGGATGGAGATGGCATCGATTGGCGTCTTCAATGGTCGATACTTCCGAGATTATCCAGGCCTTCTCGGATCGCGGCACGTCGTTCAATCGCCTGGCCTACGACCTTTTGGTTCCGGGGCAAACAGGTTAGTCTGAATGATGGACCCCGTGTTTGTCCAGTGGAGCTGCTGCCCGAGTTGTTGCAACATGACTGATTTACCACGTGGAGAAACAATCCTGGCCCCGCGGAGGCACTCTCTCAGCGGTCGCCTCCTGCACGTTCCCCGAGACAGCGCCTCGGCCAACGGGGGGCGTCCCGGATGCTGAGGCGTCGGATCAGCCGAGCGGCGTCCCGGTTTCGTGGGAAGGCGGCAAGAATCCTGCGGCCCAGGATGTACACCTGGGACGACCTCGATGTGGCATTCATCGTCTCCACGGGCCGGACGGGCACCCAGAAGCTCGCCGGCATTTTCTCGAAGGTATGTGATCGGGTGGATTCGCGCCATGAGCCCTCACCGGACATGTTTGACCTTGGGACGGACTACGCGCGTGGCCGGATTCCGTTCAAGCGAGCGCTTGGCGATTTTCTCGCCGCTCGCGATCACATCTGTAGCGAGGTCCATGCTGCGGGCCTCGACTACTACATCGAATCGAACAACAACCTCGGACTGCTGATCCCCGTGATGCGAGGCCCCTTCGGTCGGCGCAAGATCATCCATGTGGTTCGGGATGGACGTGACTTCGTCCGCTCTGCATACAGCAAGACCGTGCCCTCCGCCACGAGCGGTGGCGTGAAAGGCCTCTTCCTGACGGACGAAGACCCCCGGCCCAGGCTACAGGCGCCGGATTTTGCGGAGGATCCGTATGGGGAGCGATGGAACAGGATGAGCCGGTTTGAGAAACTCTGCTGGCTGTGGGTGAAGCTTGACGGCATGATCTGTCACGCGATCGCCGGTGATCCAATGGCTATCACGGTTAAGTTTGAAGACATTTTTGATGAAGGCCGCGGTTACAGGGGACTCTGGGATATTGTTGAGTTTCTAGGACTACGTGCGAGGATGACGGTCGGGCCTGAGCGCGTGCATAAGTTGATGTCGGTAAAGGAAAATCGAACAGAGCGATATCTCATCCCGCGGTGGCCCGAGTGGACGAGCGTGCAGATGGAGCAATTCCAACAAATCGCCGGAGAACACATGGGCATGCACGGCTACCAGCTCTAGCCGCCAGGGTTGATTATGGTTGAACCAGCCTCGACCGGAATTGACGCGGCAGCCAACTCTCCGGCGGATGCCAGGCTGCTGCGCGGCCGGGCCGTCCGCGGCGGCGTCATGTCTCTGATCAGCCAACTGATCAGAATGTTGACCACGCTGCTCACCACGCTGATCGTCGCGCGATACCTCGAGCCGGAAGAGTTCGGCCTGTTTGCTGTTGCCTTTTCCATCCAGTGCCTTGCCGCGATTCTTCGCGACAGTGGCCTGGCCAACGCGCTGATCCAAAAGAAAGACGTCACCGACGCGCATCTGAACTCAGTGTTGTGGGCCGGTGTAGCGTTCAGCCTCGTTTTGGCCGGCTTGCTTGCCCTCTTCGCCGAACCCATTTCATCCTTTTACATGCAGCCCCGGTTGCGACCGATTCTGTGGGTCATGACTGTGCCGGTTATCGTGCAGGCATTCACAAGCGTGCAGGAGGCCCAGCTCCGAAAACAGTTGCGATTCGGCCGGCTGATGGTCGCCGAATCCGGCAGCGCCCTGCTCGCATCGATCGTCGCAATCGTGGCTGCCGTGCTTGGCGCCGGCGTTTGGGCCCTGGTCCTGCGCATGGTCGTCGTGGCAATGCTGCTGACCGTGTCGTGCTGGTGGATCTCGCCGTGGCGGCCCCGATGGGCATTCAGTTTCGCGGCACTGCGTTCGCTGTGGGTGTTCGGGGGGTTTTTGTTCTTGACCTCGCTGATGGTGTTCGGCAGATCCCGGCTCGATAGCCTGATCATCGGAAAAATGATCGGCGTTGCCGCGGCTGGAACGTTCTTCATGGCGCGGCACTTGTCCCTTGGCACACTACAGCAAATTGTCGGGGCCGTCGCGCGGGTCATGTTCCCTGTATTTAGTCTCATTCAGGATGACGAAACACTGTTGCGATCGGCCTTTCTTACGGCCACGCGCGCCTTGGCGACGCTCATCTTTCCGATCATTGCGGGCTTCGTGGTCCTGGCCCCCGAAGCGGTCGCGGTGATACTTCCCGAAACCTGGGAATCTGCCGGCGTACTCGTTCAGATCATTGCGCTGCATGGCATCCTCCAATGTGTGAACAATCCCGCCGCTCAATTGTTGTATGCCCGAGGTCGGACGCGCCTTCAGTTCGTCTATTCACTGGTGATCGGCGTTGCAGTCGTCATCTCGTTCATCGTCGGCGCTTACTGGCATTTGATGGGCGTTGCCGTTTGTTGGACGATTACGGCATTTACGATGGGCCCGATTGTGCTGTGGTGTGCCACGCGTGAAGTCCATTTGAGTTTTGTTCGCGTCCTGATTCACCTGGTCCCGCCAACGCTCGCAGCGATCGGTGCGGGAGCAGCAGCGCGGTTTGCCATCTGGGCGTGGCTGTGGTTGGATTATCCTCACGGTATCGGCCTGCTTGTCTGCGCGACGCTGGTTGGTTGCGCGAGCTACCTGGGCCTGTGCCGGCTGCTGCTGCGAGACACTTTCCGGCAGATTCTCCGTGACCTGTCGCCGACCAGATTGTTCGGTCGCTCGTTCAAGGGGGCGCAGGGCGGAGATGTCCCGGAGGCAATCGGAGATGAGTGACCGCCGCTGTTCACCACGGGTAGCCCTGATTGGAGGAGACTTTTGGCTGGGCGTGGTCGAGCATCTCTTCGGCCGGGCGGGCATTGTCGTCGCACCCGTTGCCGGCAAATCGCGATGGTTCGGCTTGTCCTGGATTCTATCGCGTGCCTTTCTCCGAGCAAAGGTCATACACGTGGTGTGGGGAGGCCACGTTATCGTCTCGATCGCGGCCCGCCTTCTCGGCAAGACGCTGGTCTGGCATTGGATCGGTAGCGACGTCGTGGCCTTTCGCCGCCATCGAGGCATCGCGGGTTGGCTGCGCCAACGGTTGGCGCACCAAAGCGTCCAGGTCCATCTGGCCGACTCGCCGGAACTCGCCGATGAACTGGAGCAACTGGGTATTGCGGCGCAGGTCTGCCGACTGCTGCCCCGTTCAATCGAGGCGGAAGTCCTGCCGTTGCCCGATAGATTTCGCGTACTCTCCTATTGGACGGATGAGCGGCGGGCGTTCTATGGGGGCGACTTGATTCTGAAACTCGCCGGAGAGATCGACGATATCGAGTTTCTGATTGCCGGCGCCGATGGAGAGGACACTGGCCACTCTCCGAACGTGACGTTCCTGGGGATGCGGGAGAACCTCGACGACGTTTATGCGAGGGTTTCGGTGTTCCTGAGATTGCCGGAGCACGACAGCCTGTCGGCGATGGTGTTGGAGGCGCTGGCGAGGGGCCGATATGTAATCTACAACAAGGCGTTCCCCCATTGCCGACAGGCCGACACGATGCCCGAGATTCGCTCGGCGCTGCAGGAGTTTCGCGGCCTGGCAGAGCCCAATCGGGCCGGGGCCGCGTTCGTCAAGGAGCGCTTCAGCTTGCAGCGCGAGGCCGATAGCCTTCGGCGCGTCTATCACCAACTGCACCGCACCTAGGGGCAGGCCGGCCGCGCCAAGCTCGCCATACGCACTGCCCTCGATCGCAGTAAGATCGAATTGGTTTCCGCGCGAGGCCGCCCGACGAACCGAACCGGCCGAACCCCGCGATCCGAAGATTCTCCGGAGATTCTTGGACGAATCCACCTCAGCTATCATATACTCAATAGGGCCGGCGCGACTCGGGGCCCCTGTCGCGCCGGAAACGCCCGTCTCCCTGGCCCCACGATGCCAAACCTGTCGCTCGGTGAGCACACCGCAGGAAGCGTTGCCGTGGTTGGAACCAAGCCGGACAACTTGCAACGGTTGACCCTCTGCCTCGTCTCGGACGACGACGTCTTTGATCGTGTTCCTACGGCCGTCCGCTTTCTCCAGGTGGGCCTGATCGACGAACCGGTCGACGTCATTCTGATCCTACAAGATCACGATCGTGCCCAAACTCTTGTCAGCGGGCCGACAAGCGTGGTCAAATACCGCAGAGCGACTTGGCCGTTTCACCACTGGACCGGGCGAAACGTCGTCGCGGCGCTCCGGAAGCGGATCGACGGCTTTTCCCACGACGGCCCGGTGATCGTCCAGGGATTGACGCTGGCGACCGCTCCGATGGCTGCGTCGATTGCGACTCAGCTTGGCGCGGAGTTGGTGTTGGTGGTGGAATCGGCCGTCGGATTCAACGAGACCGAATCGCTGCGAACGCTCTCCCAAGCTGCCACACTCATCACGCCGACTGAGACGATCCGCGGCGCCCTCAAGGCATCGCCGTTGGCGGCCCAATCGGTCGAAGTCATCCGAGCCGGCGTGCAGACCGATGACGCTCCGGCCGCGTTCAACGAAACGAAAAACACCCCGTCAGTGGTCTTCGCCGGTGCGCTGAATGCACGGTCCGGGGTGGACACGCTCCTCCGTGCGACAAAACGCGTCTTGCGCCGCCATCCCAACGTGCAACTATTCATCATCGGCAAGGGCGCCGCGGAGGCCGACTTCCGCCACCTCGCTCGATCGTTGGACATCTCGCTCAACGTCACGTTTGCCGGGCGTTTGGATCCGTCGCGGCCGGCGTTGCGCGCGGCGGACATCTTCTGCATTCCCAGGGCGTTACCAGAGTTTCGAGAAGAACCGGTTCACGCGATGGCCAGCGGGCTGGCGATTGTCGCGGCACGAGGGGTCCAATGCGACGGCCTGATACATCGACAAACCGCCCTGCTCTGTGCAGAACGCGACGAAGAGGACATGTCCTCGCAGATTTGCTGGTATCTGGAAAACCCCCAGACCGCCAAGTCGATCGGCGCCACGGCCCAGGCCTATGCCCGTGAACATCACTCCGTCTCGCGCATGGTGAACGACTATCTGCGGGTCTACCGGCGACTCGCCGGGCGACTGGGAACCCTCCCACTCACAGCGAATTGACACTTGCGGTGAATTGATCCAACGTATCGCCATGTTGTGTCGAGAGGCGGCACGATTGCCTCGGCCCCACAGGCCGCCTGATCACATCAGGATGTAGCAGAAACTCCAACAACGCCTCGAGGATTGTTGGATCACTCACTCAGGGGAGACGCGCAGGCTGAGGCTCGTGGCTCGTCGTGTCGGAATGTCCAAGAGAAACACACGCCGATCGCAGCCAATGGCGGAACGCAAGACGCGGAATAAGCGGCCGCGGGACGGCCATCGCCTTGCCGATCGCACCCGCCGATCGGGCCGGCTCAAGACCTGCCTGTGGGCGGCGCTGGGGCTGATCCTCGGCGCCGTTGTGGCGCTACTGTTGACCTCTCGCACCAGTATGCCCGGCGCGATCGTGCGGTTTGAATACCTACGACTGACAAAGCTCCTCGGCAGTTCTTCATGGCTTCTGGGCGACGTCGGCGAACCGGTTTGGGAACAGTTCCGCGGAAAGCTCACACGCGTCCTCTCAGAAAGTGAAGACGTGCGACGGCACGACGCCCTGGCGACTCTTATGACGGCCCTGGTCGCGGAACGGAACGCTTCGACCGATGCCGAGCCGATCGAGGCGGGAACCGATCGGCTGCTTCAGATTGACCGTGACAATCTGGTCGCCCGCCTCGCCGTCGGCGCATTGCGCGATCGTTCAGGTCAATCCGGATCGTCGCCCGTCGCAACGGGCCTGGAACGTTTTGCGCGACTGCGCGGCATCGTCGAACAGGCTCCAGATTATCAACGCTCGACACTGCATCGCCGGGAATACTTCAACGCATGGGAAATCGCGCTGAAGCCGTTCGTGAACAGGCCGGACGTCAACGTGTCCCTTTCACGCATGATGCCGGAACAATTCGACACCGGCATCGGATACCGCAACACCTACGAGGGCCTTCTGGCGATTTCGACGACGCTCGCTTCGCTGTCCGACACGTTGCGCTCGGCGGGTCACGTCGCGGAGGCGGAGACCTGTAACCTGTGGGTCTCGCAGATGGCCCTGGGGCTCATCGAAAACGAAACCGATGTAATAGCTCAACGACTCTGCACCAGGATGCTGATAGAGAGGCTTGGGCCCACGTCCGAGGCCGCTCACGATTTACGAACCATGATTCACGAGCTGGACCGACGTCGAGAGGCCGCACCGCGCGATCTGACCAGTCAGTCGTTCCACTCGGCATTTGGCGAGCCGGCGCTTGATCATGCGGCGTATCGACGGGCACTGGCGAGCCTGGTCATTGTCCTGGCCCTTGTCTTGTCGGCGATGGGGGCTGGAATCGTGCTTCTGCTCGCAATCGTCGGGGCGGCCCTGAATCGGCTGATCCGCCGCGAGCCCCGAAACGAAGCCGAAAAACGACTCCTGCCTGCCTATGCCACCGGTCTGATGCTGTTCATCCCGGCGGTTGGCATTTCTGCGCTGGTCTGGCGCGCAGTTGCGGCGAGCGACCTGTACTGCTCGACACTTTGGGGATTGGCCGAGTTGTGTGCGGCCCTCTCAGCGGGCGCGCTCGGCATGGTGGCCATCGCCGGATTCAGGGCAAACCGGGCGCCGCGCCGATTCGATTGGCGCAGCACGATCGTCCTGGTCATGGCACTCTTGCCGTACTTAACGTTGGCGAGTCCGCCGTCCGCCATCGCCCGTGGCTGCCGAAGCCTGGACATGCTCGTCAGCGCCGCCGTCGTGCTCCCGGTCGGTTTCGTTGCCTTGGTTCTGATCAGTCTTCCTGTTTCACCGGCGCGGCTGCGCACGATTGCCGGAACGGCGGCCCTGGGGTTATGCGTCAACGCGGCGGCGGCATTGGCGGTCATGCCCTTTCATCGCAGCGCTGACCTCCGACATCAGCAAGCCGTCGTGGACGCCCGAGGCGATGAGTTCTCGGCCCGCCTTGGCAAAGATTGGCAAACAAAATACCTCGGGGCCACGCGAGAAGCCCTACGGGTCGGCGCGCCATGAACGCCCAAATCATCAGCATCGGAGACGAACTGATCTCAGGCCAGACGGTCGACACCAATGCCGCCTGGCTTGCTGAAGAACTCGCGGCGCTGGGCATCCGATGCCCCAAGCACGTCACCATCGCCGACGAAATGTCCGCCATTGCCGAGGCCATCCGCACCGCGTCCCACGAGTCAGGGCTCGTCATCGTCAGCGGCGGTCTCGGGCCCACGCCGGACGACATCACGCGAGACGCCCTTGCCGCCGTGATGAACGTGGAGCTCCGCCTCCACGCACCCAGCCTTCGGAACATCGAAGCCTACTTCAACCGGCTTCAACGACGCATGACCAACGGCAACACGCGACAGGCGATGCTCCCTAATGGCAGTGAAGCCATCGAAAACTCTGCGGGAACCGCGCCCGGCATCATGGCCAGCCTGAATGAATCGAGCATCTATTGTCTGCCCGGCGTTCCCTACGAAATGAAGACCATGTTTCAACGGAGCCTTCGGCCACGCATCGCCAAGGCGGCAACGCACGGCGTCATTCTGCACCGCGTCCTCCGCAGCTTCGGGATGAGCGAGGCGGCGCTCGGCGAAGCACTTTCCGATCTCATGCAACGCGGCCGCAACCCGCAGGTCGGCACCAGCGCCGACGAGTTGATCATCTCGATCCGACTGACGGCCAAGGCCCGAACGCGCGAGGATACACTCCGCCTGTTGGAAACCGACACGAGCGAGATTCGCCGGCGGTTGGGCGAGGTCATCTTCGGCGAAGGTGATGACACGCTCGCCCACGCCGTCGGTCGCCTGCTCGTCGAACGGCATGCTACGATCTGCACAGCCGAGTCCTGCACCGGCGGCCTCATCGCCAAGTGCCTGACGGACGTGCCCGGAGCCAGCCGTTACCTGGTCCAGGGCGTGGTGACCTACGCCGACGAGGCGAAGCATCGCCTGTTGGAGATCCCGGCCGAACTCATCCAGACACACGGAGCAGTGAGTCGGCCGGTGGCCAAGGCAATGGCGGCCAATGCCCGACGCCTGGCCGGAACGGACTATGCCTTGGCCGCCACCGGGATCGCCGGCCCCGGCGGAGCAACGCCCACCAAGTCGGTCGGGCTGGTCTACATCGCCCTGGCCGGGCCGAACGGGACCAGCGTGAAGGAATTCCGCCTGGGCGAGCACCTGAATCGCGAGCAAATACGAGACCGGGCAGCGAAAGTCGCCTTGAATCTGCTCCGGATACAACTTATCGGACAGGTTTGAATCGATAAGTAACATGAAGAGCCGTCGACTTTTCTGATCGTGACGATACGCCACACTGCGGTTGTGCTTATTGAGCGTATAAGGAAAATGGCCTGGAATAGACCGGCGGCAGCCATTCATAAGTCACCGAGGCGCGCGGCACCGGAACCCAACGATGTCCAGCATTCAGATTCGCCCCATCATCGGCCTTGAGATTCACGTGCAGCTTGCCACGCGGACGAAGCTGTTTTGCGGCTGCGCCGTAGAGTTTGCCGCCGGGCCGAACAGCCGGGTGTGCCCCGTCTGCCTTGGCCTGCCCGGCGCGTTGCCGGTGCTCAATCGCACGGCATATGAACATGCAATCATCGCCGGACTGGCCCTGCGATGTCGGATTGCCCCGTTCTCGAAGTGGGATCGCAAGAGCTACTACTACCCCGACCTGCCGAAGAACTATCAGATCAGCCAATACGACATGCCCCTGTCGGCCGGTGGGCGCTTTGACATTCCGCTTGCCGATGGGACGACCAGGTCGATCCGCATCATCCGGGCCCATCTCGAAGAGGATGCCGGCAAGAACCTGCACGAGGGCCTGGACCACACACGCGTGGACCTGAACCGGGCCGGCACGCCACTGCTGGAAATCGTCACGGAACCGGACCTGGCCGACGCGGATGAGGCCTATACGTTCTGCACGGAGCTACAACGTCTCGTCCGCTATCTGGGCATCTCCGAGGCCGACATGCAGAAGGGGCAGATGCGTTTCGAGCCCAATGTCAACGTGGCCATCACGCATCAGGGCCGGGAGTACCGCACGCCGATCAGCGAGGTCAAGAATCTCAACAGCTTCCGCGCCGTTCGCGAGGCGATCCGGTATGAGGTCGATCGACAGGTCAAGGCATGGCAGGCCGATCACGACTACACCTTGGAGATCAAGGGCAAAATGAACTTCGGCTGGAACGCCGACCGCGGCGTCACAGAGTTCCAGCGCGGCAAGGAAGAGTCGCACGACTACCGATACTTTCCCGATCCGGACCTGGTCCCCGTCACGACCGACGCGGCCCTGCTTGAATCACTGGCTCAGCGCGTCGGCGAGCTTCCACTGGAACGGCAGCGCCGATTCATGACCGACTATCAGATGAGCGAGAAGGAGTGTGAGATCGTCCTGGCTGATCGCCGAACCAGCGCGCTCTTCGAGGAGGCCGCCGCCGGTTCGGCCGACGCAGAAACACTGACCAAACATTTCATGGGGGCTTGGAGCCACGTCGCCTCGGCCGCCGGAACGACGATTGGCGGGCTGGATGTCTCCGCCAAGTCCGTGGCCGATCTGGTCAAACTGGTGGCGGACGGCGTGGTCAGCGCCTCCGCCGCATCCCAAATCGCCGAGCGGCTCTACCAGACGCGCCATGAGGGGCCACGTTCTCCGATGGACATCGCGCGGGAACTCGGCCTGATCCAGGAGCGCGACGCGTCAGCCTTAGCGGCCTGGGTCGACGAGGCCTTTGCCAAGAACTCTCAGGCCGTAAAGGACGCCATCGGGTCGAATCCTCGCAAGGCCAAGGCAGCGCCGGGTTTTCTCCGTGGGCAGGTCATGCAAATATCCCAGGGCAAGGCAGATCCGAAGCTGACTGGGAAGATGATTGAAGAGAAGTTGGCCCAGGTGAAATCGCAGCAGGATGTATCATGATAGACGCTCCAACCCCCCTCCTACCCCTCCCGCCGACGAAAGAGCAAAAAAACTGGGCCATGCTGGCGCACCTCTCGGGTCTGGTGATCACCGTTCCGTTCGGCAACATCATCGGCCCGCTGCTCATCTGGCAGATTAAGAGAGAGGAACTCGGCGAATTCGTGGCCGGCAGTGCCCGAGAGGCGCTCAATTTCCAGTTTACCGTGGTCCTGATGCTGTGCTTGTGTTTCTCGCTCTATGCGGTCGTGCCCGTGGTCGGGGTCCTGGGGCTGCTATTGATGCCGCTGTGTCTACTCGGCGACATCTACTATTGCATTGCGGCCACAATCCAATGCAGCCACGGGAACCTGTTTCGCTATCCGCTGATCCTGCGCGTGTTCTGACACCGCGCCGGTGCGGTGCAAATCCATTGCTGAAACTTATAACTCAAACTGACCGGTCTTGAGCAAACCGACGAACTTCGCCAACCGACGAACTTCGCCAAGCGACGAACTTCGCCAAGCGACGAGCTTCGCCAAGCGACGAGCTTCGACAAGCGACGAGCTTCGCCAAGCGACGAGCTTCGCCCGGAGGGCGTGCGATCATTGCCGGCGGCTTCAGCCGCCGGTGGGCGGGCTTTATTGAAGCTTTCGCCCGGAGGGCGTGCGAAGCGCTCGTCCGCCCTACGGGCGGGAACTTGCTCTTAGACTGCTCTCCAGCACGTAGGGTCCGCTGTGCGGACCGATGAGGTTTAACAGCGCTTATTTCGGAAAAGGTCCGCACAGCGGACCCTACTGCTCTTGCAACGATCGTCCGCCCTACGGGCGAAAAAACAATGCACCGGAAGGAAATCGGTCAGTTTGAGTTATAAGCTAAGCGCCAACCGCCGCCACCATCGCCGCGACGCGTTCCGGATCGGGCTCGTTTTCCCAATGACCGTCGCGCTTCAGGTAGCTGCCGACGATCAGGGCATCGGCGTGTGGGGCCAGCGTTGCGACATTCTCCGGCGTCACACCGGAGCCGACGAACACTGGGCGGTCGACTGCTTTGGCCACGGCGGCGACGTCCTCAGGGCGTGTCGGTTGGCCCGTCGCGGTTCCCGTCACAACAATTCCATCGGCCCCGAACCAGCAGGCCGCCTTCGCCGTTTCCGTCAAATCGACGTCCGCGGTGATGGCGTGAGAGGAATGTTTCTTCTTCACGTCCGCGAGGATGGCGACGTCTTCCGCGCCGATCATTTTGCGATAGCGCAACAGCGGCCCGGCATCGGCTTCCGCCATCAATCCTTCGTCCGCCACGTGAGAAAATATGAACCCCTCACAGCGGACAAACTGGCACGCGGCCGCCTGGGCCACCGCGATCGCCTCGCAATTGGCGCCGGCCAATACCTGCACGCCCAACGGCAATGCCACCGCCTGCCGCACGGCTGCGCAAATCGCCGTCATGGCTGCCACAATCTCCGGCCCCACGCGCCGATTCATGAACGGCACGTCGTGCATGTTTTCCAGCATGATCGCGTCGACACCGCCGGCGGCGAGAATCTTGGCTTCACCGACGGCCGACATGGTTAGTTCGCCGACCGACCTTGTCGACCGCGGGGTCCCAGGAAGTGCGCCGACGTGGATCATGCCGATCAGCGCGGGCCGGTTCACTGTTTGCAGAAACGTCAGTCCAGCGTCGTGTGCCATTTTCTCGTCCCGTCAATGTCTGCCCGGTGGCCCGCCCTCGGTTGCGTCGGCGCCTTCGGGTGCCAGGAGACTGGGGAGCTTGAGGCCGCGTTCTTCCGGCGTGCCGGGGATCAGATTGTCGAGAACGATGCCAATGAGCGCCGCAATCGCCATTCCGGTCGATCCCACCGCGACCACCACACCGCGCGCGCCGTCGGACAAGACCGCCAAGAGCCCCTCAGCGGTCGGTCGATAAATCGCCCACGTCTGTCCCACCGTGTTAATGTCCGCCACGTGGCCGATGGCGAGGAAGTAGGCCGGAACGCTCAAGCCCATGAACAGGCTGAAGCCTGAGATAAACAGGTTCCGGTCCGAAGAAAGGTCTGCCTTGGCGAGTTGCTGAACGCCCACGGCGCTGATGAGGCCGAAGAGCGAGCAGTACAGCCCGCCGACAACCGGGCCTGGAATCGTTGCGGCAAACGAGCCGAACTTCCCGAACAGACCCAAAGCGATCAGGATCAGCGAAGCGATCTGCACGACATATCGACTGGCGACGCGGGTCAAGCCGACGAGGCCGATGTTTTCCGAGTATGAGGTCGAGCTGAACCCGCCAAAGACGCCAGTGAGTGCGCAACCGATTCCCTCGAAACCGATGCCGCGGGAGATCTGTTTGGGCGTGGGATCGTCGGCGCCGGCCATGTGGGAACAGGCGTGGTAATCGCCGAAGGATTCGATCATCGAGGCGAGGTAGCCGGCGAGAACTGCGATAAAGAACTGTAGCTTGAAGCGCGGCATGCCCCAGGGGAATACGAGGTCGCCCGGGGAGGCGCGCAACCATGTTGCACCGTGGACCGGAGAGAGATCGACGTGAGCGGGATGATCTGCGCCAAACACGCCCGCCGCGGACATGATCCAGCAGACCCCGCACGAAGCAACAATGGCGAGCAAGATCGGAAACAGGCGGAAGAGCCGTGCCCTGCGAGACAGTACAAACGAGAACAGGATGATGAGCACGATGGTCAGGCCGGAGATCGGCCAATAAGTGCCCGCCTTGGGTGCGCCGTGCTGGAAGAGGGCCAGGCCGATGAGCATGATCACCGGACCGACGACGACCGGCGAGAGGATGCGGCGGATGTATCCCATCAGGCCGGAGAAACCGATCACGACTTCAAAAGCTGCCCCGGCGAGAATGGCGCCTGCGATGTATTGCATCATAACGGCGCCGTCTTGCCCGTCCGTGCTGCATGAGGCGATGATGGCGAAAAACGGAGCAATGAACGAAAACGACACGCCCTGGATGATGGGAAGCCGCGTGCCGAACGTCGATTGGAGCAACGTCGCCAGACCGCTGCACAACATCACCGAGGAGATCAGCGTGGCGATGTTCCGCGACTGTGCAGCCTGTTGGAGCAACTGCGTGGCCTGATCCGCCTGGGTATCAATGGGCCAAAGCGCCGGGCCGAACAGCAGGGGAATGGCCACGGTCGATCCGAACATGGTCAGGGCATGTTGAATCGCCAGCACGAAGGCGCGCCGAGGCGGCGGCCGATCGTCCAGTCCGTAGAGGATGCCCTGTTTTGCCATTGACAATCCTCCGAGCCATCATGGTCTCGGGCGCGGAGCCCGGCCCGCGCGGAGGGAGCAGTGTGCAGCGTCTTACACGACACGTCAACGCATGGGAGCGACGCAGGGGGAATCCAATGTGTGGAAGATGGGCGCGACGTGACGGCCGTCGGAACTACTCGTCGTTCTCGATGGGAAGCACCGGACGCATCTGGACTTCGGCCGGCTTCAATTCGTGCATCTCGTTGCCGCCGTCGGTGCCGAGGTCCTTCAGTTTTCGCACCGATGGCAGGGTGCGCCGTTCCCAGTTTCCCACGGCGTCATCGTAGGCCTTGGCTGCCTTCTCGATGCCGACGCGGATTTCGCCCAAATGTTCGACAAACTTGCACAGCCGGTCATAGAGTTCGCGGCCGGCCGCTGCGATGCGCTCGGCGTTTTCGGCCATGTCTTGTTGCCGCCAACCGTGACGCACCGCCAGCAGGAGGGCGATCAGCGTCGTGGGAGACGCCAAGATCACACCCTTGTCGCTGCCATCGACGATAAGGTTGGTGTCCTGCGAGACGGCCGCCGCGAAGAATGCCTCACCCGGCATGAACATCACGACGAACTCCGGCGCCGGCGAAAGCTGCTTCCAGTATTCCTTCCCGCCCAGGGCCTTGAGCGTGTTTCGGACCTCGCCGGCGTACTTCGTCATGAGCGTGTTTCGTTCGACCTCGTCCGTCGCATTCATTGCATCCAGATAGGCCGACGTGTTCACTTTGGAATCGATGGCCAGCATTCGACCACCCGGCAGTCGAACCACAAGGTCCGGCCGCTGCCCGCCGGCCAGCGTGGATTGTGTGTCGAAGTCGCAATGCTTGCTCATGCCGGATAGTTCAACAATGCGCTGGAGCGTGGCCTCGCCCCATTTGCCCTTCGCGCCACTCTGCCGAAGCGCCGCGACCAACTGGCTCGTCTCTCGGCCGAGCCGATCACTGCGATCTTCCAGGGATGTCAGATGTTTGCTCAGCCCGCCGTAGGCCTCCGATCGGGTCTTCTCCAGTTCCTTGATGTGTTGCTCGTAGCGCAGGAGTTGTTCACGCAGCGGCTTCATCCTGGCTTCCGCCAGCGTGAGGAACTGTTCATTGCTGCTCTTGAGCGCGGTCGTCGAGAGGGCCGTGAAAGTATCCTTAACCTTCTTTTCCATCTCCTCGATTTGCCGTCGTTGTTCGGCGAAGTGTTCGCGGGCAGCCTCCAGGCGAGCGTTGGCCTCGGCGCCGGCGATCTTCTGGTTTTCCAACGCCACACGGAGCGCCGCCAGCTCCGTCTCCTTGGTGGATGCCTGCCCGCGCACCTCAGCCAGCGTCGCTTCCAACGCCGGAACCTGCCCCGCAACCGCACCTCTGCCGAGGCGAAGGCCGAGGAAAATGCCGACGGCCCCGCCGACGATCAGCCCCAAGAGCATCCAAACCATCTCCATGCGATTACCCTGGCGAATCAGCCGGCGTCATCCACCTGCGCCGCCCGCCGTCTTCTTCTCCCGGCTGTAGGCGAACCTGACATCCAAGGTCTGTCCCTCTGTCACGGTGACGTCCTGCTGCAACGTGCCCCACAACTCGTGCCACGCCTCCAAGACGTAGTCGCCCGGCGGCAACCGGGAAACCTCAAAAACCCCCTCGGCATCCGTGACGCTGAAGAACGGATGCCGCAACACTCCGGCATATGCAGTCATCCAACCATGCACGTCGCACTTGAACTTGGCCATCACCTCGGGGCGCGTAAACTTCTTGATCGTAAAAACCCCCTGGCCGGCCTGATTGATGTTGAATCGCTCGTTTTTCTGAAAGAGACCATGGATGTTGTGGGTCGTTGGATCGCTGTTGGTAACCCGGAGCGGCTGGCCCACCTGGATGCCGAGGACATGCGGGACATACATGCAGCCCTTTTGGTCCAGTTGTACGGACTCCTCCGGCGGAGCATACTCGCCGTCAATCCCCTTCCTGATAAAGACGAAGACATGAGGCACGCCGCCGCTTTTTGAAACGACCGTGCCCGGCGAAGGCACCGTGGCGCCGTCGGCATTGCACGCGTGGTCCCCTTGCATCTTGATCGGCTTGGGTCTCGGGCGCTGGCCTTCGAAACGAACCACGCCGCGAATCACCGCTGTGCCGAAGTGATCGGCGATCTTGCCGGCAGCGCCGTCAACGGCCTGCCCATCACCGGGCAACTGCGCCGAGGACTCGTTCGCTGGGCCCTTCCCCATTTCGCCTACGTCAGCCGCGCTCCGCACCGGCGAGGCCGTGGGAGCAGGTGAATCCTTGCAGCCTGTCAGGGCGAGCAGGGAGATCAGTAACAGCACCGAAATGTTGTATGGCTTGTTCAGGGGCATCGTCCTCGCTCTTTGTGTGATCAAGTGCACGCCGAAGTAGGCTTCTTCTGTCGGTCATTCGATGCGAGCTCGCTGACGACAGCGGAAGCACACACCGCGCCGAAGAGTGTATCCCGGCGCGGTGTGATTGTCTGCGGCATCTACGGTCGAGGTCGAAATTGGGGATTCACGCTGAGATCCACTCTGCAAACACACCCGATCGACGCCCACTGGCCGGCGCATTTACACGATTCATTGCTCCTTCATCGCGAACAAGGGCGTCTCACGGAGGCGGTTGAGTAGGGCCGTGACGCGGCTGTGACGCTCTTCCCCGAGGCTGCGTCGGCCGAATTGAGCCTCGTAGAACCACTCGATGCACTCGGGAAGTTCGGCCAGCTCGGCGTCAGCGACGGCGAGGGATTGCGCGAATTCCCGAGGCGTCTGGTCGGCAGACTTCACGTGTCCTCTTCGCGACAAGAGAAGCACCAACCGATCGTAAAACCTCGCCTCGGCCCGCCGGACCAGGCCTCGATGCGTCTTCCGAGCAGCGGGTAGGTATTCCCGGAGCCTCAGCCAGACCAACCAAACGAAGCGCAAGACCAGGATGACAAGGGCCAAACACAGAACAATTAACAACCAGTAGAGCACACGTTGCCAAAAGGCCAGCACATCCGGGCCCCACAACATGGACTTCAGCGTAGACGTGAAGGACCGCGGCGTTTCACCCTGCTGAGTGAGTTTGGCGAACCAATCTCCGAATCCGCGAAACAGGACGGCTCGGGTATCGCTGTCAAAGGAGAATACCATCGCCGCCCATTTGAACTGCACGAAGTCACAGAATTGTTTTGACTTCGCTAACAGGGAATCGTCCGGCTCGACGTCGCCGATCACCGAGGGCGTGGGATCGAACTGGGTCCAGCCTCGATCAGGAAGATACACCTCGACCCAGGTGTGGGCGTCTCGCTGACGGAACTGGTAAAAGCCTCCAGCCTCATTGAGTTCCCCGCCCTGGTAACCGCTGACCAGCCTGGCCGGAATGCCGACGACCTGACACATGAGGGTCATCGCCGAAGCGAAGTACTCGCAGTGTCCGCGCGGGTTATCGAAGAGAAAGTCCGCCACGGGGTCGCCCTTCTCCTTGCTCGGACCGCGCTGGAGGGTGTACTCGAATCGCTCGGAGCGGAGATAGTCGCGGAACCGTTCCGCAATATACTCAAACTGTGCGGGGTCCGTGGGATCGCCGACGTCGGCCGCGAAAGATCGGGCGAAGTTCCCAACGCGTCGAGAAACCCTTGACCGGCCGTCGCGCTGCTGGCCGGGCCACCGGAGCAGGCGCTGGGTCAGCGCCGGCGTGGTTTCATCCATAGCGTACGCCACATAGTGGGCCTGCTGGCGAGAGGGCGAGAAGGATAGCAGGGTGCAATCGTCGCGATCCAATCGCACCTTCATCACGTCGGACGATCCAAAGGCCAACGGAGGATAGAGGGAGAACAGGGCGCCGCTTGTCGTCGATTCGAGCCAGACTTCCTGGCTTATCATCTGATCAGGTTCCAGGCCCTCCGCTGCATCCAACAACAGGCTCGGCGATCTCTTCGTGCCGGCGAGGACTTCATCTCGATGGGCCGAAGCGGTTCTCTGCCACCGGCCCCGGAAATAGCGGTCAAACGTCTGTCCCCGCATGTACGGCGAGAAGGACGAATCCGTGATGGCTCGGCCGTCCTGCACGTAGCGGACGCGCATCACGGTTGAATCGTCCTCGTAGATGTCGTTGTCCGAGAGACTGATTCCGCCGCTGAAGCCGGTGACGGTTCGCCCGACAAATCGCGGGAGGCCGTGGAGAAACCCGCTCCCCCAGCCGCGTGGAGCACTGATAAAGAAGAATGATGCTAACACCAACAACACGCCCGAGCAGGTGACGGCTGCCCGCAGGTGACGGCGGCGAGGCCATTGAATCAATTCGGGGGCGATGTCCTTGACCTGATCGGCAAGGGCGCCGAGCCTTGCCCGCCGCCGGGCAAGTACGGCGTCCGCCTCCCGTTGAAGGTGAAAGGTGATAAGCCAGCCGACGCCGATCGTGGCATCGATCGCCAGGGCCACGCCAAAGAGTGGGCTCGCGCTGACGAACGCGCTGATGATCATCAAGAGTAGAGCGACCAGCGCAATCAGGCCGGCGTCGCGATAGCTCCGCAATTCAAAGAACTTGCAGCAACAGAGGAATATGATGAAGTGCGAGAGGTCGAGGATGTGGACCGTGGGAGCCTCGTGTGGGAGGAACATCTCGTAGCCCAGATAGGCCACGGCCCCCATCACCAACAGACAGAGCACGACCGGCGGCACACACCTGCGACCTGCCAGTTTGTAATAGATACAACTTATGACGGCAGCGGCGGCGGCAATCGCGAGGACGCCCCATGAGGCCTCCGCCTCAATGGCCGGCACCATGTTCACCAGCGCCAGGAACAGCAGCGTCAGATGCATCGGGCCAAGCAGTTTCATCTAGTTCAACCCCGCACCGGATTGTGTCGATGTGGTCGACCGGTCCGGATGAGCCGGCGGCTCGTTCGGACGGTCGTTGCCGCCGTCCAGGTCGGCCGCCACGCCACACACTTGGGCCGGCTGGAACAATTCATCAAATGCGCCGGTGTTGGGGACGTAGACCGAAGTCGAACCGGCATTGGCTGACAGTGCCGCGGCCGTCGACCGCAGGCCCGGCCCGTCGTCGGCGCCGAACAACAGACATGGGCCTCGCCAGCGAGGGGGCCACGGGAGACGCCGAATCAGCGAAGCAAGATCATCCTTGTCATGGGGGCCTCGAACCGCCAACTCGCGCAAAAGCCTCGGGCGACAAGCCCTCCCCGCCGCCGGCGGCAACACCACCAATGGCCGGCCGCTGCAAATCAGGCCGACCTTGGCGCCGCGCTCCAGAGCGTCGCAAATGACCGTGGCCGCCGCGCTGATCGCCAACTCAAGGCCATGGCCACGCTCGACGTCGCCCGGCGCCACGCACGTGTCAACCACGCACCATAGCTGGTTGCCTCCGGCCTGGGCCATTTCGCGGATCATCAGTTGGCCGCTTTGGGCGGTCCTTCGCCAATGAATTCGCCGTGGATTGTCACCCGAACGGTATTCGCGCACGCCGTAGAATTCGCCATCGCCGCTAATTCGACCCCCATGTCCACCAGGGCTGTCGGTGTAACCCTCAACAAAATTGACCCGAGTCAATAAGCGCCCCAAAGCGGGAAAAACGACCATTTCAGCCACGGCCTCAATTCGCGTTCGCTTGGAGAAGAGGTAGAACGGCAGGCGCGTTGAGGCGCTGATGAATGAAAAGGCGATGCGGCCTCGCCTCGGGCTGACGACCGGAATCGCCAGCGTGATGGATTGACGGGCCGCCAGAGCCGGAACGAAGATTTCGGGGGCTGGCATGGGAGCGCCTTTGCCCAGGACGTCCTCAATCAGAATGCCCCGCGCGGTCGCCCATCGCCGCCGATTGGTTATCGTGTAGCGAATGATGAAGGGCTTTCCGGCGATGGCAATATCCGGCACAATGCGCCGCACCGACAGCGAAGTCAGCGTGCGATATCCATAGAACGCATTGATGAGCAAGCTGCCGAGGCAGAAACCGAAGAGCAGAGTCAGCAGATTGATATCCCCATCCACCGCCCCGAGGCAGATGATCACCGTCGCGAGAATGAAGCCCAGACCGCCCATCGTCAAACGGAAAGAGTGTTGCTTCGGAGGGCGGATTGGAGCGGTTTTGGAGCGTCTCCGCTTCATGGCACGTGGACCCGGCGTTCATTCCAGTCAAAGGGACATGGACCGAAGATCACCCCCGGCCCGGCTTCCAGACAGGCAAGCCTGCCGTCAGCTCGGAACCTCGATGCGTTCGAGTATCTCCAATAGGATCTCATCGCCGGAGGCGGCATGGCCGTTACGCAGATAGGACTTGCTCACAATGCGGTGAGCGAAGACGGGCAGGAACAGTGACTTGAAGTCGTCCGGCACGGCGTAGTCCCTTCCGCTCAACAGGGCCGATGCCTTCGCGGCCCGAAGCAAGGACAGTGCCCCCCGGGGCGAAACGCCGACCTCGATCGAATCGTGCCGCCGCGTCGCCTCGACGACGTCCTGAAGGTAGTCCATGAAAGCCTCGTCGACACGGACCTGGTCGGCGAGGTTTTGCAGTTCAATCAGATCGCGGGCCTCCATGACCGGGCGCATGGATTCCAGCGGCGCCTGGTCGGGCTGCTCGTGCAGGATGCGCCGTTCGTCTTCGCGCGACGGATAGCCGATGCGAATTCGCAAAATGAACCGATCCAACTGGTTTTCCGGCAGGAAGTAAGTGCCCTCGAACTCAAACGGGTTTTGCGTGGCGATGACCATGAACGGCTTTTCGAGAGGCACGGTCGTACCATCGACGCTGACCTGGGTCTCGTTCATGACTTCCAGAAGGGCCGACTGTGTGCGAGGCGTGGTTCGGTTGATCTCATCGGCGAGGATGATGTTCGCGAAAATCGGACCGGGCTTGTGATCGAACCGGCCCGACGATTCGTTGTAGATGCTTACACCAAGAATGTCAGAAGGCAACATGTCCGGCGTCATCTGGATTCGGGAAAACCGGCAATCAATGCTGCGGGCCACGGCACGCGCCAGGACGGTCTTACCCACCCCGGGCACGTCCTCGATCAGAACGTGCCCGCGCGCCAGCAAGCCGATGAGGAGCTGGGAAACCGTTTCCGGCTTGCCGACGAAGACCGATGAAATGTTGGCGTGGAGGCGTTGCAGCGCCTCGACGTGTGGCCTGGATTGGCTGCTGGTCGCTAAGTTCATGACGGCATGCCTGTTGCGTACCCCCCTCGTGGCCGGTTGTTCGGGCCGCTCGCACCCTGCCATGATAACCGATCCCGCGGGAGATACCTAGCGGATCGTCTCCGGAAACCGGGGTCATCCCGGATTGCAATCCATCGTCTCGAGGGCCTGTGCCAGGATCGGTACGACCTGTTCATACACCGCATCCAGCGTGCCGGGGATCCGCGCGCCGGCCGCCCGGGCATGTCCACCCCCGCCGAATTGCCGAGCGATCGCCTCGACATCGACGTCGCGCTTGCTGCGAAAGCTGGCGCGGATGGGGCCCTCGCCATCGGGTTCGACCAGCAGCAGGCAAGCCACCACCGAGCCGATACGCTGCGGTTCGTTGATGATCTCCTCGGTCATTTGCTGCGTGGCCCCGCATCGGCTGATCATGTCGCGCGTGAGGCGAATGACGGCGAGCCGGCCGTCGGCGAGCAGCTCAAAATTGGAAAGCACCTCACCGATCAGTCGAACGCGCGGCTCCGGCTCGTTGAGATAGAGCCGCTCATATAGCTCGTTGGGCCTTGCGCCGGCATCGACGAGTCGTGCAGCCGTGGAGAACGCCGCAGAATCGGCATTGGAGAAGCGGAACCAACCGGTGTCCGTGGCCAGACCCGTGTAAAGCAGTGCCGCGACCTCGGCATCAATCGGCCAACCGGCCTGATCGCAAAGTTGTGTGATGATCTGGGCGCAGGCTCCCGCGTTTTCGTCCAGCAGCAGCGCGTCGGCGACTGGGCCGTAGGTCAGATGGTGGTCGATGGCGAGCTTGTAGACGTCTGCCCGCGACAATTCCTCGGCCACCTCCCCCAACTGCGCCGCGGTGCAGGTGTCAACGATGACCAGGAGGTCAACCTTCGCCAACGCCTCCGCGGCCTTGCCGGCCTCCCAGACCCGAAGACCCCCTGCCTCGGGTAGAAATGCATATCGCTGCGGCACCGGCTCGTGGACGAATGCCGCGACCTGTTGCCCCCGATGAGCCAGCACGCGCCGCAAGCCAGCCGCCGAACCGATCGCATCGCCATCGGCACGAGCATGTGTAGTGATGAGGATTCTCCGGGCCAACCCGATCCGCTCGGCCGCCGCCGCACAATCTACTCGTTTGGGTAGGCCCGTATTCTCCATGAACCAGTCGTCCTCATACTTATTTCACCGCGCTCGCAGACGCGAGCGGAAGCGTGAAGGTTCACTCAATCGGAACCTCCAACCGTCGGCGGAACAACGTGCCGCACCACCTCGATATCTCTGGCGATTTGAGCCGTCAGCGCCTCGCGGCTCTCGAATCTCTGTTGGGCTCGGACAAACGCAAGCAGTTCGAGCCGCACGTCAAGACCGTACCAATCGCCCGAATCGTCCAGGCAAAAGGCCTCGACCACAAGCGATTGGCCGCCGAGGGTCGGGCGACAGCCGATGCTCACCGCGGCGGCACGTCTTTGGCCGCCGATCACCGCCGCGCCGGCATACACGCCCTCCGCCGGAATCAACTGCTCACTGATATCGAGATTGATTGTGGGATACCCGAGTTTCTTGCCGTCACCGGCGCCGTGAACGATCCTGCCAAACAGGCTGTACGGCCTTCCCAAACACGCAGCGGCCTCTGCTACGTCACCCGCCCGAAGGCATTGGCGAATCCTGGTGCTGGAGACCACCGCCTGTCGGTCATCAGCACCCATGGTCAACCTGTACGGCGCGACGACATGCACCTGAAATCCACCACGCCCGGACAACCTCCGAAGCGTTTCGGTGTCACCCTGACGATTGTGTCCGAAGGCGAAGCTCGGCCCCTCGACAATGTATGAAGGATGTATCTGTTTCACGAGCACCTGCTTGACAAAATCCTCGGCCGAAAGCGACAGCAAAGCCTGATCGGTCGCCAAACGCACGACGACGTCGGCGCCGGCCTTCCCGAGCTGATGGGCTTTTTCATCCCAAGGCGTCAGCCTCGCCGGGGCTCGGTTCGGGCTCAAGATGGCGAGTGGATGGGGCTCGAACGTCATGGCGATCACGGTGGCACTGGAGACCGTTGCCAGGGCACGGGCCGTTCGCAGAATCCGCTGATGCCCAAGGTGTACGCCGTCAAAGTTGCCCACCGAGAGCACCGCGCCGCGGAGAGCGGAATCTACGGATAGCGCATCGTCAAAGACCTTCACGCCTTGGCTCCCGTCGATGATCCTCGTGAATCGCGATCAAACCGAGCCACGCGCGGCAATCGCAGGGCGTTGGCCACCACCGTCAGGGAACTGACCATCATGGCGCCCGCCGCCACCGCCGGCGGCAATCGGCCCGTCGCTGCCAGTGGAATCATGAGCACATTATAAATGAACGCCCAGAAGAGGTTTTGGCGGATCACGCGCACGCTGGCCCGAGCCAACTCGACGGCATTCGCGACGAGATGCGGCGTCGAGCCGATCAAGTGAATCCCGGCGGCCTCGCAAGCAGACTCCGCGCCGGTGGCGAAGGCGATGCCGACCGTCGCAGTCGCCAGGGCGGCTGCGTCGTTCACGCCGTCACCAACCATGGCCACGCCGGGCTGATCGGGAACATTGCGCAGATCGGCAACGCGCTGAACCTTTTGCTCAGGGGAGACGCCGGCGTGGACCGCATCGCTCTCGATTCCGATCGCTTCGGCCACGGCCAGCGCCGCCGGCTCGCTGTCGCCGGTCAACATCTCGCTACGGATGCCCAGACGCCGCAACCTCGCCACAGCCTCAGCGGCGGAGGGACGAATCGCATCGGCCAAATAGAACAATCCAGCGGCTCTACCTTCGATGGCGATGGCGACGATCGTATCCGTTCGATGATCGTCCGATTGAGTACAGGCGACACCGCGCAGCGGCGCGAGGTCGACGCCGCTTGCTTGCAGGAAGGATTCCTTGCCAACGATCACCTCCCGGCCGTCAACCGTCGCCCGAACGCCCGATCCAATCACCGATTCAAAGCTCGCCGGTTCACGAATCGGCGCGCCGGCGCGCCGGGCCTGTGCGATGATGGCCTTGGCAAGCGGGTGCATGGAGAACTGTTCGGCGCCGGCGGCGAGGCTCAGGATGTTCCGCTCATCGCCCCGGTTCACGGAAACTACGCCTCGCACCGTGGGCTCGCCATGGGTCAACGTGCCGGTCTTGTCCCAAACGACAACGTCGAGCCGGCCCATCGCTTCGAGCGTCGCGGCATCGCGAACCAGAATCCCGCGAAGGGCGGCGAGACCGGAGGCGACCAGGACCACCGTCGGCGTAGCCAACCCCAGAGCGCAGGGGCACGCCACCACCAGCACGGCAACGGCGGCGCGCGCGGCAGTCGCTGTCCCCGCCGCGCCGTCGCGAAGAATCCATCCGAGGAAAACAATCGCCGCGATTGCGATGATCACCGGCGTGAAGATGCCGGCGATGCGGTCGGCGAGTCGCTGCATGTCGGTGCGGCTGGCCTGTGCCGCCTGCACCAACGCCATGATGCGACCCAGGGCCGAGCGGCTGCCGATCTCCGTGGCCCGAATGACCAACCTTCCTTCCGCCACGGCCGTGCCGCCGAGAACCTTGTCGCCCGCGGTCCGATGAACGGGCATCGGCTCTCCGGTCATCAGGCGTTCATCGACCGAGGCGCTGCCCTCTACGACTTCGCCGTCCACGGGAATCGCGTCGCGCTCCGGGATTGTGATCTGGTCACCCGGCGCGATCTCTTCTACCGGCGTCGATATCCAGGCCTCGCCCCGCCGCACCAGCGCACGCTTGGGTGCGCGACGGGCCAGGGCGGACATCGCCTGCGACGCCCGGCCTTTGGCTTTGGCTTCCAGATAGCGACCGACGCAGACCAGCGCCAGGATCATTGCCGCGGCATGAAGATGGATGAACGCACCGGGGTCCCGCAGGGCGAAGAACATGCCGTAGATACTGCTGGCGACCGCGACGGAGACGCCCATCGAGATCAGCAGGTCCATGTTGCCGGTGCGATGCCACAGCGCTCGCAGACCGCCGGCGAGGATCGGCCCACCACCCGGGCTGACCGCCAGCATGACCAGAAGCACGAGCTGAAGCAGCCGGGCGGGCAATTGTCTGACCGGCGCCGGTCCCCAGAGAACGGGCATCAGGTATTCCAGCGCCACGATTGGCAGGGCAAGCCCCACGGCCTGGACCATGGCCTGCCGATGGCGGCGGAGTTTTTCACGCAGCGAGTCGTCGCGGCCCAACTGATCGACGAGCTGCCTGCCGCCGACCATGACCTCCGCGTCATAGCCCACGGCCCGGACCGCCGAGAGCAACTGTTCGTTTGACGGCCCCCCGTCGCACTTCACGACCGCGGCCGATTCGCTCATCAGGTTGACCACGGCATCGGCCACGCCGGCTACGCCGCGCAGCGCACCTTCCACGCGCCCGGCGCATGCGCCGCAAGTCATGCCGATGATGCGCAAGTGGGTTTCAGAGGCCACGGATTCGTTCATGTATTCCTAATTGCGGCCGGCGGCTTCGCGATGCCACCGGTTGCCAACCTTTGCGGGATCCAGTCAACGGGTCCGTGTCACGAGCGGTAGGGATGGGATCCTAAACGATGAATGCCTCTTGGCAGAGGGATTCTAGCAGGTTCTCGATGAAGTCAACCGAATTGACCGCAGTGAGCAGGCTCACGTGCTGCGATTTGTCGCCGCCGAGCCTTGGCCTGGTTCGCCCTGACTCGCTGCCGACGGTGGTGATGTCCAGGCGCATCCGTGTTCCCATGAACAACTCCGGCCAAATCATCGCGCCGGCCGCCACGGCGCCATGCGCAAACGTCTTGCCGGCTGCGGGCTCTGCCGAAAGATCGAGACTGTATTCGAGGATTTGTGCCGCAACCTGCCCGGTAAGACGGTCGCTCGCCGCCAGATGCGCGACGTGTGACTGATCCAGGCAGACCAGACCGGTCACGTCGAGAGGAACGACCGTAACGGGAAGACCCGATGACAAAACCACGGCCGCCGCCTGCGGATCACGATAAAAGTTGAACTCCACCGAATTGCTGACGTTGCCCTTCGCCCAGACCGCGCCGCCGCAAACGTATACCTGTTTGATGGAGCGTCTCAGGTCTGGTGCAATGGTGATCGCCGCTGCAAGATTGGTCAGAGGCCCGGAGGTCAGGATGTTGAGTTCGCCACCGGCGGCGTCCGCCGCCTGCGCATAGGCATCGAGGAATCCGACTGATGTCACCTTGCCGCGCGAAGGTCCGTCGAAGTTTCCCAGGCCGTCGTCACCGAATAGATCGCGACGGTCTTTGAGGTCCGAAGAGGATTGGTCCAGCCCGCGCCCGACGCGTGGCATGGCATCCAGATGCAAGGCGCCGAGCACGCGCTCAATGTTCACCATGACCTGATCGAGCGGCACACTCCCACCAACGCCGACCACCGCCGTGACTTCAATCGCGGCCGACGACGTCGCGAGACAAATCGCAACGGCATCATCCACCCCAACGTCCGCGTCGATCAGCACCGGGATCGCCATGGCTGCCACGCTCTGGCTGACCCGCGAAAGGCACACCACCCATGCGAGCCAGCACTTGGACGCATTATCAGAAAAACCGTGAAACCGGTCAACGTGTCACGATGATCAGGCTCGAATCGATGCCGTGACCATGCTACGATGCCCGGGATGATGACGTCGCCGCAATGATGTCCAGCCATAATCAGACCGGGCGGGAGCAGATGCACCGGATACTCGCATGAACTTGTCCACCGAAACACTGATCGACGGAGTCGTGGCCGGACGAAGCCTGAGCCACGAAGAGGCTGCGCTGGTGTTCGGTGAACTGGTTGCGGGCCGGTTGCCCGATCAACGCGTGACGCAGTTCCTCACCGCCCTGGCAGACAAAGGCGAAACGGTCGAGGAAATCGTCGGCGCCGCCGAGGTCCTGCGCCGCCACGTCGTTCGCATCGCCTGCGACGATCCCGACGCCGTCGATACCTGCGGTACGGGCGGCGACGGAATCAGTACCTTCAACGTCTCCACGGCCGCGGCCCTCGTCGCCGCAGGCGCCGGCGCGATCGTCGCCAAACACGGCAACCGGTCCAACTCTCGCCGAAGCGGCTCAGCCGAGGTGCTCATCGCATTGGGCGTGAACATTGACGCGCCGCCGGCGCTGGTAGCACGGTGCATCCGTGAAGTCGGCATCGGGTTTCTCTTCGCCGCCGGCCTGCACCCGGCGATGAAACGCGTCGCCGCCATCCGCCGAGAGATCGGCCGCCCGACCATCTTCAACCTGCTCGGGCCGTTGACCAACCCTGCCTTTGTCCGGCGCCAGATCGTCGGCGTACCGCGCCTGGCGTTGATGGAAACCATCGCCCTGGCCCTCGGCAAACTCGGCGTCGTCCGGGCCTTTGTCGTTCATGGTCACGACGGCCTTTGCGACCTGACCATCACCGGTCCGAGCAGCTACATCGAGCTTCGCGACGGCCGCACCGCGCACCATACCATCCAGCCGGAGGATTTCGGCCTGAATCGTGCACCACTGGACGCACTTCGCATCGAGAGCCCGGAGGAAAGTGCCGATGCGATTCGCGACATCCTCTCCGGCCGGCGAGGCCCGCACCGAGACCACACCCTGCTCAACGCCGCCGCGGCATTGACGGCCGCGGGCAAGACGGCCGACTTGTCCGAAGGCATCGAACGAGCAGCCGCATCGATCGACAGCGGGGCCGCGGCCGAAACCCTGAAGAAACTCGCCGCGTTCACAGAGGTGAAGGCCGGATGATTCGCTATCGTTGCGATGGGTGCGGGATTGACTTGGCGAAGGACGGATCCGACCATTTCATCGTCAAGGTCGAGGCGTTTGCCGCGGCGGGCAAGACCGAGTTCACCACGGAAGACCTCCGGCGCGACCACGAGGCTGAGCTAACCCGCCTCATCGACAAGCTCGAAGCTCAATCACCCGACGAGATTGAAGATCAGGTCTATCGGGCCCTGCGATTAGATCTTTGCCCCGGCTGCCATCGCAGGTTCCTCGATGCTCCGCTGGCGGGAGTCAAGGCGAAGCACTAGTCGCGGCCGGTTCAGGACACGCGAGCACCGGGGGCAATGTCCGCCGCGGGGGAGAGAAGGATGACTTGCGATTTCTCCTCGTCCGAGGCAGCGAGTAACATCCCCTGGCTCTCTTCGCCGCGCATCTTCCTCGGCGCCAGATTTTTGACGACGACAATCAGTCGCCCCACCAGGTCTTCGGGCTGATAATAGCCCTTGAGTCCGGCGACGAGCTGCCGCTGCTCGGTGCCAAGGTCAATTCTCAGGACCAGCAAACGGTCGGCATTGGGATGTTCGCGGGCCTCGAGAACCTTTGCCACGCGCAAGTCCAGCTTCGTGAAATCATCAAATGTGATCGTTTCCGGCTCTTCATTCATGGACCTGGCTCCTCCGTTTCGGAACGCCTCATGGGGCGGCAGTCCGTGTATCATATCGGCAACCGGCGGACCATGCCTGCCCCGGGGCCCGCAGCCGCCTAGTGCTTCGTCACAATCAATTCTTCGGGTTGGGTGGTACGGGCATCTTGCCCGTTCGGACCGGGTTGGGTGGTACGGGCATCTTGCCCGTTCGGACCGGGTTGGGTGGTACGGGCATCTTGCCCGTTCCGGACGGGCGAGACGCCCGTACCACGCGAAAGATCAACTGTGACGGAACACTCGGCGAGAACCGCAGGTGTGTTACGGAGCTGTTACACGACTGGCCAGCCCGTTCGCGTTATACTATGAGCACACGAAACGTATGGCGTCGTGTGTCGTTTCCCTTCATTTCGGAGGTCGGTGACCCTGGACAAAGGAGAAGATCGCTCATGTTCGCGAGTCGATATCACACACACAGATTCATGATCATCCTATTCTCGACCAGCACCGTATTGTTCGTCCAGGCGGTTGTCGCTGCGCCGGGCCCGGCATCTGCCTTTGAGCTGCGAGCGAGCGCGCAGCCACAGCCGGCGGAGGGCGACACGGACCAACCCCAGCCTGTCGACCAGGATGAACTGCGTCGCCGTCGCTTGCCCGAGCCGCCGGGAGCTATCCCCGAGCCGACCGTGGTTCTGGCGCCAGGCGAAATGCCCCAAATCGACTTCGAGACGCCGGAAATAAATTTCGGTCGTGTGATGGCGGGCTACGTCGTTCGGCATGACTTCTGGTTCAAGAACGTCGGCACCGGCCCGCTCGAAGTGTTGCGCGTGAAGCCTACGTGCGATTGCACCGCTGCCGGTGACTATGACCGCATTGTCCAGCCGGGCGAACGCGGGAAGATTTCCCTCCAGGTGGACACGACGAATCTTGTCGGCGAAGTGACCAAGAGCGTGGTGGTGAACACCAACATGGTCTCAGATGCTCGCGTCGTTCTCAATTTCAAAGGACAGGTTTGGCGGCCCATCGAATCAACTCCGACGAAGGCAGCCTTCGGCCGTATTAGAAAAGACGTTCTCGAGTCGAAGCCCCCCACGCTGAAACTCACACTCGACAACAAAATGGACTCCCCGGCACGTCTGTCGAACGTGCGCAGTGGAAACCCCGCCTTCTCCGCAATCGTCAAACTCCTGGAGAAGGGCAAGAAGTTTGAGTTGGACGTCACCGCCCACGCATCGGCCGACCCGGGCCTCAACCACACCTTGATCGAAATCGACACGAGCCTGCCCGAAATGCCGGTCCTTCGCATCCCCGTCTCGATGTACGTCACCGCCGCCGTCCTGGTTTCACCTCCGAATCTGGCCTTGCCCCAGGACCGGCCGCAAGACGTGAGACGCAGCTTCTTCATCACCAATTCTACAACCACGCCGATGACGGTCGGCGAGCCGCAGGTTTCCAATCCCATGCTGAAGGCCACACTCAAGGTCACGCGCCCGGAGTCGGCCTACCGACTCCTCCTGGTGGTGCCGGCCGCTTATAAAGTGCCGCCCGGTGGGGACACGATCACCCTGAAGACGTCTCACCCCAGTAGCCCGACGCTCACGATTCCAATCGTGGCGAGCGAAGCGGCCGCGCGTTAGCCCGGGACAATCTGCCCGGCCGCAGGACGGACGACCATTCCCTGAGCCACGGAGCTTCTCGCATGCACCGCCACCTTGTCGCCGCCGCCTTGATCCTGATCGCCAGCAGCGCTGCTGCCGCCGTCACCAATCTCGCGTGGCACAAAATGGACTGGCTGAGAAGGCCCCTCGCGGCATCGCCGGCACAACCGCGCCCGACGCCGCCCAATGCCGGCGACGTCGCGCTCCCTGAAACGCCGGCCATGGCGCCGGGCATCATAGGCATTGACGAGGTTCTCGCTGACCTGGAAAGCAACGGCGCCCGCTTCATCGATGCCCGGGAAGACCATGAGTATCGGGAAGGCCACATTCGCGGGGCCATCAACCTGCCCTCCAGCGCGATCTATGAACGGATCGATGATCTCTACGGCGCCGGCGTACTGGCCCAGGACAAAGTGATCATCTACTGCGGCGGCGGCGACTGCGAAGCCAGCCACAACGTCGCCGACGAGCTGCGCCGTAACTTCGGCTTCACGCACGTGTTGGTCTACGAGCAAGGATGGGCTGAGGTCGAATCGTCCGGTCGCTTTGCCGAGTTTATCGCCGTGGGGGACGAGCCGTGAGCAGTCAGAATCCTTATGCTCTGCGGCATCTCATCGCCCATCTCTGCGCGCTGGCCGTGGCCGGTGTGTTTCTCTATGCGGCCTATGAGAAGATCAAAGTGCCGGGACAGTTTGTCGTTGCGATCAAGAACTATCGCATGGTCCCAGAGCTTTATCTGAATCTGATGGCGCTTCTGTTGCCCTGGTGGGAGGTAGGCGCCGCCCTCGCCCTGATCTTCCCGCAGACGCGCCGCGGAGGCGCCATCCTCATCCTCGGCATGTTGACGATGTTCATCATCGCCGTGAGCTACGCCGCTTTTTACAAGGGCTACAACATCGACTGCGGCTGCTTCGGCAAAGACAGTGCCGCGGCCGGCTGGCGAACGATCGGCCTGGACCTGCTCTTGTTCCTCTGCACCCTGGCGTCTGTCTATCTCTACCGATGGAAACGGCCGATACCCGCCCGGTTGGAATCCGACGAGAACTGCTGAGAGTTCACCAACCAGACTCTGTTGCCGAGAACGACGGGCCCAAGACTTCCGCCGCGGCGGGAAGGCGTGTCATTTCTTCAACCGCGGGATGAATCGACCGGTCCGCTCCATGTAGCGCCGGTATGAGTCGCCGAATCGATCGACGAGTTTCTCCTCCTCGGTTCGGGTTCGGATTACAATGAGAGCAATTGTAACCGCTCCAGTGGCCGCCAGAAACCAGTTGGCCGTCACCAGCGAGTCCGCGACCGTGGCGATTCCGAACGCGACATAAAAAGGGTGGCGGACCCAACGATACGGACCGCGGGTGACCAGTTCGTGTCGTGCGCGCGTCACCACCGTGTCGGTGATATTCCTGCCCAGCGTTCGGAATGTGACGATCAGCAGTGTCGCGGCCGCCATACCGAAGAGCACGCCGATCCAGCGGAGCCACAGCGGCAATCCGACCGACGACCAGGCCATCCAGGGAGGATGGATCAGATAGGCCAGCATACCCAACGTTCTGACGCCGGCGATGGGGCGGAGTGTGAGGAGGATGAAGATGCCCTCCTCCCGGCGATCCAGCTTCTCTTTTGCCGCATTAGCCTTCAACCGATGGTACAGGCCCACGGGGAAGATGGCCGCGAAACCAAGAACCAGGATCACCCTGAATATCTGTTCGTCTTGCATGGCGCGGTTCCGTGTCGCACGCCCACAACGTGCGTCCTCCCCCCATTCCACCCGGCGCTGGCGCTTCGGGCTCTGATAAATGTGGCGGACATGCCGAGGCGCTCCATTCAATCCCTGTGGCACAGGCGCCCCACCTGTGTCGCCGCGGCCGGAACGGCGGTGCCACAATAAATGCTTGTTAGAGTGCTCAAGGTTGCAGGAACCCAAGGTGCAGTTCGGCATGGCGCAGGTTCAGGGCGATTCGATCTTCGTCGGACAGTTTGCCGAATGCGGGGCTGTCATGTCTCGCCGGCTCATCGCTTGCGAGTCGCGCAAGGGCGCGGCGGAGCCTGGTCGCGCCTTCCTGGGCGCTCAACGCCTCCGTGGCATAGGTTCCGTCTTTGACCTTCGGGATGCGCACGCCCGTGGGCATGCCGTCGCGAAGATACGTCTGGACCCGAGTCCGCAAGATCAGGCGAATGGGCCACGGCGTCTTGAAGGGGTAGCCGTCGTAGGCATAGTTGATCCAGGCGGCGATGTGGCCGAAAGCCTGGCCCGCCGTCCAGTTGCCGCTTCGCCGCAGCGTGCCCGCCTCATCCGCGGCGACGATGCGATCCACCTCCGCGAGCAGATCGTCGATCGTGTTGAATCGCAGAGCGCGGCGATCCGACGCCTTGGATGTTTCGACTGCATTGGACATGGCGTTGACCTCCGTCCTGATGACAGGGGTAGGATGGGTCATACGACCCATCCGTTGAGCGCCCGCGCCGGCGACAGGGCGCCCCATCCCTCAAAGGGCGAGAAAGCTCGATCGGGTGTATGATAACCGCACGAAACGGAGTCGGGGAGGGCGGGCTCTTGTTACCGGAACCTCCGAAACTTGTCTCCCGCATTGTCGCGTTCTTCGACAATCGCTACGTTCGCGCCCTCGCATGGCTGGTCGTCGCGTCGGTCTTCATCAGCGGTCTCGTCGGCGGCTATCATCGCGGCCAGGCAAATCAGCCGGATTGGCGGGACTTCTCACGCGAGTCGCGATACGTCTGGCAACACCACGCCATTCGCCCCGGTACGTCGATGTTTGGCTATCTTCCGGCCGCGTTCATGGCCCTTTGGCCGTTCACACAATGGACGCCACCCACGATCGGCCTGGTCGCCTTCATCACAGCAAACACCCTCGCGGCGGTCGCCACCTGTTTCATTCTCTATCGTTGGTGGTTTCTCGGCGAAGGCAATGAAGCAGCAGCGCGGGCGACCTGCCCCCTGCCTGGTGGCCGGATCGAATCAGCCGGCGACCCGATGCGAAGGGCATTCGTCTGGCCGCTGTTCCTGAGCATCGCCCACATTCAACACGTGCTCCAAGCCAACCAATTCACGCTCTGGGTCTTGCTGCTCTGTGTCGCCGGCCTGACGCTACTACGGCATCGCCACGATCTCGTGGGCGGCCTCCTGCTGGGGCTCGGCGTCTGCATCAAGGTGACGCCCGCCGTCTTTCTCGTCTATCTCGTGCTGCGTCGGCAATGGAAGGCGCTCTCCGCGATGATCCTGGCGGTCATCGTCTTCGACGTGGTGCCGTCCATGGTCGTCTTCGGCGCGGAGGGGGCCATACGGGAACATCGACGTTGGCTGCAACGCGCCGGCTGGTATTCCAACGGCCGCCTGATCGAAGAACCGTCTCTGAGAATCCGACGGCACGGTCACAACTGCGCCTATTCACTCGTCCTGGCCCGCTGGCTGCGACCTCCCCCGGCGGCGGACCATCAGCTCAGCCTTCACGGGCAACCGCCTGCGGAGGTCGTCGCGGCAACGCGCGCGGCGTTACGGCATGACGAATACCTGGTGCTCGATCCGATGCCTACGCCGGGCGCCGCTTGGAGCAGGACGCGAGATCGGGTCCCCGATCTCCCGCGATTCCGAGTGGCGCATCTCTCTGCACGGGCGGTTTGGTTGATCTGGTGCATCACACTGGCGGGATGTGTTGGGAGTCTGGCCGTCGCCACCCATCGTCGCCGCCGGGCACCACGCGCTTCCGTAAAGTGGGCGGCCGAGGCGGGTCTGTGGATGTTGCTGATGCTCTGGCTCACCCCCATGATGCGCGATTACTACCTCGCCCTGACGCTACCGGCGTATGTCGTCATGTGGCGGACCGCATTGGTCGGCGACGGCACGGCGCAAGGCCGCGAACTCGCGGCAGGGGCGATTGCGATCTGTTACCTCAGCGTGCTCTGCATCGGTTGGGACACCGTGACGTTTTACGGCCTGCACATGATCACCCTGGCCGTGCTGACCGCCGCCTGCGCCTGGGTGTGGAGTACTGCTTCACAAACCTAACACGAACAGCCGCCCGCAACCACCAGCAGTCACACGGGTCCGTGACAGTTTAGGCGGCAAAGCATACCGCCCCAGCGGGGCGGAGGACTGTAGCCACGGGTGGAGTTCGCCAAAGGCGAACGAAACCCGTGGTTGTCGTCGAATGAGCAGACCCGCCCCGACGGGGCGGAGGAAACACGGGATCACAGGCATTCCTCCGCCCCGCTGGGGCGGTAAGGAAGAACGCAATCGTCACCACGGGTTTCGCTGGGTCCGCCTTGCGGCGGACGCGCTCCACCCGTGGCTACAGTCCGCGACCCCTCCGGGGTCCATTGACCAATCGCCGCAAGTGTCACGCACCCCAGTCACACCGAGTGCGCCGTCCAACCCGACTACTCGATGAAACGAACGGGGAGAAAAAAGATTTGACAAGACATCGATCGTGGTGTATAATTACACTAGTAGCATTCTTCGGATGCGACTCGGGCGAGCGATGAAGTGCCGAGTACAAGCGACAGAACTAACCACCATCTAGCCCCATAGCGCTGTCGGGCTACTGTCTACTAATATCCCCATTATGTATACGAGAGTTCCTGTCTACAGGAGTATACCTCCTGTAGTAGTATGTGCCCCGTATACACACAGAGAGGAGGTACCAGCCATGTACATATAGTGAACATGTATTCGTAGGTGTATGACAGCGTGACGCAATGTGGCTCGCCCGTTCCCTTAGTTGGGAGTCGGCGGGCCGCTCTCGTCCATAGGATGGACCACAACTATGTTTGATATGAACACACCACTTGCGGTGGATACTAGGCAGCTCAAGGCGTTGATCGGCTGTTCCGTTCGGCACGTCGAGCGGCTTGATGCTGCTTGAAAGAAAGGAATGAATCCAATGTATGAAAACAATGAAAACACTGGCCTTGTCAACTCCTCCATGACTTACTCCAAGATTGGAAAATGGATTGAGCAGAAATACGGGATCCCAGCCCCCCAGCCCGCCTGCGGGGTCTTGAGACTTGAACAGCTTCAAGTTCAAATCCGGCGCGTCGTGTTGCGGGCGTGCGAGCAAGCAGTGAGGGAGGGTGTCTACCGAGGATTTCAGAAGGCGGCAGAGAACCTCCCAGAAAACAAGGAAGATGGGCTGTCCGTTCCGGGCTGCAGAATCTTCATCAATACAGAAAAACTGGGGGACATGGCGATTCTACCATTTGGCACCAACGGCCAGTCCAGTGGCCTTCGCCCCTGCGCCTGACCGGCCACTGTTGATGATATCAGCAGCCTCTTGTGGATGCGAGCGAGTCACCCGTCCCGTACGGTGGATGATTACGACAGGTTTTGGACAAGCATATGGAGACGAAGTGATGACAGAGTACGTACTCGTTGTTGGCAAGCCGACGGACAACAAATTGCGATATGTGAAGCGCGTAGATGGTGTTGTCTTCAAGCTATACATCCCAAAGGCATCCCTGCCGGAGACAGAACCGAAGCGAATCACCGTTTGCATCGATCCCGACCTTGAGCAGGCAGAAGCTCGACCTGCCGACATCAAGGCAGTCGTCGAGTATCCACGAGAACATTCTGAAACGATTCATTATGTTCCGAGGGGCGCTAAGGAGACGTGGAAGATCGGCGAACCTTATATTCCGAAGACGGCGTTGCCGCAGCCGTTTACGGCGTCGACGCAGCCGTGGCCGAGACAACTTCATATTGCCGTTTCCTGGGAGGGCCATGCTGAGCCGAGACCGTTTTCTCGGTTTCTTGATGAGTGAGATCTCCTCCCATGTCGCGAGCGAACGGTGGCCGCTGCCGGAGGAGCGAGAGGGGAATCCTGCGGGAAGTGGGAAGGAGAACGGATTCTCGTTCCAGCGAGGCGCCCGCGAACCGGTTGGAAACCGGTGCCACAGTTTGGAAGCCCGTGCCGCAGTTTGGTTGCGGCCCAAGGCCGTGCTGTTATCATGCTGCCGAAACCGGTCCTGCTATCGAAACCGCCCCCGAAACTTGTCTGCCGGGTACTTCTTCTCGTTCATCCTGAGCTTGTCGACCAGGGCGCCGGACAGGTCAATATCCAGTGCGTTGGAAAACGCCAGGGCATAACAGAACACGTCCGCCAGTTCCTCGCGAACCTGTTGCATCGTGTCGGCGTCGTCGCGGACCGAGCCGGTGGCCTCGGGATTCAACCACTGAAAATGTTCCATCAGTTCCGCGGCTTCGATCGCGATGGACATCGACAGATTCTTTGGATTGTGAAACTGCGACCAGTCGCGCTGGTCCACGAAGCGGCGGACCAGGTCACGAAGTTCGGCAAGCGTCGTCGTCTCGTCCGGCACGGGGCACCTCCTGACTTGGTTCAGTCAGGATTGTGGCCTATCGCTTGGCCGCTGGCAATAAGCGGGCAGACCGAGCGTTTCGGCGTGCGGCACGGCTTGGGCTATCAAAGCTGGTGTGGTGGACGGGGGTTTACTTCCGCCGATGGCGCGAGGGCGCAAGCGTGCTCTTCGCGCGAATGACGCCGATCCGCTCACGCAGGACGATCGCATCCTCGTAACGCTCTTCCTCGATGGCTTTGTCCAATTCCTCTTCGAGTCGCTGCACCGGGTCCGTGGGCATCCGAGCGGCGATTTCCTGCTGGAGAGCCAGGAGGATCGTTGCCTCCGGAGATTCCTCGAACGCTTCTTCCTGCCCGAACGATTCCATGAAGTCCCGGATCATGCTCAAGCCGGCCTCAACCCGGGCCTGCGCAGTCTTGAACCGACCGCGCCGCAGCGCAAGATGGACCTGGGCCCGCGTGTTCATCATGATCAGATACGGTCGGTATTGCTCCAACGCCAGTCTGTCAGACTCTTCGCGAGCATGGCGAGCGGTAAGGTCCAGCAAACGAAGGTTACGGGCGGTATCGCGCTCCACCCCTTCAAAATCCTCCAGAACGAACTCCGCCAGATAGCGGTGGTAGTATTGAACCGCCTCTTCGCGCAAGGCCTGGCACTCATCGGGCGTCAACTCATACCCGAGCACGGTGCCGTTGCGTTCCTTGTGGGACTCCACCTGGGCTTCGTGATAATCCAGCAGCGACTCCGACCCGTTCGGCCGCTGGCCGTCGGGCCGGCCGCTGGACTCCATCTGCAGCAGGCCGAGGTCCAGACGCATCTGGAGCTTCACCGTGCCGTCGTCGCCCGTGATCTTGCGCACGGTGATCTGCCCGGGTTCATAGTCCCAGCCGGCCAGGATTCGTCGAAGGTCATACGAAGCCACAATCTCACTCCTTGTTGTTGGCTCGTGATCTCATCTAATTATACACCCTCAAAATCGGTCAGACCGACCGCCATATCAATACTGAGATCGCAGTTTTGTTGTGCCCCCGCTGGTACCGATAAACCATTGCCTCCGGCGGTTCACGGCGCCTATGATCTAAAATAGGAAAGCTCAAAAAGTTTCCGGGCCATGGGCCGCCAGGTCTGGTGCTACGCGCGAAGATATCGGTCCCACTCCAATACCGGCGCAGAACCTGCGCATAGGGAGAAATGTAAAGGAAACCCTGATGTGTTGTATGCCCTCGTCGAGATCAGCGCGGCGAGACACGCCCGTTGAGGACGCAAGTCGCCACGGCATTTCACGACATGTTACGGAGCCGTAGTCGCTCCAACTATCTCAAGCTGTTCAAGCTTTCCTACCCACGCCCCGAAATGCTGACAACCTTCTCGGAGTTTCATGAGTCCAATGCGCCCAGCGACAATCGGACCATGTAGTCGCTTCCGATAGCCGCGAACTAACCCTTCGATCCTTCGAGACGGACATGATTCGTAGCCATCGTCGATCGCCTCCGGGTTTCCCTCCTTCTCAAGAACCGCATCGAGTTTCCCCTGAATGGAATTGACGCGGTTTTCGTCAGGAGCGGCGAGTCTGGCAAGCTCAAACGTGTTCGAGAACAAGAGTGCTTCAAATTCGTGAACTTGGACATAAGGGACGAATTGAGCAGGATTGAAGCTTTCTCCGACCGTCCTTGCTATGTCTTTCAGGATCTCGCCTTCTACATGGGGGCCGCGTTGCCCCCAGGGAAGCTGAGCAGCGTCCTCTCGCCCAGGCCAATCCTTTGGCATCCCGTAGAAATCGAACATGGTCGTGCAGTATCGTCTTTGTTTCAATGTTCGGATGATGTCGTTTCGCGTTGACTCCCACTTTCTCACACCGCCCCGGTTTCCCGTTTTGCCGGGCAACACCGCCCAGATTGAGATTCCGTACCGCCCTAGATGACCCGCAAGTTGGTCGCGGACAAACGCCTGCTCGGTATGGCCTTCGACGATCGCCACGATCTCATTCATGGCTTGGCCCACCCTGAACGACGTTTTTCTGCCACAACTCGCCAACTGAATACTCTTCCAACCACTCAGCGAGTTTATCTGGTTCGAGGCGCTCGAATGTTGAGCAGCCGTCGCGCCGGTTCACGACAACCACGTCATCGGGTGAAAAATGGTCCAAGAGGGTCGGAGACTGCGTCGAGACTATCACTTGAGTCTGCTCGGACGCCGAATGAATCAGGTCCGCCAGCAGGTTGATGGCATAAGGATGGAGACCTAGCTCGGGCTCGTCGATCACTATCGTTGCCGGCAATCTCGGCTGAAGCAACGCTACCGTGAGGCAAATGAAGCGGATCGTACCATCAGAAAGGTGAATCGGCTGAAAGGGGAAGTCACTCCCCTTCTGATGCCATTCTAGTCGTACTTTTTCCTCGCCGCCCTTCTCCTCGGGCTCAAGCAGGAAGTCGTCAAAGAACGGCGCAATCAGGCGCACCGTATCGCGGATCAGAGCGTAGCTGTCGGGGAAGTCCTCTTGCAAATGGAGCAAGAAGGCCGCCAGGTTGGAGGCTTCGGGACGGAGATGCTGCTTGTCTCGTACCGACTGGGCTCTCCGCATCGGCGATAGCATACTCGTGTCGTGAAAGTGGTAGACCGTCCAATTCGATATCGCATCATAAACGTAGCTCGGGACTCCTGGGCCTTCACGAGTAGAAGCAGGTTCATCCCTTCTGGCTTTTAGGCCAGATTCGAGGCTGCCGGTTCCAATGAGACGTAGCTTATCCAAACCCTTACCACCCGTATACAGGACGCCTTCTCTGCTTATTTGAAGGCCACCGCCCGCAGTCGCTCTCAGATCGAACTCGTAGATGTTCTTGCCGAACTCAAGATGAGCCGAGATTTGCCGCGTGTGCTGAGGACCCAGGAAAAAGAATCCGTCGCCCCCGCCGTATTGATTGACGAACTTCTGGAACGCCTCTTCCGCCATTGCCCGGAGCATCCGGAAGAAATCCACAAAGTTACTCTTACCCGCACCATTTGCGCCGATGAGAACATTCCGGTCTCTCAGTTCAAAGGCTTCTAAGTTCTCGATCGACCTGAAACCGTGAATCGTCAACTCCTTAAGCCGGCTCGCCATCTCATGCGTCCTCAACATTGAAGAAGGGCCGAGAAAGACCTGCCCGTTCCACCGAATACGATCACCCGCGCCACGGCAATCCCTTGACACATTCTATCACATACCGCTCGGAGAGCTTGAACCTGCCCCCGAGGCTCAAAGCCAACTGATTTGGAGATCGTGCCGCTCCTAACCCTGCCTTGCCGTCATTTGCCCCCTACTCGGCAGGCGTGTGCAAGTAATCGGCGATTCGCTCGGCGGCGAGGCGATGGGCGATTTCATTCGGGTGCCGGTCGGTCGGATGCACCCAGAGGGATTCGGCGGATCGGTTCCGATACGTCTCCAGCAGATCGACAAACTCGATGTCGGCCTCTCCGCAAAACACGGCTATCCTGGCGTGAATCTCCCCAAACGGATAGCCACCATCCAACCGCCAGAAGACCGGAAACACGACGACAACAAAACGGAAGCCATCCTCTCGCGAGATTCTCTCCATGCCCTGGAGGATGGTCTTACAGTCCGACCAGCGCGGGGAGTCGAAACTCGCACGGGTCGTTTCCAGGAACTCGTCCTGCAATTGCCTGCCACGCCGCATGCGCTCGAAGATGTCCCACAAACGTGAAACGCTCGACAGGCCGGACGGGGCCCAGGAGTTCGTCCACTCGACGTTCTGCCGAATGGTCTGATGAGAATCGGTGGCGTCGTTCAGATAGAACCCCAGGACAACGAGGTCCGGCTGAAACTGGGAACACCGAAGCAGGTACAGCGCGGCTTCGTCCTCGGTTGCGTGCGCCTGCACACCCGCATTGACAACCTCGACCGTCCGGTCGGACATCGCGCCGGCGAGCCTCGCCCGAAGCTGTGCGGGATACGTGTCGGCGTACTTCACGCCTTCGCCAAAGGTCAGGGAATCTCCCAAACACACGATGCGATAGCTGCCCGGCTGCTTCTCCACAGATATCGCCGGGCCGCGGAGCCCGTACGAGTTGATGTGGTACCAGACGCGGCCGGTCGGCCCGAAGTAGTCCCGCGCGTCTCCCGCCGGATCATAAATCGATGCAAAGGTCGCGTTCGGCCGGTAGGCCATCGGCCCATTGGGGATTCGCATGAACGGAATGGCATTGTGCGGCTCGAAGACCCGCGGGGCGAACGGCTGCGGTCCCAACCCGAGAACCCGCACGGCCACTTCGGCCATGACCAGGACTGCGCCGCTTCCGCCGAGCATCGCGACGACGCGCCACCACCAGCGGCCGGCAGGGCCGGGCGCCTTGCTTGCCGGCGTTCGAGATTCTTCCGAGGGCACCTCCGGCGGCACCATGAATCAACCCTTCGCCTCCAGGCGCGATTCGTTCATGCCAGGTTCACGTCGTGCAGACGCGTCGTCTCGGCATCCTTGGGCGCCTGGACCGGCAGAATAATGACAAACTCTGACCCGCTGCCCATTTCGCTGCTCACCTCGATCGTCCCGCCCAGCAGTTGAACAAGGTCCTTGCTGATCGCCAGGCCCAGGCCGGTGCCGCTGTACTCGCGGGTCATCGATCCATCGAGTTGTTGAAACTTCTCAAAGACCCGAGACAGTTGGTCAGGAGGAATCCCCACGCCGGTGTCCCGGACTTTCACGAAGATGTGATCCGCGTCATGTCGCCCCAGCTTCAACTCGATCAGTCCGCCCTCCGAGGTGAACTTCACGGCATTGGACAGGAGGTTGTAGAGAATCTGCTGGATACGCCCGCTGTCGGACGTAATGTCAGGAAAATCCTCGGGCAAGTCCGCCGTCAACTGGAGGCTCTTCTTATCCGCAAGTGGGCGCATGAAGTCGATCAGGTTTCGGATCATTTCAGGCATGTTGACCTTCGAAAGGTGTAGGTCCAGCTTGCCCGCTTCGATTTTTGCCAGGTCCAGAAGATCGTTGATCAGGCCAAGCAGCATCCGCCCGCTCGACATGATGTTTTCGGAATAACGTAGCTGACGCCCTCCCTCGGCACTGGCAGCCTCGCGCAGCAATTCGGCAAAGCCGATGATCGACGAGAGGGGCGTCCGCAACTCGTGACTGACGTTCGATAGAAACTGACTCTTGATCTTATTCGCTTCAAACAAAGCCACGTTCCGCTCGGCGAGCGCCGCCAGTCTCGTGTCCAGGCTCGTGTTGATCCGCTTCAGCTCATTCTCAGAGGCCTGCAAGTGTGAAAGCATCGCGTTAAAGGCCCGAGACAGTTCTTCGTACTCGTCTCCCGTGGCGATCTGGCTGCGCACGCCGTGCTCGCCCTGGGAGACGCTTTCGGCAATCTTGGTCAGCTCCCGCACCGGCGAGAGAATCAGTTTGTGCGTGATCAGGTAGAACACAAGCACCGCCAGGACTCCGGCCAAAGCACCGGCCATCAAGCTCAAACCGAAGTTGATCAGCAAGGCCGCCTGCGCCTTGGGCGCCAAGTGCTCCACGGAGATCACGCCCAGCAACGTCCCGGCCGGATACTTCCCCCCCGTCGACCGAACAGGAAACACGATGCGATACACCAATCCGTTGCCCACGCGGGTCCAGCTCGGCGCAGACTCCGTCAGCCGGCGGTCCTCCGCCAGAGCCCGGATCGCCCGTTTCACGTAGTCGTCCGTGCCCGGCGGTGGGCGCGGGTCAGATGGGTCCAATAACGCGATGAGGCGAGGGACCGGCCCACTCAGACCATAGCTGGCCGAGCCGGTCGGCCACCAGAGTTCCAGCGCTCTCTGTTTGAGGGCCCAATTGCCTGCTCCCAAATCGCTCCTGGCCTGGGCGAGGCTGCCGATCTGCCGGGCGAGTTGGATGTTCGCCCCATGAACGAGATCCCGCATTCGCAGCCACGGCACAAACAGCGTGGCGGCGATAATCAGGAGAACGGCCAGTCCAAAAAGTAAGCGGCACTTGGCGGCCAGAGAGATCGACAAGAACGAGATACGTGGCATTCACAAGGCTCCCCGCGGTCATAGGTTATCATATCACCAGACGGTCAGGAGAGTGGCCGTGCGAGGATCCGATCCGCCCCCCTCAGGGTGAATCGCTCTGTTGACCCTCCCTCCTCGTGCCGATACCATAAGATGCTTCGACGTTTGAGCTTGGAGAAACTTTGATGCGACCACCCATCTCGATCTTGGGCCTCCTCGTACTATTGCTCTGGCCGGCCTCGGTCGTGGGGCAATCGCGGCGGAACAGCCCCTGGACGCTACCCTGGCATGATACGCGGGCGGACCGCGGCCGGGACAATGTAACGCCTTCGCGGATGGAAACCCGAATCAATCGGCGGCGACCAAACGTCTATGGCTCTGCTCAAGCTTTCCGGCTCTCGACGCGCCGAGACAACTTGAGAAACGAATTGTCCCAGAAGTATTCCGACAGACGTAGACGCCCTGAGCGTGGGCTCCAGTTACGAGAACGCCCATCGATGAGCCGCGTGGCCCGAATGATGGACCGGCACAATCTCTTGCGGAGCGATTCCGAGTTGGCCCGCAATCGGAGCGCTCTCCTCGGTCGGCAGGACTATATCCGCGAGGCGGACGGACGCTGGCGAGGCGAGGTCTCTTCACTTGAGAGTTCTGACCGTGTCAATCTTCCGAGCGATGAAAGGACTATCACTCCGCTCAACTATTCCTCCCGGCTGTCGGCGCAACTCGAAGAAAAAGCAGATCAATACTACCGCAAAGGTGTGGAGTCTTTTCGGGAAGGACAATATCCCCGATCACGGGACTACTTCCAACTGGTTCGTCAATTGGAGGATGATCGACCCAGGGCGTTCGTCGCCAACGTCCTCGTGTCGCTGCACGGGTCCGACCTCAACATCGCAGTCACGAGCCTGATCCATGCCATCCGCCGCGCTGAATCGTTGGCCGACTTGAAGGTTGATTGGAAGGAGTTCTACGACAAGGAACAGGATTTTCAACGAATTGTCAACGCGGTGAACGTCAAGGCCAAGTCGGGGGATGGGACAAACAAGGCGATGAACTTGATGCTGGCATACTATTCTTTTCTCAACGGCGACCTGAATACCGCGATTGCAACAGTCGAGTTGGCCGAAACACAGACGGCGGGTGGTGCTCCGGCAAATCTGGACTCCGAGTTAGACTCCAATCAGAAACCCGTGAATGCTCTCTCCGCCGCGGCGAAGCGTTTTGGCGAGTTCTTAGTGGCAGCGAGGCACCAGAGCGAAGCCCCGGAGGGCGGCGGTTAGTAAGGATGGTCTGGATTCGGGGAGGGGTGAACGAGCATTCCTTGTGGTCATCGCCGGTAGAGTCGGTGCCGGCCGGGTGGTCCATCTGACGTCGCCGGTTGACAAGGGCTCTTCGGCCCAGTTCCTGAGAAATCCAAGAAGGCGATGAGTTCTCATGGTGGAGTCTGATCGGACAGGTCGACGCCAAATAAGCAGCCGAATTCTTCGATACCACGGAGCGCTCTCCTGCCTGGGGCACGTCGTCCTGTTCGCCGTCGCCTTCTTCTGCGCATTCGGGCTCTACTATAATTTCAGCCGATTCGACCGCTGGTTTGAGCCTTTCTACATCACGCTGGGGCCGCTGGTCGTTCTCATTAAGACAATCGTCTTCGCAAGAATGAAGCTGTTCCGCGGAACGTGGCGATACGTCGGAATGCGCGACCTCTGGGCCATGACCATGGCCACGCACGTCAGCACCTTCTTGTTCGTCGTCTGCTACTTCACGCTGGCTCAATTGCGACCCGACTTCTTCAACTCGCGCCCGCAGTTTCCCCAGTCCGTATTCCTCCTGGATTGGGGCGCGACCATCGGCGTCCTTTCCGCCGCTCGCGTCGTCGTCCGCCTCTACTACGAAGAGATCAGACAGGTCGCCTCCAAGGGCCAGCGCATCTGCCTCATCCTCGGAGCCGGCGACACCGGCGAAGCGCTCCTCAGAGAAATCCTCCGAATGCGCCAGGAGCGGCACCAGGTCGTTGGCTTCCTCGATGACGACCCGGCGAAGCAGGGTACACACATTCACGGCGTCCCCGTCCTTGGCAAGATTGCAGAAACCAAGGCCATGTGCGAGACCCACCAGGTCGAGGAGCTTCTGCTGGCCATGCCCGGCGCCTCTCAGAAGACTTTGCGGCGAATCGTCGAACAGTGTGAGGGCATGAACGTCCTCTTCCGTACCATTCCGGCGATGGAAGCGGTCATCGCGGGCAAGGTTACGGTCTCCCAAATCCGGGACGTCAGCATCAAGGACGTCCTCGGCAGGGAACAGGTCAAACTGGACCAGGCTCAGATCAGTGAGTTCATCCACGACGAAGTGGTCCTGGTGACGGGTGCCGGCGGATCAATCGGCTCGGAACTTTGCCGGCAGATCTCACGCTACAAACCCCGCAAAATGGTGCTGGTCGAGCAGGCGGAGAATAATCTATTCGAGATCGACCGAGACCTGCAACGTGAGTTTCCAGACGTCCCGCGAGCAACTTACGTCGCCGACATCTGCGACGCTCCCCGCGTTGATCACATTCTCATCACCGAAAAGCCGGCGCTCCTCTTCCATGCGGCCGCCCACAAGCACGTGCCCATGATGGAGATCAACGTCGGCGAGGCCATCAAGAACAACGTCCTGGGCACCAAGACCATCGCCAGCGCCGCGAAGAAACATAAGGTCCGGCGCTTCGTGATGATTTCCACCGACAAGGCCGTCAACCCCACGTCCGTCATGGGCTGCACCAAACGCGTCGCCGAGATGTACATCCAACAACTCCGGCAGGACGGCATCACACAATTCATGACCGTCCGCTTCGGAAACGTCCTCGGCTCCAGCGGCTCGGTCGTCCCGATCTTTGCAGCACAGATCGCCGCCGGCGGGCCCGTCACCGTCACCGACCCACAAATGACGCGATACTTCATGACCATCCCCGAGGCGTCGCAACTCGTGCTCCAGGCCGGCGTCATGGGCAAGGACGGCGACATCTTCGTCCTCGACATGGGTGAGCCCGTCAAGATCGTCGACCTCGCCCGGGAGATGATTACCCTCAGCGGCCTGCGGCCGGGCGAAGACATCGAAATCCAGTTCACGGGCATCCGCCCCGGCGAAAAGCTCTATGAGGAGCTGAGCGTAACCGGTGAAAACATAGGCCCGACGACGCACGAGAAAATATACGTTTGGCGAAACAAGAAGGAGGATTGGGATCCCTTTTGCCGCGCCATGGACGAATTGATCGCGCACGCCGATGACCTCGATCCAGACCAACTGCGCTGCCGCCTGACCGATATCGTGCCCGAGGGATCACTCGGCAGTACCTCCACGCCCGTTTGCCGGACACAAGCCGCCCTCGCCGAGATTTCGTCCGACCAACCAAGCTCCAGCCACAGGCCGAACCATCCAACGCTGCCCTATGGGGAATCGCCTGCCGTCTGATCTCGCGAAAGGCGTCGCTCGTTCTCCTCAGCCGACGCCGAGTTCGCGAACAAGCAATCTCCACAGGCTTCCTCCGCACAAGCGTCAAACAGATCGAGAGCGGATTGCCCCGGTCACGCTGGACATCCGACGGAATATCGCCAGAATGATCCACTTCGCACGACAGGTGCTTGGAGAGGTGTCCGAGTGGCTGAAGGAGCCGCATTCGAAATGCGGTCTGCGGGTAACCGTAGCGGGGGTTCGAATCCCTCCCTCTCCGTTTCTTCCGCGTTCCAGTTTGGAGTCCGCGGCGACTGCAAACGGCTGCTCAAGAGTCGCTGCACACGTGCAAGCCGACCGCCCACTGACAGCTTGAGATTCGTGCCTGCGAGTGGTGAGGAAACAACCTCCAAATCGCGGTATGTGCAGAGTCGTGATGGACCAGGTTTCTCGACTGATGCTATAAAGGTCGTAACGGCCTCGCTGCCGAGTCGTCATTGAGGAGATTCCATTGGGATTCGAGGACCTGAGATCGTTCGTTCGCGCGCTGGAGGAGCAGGGGCAACTCAAGCGTGTCGCTACCGAGGTCGACCCGGAGTTGGAGATCACCCAGATCGCCGATCGGGTGTCGAAGTCGCCGTCGCCGGAAGGTCTGTCCGGCGCGCCGAAAACCGATCCGGTCCACGGCGGCATGGGCGGCTATGCCTTGATCTTCGATTCCGTGCGCGGCAGCGAGATCCCATTGGGCATCAATCTGTTCGGCAGTTACCGCCGAATGATGATGGCGCTGGGTTGCGACGGCTTCGAGGCCCTGGCCGAGCGCGTGCAAAAACTAATTAAACCGCCCGCGCCCACGAGCCTGATGGACAAGGTCAAGATGCTGCCGGAACTCGCAAGGATCAGCGGCTTCGCGCCGAAGCAGCGAAAAAGCGGCATCTGCCAGGAAATTGTTCACGCCGACGATGCGGACTTGTTTTCTCTGCCCATCATCAAGTGCTGGCCGCACGACGGAGGGCGAGATGAGGACGTCATCGCGGGGAAAACGTCAATACGTCAAAACGTCGAAACCTCGAAAAACCCTGATGGTGAGGCATTCGCACGCAAAAGCGTCGCTCAAGCTGACGGCGGGCACCCGATCGGGCGCTACATCACATTTGCAGGCGTCTACACCACGGCACCGGACGGGTCCAACCCGAACGTGGGAATGTACCGAATCCAGGTGACTGGGCCGAAGTCTGCGATCTTTCATTGCCACGTACATCACGACGGGGCCAGGCACCACCGGATTCATGCCGCACAGGGCCGGGACATGCCGATCGCCCTGGTGTTCGGTGGCGAGAGCGTGCTGCCCTACGCGGCGACCTGCCCGCTGCCGCCAAACGTCAGCGAGTTGCTTTTTGCCGGTTTTCTCAACGACGGTGGAATCCCCCTCGTGTCCGCAAAGACGGTGCCGCTCAACGTGCCGGCCAATGCGGAAATCGTCATCGAGGGCTATGTCAGCGCTACCCAAACCGCCCGTGAAGGCCCCTTCGGCGATCACACCGGGCTGTATAGCCTCGCGGAACAGTGCCCGACGATGCGGATCACGGCGATCACGCATCGAAGAGACCCCATCTATCCGACGACGATCGTGGGCCCGCCGCCGATGGAGGACTATTATCTGGGGAAGGCGACGGAGCGCGTCTTTCTGCCGCTGTTGCAGATGTTGGTCCCGGACATCATCGACTATAACCTGCCGCGCTGGGGGGCGTTTCACAACTTCTGCTTCGTGAAGATTCGCAAGGAATATGCCTATCAGGCGCGCAAGGTGGCCAGCAGCATTTGGGGCGCCGGCCAAATGATGTTCTCCAAATTCATTGTCATTCTGGACGATGACGTGAACGTCCATGACGAACAGGATGTGATGTTTCAGGTAGGGGCCAATGTCGATCCCCGGCGAGATACGTTCGTCGTTGACGGTCCGTTGGACATCCTGGACCATGCCGCGCCTTACATCGGGGCCGGAAGCAAAATTGGAATCGATGCGACGCGCAAGATACCGGGCGAAGGCGTCGTCCGAGACTGGCCTCTCCCACTGAAGATGAGCGAGGACGTCACGCGGCTCGTGGAGGGACGCTGGTCAGAGTATGGATTCGACAAATGAACGCCGAGCAGCCCGGGGAACGTGAGCCGGCCGACCTGGTCGAGCTACAGCCGCTGGATGAAGCACCCCCCCCACCACGACACGTCGGCAAGCGTGGCGAGGTCGTCGTCGGCCTCGCCGGCGACTATGGTCGGCCGGTGCCGGAGCAGCCACCGCACCTGTGTCCGGAATGTGACTACAACCTGACCGGGCTCATCTCTCGCAGGTGTCCGGAGTGTGGCACACCTTTCACGCTGTCGGAAGCTCGATGGCACGCGGATGGGTTTTCACCGGCGACGATGCGCGACCAACGATCGGTCCGCCTCGATCGAATCTTCTTCCACGGCGGCCTCGTACTGCTTGTCGCCGGTATGGTCACGCCGATGGTTGTCCCGTGGCAAGGTTTCGGGCGGATCGTAGCGCTTCGATTCTGGATGGCAGTGTTGACGATACTGATCCTCACCATTACCTGGGTCTTCAAGAGCACCCTCGATCGGCCATGGTCCGATGCCATGGTATTGGCCGGCCTGCTCTCAACGGCGTTCGCCGTTTTGTACCTGCTGGCATGATCCATAAGATGCGGCGCCTCACACGCTCACATTGACGCTGTTCCAGCCATACCCCGATTCAATGCCGGCCTGTAGGATGGTCCCGAGACCACATGGGCACACAGCTCGACAAGACGGTCTGGGATCAGCCGCGGTTGGCGAACTTGCACCATCAGCCGGACAAGGCTCGGCGCGTCCAGGCGATGTTCGACGACATCGCCCCCACCTACGAGTTGGTCAACCGGGTCCTGTCCGCCGGGCGAGATGCTTATTGGCGACGCTGCGCCGTGAAAATGGCCGATGTGCGATCGGATGACCACGTCCTCGACCTGGCCTGCGGCACCGGAGACTTCGCCCGTGAGTTCGCCCGCGCCGGGCCCGACATGATCGTGGGAAGTGATTTCGCACCTGCGATGCTGGCACTCGGCGCCGCCCGCGGAACGGGCGCCATTCATTGGTGCCGGGCCGATGCACTGGCGATGCCCTATGGCGATGGGTCATTCACCATCGTGAGCTGCGCATTCGGGGTCCGAAACTTCCAGAGCCTGAGCCGTGGGCTGGAAGAGATTCACCGTGTGCTGGCACCGGGCGGGCGAGCCGTCATTCTCGAATTCACGATGCCCAAGGCGCCTGTGCTGGCAAAGCTGTACTTGTTGTGTTTTCGCCATATCCTACCGCGAGTGGCCCGGCTGATCAGCAGGGATCGCTCAGGCGCCTATGACTATCTGCCGCAGTCGGTGGCCTCGTTCATCGACGCAGGTGGCATGATTGAGGCACTGAACTCTGCGGGGTTCTCGAGCGTGCAACATCGGCCTTTGACGCTCGGGATCGTCACCGTGTACGTCGCCAGGAAGGTCTGATGTCGCCAAACACAGCACGAACGCAAGTCCCCGAGGAGAAAATCGAGATCGTCGACGTCTGGTCGAGAACGTCCCGGCACCATCGGATTGTGGCGATTCTGATGTTACTCCTGCTGGCGCTGCTCTTTGCGGGGCTTTGCTGCTTTGCGTTCTGGCTGCGGACCGGCGTCTATTACCCGTGGCGATACCACGACTATGCGGAGTTGATGCGACGCTCCTTCGACCCGTTCGGCGCTGAACAGATTCGGCTTTCGGATTTTCTCTCCTCGCCCATCCCGGTTCGACAAGTGCCTGTCTACGCGGTCATTGTGGGTTTGCAGTTTGCGTCGCTCAGCTCGATTCCCGTGCTTGTGGCGATCCTGTATCGGTTACCGATCTCCGTGATATTTGCGGCCATGGTCGTGTTTCTCGCCGCGATGCCGTGGATCGGGATCACCGTCATGATAGGTTGCATATTGACGACCCTGGGATTCTTTCGATTCTCATTTCGCTATGCCTCGGCCCTCATCGGGCTCATACCCGTCACGATCTACTTCGCCATCGCGTCGATCGTGCCGCTTGGGGCATCTTCCAGCATGGCGGACAACCAGGCGATGCTCTATGCCCCTTGGGTCCTCGCCCTGCTCGGTTCCTGCGTGATCTGTGCCGTCGCTTTGGCCATCGCCCGCCTGATCAATTCTCGACCTGGAGGTATCCCACCGGTGTTGGCAACGCTCTTCGCGATCCCGGTCATTCTCTTTTACACCCAGGTCGGCCGCGACGAATTGGAGTACCGCCTTCTGGAGCAGGAGTTCGGACCGGGCGGTTCCTCGATATTCGCCTCGGTCGACATCGCCGACCTTGCCGGTCGCCGGACGATGCGTCGTTGGAGCGAAACCAAGAACGCCTCGTACGACAGCATCTACAAGGAGACTCTTCAGCAAACGGAGCAGGAGGTGCTCCTGCGAGCGGAGCACGATCTATTCAGAACCATCGCCGATTCTGATGACTTTCTCGATGAGTTCCCCAGGTCTCGGTACGTCGCGAGCGTCCTCTTTCTCAAGGGCCGGGCCCAGGACTGCCGCATCGACAGGTACAGGCTCCGAGAGAACCACCGCGCCGAATTCCGCTCAGACCTTCCCAGCCGCGCCTCGAAGCCGACTTGGCAACGGTTGATCCAGCAGTTTCCAATGAGCGACCTCAGCGCGACAGGCCTCCTCAACGCGTCGATTCAGGAGGCTCGGGAAGGCAACCTCGATGCGGCCATCGCTTCGTTGGATTTGCTCACGCAGAGATTCGACGCTTCCAGCGCCGTCACGCAACCGGCCCAGAGCGGCGAAACCGGCGTCGGGTCCGTGTTTGAGCGCCCGCCGCCGTCCTCCGGCCTGGCGGTCGACATGGAAGCCCTGGTCTCTCACGCGCGCCGCCTGCGCGAGATGTTGGCGGCGTGCCGCGATGACAGGATCAAGCCCTACTCCTCGCTGTTCGGACCGCGTGCCGATGGCTCCGATCGTGACGTCTCGCCTGTCCAAATCTTGATGTGGCTGGATGATGCAGACCCGTACTACAAAACCAACCTGAAAGGGCTCATACTCGCGTTCCCTGGATCGAAGACCTCGGGTTATGCAGCGGTTCGCCTGGCCTTGAGGGAGCCCGCAATCAGCCGGCTCATCCAACGACTCGAGAACGCGGCCGAATCCTTGTTGGGCCTCCCCGCGGGCGCCGAAGCTCGGTTTTATCTCGGAGAGGCCCTCCAGGAAGATTCGCTCCTTGAGGATGCCAAGATCGCATTCCAGAAACTGATCGCGGATTACCCGGAGAGCTGCTGGTCGCAGGAGGCGAAACAACGCCTGACCGCGCTGCCGATCCTCCAGGAAGCGGCGGAGTAGGATCAGCAGTGAGCTCGCAATCTTGACGAATTGCAGCCTGCGACCGTAACGGAATCGTGGCACAGGCGACTTCACTGTGTTTCCACCACCGGGGCGTCTGTACCGACGAACGCTCAGAGCAGGACTTTGGAGAATCTTAGAGCACGGGGAGACATGATGAGCAAGCGCATTGTCGTGGCCGTGACGGGAGCGAGTGGCGCCGCCTATGCCCAGCGCCTGTTGGAATGCCTGGCCACCGCCGACGTTGAAGTTCACTTGGTGCTCTCCCCCTACGGACGCCGGCTGATGACCGATGAGTTGAAGATCGCCGAACCGACACCGGAAGGCCTTGTCGGTCCCGCCCTCGCCAAGGCGATTACGACCCACAATTATCGCGACGTGGGAAACCGGCTGGCCTCCGGTTCCTTCATCACCGATGGCATGGTCATCTGTCCGTGCAGCAGCAATACGCTGGGCGAAGTGGCGGCGGGGCTGGGTTCCAATCTCATCTCGCGGGCCGCCGCGGTGCACCTCAAGGAAGCTCGGAAACTGATTCTGGTCCCTCGCGAAACGCCCATCTCGCAGATAGAGATTCGCAACATGCTGCGCATCTCCAAGGCCGGTGGAGTCATCTGCCCCGCATCACCCGGCTTTTACATGTTGCCAGACCGAGTCGAAGACCTGATCGACTTCGTCGTCGGCAAGCTGTGCGACTTACTCGATGCGCCCCATACACTGAACGTCAGGTGGAACCCGGATCGCGAAGACGAGTCGTCGTCTTGAACGAAAGGTGCAGATGGCCCGGAAAATCTTTTTTGCTTCGGCGGTCGTTGTTCCGAGCGTCATCGTCGCCGTGGCATACTTCTGGCCGGGTATCCTGTGGTGCTTCGTGGTCGTCGCGCCGCTGATTGGACTGGGTCTGCACGATGTCATTCAACGCGAGCATTCACTCCTTCGCATCTACCCCGTCATCGGCCACGGCCGGTACCTCATGGAAGAGATCAGGCCGGAGATTCAACAATACTTCGTCGAATCAAACACCGATGGCATGCCCTTCAGCCGCGAGTTCAGGTCCATCGTGTATCAGCGGGCCAAGGGCGATCTCGACACACGGGCCTTCGGAACGCAATACGAGGTGAATCGCGTCGGCTATGAATGGATGCACCATTCCCTCGCGCCAACGCCCGTGGCCGAGACGGAGGAGCGGGTCCGCGTCGGCGGAGCAGACTGTCGACGGCCCTACTCGGCCTCACGTCTGAATATCTCCGCGATGAGCTTCGGCTCGCTGAGCAAGAACGCAATCCTCGCCCTGAACAAAGGGGCCAGGATGGGCGGCTTCGCCCACAACACCGGCGAGGGCGGCCTCAGTCCCCATCACCTCGCTCCAGGCGGCGACGTCATCTGGCAAGTCGGCACGGGCTACTTCGGCTGCCGCACGCTCGACGGTCGTTTCGATCCTGGCGCGTTCACGGAGAACGCCGGCCACGACGCCGTCAAGATGATCGAGATCAAGCTCTCGCAGGGGGCCAAGCCGGGCCACGGCGGCATCCTGCCCGCGGGAAAAGTCACCGTGGAAATCGCCCGCATCCGCGGCGTGCCCTTGGGCCATGACGTCATCTCGCCGCCGGCACACACCGCATTCTCGACGCCCGCCGGCCTCCTGGAGTTCGTCGCTCGGCTCCGCGAACTGTCGGAAGGCAAGCCGGTGGGGTTCAAGCTGTGTGTCGGGCATCGCTCGGAGTTCCTGGGAATCTGCAAGGCCATTCTGGAGACCGGCATCCTGCCCGACTTCATCACCATCGACGGCGCGGAAGGCGGCACCGGTGCGGCACCCTTGGAGCTGACCGACTCGGTCGGCATGCCCATGCGCGACGGGCTCATCTTCGCCCACAGCGCGCTGATCGGTATCGGCCTGCGCGACAAGGTTCGCATCATCGCGGCCGGAAAGATCATCACGGCCTTTCACATTTTCCGAACCATCGCCCTGGGCGCGGACATGTGCAACTCGGCTCGCGGCATGATGTTCGCGTTGGGATGCATCCAGGCACGACGATGCAACTGCAACACCTGTCCCGTCGGCATCGCCACACAGGATCCATCGCGCGTCAAGGGATTAGACGTGAACCGCAAGGCGCCGAGGGTGGCCCGCTATCATTCGTCGACAATCAAAAGCTTCCTGGAAATCTTGTCCGCCGCCGGCCTCCAGGATGCGAGCGAGATTCGCCCGAAACACGTACTCAGGCGAACCGACACGGCCACGATCAAGCATCTGGATGAAATCTATCCCGTCCTGCCGAAGGGCTGCCTGTTGGTGCCAAACGGAATTCCGGAATCCTGGCGAAGCCACTGGCAGCGCGCCGCAGCCGATCATTGGTAGCCGCCGTCGCACACCGCGTCGTCGCCGCTGGAAAGCCGCGGTTGATTCTCAACTCCTCAGACCACATAATGGACGCAGGGGAGAATGTCCTCGGCTCGACCGTGGAATCGCTTCGCTCCCGGCCCCGGTGCATGGAGGACTGCAACCATGAGCCTTGCTTTTGGTGCCCACTGCGACGAATTTCACGTCTCCACTCGACTCTTTCTGAAACTCGATCTGACCATGGAGCGGGAGACCGTCCTGCACTTTTTCGACAGCGTCAAGCGGGAGTTTCCCAGCCTCCGAAAGCTCCGCCGCAACGAGAACGACGCCCTGTCCCTGGAAGAAGCTGAAAACGAGGATGGCCGGCGGCGATGGCTCCGGCTGGACAAGTCGGCCCTACGACTCGGTCACCACAACCCTCCCTGCCTCGACGAGGCCGAACGGCTCGGCCGCGCAGTCCTCAAGATGGCTCCCTATCATCTCACGCTGGGGGACTTGGACTACGACCATCTCGAAGTGGTGCTCGCGTTCGACCTGGAATACCGCGGCAACCACGACCAGCTCGTCGCCGAGACCTTCTTCGCCGACGGGCCCCTGGGTGGCCTGCTCAACCATGCGTCGGTCCAGCACACCATTGACGTCCAGCCCTTCCTGGGCCTGGCCCTGAACGAATCCTGCGACACCCAGGCCTACCTGGAGATCAAGAGCCGCACGTCGACCTACGAGGTCCGCACGGGCCAATACGACCCCCAGCCCCTCAGCGTCTTCCTCATCCTACGCCGTTACTGGGGCTTTTCAGAAGGCGAGTCCTTGCTCGACGCCCACCGAAAGCTCATGGAGCAGGCCTCCGAATGGGCCGAAGACCGCGTCGTGCCCAACGTCGTCAACCCCCTGGCCGCCGCCATTGCCTCCCGACCCTAGCCTATCGCCACCCTCCGATTGGCGGGCCGACGAGCATCCAACCCTGGGGCACCGATTCCCAACCGGCCCCTGTGGCACCGGTTTTCCAACCGGTGCAGGCAGGGGCCAAGGTGACAAACCCCCTGCCACGGCCCGGTAGGATAGGCCCAATGTCCCACGCTCCAGCACCCACCCTTCGCATCGGTTGGAAAACCGGTGCCACAGGTTGCTTGCGGCGGATGGCCGCCCCGTGCTATGGAGCGGAGACCGCAACCCCTGGTCAGAAAAAAATGCAAAAAACCTAGGATTCCTGGTGATATTCGGGGAAAACTGTGGTAGATTCCGCGCCGCGAGGCCGCAATGTCGCGGCCGCCAGGGACGGTATTCTATCTAGGAGTAATCATGGCAGCGTCGAAGTCGATGACCAAATCAGCGTTGATCAACACCCTTGCCGAAAAGAACGAGATGACTCGCAAAGAGGTCATCGCGTTTATGGAGTGCCTCGTCGGCACGGCTTACAAAGAGGCCAGGAACGGTTTCACCTTGCCGGGCATCGGTAAACTCGTGCTGGTGAAGCGCAAGGCTCGGATGGGCCGAAACCCCGCGACCGGCGAGTCGATTAAGATCCCGGCCAAGAGGGTCGTGAAGTTCCGAATCGCCAAGGCCGCCAAGGACGCCATCCTCCCCGGCAAGTAGGCAACGCTGAATCAAGACAATCGTGTGATTGTCGATTCGGCCACGGCCGACATTGAGTCGCACCGCAAACCCGGCCGAAGATCACACAGACAACGCCCCGAGCGATGCCAAGCATCCGAGGGGCGTTTTTCTTTGCCTACAATCGTGCATAAGTGTGCGATGCGCACAAACACAGACTGCAAGAATGCGGGGGCACAAAGATAGTACGCGTATCGCACAAGATCCGCAGTCCAGATGGTCGCTGCCGATGACGTTCGGGGCAGCGCCTCCAAATCAACAATTGCAAGGGGAACCTAATACGCCGCTCAACGCTTGGCTCGTCGTAAGTTACTTCCTCGACGCCGTTTCGCTGCCTGACCAGCGTCTTGGGATGGTGCGTGCTCGGTGTTCATTGCGAACAGCACAGCGTGCTCGACTTCTAAGCCGAAGACATTGCAGTTATGAATCGTCGCATCAGCACCCGGCACAACATGGAATGCGCGAGACAAGTAGAGGTAGAGTGGATCATCCGGCCGAAGGACATCGACCCTCCTGATTCTAGTTGCATGCACCTTCGGTATTCGCCCCTTCAGCGCATCCGCTATTGCATGGATACCATCTAACCGGCGCTGCAGTAAGCGCTTTGAACCTACTAGCAGGATCCAGTCATTTGTCGCCATTTCCTGAAGATGCACAAGGACCGCGGCATATAGCGGGCCGTGCGAGTCTTCCAGACTCACAACAGCACGCTTCACGGCCTGTATCAGAGGATCAGGGGATTCTCTTACCATCGGCGTTTGAGCCAAGGCAATACCTCCTTACGCAACACCTTTATCATATCCCCAGCATCCGTCTGCTGCACGCTTCCATGTGGTCGATATCGCCAATTGGGCTCCCAGCCTGCAACGAGAGACCAATTCGTGAGGTTCGGATGCTTCTTGGACGATATTTCGCCCTTCAATCCCGCCAGCAGGAGCAGTTCGTCAAAATTGTGTGTCTTGAATAATCCGCGCAATTCGCTTTCCGGGTAAGTCTCGACGCGAAGTCGCTTACAAATACACGCCTTTAGGGCGGTTTCGAGAACGTATCCGCACAAATACGCGGCTGCGTCGTAGCGACCGCCACTGAGAAGGCACTCGGCGTCTCTCAGTCGTTCCTGTGTCAGACGCCTTAAATCGATTCTCGTGGGTCCGTCCCTGCTCGCTTGTTGTCGCGCCATCACCTCGGGATCCTCACTCCCCGCTGCAGCGCGATCTCGCCCGCCTTTTCATACCCCGCGTCGACGTGGCGGATGACACCGGTGGCCGGGTCGGCGGTCAGGACGCGATCCAATCGCAGGGCTGCCGCGTCCGTGCCGTCCGCGACGCACACCATCCCCGCGTGAATCGCCAGGCCGATGCCGACGCCGCCGCCGTGATGCACGCTGACCCAGCTTGCTCCGCACGCGGTGTTGATCAAAGCGTTGAGGATCGGCCAATCGGCGATGGCGTCGGAACCGTCCTTCATCCCTTCGGTCTCGCGGTGGGGCGACGCGACCGATCCGCAGTCCAGATGATCGCGACCGATCACAATCGGGGCCGACACCTTCCCGGTGCGCACCAACTCGTTGAACGCCAGACCGGCCTTGGCCCGCTCGCCATAGCTCAGCCAGCAAATCCGGCAAGGCAGCCCCTGAAACGCGACCTTCTCGCCCGCCAGCCTGATCCAGCGAGCGAGGTGCTCATTCTCCGGGAACAGATCGAGGATCACCCGATCCGTCGCGGCAATGTCCGCCGGATCGCCGCTGATCGCGCACCAGCGAAACGGCCCCGCCCCCTCGCAGAACAACGGCCGAATGAACTCGGGAACGAAGCCCGGAATGTCGAAGGCATTCTCAACGCCTGCCTCTTTGGCGCAGCCGCGGATGTTGTTGCCGTAGTCAAAGGTCACTGCGCCGGCCTTCTGCATTTGGAGCATGGCCCGGACATGCTCGGCCATGGACTGCATCGAGAGGCTGATGTAGCGGTCCGGATTGCTGCTCCGCAAGGCCAACGCCTCTGCATAAGGAAGCTGATGCGGAACGTATCCGTTCAACGGATCGTGAGCGCTGGTCTGATCTGTCAGGACGTCGGCCACGACGCCCCGCTGATTCAACGCCTGCATGACCGATGCGGCATTGCCAAGCAGGCCGACGCTGAGCGGGCGCTTCTCCCGCCGGGCGACGTCGAGCTTCTTCAGGGCCGTATCCAGCGTGTCGCAGGCTTCATCCAGATAGCGCGTCTCCAGGCGACGCTCGATACGATGCGGATCGACTTCGATGACCAGACACGCCGCGCCGTGCATCGTCGCGGCCAATGGCTGCGCGCCACCCATCCCGCCGAGTCCGGCCGTGATCACCAGCCTCCCGGCAAGATCGCCACCGAAATGTTTCCGGGCCGCAGCGCCGAACGTCTCGTAGGTGCCCTGGAGAATGCCCTGCGTGCCGATGTAAATCCAACTGCCGGCGGTCATCTGGCCGAACATCGTCAAACCCATCGCCTCCAGCCGGCGAAACTCCGTCCAGGTAGCCCAATGCGGCACAAGGTTGGCGTTGGCGATCAGGACGCGGGGGGCCATCTCATGGGTGCGAATCACCCCCACGGCCCGGCCGCTCTGCACCAGCAGTGTTTCGTCATTTTCTAATGCACGCAGGGCTCGGACGATACGATCAAAGTCCGCCCAGCTTCGGGCCGCCTTGCCCGTGCCGCCGTAGACAATGAGTTCATCGGGCTTCTCGGCCACCTCCGGGTCGAGGTTATTGTGCAACATGCGAAGGGCCGCCTCTTGGTGCCAGCCCTTGCAGGAGAGCGTGTTGCCACGGGGTGCGTGTACGACACGCGGACCGGATTCCACAGTCATTGTCATGATCAGTCCCCTTCTCCCTTGCTAATGCGACTTCCATGCCTTCGCCACCCCTGGAAATCGAGGAGAACTCGTGTCATTCAGCAGGTCCAATGTAGCCCGAGTCCGCGGGATGGCAACGGGCAGCCAGGTCGAGCCCGTATTCTTCGGGTCCTCGACCGTATCGGCTAAGGAAGGGCACCCAAGCCCGATCCGCCGGCATGGCGCTCGCAGATAGGGCTCCGTTGGCTTGGGTCCGTGACGCTTTCGGCGGCAAAGACTCCGCACCGAAGGGTTGCGGGAACTCGGCCGCGCGTGTTCGCCCCGAAGGGGCGCAGGAATGTAGCCACGGGTGGAGTCCCGGCCTGCCGGGACGGAACCCGTGGTCATTTTGTGAGAATGTACTCCCGCCCCGGATGGGGCGGAGGCAGTTCAATTGCTGCACACGCGCTCCAGCGGTGGAGCATTCCTCGGCCCCTGACGGGGCCGGCAGTTCCTTGGGGATTGGCGCCCACGGGTTCCGCTCGGGCCTGCCGGCCCTCGCTTCACCCGTGGCAACAGTCCTCGGCCCCATTCGGGGCCGCCGAAAGTGTCACGGGCTCCGTTGGCTTGGAAGAATCTTCGATGGTTTGAACCCTTTGGTCAGCGACGGTAGGATATGCCCCTTTGAACCCCACCGGAAGAGACGAGGATGAAACTCACCGACCACCTGCCAAAAACCCTCATCAAGGTTCCCCTCTCGGTGACGGACAAGACTCAGGCCATCACGCAGTTGGTCGACCTGCTCGCCGAACATGGCTACACGGAGACACGAGACACGCTCTTGCAGGCCGTTCTCGAACGGGAAGCGCAGAGGACAACCGGCATCGGCCGGGGGTTCGCGATTCCTCATGCCAAGTGTGACGCCGTCAAAGACATCGTCATCGCACTTGGCCGCCCCGCCACGCCGATTGATTTCGCCGCCATCGACGGCCAGCCGGTCAGCCTGATCGCTCTTCTCGTGAGCCCCATACACGCAACGAGCACCCACATCGGAGCGCTGACCCGACTCAGCCGGCTGGTCTCCAATGGCAGGGTGCTGGAAGGTCTGCTCTCCGCGGCAGATGCGGATGAGTTGTATGACATCATCTCCAACAACGATCCGGACACTTAACGACCTGCCCAGAGCATTGGCTTCTGACGACAGCTATCCCACGCCTCGCTCGATCGGATAGAATCCGACCATGCCACTGCCAAACACATTGGCGTTTCCGAAGCTGCGCGCCGTTGACGTACGGCCCGCGAAGGATCAGCCCGGCGCGTATCAACTGGCGGACCCATCCGGCATTGCACCAGTAGCCTTCACAGTCTCCGGCGCGACGCTGGCTATCTTGTCCAGGATGGATGGCAAACACGACCGACCGGACATCCAGGTAGATTTCCTCCGTCGTTTCGGTCGCATGTTATTTTCCGATGAGTTGGATGGACTTATCCGGCAACTTGACCAGGCCCTGTTCCTCGATGGACCTGCCTTTGAAGCCCATCTGCGGGGGCTCGAAGTGGAATACCGCCGGGCAACCACTCGGCCGATCCACAACGCCGACGCACTCGGTGCACCCACCGAAAAGCTGGGGGAATACATTGACTCATTTCTGAACAACGGACCAGGACCTGGCGGTTCAGCGACCGGCGGCCATGAAACCCCGACCCCGATTGGGGCTGGGCAAGTCGTCGGCCTCATCGCCCCGCATCTGGACTATGCGAGAGGAGCCCCATGCTACGCCGCCGCCTATCGTAGCCTCGCCCAGCGCACGGACGCCGGCAGGTTTGTGATCCTGGGGACCAACCACTTCGGGCGCTCGTGTTGCGTGGTCGGCACCAGCAAGGACTTCGACACGCCGTTTGGTGTCGTGCCTCATGACGGCGCGTTCATGGAAGCCATGAACCAACGCCTCGACACAAACCTGTGTGCAAACGAATACGACCACGTTCGCGAACACTCCGTTGAACTTCAGGCGCTTTTGCTGAAGCATCTCTTCGCAGACAGGCCGATCACGATCGCGCCCTATCTCTGCCCGGACCCCTGCGGGCCGACAGGCACTGCGCCGCGTGAAGGCGACGGCGTCGATCTGAAAGACTTCGCGCAAGCGCTGGGCGCTCTGGTGGAGTCGGACGACACGCCGACCTGTCTCATTGCCGGCGCCGATTTGAGTCACGTGGGCCGTTTCTTCAACGACGATCGCGATCTGGACGTGGAAAATCTTCGATCCGTGGAGTGGTCTGATCGCGAGGCACTGTCACACCTCGAAGCCGGGGCGCCGGAAAACTTTCGCGCTGCCGTCGCCGACAGAAACAACGACACCAACATCTGTAGCGTCGGCTGCATCTACGCGCTGGCGACGGCCCTCAACGGGCGAGCATCCGCGAAGTTGCTGCACTATCACCAGGCGCTCGTCGCGGAACACGAAAACTGCGTGAGCTGCGCCGCCGTGGAGTTCACCAGATAGGCAGAGAATCTAACGCCCCAATCGGCCTGTGCGGTTGCGAGCGTAACGCCGTTGGCGTAGGGAAGTCTTCGATTGAATCCATTTTCCCAGGGTAGCCGGTGCGCGACAACCCTGGCCTGCGACGAAGAGCAGTAGGGTCCGCTGTGCGGACCTTTTCCGAAATAAGCGCTGTTAAACCTCATCGGTCCGCACAGCGGACCCTACGTGCTCCCCCATTGTCTGCCCCAACGGGGCTGCGCCCTTCAGCCCAGGGTTGCGACGAAGTCGCTACCCTGGGACCGTGGATGCCCGCGCAACATTCAACCCCAACGGGGTTGCGGCACGCTCGATGGTAAATGACGCAACCCTTTCAGGGTTGAATTGTTCGATTGATCCGATATCCCAGAGCAGTAGGGTCCGCTGTGCGGACCTTTTCCGAAATAAGCGCTGTTAAACCTCATCGGTCCGCACAGCGGACCCTACGTGCTCCCCCATCGTCTGCCCCAACGGGGCTGCGCCCTTCAGCCCAGGGTTGCGACGAAGTCGCTACCCTGGGTTCACGTCAATCAATCAGATGCAGTGCGTGTCGCAATTGTGCGGGCGAGACGCCCACACTCCCCTGGTTGCAATGCGCTGGTTGTAATGCGCCTTATTCCTTAACGAACCCAAAGCGCGCCCCCTGCGGGAGGCTACCAGCCGACCATGTTGTAGCCGGCATCGACATAGTGGATTTCGCCGGTCACGCCGCTCGACAGATCGCTGCACAGGTAGGTCGCCGCCTTGCCCACCTCCTCCAATTCGATATTGCGGCGCAGCGGGGACTTGGTCGGGTAGTGGTCCAGAATCTTGTCGAAGCCGCTGATGCCTGCCGAACTCAGGGTTCGACACGGCCCGGCGCTGATCGCATTGACGCGAACGCGTCGCAGGTCGCCGAGGTCGGCCGCCATGTAGCGCACCGAGCTTTCCAGGGCCGCCTTACAAACTCCCATGACGTTGTAGCCAGGCACAAACTTGACCGAGCCCAGGTAGCTGAGGGTCAACACCGAGGCTCCCTCACGAAGCATATTGAAGGCCTTCTGGCAGACGCTGATGAACGAATAGACGCTGATATCCATCGCCTGCTTGAAGTCTTCCCGCCCCGTCTCCCAGAAGCGGTTGGTCAGGCATTCACGATTGGCGTAGGCGATGGCGTGGACCAGAAAATCAACCTGGTCATAGCACTCGCGGACCTGCCCCAGAAAAGCCTCGACGTCGGAGTCCTTGGTCACGTCACATGGCGCTATCACCTTCGCCCCAATCGGCTCGGCCAGCTTCTTCACGCGGCGCTCCATCTTTTCGCCGGGGAGGTGGTTGAACGCAATCTCCGCCCCCTCACGATGCAGATGCTCGGCGATTTGCCAGGCGAGGCTATGATCGTTGGCCACACCGAAGATCACGCCCTTCTTGCCAGACATCAAGCCCATGCGACCGATCTCCTCATCCTCGCGCTTCGAGGGACACAAAACACAACGCAGAATCACCCTGATCCCGACATTGAAAGTACGGTACCCTAAGGGCTTGCGAACCGGAAGTCCAGCACGCCCCCAAGGCCGAACCGACCACGGAACCTCTGACCGAAGGCGCCGCGCCGCACTGCATTGCCGTGGCGCAACTCCCGGATTAGACTATGGTTGTGCAAAAACAGCATCCGCAACTCATAGCCTCGTCCCGGTGCAATCGCGTGCTGGTCTTCCTCCCTGGCTGGGTGGGGGACGTGGTTATGGCAACCGCCGCACTCGCGGCCATCAGACAGCGATTCTCACAGACCCACGTCGTCCACGTGATGCGCTCCTACGTCGCCGACGTCCTCGCCGGTACCAACCTCTCCGACGGGCAAATCTTCTGGCCGGACCATTCGACTGCATCACCTCCGCGATCGACGGATGCGGCGTTGGGCCATGCGGATCGGGGGCACACCCGCGGACACCTCGATCTAATCCGCCGCATCAAGGCGCAGCGATTCGACCTGGCCGTGCTGCTGACCAATTCTTTCCGCTCCGCTCTCGTGGCCCGCCTGTCCGGGATTCGGCAACGTGTGGGATACGCGCGGGATTGGCGCGCTTGGCTACTAACAGATCGCTTATATCCTCCGCGAAGGTCCGGCAGGTTCCTCCCCATCCCCGCGCTGGATTACTACAACGAATTGGCCAAATCCGTCGGCTGCGAAGCCATTTCCGATCAGCTCCTTCTGCAAACCACCCCCGAAGACGAGCTTGCCATCGACCGGCGGCTCGGAGGCCTCGATCGCCGCCAACCGCTGGTCGTCCTGAATCCAGGTGCGAACTTCGGTTCCGCCAAGTGTTGGCCGGCCGAGAAATACGCCGCCCTGGCCGACGAGATAACCACGCGCTACGGCGCTCGCGTCGTTGCATCGCTGGGGCCCAAGGAGCAGGAGATCGCCCAGCGCCTCGGACATGCGGCCCGGCAACCGCTGGACGTTTTCATCGATCCGCCACTGGGGCTCGGCCCGCTGCGCGCCCTGATCAAGCGGTGCCAACTCCTGGTGACGAACGACACCGGTCCGCGCCACTTCGCCGCGGCCTTTGGTGTGCCGGTGGTCACGGTATTCGGTTCCAGCGACCCGGCCTGGACCGACACCCGTTATGCCAATGAGAGGATCGTCAAGCTCGATCTCGAGTGCCAACCGTGTATGAAGAGAACCTGCCCGCTGAAGCACCACAACTGCATGAGACAGTTGGAGCCACAACAGGTCCTCGAGAAAGTGGACGAATTCCTCGCCGCCCGGCACACTGTCCCCGACCCCGGCGAACCCCGACAGAATATCACCCACAAGCGTAACGGCGGCACCGGCCGGGGACACGCGGCGGTTCCGCCGATGACGGACCGGACCCCGCGACAGTCGCCCTGAAGTTGAGCGAGTCGTTTCAACCAGGATGCCCATGTTTCTCACCGACCACATGACCATTGATCGGCCCTTCCGCAAGCAACTGAGCCAGGCGGGGCTCGACCGTGTTTCGGTGGTCCTGTCGTGTGTCGGGGATCGCCTCGCCGCCTGGAGTCGAACCAGCGATACGATCGCCCGGGATTTGCCGAACGGCGATTGCACACTGTTCATCAAGCGCTACCACTACCCGCGGTGGAGTCGGCGGTTTCGGGGAATGTTCCGCGGCACCTTTCTCAAGATGAGCCGCGCCAGGAGCGAATACCGCGCCCTGCGGCTCATGCGGCAACTGGGCATTCAAGGGGTTCGGCCCATCGCCTATGGCGAACGCCGCATGTTTCACTTCCTGAAGAGTTGTTTTTTGATCACCGAGGCCGTCCCGGATGCCATGCCGCTTTCTTCGTTCATCATGACGTTCGGCAGCCACAGGGCTTCGGCCCGCGCGGTCCGATACCGGCGAGAGATTCTCCTGACCCTTGCCCGACAGGTCCGGCATATGCACGAGGCCGGCTTCGTCCACCGTGATCTGTTTTGGCGCAACGTGTTGATCCGTCCGATGCCCGGCGATCGCTTCGAGTTTTACTTCCTTGATGCCTCCGTCGGAAAGCGCATTCGCATGTCGCAACGCCGGCAGGACAGTATCGTAGGCGACATTGCCGCGATGGGCGCCGTGGCGCCGCATTTTTGCTCCAAGGCCGATCAACTGCGATTCCTCCTCGAATACCTCGACATCGAGAAACTCAGCGAAGAAAAACGACGATGGCTGCGCCGCGTTCAGAGCCGATCCGACTTGCTCCGCGAAACTGAACTCCAGAGATTGCAGCGCGGCGTCGTGTTCGATCGACAACTGCGGCCCGCAGCCGAAACCGTATGACCATCACAGAGGCAAACTGTGGCAACCCGGCTGTTCAAATGCACATTGGCAAACACCACCGATGGCAACGCGACTAACGATCCCGGACGATGGCATGAGGCTCGTTCTCACGGCACGCGGATTCTCCTGCTATGAAGATTTTGCCGGCACGACGATCGGTGAGGTCGTCAGCCGTTCAAGCACCACGCAGACGAGGCGAATCCACTGGAACGACGTGCCCAGCGCCGGGGCTGCGATCGCATCTGACAGCACACACGGTGAGTTCTATTTGAAGACGTATCGCTACAATCGCAGTCTCCGGCGGCTTGCGCCGTGGCCCGACAAGGGCACCACGGAAGCGCGGAACTACCGAATCCTGAGCCGGCACTGCGGGGTCGGTGTCCCCGAGGTGATCGCCTACGGCAGCCGTCGCCGAATGGGACGACTGCTTGATGCCTTTATCCTGACCAGGGCGATTCCCCATGCCGCGTCCCTGGACGACTTCGCAACCAGGCGCTGGGGACCAAGCCGCCGCCACGCCGAGGGAACTCCCGCCGTCGCCACTGCATCCATCAACGACCCACTCCGTCGTTACCTTCTGATCCACACCGCAGACGTCGTCGCTCGAATGCACGGGGCAGGATTCTTTCACGTCGATCTACAATGGCGAAACATCCTGATCGCCGACGACGGTTCGGACCAGCCGCGCATTTTCTTGATCGACTCGGCCCGCGGCTCACGCAGGACCTGGAGAATCCTTCAAGCGCACGGCCGGCTCCGTGACCTCTCCAGCTTGTACAAGGAAGCCAGATCACGCCTCACGCCGCGCGAACAAGTCCGATGGCTGCGGCGATACTTCGGCGTCCGCCGGCTCACGCATGAGCATCGCGCCATCATCCAGGCAATCCAGGATGACCGCCGCATCAAGGACCGCCGCGACCCAACATGAAGACCACCCTGGAAATAGAGCCGGCCTTCGCAATGGCCCTGCGAGATGCAGGACTGTCGGACTTCGACGCCTTCATGAACGTCGCCGGAGGCCCCCCGACGAGCAAGCACAAACACCGCGAAACACTGCCGGTCGAGATCAACGTGGACGGCGAGCAAAAAACCTTCTTCCTCAAACGGGTCTTCAAGGTTCCGCTCAAGCACACCCTCTGGCCGAAACTGCGCGGGAAGCAGGGACGGTCCCAGCCGGCTCTCGAATGGCAGCGATGCCGCGATCTGACCCGTGCCGGCCTCCCGGTGATGCGAGCCGTCGCATGTGGCGAGCGTTGCCGTTTCGGTCTGCCCAGCCAGGCGTTCCTGCTCGTGCAGGCCGTGCCGATGCCGAACACCTTGGAAAACTGGCTGGTGCCCGGCTTCCCACGGCCCGCGCCGATCAGCAAGCCGTCGCGAGACAGGCTGCTCCTGGAAGTGGGACTGCTGATCGGGAAGATCGCCGAGGCAGGGATGTCCTGGCCGGATATCAGCGCCAAGCACATCTACGCCGCGCCAAACGGCAAGCCGGACCAGGCCGACAAGTGGGAGTTCGCCCTGATTGATGTTGAACGCATGGAGAGAGTCGCCCCAACCCAGACGGCTACCGTCGATGGTTCCTTGTCCGCTCGACGAAGGGAGCTTCTCGCCACGCTTCTTCGTAGTCTGAGCCCGATGCCACTGCGCCGCGACGACCTGGAAACCCTGTGGGCCGGCGCAAGCGCCACAGATAGCCGCCACTTAGGTCATGAAGGCAACAACCATTTACCCGAACCGGAGCATCCGATGCCTGACACTCCGGCGTTCAACGCCGAACCTCTGCCACGGCTTCCGGATGACTACGAATACCTCTACCGAAGCGTGCCCCTGAGAAAGCTCGGTAGGATGTTCGTGGATCGGCGGATCATCCCATGGCTGCAACGCGCAGGCATCAATGGTTTCGATGACGTATTTCGATATGAAGGAGGCGATCGTCTCGATAAACCCGGCCTCGCCCCGCACAAACAGCGAATCCGCATGGTCCTGACGAATGACAAAGGCAGGAAGCGCACGCTCTACCTCAAACGCTTCAATCGGCCCCCGCTAATGGACCAACTCCGCCGCATCCGCGAGTGCGGCCTGCGAAGCAGCAGTGGTTGGCGCGAGATGCACTTCATCAAACGCCTGTCTCAACTCGGAATCCCCACGCCGCGCGGCCTGGCCTTCGGCCAGTGGATGAAGGGCATCCTGGAGGATCGCAGCTTCGGCATCACTGGAGAGATCAAGGGCGAGTCGCTGGAGAAGCTCAGCGAAGGAATCCTCGCGGGCACGGCGTCCGTGCCAACCTGGGTGGATCGACGAGAGATCATTCGGCAATTGGCGTTGATCGCCGCCCGACTCCATCGGCACGGTTTGTTCCACCGCGACCTCTATCTCTGCCACGTCTTCCTCTGCCGCAACGCCGACGGCGGGATCGTCTTGCGACTGATCGACCTGGCCCGGATGATCGAAAGGAAAAAAGGGGCCAACAGGCGATGGCAGATCAAGGACCTTGCGGCGTTGGACTACAGTGCTCCGACCGGCCTTGTCACGCGTGCGGATCGCCTGCGTTTCCTGTATGATTACTCGGGTGAGACGCCCCGCGACGCGAACCGCAAAACCCGGTTGCGCGATATCATTCAGAGTGTGAACGTCCGAGTACGGAAGATGGCCCGCCACGACGCCAACCGAGTCAAGCGGATCACGATGGAAACACCGGCGTGAAGATCGCACTGGTCATCGAACGGATTGAAACGTGGCGCGGCGGTGCTGAAACCTCCACCATGGAACTTGGCCGGTTGCTCACCGACCGAGGCCACGAAGTCCACCTTATCACCGCGACCAATGCCCAATCTCTCCCGGGCATCACCATCCACACCCTGCGATGCCCGGCCGTCCTGAGATCGTTGCGAACCGCAAGCTTCGCAAAACGCGCCGCCGTCTTTCTACGCCGAAACGACTTCGACGTCGTCCATGCCATATCGCCTCTGCCCAGCGCGGATGTCTACCAACCGCGAGGCGGCCTTCTGCGCGAAATCACGGAGCGCAACGTCGCCACCCGGCAGACGGCCTCTCGCCGACTGCTGAAGCGTGCGACGATGGCCATGAACGTCAAGCAGAAAGCCCTGCTCGATCTCGAACGCCGCATCTTCCGCCCCGACGGACCGACCATCCTGGCCGTCTCGGATTACGTTGCCCGCCAATGCGAAAGAATCTACGAAGTCGCCGAACCCAGAGTCCGCGTCGTTTTCAACGGCGTGAATGTCCCGGAACCCGGCCCCGAGCAGCGACTGAGAATCCGCGCCGCACTCCGCAGGGAACACCAATTCGCCGATGATGTACTCGTGCTGTTGTTCATGGCTCACAACTTTCGGCTCAAGGGTCTGAATCCGCTGATCGAAACCGCCGGCCGGCTGGTCGTTTCCGGCTTCAAACGGTTCCATCTCCTGGTGGTGGGTCGAGACAACGTCGTGCCATTCCAGAAACGCATCAACGCCATGCGGCTCAACGACTACGTCACCTTCACCGGCCCCACCCGACGTTCCACGGAGTTTTTCCTCGGCGCCGACGTCTGCGTGCATCCGACCTTTTACGACCCTTGCAGCCGGGTCGTCCTCGAAGCCCTTTCCTTCGGCCTCCCGGTAATCACCACGTCCTACAATGGCGCCGCCGAGGTGATTCAGGATGGCTGCAACGGCTTCGTCATCAAGACACCCGGCGACATCGGCCTGTGGGCGCGGCGCATCGAAGACCTGGCCTCGCCCGATCTGCGTGGCAAAATTTCTGCGAGCGCCCTGAAACTGCGAGAAAGAATCACCATGACGCGACACGTTGATCAACTCGAGACGATCTTCGCCGAAATCGTCGAGCGAAAGGGTTGCCGTGCCGCACAGCCATAGGCTGAGCAGAGGAGATGGGTAAGCCGGATTCTGACCATCACCCCCGCACGAAAGTACGAGCCCGTGTTAAATCGGCTGTTTGGAAAGCTCAGGAAACGTGAAGAACAGCCCGGCCGCGAGGAGCTGCCGGTCGATCGGCCGACGATCGGGCTCTGCTTCAGTTCGCCCTACGGCATCGACTACAGCAGCAAGTATCTCGCCGACGAGGGGCTCAAGTGCATCCTGAAATCGCTCAAGGCCCATCAATGTCGCGCCACCTTTCATTGCCCCGCCAAGCTCTGCGACACCGACCCGGACCACGTCACACGACTCGCAGATGCAGGCCACGAAATCGCCGTCCTGGGATTCGCCGACGAATCGCCCAGGGACTTGACCGACGACGCCCTGAAGCAGTTGGTGTTTTCCTGCCGCAGCGCCTTTGTGAAGCTGGGCCTGAATCCGGTCGGATTCCGTTCACCCCACTCAAACTGGGACGAGCGACTTTGCCTGGAATTGGCCCGACAACGTTTTCTCTACAATTCCGAGCATGACCACGCCAAACAGATGTACGTCCTCGTACCCGGGCAGCCTCCTCTCGTGCGTATCCCCATCCGCACCGACGACCGCGGCCTGCGTCGCAGCGAGAGCACCTACGACGCAACGGTCTCCAAGCACCTGCGCGCCGTCAGAAAGGCGATTCAGGAAACCCACTTCATTTCGGTCTGTTTCCATCCATGGATTCTCGCCGAAGACATGAAGCGAATGGAACACTGGGAATCCTGGTTCGACATGGCGATCAATTCCGGCGCGAAGATCGTCGCCCTCGAAGACGCGTTGCCCGCTCAGAACGCGCAGCAGTCGCTCACCAACGACCAGGCCCCATGATCTCCCACTGGCAAGTCCCGTTCATGATGCTCGGCGCTTATCTGCTCGGGTCCATTCCGTTCGGCTTGGTGGTTTCCCGGCTCAAGGGCGTGGACATTCGCAAGCATGGCAGCGGCAATCTCGGCGCCACCAACGTCGGCCGGGTTCTCGGTCGAAGGTGGGGAATCCTGGTGCTGTTGCTCGATGCGATGAAAGGAGCGACTTCCTCCATCGGCACCAGCGTGTTCCTGAATCACGGAAACTTCGTTTCAGGCTCTCTCGATCCGACGACACGTGACCTGATCTGGCTCGGAACCGGCGTCTGCTGTGTCATCGGAAGTATTGCACCGGTCTATTTGCGATTCCGAGGCGGCAAGGGTGTGGCCGCGACCCTCGGCGTGATCCTCGGCATCTATCCGTACCTTACGTTGCCGGCCGTCGTCTCCATCACTCTGTGGGCGATGGTCCTCGGCATCACACGTTATGTATCCCTGAGTTCGATAATCGCAGTGGCCATCCTCCCGTTGGCGTTTCTGGTCTTTTCCTGGCGAGAAAACTGGCCCCTCAACCAGCACTATCCCCTGCTCTGCCTCACCGTCGCCATGACCTTCGTGATCGTCTTCCGTCATCGCGGAAACATCCGGCGCCTCCTGGCCGGGACCGAAAACAAGGTCGGTAACGCCGGAAACGCCTGACCCAATGCCTCGGCAACGCCACACGCGGGCATCGCGGAACGGCCCGCCCCCACTGAACGCCACATTGGCTATCCAGCACGTCCGATTCCGGTGCGACCCAATCTCGGACTTCATGGCGCGTGTGTTTGCTTGATCGGGGCACACCAGAGACATAAACTCTTGTGTGCAATCGGCTCTCCGGACGAGACTCTCGCACGTCTCACCAAGAGCTGAGAGCAGGACGCAGCGATCGCAGAAGTTCGCGATCGCTGCCGATGGGGGGGACACAGCGAATTCCTCGCATGTCATCATGATCGAACGACCGTTGACCGTACATCGAGCCGGCCGCACCGATACCGGCAAGCCGACGTAGGATCAATGTGCCCGCAGGGGGCAACCAGCACGAGGGGAACGGGCCAACGAGTCTCGGCCCGCAGGGGGATGGAGTAATTCCGTGATGCCAGGCACAAAGAAGGTCAAGGGCGCGATACTCGCATTATTGGCGACCGCGGGGATGGCTGCCGCCACGGCCGGCTGTGATCTGTTTGGCGCCTTGGCGCCGCTGCCGTTCGGCCGAATCGCGTGGGTGCAACTGTTCGCGGAGCCTAGTTTCACAATAGCCTTCTCCGTCGATGACGCGGTCTCAAAGCCGGCGCTGGTCTCGAAGGTCAGGTGGGTCTTCGGCGACGGAAGCGGCTTCGTCGAGGGTCCCCAAAACATCCGGTCCATCACTCACCAATACGACGCGACGGGATCGTTTGACGTCACCGCGTTCCTGTTTGATGCCGACGGATTTGTCGATCAAATCACCACCACGATCAACGTCGAAAATGACGGCCAGGACCCCGGTTCGGACCCCACTTCGGCGGAGGATCTTCCCACGGCCGCAAGCCTGCCGTTTCCAACCGATGGCGCTCAGGACGTTCCGGTCGCGACGACCCTGAGTTGGTTTCCGGGCCTCTTGTCAACAAGCCACGACGTTTATCTGGGAACCATTGAGACTGATGTCGAAAACGCGGACACCAACGACCCGGTCATCTTCCGCGGAAATCAGACCGAATTGCAGTTCGACCCGGAGGGGCTCGACCCGGATACCGAATACTTTTGGCGTGTGGATGAGGTCAACGACGCAGGCGTCACCAAGGGAACCGTCTTCAGCTTCCACACGACCACGGCCCCGAAAGCAGCGAAAAGCCCCGTGCCGGTGAACGGTTCGTCCTCGGCCCGCGTGAACCAGGTGCTCCAGTGGGTTGCCGGCGCCGGCGCGACCAGCCACGATGTCTACTTCGGCACCGACTCCAGCGCGGTCACCGACGCAACGAACGATACGCCCGACGTATTTAAGGGCAATCAGAGCGGAACGAGCTTCGATCCCGAAGACGACGCCGCGGAAATCGACGGCCAACTCCTGGCCGATACCGAGTACTTCTGGCGAATCGACGAAGTCGGCCCCGGCGGAACCACCAAAGGCACGGTCTGGAGCTTCCGCACCCAGGTCGCCCCGCCCAGGATCACGGCGCCGGTCCCCGCCGACGCCTCCACCGACGTCAGCCTCACCCAGATCCTCTCATGGTCGGCATCTCCCAGCGTCGAAAGCTTCGACGTCTATGTCGGGATCGGCATGGTGGACGTCGCCAACGCCACGCGAACCAGCGCCGAGTTCCGCGGCAATCAGACCACCAAGAACTTCAATCCCACCCCATTGCTCGGCAGTACGCAGTATTATTGGCGCGTCGACACCCTCGGCCCGGGCGGAACGACCACGGGCGATCTGCTTTCCTTCACCACCTCCGGCCCTCCGGGTCAGGTTGCCGGACCGTTCACGCCCGCGGACGGAGCCTCGAACGTCGACATCGAAACCATGCTCATGTGGAACGCCGGCGCCGGCACCACAGTCTTCAAGGTCTACCTCAGCACCGACAGCAGCGCCGTCCTCAATCGCCAGGCCGCCGCGTTGCAAAGCTCTCAGGACGTGACGTTGACCAGTTTCGAGCCCGTCACCACCCTGAATCCCGGCACGCAGTACTTCTGGACCGTCGACGCCGTCGGCCCCGGCGGCACCACGGCCGGAGCCGTGCTGAGCTTTACCACCGGCAACCAGCCGCAAATCGTCGAGGACCCGATACCGACCATCGGCGCAACCGGTGTCGCCTTGGACCAGGTCTTGTCGTGGGGAGCCTCCGTCGGTGCGACCAGCTACAACGTGTACCTCGACACCAACCAGTCAAGCGTTCAGAACGCAACCCCCCAGTCCGTCCAATTCCGCGGAAACGTGGCGACCACCATGTTCACGGCCGGCTCGATCTTCCCGAACGGTCTGCTCGACGGGAACACGCAATACTTCTGGCGAATCGATGCCAAGGGCCCCGGCGGCACGACGATGGGCACCGTCTGGAACTTCACCACCGGCCCGGACCAGGTGACCAATCCCATGCCGATGCACGAAGACCTCGGCGTGGACGTCAACACCGAACTGTCCTGGACCGGAGCGAGCAGCGCCACCAGCTACGACGTCTACCTGGGGACCGATGAGACGGCTGTCGCGAATGCCGATTCAATGTCCGCAGAGTTCCAGAACAACGTCACTGTCACCAACTTCGACCCGGGTGGACTAACCCCGGTCACCGACTACTTCTGGCGCATCGATTCGGTGGATGACACCGGCACCGGCGGCACCACCAAGGGCGACGTCTGGAAGTTCACCACCGGAGCCGGCCAGGCATCTGCGCCGACCCCCGCCAACGGAGCCAGCGGCGTCGCGCTCTCGCCAATGCTGGGATGGACCGTCGGCAGCGGCGCCGTTGAACAGGACATCTACTTCGGCACGGACCAGAACGCCGTCGAGAATGCCGACCGAAACAGCCCCGTCTTCCAAGGGACGTTCCTCGTCGCCGCCGGGCCGCCGCCGTTCAATCCGAACCCATTGAATGGCGTCACCGCCCATTTCTGGCGCATCGACTCGGTCACACCCGACGGCACGACCAAGGGCGACGTCTGGCAGTTCATCACCGGCCCCGGCAAGGCGACGGGCCCCATGCCGGCGAACTTCGCGATGGACGTCTCGCTCACCGCGCTGCTGGAATGGACCGCCGGAAGCGGTGCCGCGAGCCACGATGTCTATCTCATCACGGAAGCCGACAACGCCGCCCTTCCGTCAGGGGAACGAATCGCCAACGCGAACAACGCCAACGTCCCGCCGTTTGTGGCGAACGTCGCGTCGTCACCGTTCGATCCCGGCACCCTCTTGGCCGACACCGTCTACCTCTGGAGAATCGACGAGGTCGCCGCAGACGGCACGACCGTCACCAAGGGCGACGTCTGGCGATTCACCACCCTTCGGCCGCCGCAACAGGCCGGTTCGCCGATGCCGCTGAACGGCGCCACAAATGTCGACCTGATGCCGACGCTCAACTGGGCGGCCGCCGATCGAGCCACCAGTTATGACGTCTTCTTCGGCACCGACATGAGCAACCCGCTGCCGCAGGGCAACCAGACAGGACGTTCCTTCATCCCAGGAACCCTGACCGCCGGAACGACCTACTACTGGCGCATCGACGCGGTCAACGAAGCCGGCACAACCACCGGCGCGCTCTGGTCATTCACGACGATGCCGTAAGAAAGAAGAAAGCCGGCGACGATGCCGCAACCCAGCACCGCGCTCCCTCAGCCCCCGACTCCGCCGGGGGACATCTCGTGTGCCGCGCCCGTCAGGAAGCGGGCCAACCAACGATCCGAGCCGCGCCCGTCAGGAACCGGGCCAACCAACGATCCGAGCCGCGCCCGTCAGGAAGCGGGTGCCCCGCCCCTTCCAGGGGTGGGGAACGGACATCGAAACAACATCTCCAAGCTCAGTCATGCTGGACCGCGAATCCCTTCTCGGTCCCATCCACCATGGGAATCCATTCCCATGTCCTTCCAATAGCACCACCAGACAACATCACACCAACAACCCACTAGAGCGGTTCCCGCGTCAGCGGACGATCAGAGCCGCGCCCGTAAGGAAGCGGTGTGCGGCGCTTGGCCTGCCGAGCATCGTCCAATCATCCGGGAACCGCTCTAAAGTCCTGGGGAAAGCCTGCTCGGGTGGCCCACGGTCGTACTCGACGTGGGGGACGCGATTTCCATGCGCTCGCAGACATGCCGTATGCCCAATCCTTGTCTGATAGACACAATAACGCGCATCCAGGGACAAAAAGCGAGCCGGGCCATCCTCGGCAAACATGGCGCATCACACCCCAGTCAGGTAGCGCCGGGTGCCCCGCCCCTCCAGGGGTGGGGAACGGATATCGCGCAACACTAGCGCACTTCACAACGAACGAACACTCCGATACCATGCTCGCATGGGAGTCTCATTGATATGTCGCGACGACGCAGCATATTCCGACGGTGGTTCGACGTATTCGCAACAGCGATGATTGGAGCGGGTGTCTGTATATTACTCGCTCCGTATCTTCAGCCAGTAGCGAGGAGCGTCAATCAAACCACAACCAGCGACTTATGGATCGCAACAATAGCTGCATTGTTGATAGCGATTCCAGCAATTTGGCATGCGGGCCACGGGCGATGGCGAGCCTTCTTCGGCATTCGCCACTTCCGGAGCCATCCCCCAATCTGGGTTGCAGTACTAATTGGCACTTGGATTATTCTTCTAATACAGCTTGGATTTGGTAAGACTCTCGCCCCTGTCGATAACCGAACGCTTAGGCAATGCCTTTGGTATGGAGTGCCATGCTTCTTGCTAGGCCCCGTTACCGTATCTTTCTTGCTATCATTGGCCTTGCGTCTCAAGCCCTCTTCGCCGACAAAATCCGATTCTACCTCCTCTCCAAGGAGTCACGAGCCGCTATCCGAATCCTCCGATCTCATCGCCTGGTTCTCTGCAGATACTGAGATTGAGCGACCGGAAGATGACCGGTTTCAACACAACGAAATCGCGCAACGAATCGCACAACGAATCGCAGAACCAGGCTCAACCGGCGAAGCACCAACAATTGCTTTGGTTGGGCCGCTGGGATCAGGAAAAAGTACAATCGCGCGACTCGTGGAGCACCACACATCGGGAAATCAAAGTATCGAAATCGTTCGTGTCAGCCTTTGGCCTTTCGAGTCACCGGAGGCAGCCGTTCGCGGGATTTTGGCGGCCCTGATCAAAGGGCTCGCCCCCCATGTCAACAGTTGGAACCTTTCAGGGATACCCGAACAATACGCCTCCACAGTCGAGCGCGTTGGTGGACGGTGGGCCGCGTTTGCGGGGCTGTTGACCGTTCCGCATCGGCCAGAAGATGTCTTGAATCGCCTGGAGGCCATCACGCTCGCGATCAATGTCCGGATGATACTCTGGATCGAAGACTTGGAAAGATTCGCGAACATCGGAGACAAGTCCGATCAGGAAAGCCGCACCGCCGATACGCGTCTCGGTCCCATTCGTGCCCTGTTGTCCCTGCTCGATCGGCGCAAACGGATCAGTGTCGTCGTGGCCGACTGCTCCCTCGATGCACGCTTCGATCTTCATAAGATCGCTCGCTTTATCGAGCACATACCGGCCCTCGACCCTGAGATTGTGCGCAGAGTATTTGCTGTCTACTGGAAACGTTGCTTCCATACTCAAGAAATGGAGTCGATCATCGATTCGGTACCGAGCCAGACTCGCAAGGAATTCTTGAAAGACGTGGGTGAGTGGGTCAGGGAATATGTTCGTGACTTCACCGGCAACTTGCACATTGAGTCCGCGCTCTCGATCCTGCTGTCAACACCGCGCTCACTGAAATCAGCGTTGCGCGCTGCGCACGAGGTGTGGGATCAACTCAAAGGTGAGATCGATTTGGATGACGTCTTGCTTATGTCCGCAATTCGCGTCGCGCGTCCAAGTGTTTTCGCGTTCGTCGATAGAAACATCAACGCCTTTCGATCCGGATTTAGACGACTTGGCGTGGATGAAAAGGATCCGAAAGAGCACCCAACATATGTGGAGTTTGAATCGCTTCTCAATAACGAAAAAAACAATCGCGAACGTGAGGCCATACGAAAGCTGCTCGCAGAAGTATTTCCAGAAATTCCGGAATCAGGATACCAAATGGATAGAGATCAATGGTCTCTGGCTCGCCCGCAGGGACTGGCCGTTAAAGGCCATACAGACTACTGGCGCCGCTATCTTAGCTTGCCCGATATCTCAGAAGCAGAAAGCGATCAGGCGGCGATGCGATCCATCAAACGTTGGCAAGACCAGAAGCAGTCTGACTTGATCGCCAGGCTAACCGATCCGGAAAAACACAGTCAGATTGAACATTTCCTTTGCTTGTTTGACTCCAAAGAACTGCTACGCCTTCTGCGAGAAGTGGCCAGGATAGCAAGCACCGAAGCTGCGCGTGATTGGGTTGATCGGATAACTGCGCCGGGAGTCGTCCCGGTTTGGAGGATGATGATTCGGCGCACACCGCCCTCTGCAAGCATCCGGGCAGCGCTACTTGATTTGATCGAGTCGATTGATCCTCCCCACCTCCCGCTACTGCATACACTGGAGTACTACATCGCAACGCCAGGAGCTGACCGCCTGTCACCGCTCATGGAACAGGATGATCGAGACAAAGTAAGATCAGCCGTCCAAGACGCCTTGCTCAAGTGTTCGGCGGGCGGACCGAAGGAGCTTTTAGCATCTCTGCGCGATGGATCACCCTACACTCTCATCCGGCTCACATGGGGCGAACTCCGTCTGGGACTAAACCAAACAACTGGACAACCCTTCGAAGGATGGCAGAGATTCGCCAAAGTGATGCTTGAAGCAGCCGAGTTGAATCCCATAATTGGCTTGGCCCAGATAGTGCCCTTCGTCACGATCGAGCAAGACAAGATCAATCGGGATGCTGGCGGCCATCCGACGCGCCTGAGAGTCGCGCAGTTCAATCGGGAACGCGCTGAACAACTGTTCGAGTTCAACCACCTAATGCGGATCTTCGCAGAAAACGACATCCCCAATGAGATCCCAGACGACCTGAAGAAGCGGTGGGTCGCTGCAAAACAGGCTTGTCAAGATCAGTCACCGCCATCGAAACCCTCCCCCGACAAACAAACGACCTTTCCGGAGTCGGGACGGGTGGCCTAGGTCGTATTCGACTTGTAGGTACGATTTTCGCCGAGTGGCCGGGTGCGGCGGGTTCAACCCGCCTTCCACGAACAACTCCAAACGCCACGCCGGGTAAAACCCGCCTACATTCAACCATCACAATCATTCCTGAACCATCCCAGCACGAAGCGCTGATCAAGCCTATCCAATGCCGCCGAAAGCCCAGCCTCCGCCCATGCCGCGCTGAGCGGAAAGCAGTTTTCGGATTTTTTCGGATTTTTTCACTTGGCCGCCCGCCGAAAGGTGAAACAAACGGTGACCTCATCCGATCAGACCACTCAAAACCAACCAGCGCATATTTTTTCTGAAAAAATTTTCGCGGGGCGGGTAGGGGTGGAATCGCGGGATGCGCCGCAGCATCGGTCCCGAACGCAACTCGGATCAGTTGATGAGTAGATTCCCCCGACCGTTATGCACTTCGCCAGAGGAACATCGACGTGTGCAGGAGTTGGGCGCAATAAGAAAACCGGCGGGGTCGGAGCCTGTCCGATCCCGCCGGTTTGTTCACAGAATCGTGCCTGACCGGGCCGCGGCTTCTTAGCCCTTGCCCTTCAGTTCCACCTTGCCGCCGGCTTCTTCCAGTTCCTTCTTGAGCTTCTCGGCGTCGTCCTTGGTCAGGTCTTCCTTGATCGCCTTGGGAATCGAATCGACGAGGTCCTTCGCGTCCTTCAGGCCGACGCCCGTCGCGGCGCGGACCACCTTGATAACGCTGATCTTGCTCGAACCCGCATCCGTCAAAACCACGTCGAAGATACTCGGCGCTTCTTCCTCTTCTCCGCCGCCGCCGCCGCCGGCCGGGGCCATCATCACGGCACCGCCGCCCGCCGGCTCGATGCCATAAGTCTCCTTCAGGTAGTCCGACAGTTCCTGAGCATCCTTGACCGTCAAACTGACAATTTTGTCGCCGATCGCCTTGACCGCCGCGCTGAATTCCTTCGCTGGTGCCTCTGCCATCGTCTGGGCTCCTCTATCAAAACCGACATCGGCCGAATCATCGACCGTCTGTCGCGGTTCACCGTCCCGAAAGTTGAAATCCCAATGACTTCATTTAACCCAGGCTGCCCGGCCGCAGCCTTTCAACGGGACCGTCGGGTTCGTGGACATTACAAAAACAACTTTCATCCCATCTCTCCGCAAGGAGAGCCCGGGAGCGAACTCTTCATTCGCGCTTATGCCACCTTGGTGATCTGCTCGCCGTCTTCGAGCTTCTTGATCACCGCCTTGATGCAGCCGGCAACCCGGCCGCCGGCCAACAACTGGCCTGCGATCCGCCGCCCCGGCGACATCATCAACATGAGGACTTCGCCATGCAACTCGGCCTTGCTCTTGCGCTTGGAGATGTCCTCGATCGTGAACAGTTCCGGCTCGCCATCGACCAATCCCTCGCGCAGTTCCAGCGCCGGAAACTCCTTCGACAAGCGAAGCAGCTCCTTGGCCGCATCCACCGGACTCGGCCCGCCGGTGACGAATGCGCACGGCCCGGTCAGCCGCGCCACCAATGGTTCCAGCACCGTGTCCGCAAAGGCCCGCCTCGCGGCGGAGTTCTTGACGACGTGGACCTCGATCTCCTTCTTGCCCAACTCCTGGCGGAATGCGTTGACGTCATTCCCGTTGAGGCCGTGAACGTTGACGACCAGCAAGCTGCTCAGCGCCGAGTAGCGCATTCGCAGATCCTTCTCCAGCATCGATTTAATTGCACGACTCATGATCCACTCCGTCTATCATTGCGCCATCTGTAGCTCGACGCCCGGAGACATCGACCCACTGACGCAGACCTTCTTGATATACGCGCCCTTGCTGCTCGACGGCTTGAGTTTGCGGATGTGCTCGACGAAGGCCAGGATGTTCTCCTTGAGATCCTCCTCCGAAAAGCTCGCCCGACCGACGACCACGTGAACATTCGCCCCCGCGTCGTTGCGAAACTCGACCTTGCCCGCCGCAAAGTCGCGAACGGCACTCTCGACGTTGGGCGTCACCGTCCCGTTCTTCGGGCTCGGCATCTTCCCCTGGGGGCCCAGGACGCGGCCAAGACGCCCGACCTTGCCCATCGACCGGGGGTGCGCGATGGCCACGTCGAATTCCGTCCAGCCGTCGCTGATCTTCTTGACCAGTTCATCCATCCCGACCTCGATCGCGCCGGCGGCCCTGGCCTTCTCGGCATCCTCACCGTCGCAAAACGCGATCACGCGCTTGGTCTTGCCGATTCCCTTCGGCAGAGAGAAGCTCCCGCGGATCATCTGGTCGGCATGCTTCGGATCAATGCCCAGGTGCATGACCAGATTCACCGACTGGTCAAACTTCGTGCCGACGGCCACCTCCTTCAGCAGCTTCACGCCGGCATCCAACTCGTACCGCTCGTCCTTCGTGACCTTCTCCAGGTTCGTCTTGTGCCGCCGGCTGTGCCCCCGCATCGCTCGGCCGCGATCGCGCCGGCCGGACGCCCGATCCGGCGACTCAGCCGCACCGGCTTTCCCCGTCTTCTTCGCTGCCTTCTCTTTCGTCATCACCGCCACCTCATTCACGACACATTGGTCTGACACGATTCAAGGCTCGTGGTCGAGCCAGACAATATCGAGCGTCCAGCGTACACCTCGTCCATTGTCGGCGCCGACGCCGACAAAAAGACAATCGTACTGGTTCGATTCTAATCGACGACCTCAATCCCCATGTTCCGCGCCGTGCCCGCGATGATCCGCTTGGCAGACGCCATGCTCGAACAGTTCAAATCCGCCATCTTGGTCTTGCAGATTGCTTCAACCTGCGCTTGCGTCACCTTGCCGACCTTCTCCCGGTTCGGCACCCCCGAGCCCTTGGCAATCTGCGCCGCATCTTTCAACAGCACCGCCGCCGGTGGGCTCTTCACGATGAAGTCAAACGTCTTGTCGGCATATACGCTGACCACCGCCGCGACGGGCATGCCATTGAGATGCTTCGTCCGATCGTTGAACTGCAGAACGAACTGGCCCGGATTCACCCCATACTGGCCGCAGGCCGGGCCGATCGGCGGAGCCGGTGTCGCCTGGCCGCCGGGGCCCTGAACCTTGAAAACCGCTACCGCCTTCTTACGTTTTTTTTTCGCCACGAATCTCGCCTCACTGTACGCGTCAAAACGAACACCAGCCAAAGACGAGCGATTGTACCACGCTCTGGATATTGTGCCACCCTCCGTCCACCTCCCCTGAAGGCCCACCCCAGGCTTCTCAATCCCCATGCAGAGGCGGCCACATCCCATACCCGGTTCGTGTGGGTTGGTGGCATCCGGCGACTACGGACCCGCAGATAGAATCCCCTGGCACGTCTCGGGAGAGATCAAGTCGAGTTCGCACATCTTTCCTTCAAAGAGCCGGAAGCCCTCCTCCAGCGGAAGTGCACCCCAATCGACGGTGCCCATCCACTCTACCATGATCTCGTAGTTTGCCTCGTTGGGTTGCCAGGAGTCCCCTCGGTTCGACTCTTCGTCGCCAAAGGGAGCGTCCACTTGTGGCGGCTCGTAGGGCTCTGGGGGTGGGGACTTGGCAAGATCGAAGGAAACGAAGTCGCAGCTTGGAGGAACCGCGCTGTTGGGGCCACTCTCAAACCATTCGAGGATTCGATATAGCTTGCTCTGCTGGGCGAGTGTAGGAGTCAACCTTGTGTAGTAGGGGACGTTCGGTAAATCCGTCGGCTGAATCAGGCCGAGGAGCACCGCGTACGACTTGAGCATCGTCGCACTCCCGCGCCAGTAGAAGCTGTCGATGTTGCGATCGCAATAGGTCTGGATTGCCTGGACAATGTCCTGGTGGGGCAGGCCGATTCTCACAGCTTGCCCCATCGCCCAATTGCGCGTTGGCTCCGTGCGACTCTGAGGCCCATCGGGGGACGGCTCGGAGGAGATGATTTCCAGCAATTCCGTAGGTGAATTCAGCAACTGGATCTTGCGAATCTGCAGGGCGGCAAACTCGGGTCCGTGAACGGCCTGGAGATGCCTCAGGATAGGCAACATGTCCAGATCGCCCCAATCAGCCAAAATCCCTGCGGCCGCGCGGTTGAAGGTTTGCCCCTCGGCTATGCTGTCCTGCACGACCTGGCGCAGGCCGTTCTTCACGATCTCGCTCTGATACCACGGGCTGTCGTAGCTCAGTTCTCCCCATTGATAATCCGTCACACCATCCGAACCCGCCAAGCGAACGTGCTCGACCCAATACCTGGATCGGGCCTCATCATTGGGCAGCAGCCGCATGGCCAATTTCGTGCTGCCGGCCGCGATGGGCCGACCGTCTGCGGAGAAGACTTTTTCCTGATGCGTTACCCGATGAGTGACGTGTTGCAACAACTCAGGAGACCCTCGTCCCTCATCAGGCAGCAGCAGAATTCCATTGGCCCAGAAGCCGCAGCCGTGCCGACGGCTAAGTCTCCTCACGAGAAACTTGTCGCCGCGCGCCTTGGCATCTGCAATCTCCTCTCTCTGGGCCTGCAACATGTCAAGGATGGCAGGGATATCCGTGGTCAGAGCAAGCTTACATGCAGTGGCCATGCCCGCCTCTCTGACCACATAGGCGCGATGTCGGCGGGCGTATTTCAACAAGTGAGGCATGGCTTCGGGGGCGCTGCCCCGATCCCGTCCCCAAATCGCGCGAATCGCCGCCAGCTTCCGCTCGGTCCGCACCTTGGCCAGGGAGAAATCGTCGGTCGACAATTCGTGAAGCGCCCGTTCGTACACGGTCTGCGGCGGATTACTCACCGCAAGAGTCGCAAGTATGATCAAGCCTAGGGTGCTCATGGCACGCTACTCCTCAAAGCGCTAGTTATCACAAACCTGACAACCAGGGCCACCGCCACAGGGAGGATCCAAAGGCGTCAATTTCCTGATCCGCCATCCGAGTGGCGTTTCCAGCCTCTCGGTGATTTGAGCTTTGTCGTCATTGCTAAAGTTGTGCCGCTGCAGGAAAGGGCCGTTTGCCCGCATGAGCGTGCTTGAGTTGGCCGGCCGATGCTCGCCATTAGGATCGCCGGGGTTGCTCAATCCCTGTCGTAAGAGCCAATGACCCATTTCGTGGACCTGGATGAAGTAATCCGGGGTGTAGAACTTCGCTAGCAGAGCCCCCTCCGGCAGCGGGTCATTCGGGTCCACCTGATCCGGAGGCAAGGGCGGCTGTTGTGAGTTGCCCGCCGCGTCCACGCCATAATCCAGATCATTGATCGAAATGTACGGCTTAGCCCCTGGCAACCCCCCAGCCAGTGCGCTAAGAAGGCAACTCTCGATGGGGTCGAGCGTGTTGGCGGCCAGGAGGTTGGCTCCCCCTGACGCAGGAGCGATCCATCCCGTAAAGTAGAGGTTCACCTTGAGAGTAGTGTTGGCCGTGTCGTCACGGATAGCTATACGCAAGGCAGAAACATCCATCGTATTGATGAAGGTCCGATCGAAGAAGTTCAAGATCATGTCTCGATACTCGAAAAACGGCGCCGGGTTCCAGGTGACGTCGACATTTGGGCCAAACTGGTGTCGCATAGCCCTTCTAAGTTCCGTCAGGTAGTCTAGAATCTCCTGATCGCTTAACCGGCAACCCTTATTGTTGCGATGATTCGACCCGCCAAAGAAAGAATCGTTGATGTCGCTAGGCTTCAGGTGCCGGACGACCCTCAGCTCGATCGTGACCGCGGCGTCCACGGGAGGCGGTGGGGGCACATCGGGCGACGGTCGCGGCCGCTCGCAGCCGAAGGGTAACACGACAGCGGCTGTTGCTATTATCGCGGATTTCCAAAGTGCGCGGAGTGTCACGGACCCTCTCCCAACCATGCGGTCACGGAATTGCGAAGATCGAGCTCTCATTCACGATGACTTTCAGGATGCTGAGCTCGGGGAAATCATCTTTTTTGAGATCCACTGGAGTCACAAGAAGAATGGGTTTGTCGACACTCGTGTGATACACGAGATTGTCCGGATCGCCATCATCACCCTGGACCCTGAAGAGCGTCACGCGTACCTGGTCCAAGACGGTGCCATTCGAGTCGAGAGCGACCAGCGTGACTTCCAGGGACGTCGGGGCTGTCGCCAGCGTGGTGGGATTCTCCGCAATTCGAAGAAGGAACGCCCTGAATTTTGTCGAATCATCGTCGAGGTGATCAAGATACCAATCGAGGTCCTGCGAATCAATGTACTGGACGAAATTGTGTGCAGGAACTTCGGCCAGAGATCTTAGACCTAAGAGGTCGGTGTCGATTCGGCGCCATTCGCCGCTGATCTGAAAGCCGAACGTCACCGCTTTCGCAAGCTGATGACCATAGACGCTCAGGGTGATCGTCCCCGAGACTTGGCCGGTGGTTCCGAAGCTTGTCGGATCGGGAGCGTTGGTGGCGCTGCCATCTCCCACCACGATGATGGCTTGACTGGCACTTTGCTCGCGCACTTGGGACGCCGAATAACTGATCTGAAACGGTGGTTGCGGATTGCCAACAAGGGGCTCAAACTGACCAGACCAGATTGCCGTGGTCGTGCCGTCGAATATCAGCGGCGGAAGGGCCGGTGCGATGGTCATGGTCACCGGCGTGCCGATCGGGCCGCCCAAGGGGCTGAGGGTGATGTCCACCGCCGTGACCGGCTGAGTCTCGGCAACCGTAAATGTCTGATCCATGTCCGGGTCGGTCAGCAGGTCGATGGCCGCGTCACCTAAGCTGGTGCTGGCGCCCAGGGCCTCGACGAACAGAATCGCCCCATCCACCGGGAATGGTACGAGCAATGCCTCGACGAATCCTGGAATATCGTTTGAATCCAGTACCAAGTCGCCGTTGAAATCAGCCTCCGCATTGAATGGTCCGTCGATCACTGCTGCGACGAATCCGGCAGTATCTACGCCATTGAGGACGTTGTCCCCGTTCAAGTCTCCTCTACCGCTAGCGGTAAACGTGGTCAGAGGCGCGGCTGGACTTGTTTTCTGCCGGTCGAACCAGACATTGACCAGGCTCGTGGGATAATCGATTTGATAGAGCGCGCCGCTTGGTAGCCCGAATGTGACAGAGGCGAGGTCTCCATTCACCACGACCAAGGTGCCAGGGGCGGATTGGCCCAGACAGAGGACGAAGAGCGAGGACAATAAAAGGTTCATTGGACACTTCAGGAAGCGGCTCGGTGCTTGAGCGGTTGAGTTCCGCATACAAGATGCTTCGGCCGGATGGTATGTAACCTTGTACCCCAATACACGAGGTAGGTGGCACCGAGCGGAGTGGGCAAACTACGTCAGCTCGATCTGCCAATACTCCAGCTCGATCGGCGTCGGTCGGCCGAAAATCTTCACAATGACCCGCACCTGACCCTTGTCCGGAAAGACTTCGTCGATCTCGCCTTCGAAGTTCTCGAACGGCCCTTCCTTGACCTTGATCGGGTCGCCCTTCTTCATGCCGGCCATCCCCGCCAAGGTCGGCTGTTCGGACGATTTCAGCACCACCGCGAGCATCTTCTCAACGTCATGGGGCCGCATCGGCGTCGGCTTGCCCGCCGAACCGATGAAATCACCCACGCTCGTCGTCTCCTTGATCATGAACCAGATGTCTTCGGGAACGGTGCCATCCTCTTCGGCGGCCATCTCAACAAAGCAGTAGCCTGGATAGAGCTTGCGATTGATGACCTTGGCCACGCGCCCCCGCATTCGCTTCTCCCGTTGCGTCGGCACGAGGATGCGCCCGATGCGATTGTCCAGATGCTCGATCTTGACCTTGCGCGTCAAGGCTTCACAGACCTGATCCTCGCGGTTGCTGGCCACGCGGAGGACGTACCACTGCATCGGCAGTTGATGCTCAACCTTGGGGGCCGCCGGCTTGGGCGCCTCGGGAACCACCGCCGAGGCATCGGTCTGATCGACCGAATCATGACTCCCGACCTCGCCGGTCTCACCCGATGATTCTCCACCGGCCTGGGATCCAGCGTGGTCATTCGCCTCCGCGCCCGCCACATTCACGCCTTCACGCTCGTCCGTCGAAGTCATCAGAATGATTCCTTGATTACGTCCAAGAATCCGGCCCCCTTCAACACTCCGATGGCCGTGAAGAACCCCATAAAGAAGATGTCCACCACAAAGAGCAGCACCGACATGCTGACCACCACCACGATGACGACCTTCGTTGAACCGATGATCTCTTTGCGGCTGGTCCAGTTGACCTTCTTCATCTCCCCTTCGGTGGCGATGAGAAAGTCGTTGACGCGCTTGTTCAGGCCCAAAACCCAGTATCCCAACAAGCCGAACACCGCCAAGACAAAGACTGCCGCGCCGACCTGAACCACCTGCGTGTATTGATCGAGGTCAAGGACCGAGAGCTTGTCCCACATAAAATAGGCAAACCAACTCACCAAACAGCCATAGCCGACGGCCGACCACATCCGCGTGTTTCGGCCCTGGCCGGGTTTGTATATCTCGAAGAACCCGCGACGCTGCGAGCCGGCCCGAGCCGATGACGCCGAACCGGACGCCGCGGAGTTCGACCCGCTGCCCCGCCCTGAGTTCAACCCGCGCTGCCCCTCGGACGACGAGCCGTCTCTGTCAACCACTGCGGCCGATGCAGCGGATCCATCCACGTGCCGCGCCGCCTTACCCGTCTGTTTCGCCATCGTCGAGGTCCTTTGATCCGATCATTCAGCGTTTGCCGCCAGCCGAACCGGCCTACCAACCAGGAGCGGAGGGACTTGAACCCCCAACCGCCGGTTTTGGAAACCGGTGCTCTGCCAATTGAGCTACGCTCCTTCCAAGAGCTTTCAATGCGATCTTGTCCCTTTCTTCAGGGATGGAATCACTCATCCCAAGAGGCCGGGTCACCAGCTTGAACACGGGGCCTGGCCGGAAGACCAAACCGAGTGAGTGCGACCAGAAGACCGATCCCGGCCTTCCAGGGACGGGGCTCGAAGCAACCGCCACCCAGCCTCACTTCCGCTTGATCTTGTGCGGCGTGTGCCGGCGTTCCGACTTGCAGTACTTCCGCAGGCCGTCCTTCAAGCCTTCCGGGATGCCCGTCTTCGCGTTGATGTTCGTGCGATAGTTCAGATTGTCGCACTCTTTGCACTGAAGCCAGACGAATTCACGTTTGCTAGCCTTGGCCATGGCGCCCCGACCTCAATCTTTCTTCGTCCGGACACGGCAGCCGAACCCGCCGCACTCCGGCGGCATGGCCCTCCGCTGACGTCACCGAGCTTATTCAATCACCTTCGTCACGACGCCGGACCCCACGGTCCGACCGCCTTCGCGGACGGCAAACCGCACGCCCTCTTCCAAAGCCACCGGCGAGACAAGGGCGACCTCCAGCGTCACGTTGTCGCCGGGCATACACATTTCCGCGCCGCCCAACAACTTCAGGCTGCCGGTCACATCCGTCGTCCGCACATAAAACTGAGGACGGTAGTTGTTAAAGAACGGCGTGTGTCTGCCGCCCTCTTCCTTCGTGAGAACATAGACCTCCGCCTCAAATCTTGTATGCGGCGTGATCGATCCCGGCTTGGCAAGAACCTGCCCCCGCTCAAGCTCATGCTTGTCGACCCCGCGGAGCAGAAGTCCGACGTTGTCGCCCGCGATGCCTTCATCCAGAGTCTTGTTGAACATCTCGACCCCGGTCACCGTGGTCTTTCGGGGTTCTTTGTTCAGACCGACGATCTCAACCTCTTCACCGGTGCGAATGATGCCCCGCTCGATTCGGCCGGTCCCCACGGTACCGCGGCCCTTGATGCTGAACACGTCTTCCACCGGCATCAGGAAGGGTTTGTCGCCCTCACGCACAGGTTCGGGGACACTCTCATCCAGGGCCGTCATCAACTCCGCGATACACTTCGTCGCATCGGCATCATCGGGATTGGTCAACGCCCGATTTGCCTGACCGCGGATGATCGGAATGTCGTCCCCCGGGAAGTCGTATTTCTTCAGAAGATCGCGGACCTCTTCCTCGACCAGGTCCAGCAGTTCCGGGTCGTCCAACAAGTCGACCTTGTTCAGAAAGACGACCAGGGACGGCACATTGACCTGCCGAGCAAGAAGCACGTGCTCCCGCGTCTGCGGCATCGGGCCATCGGCGGCACTGACCACAAGAATGGCGCCGTCCATCTGGGCGGCGCCGGTGATCATGTTCTTGACGTAATCGGCGTGCCCCGGACAGTCCACGTGGGCATAGTGGCGCTTTTCGCTCTCGTACTCGACGTGCGACGTCGCAATCGTCAGGATTTTGGTCGGGTCTCGGCGGCCGTCCTTTTCGGAAGCCTTGGCCACTTCGTCGTAGGGCTTGAATTTCGCGAGGCCCTTCTTGGCCTGGGCCGCAGTGATCGCCGCCGTCAAAGTCGTCTTGCCATGATCGACGTGGCCGATCGTGCCGACATTCACGTGAGGTTTGTTTCGTTCGAATTTTTCCTTGGCCATTCCAGCGATTCCTCCGAGCTACCCGCCGCAACACGCGACGATGGTCTCTGCACTATGACATCAAAAAAAGCAACCCGAAACGCAAGCCGCCGGAACCAGCCTCGACCCCGACACTTTGTTTCATCCAGTGAACGAACCTATTTTGATCGAAGTTGGACTCTCGACGCGATTGCCCACCTCGACACAGCCGACCTGCACCGGCGGTAGACCGCCCCGCACGGCCGGCGTGGCTCCCAGGCGACAACCACCGACACGCCATGGGAAACACGGCGCCGCCCGATAGCTGCTGACGGGACTCGAACCCGTGACCTCGTCCTTACCAAGGACGCGCTCTACCAACTGAGCTACAGCAGCGCCGTGAAGCACGCCCTCTTGCGCCCTGGTCACGCCCCCGTAATGTCACATCATCACCGCTGCAGCGTCACGCACCGATCATGAATCAGACCCGCCAGTATAAGCCACCCCACGAGCGAGTCAAACGCAATTCCACCGTCGAGAAACCGCAGACCAGGACGCTCCAAATCACCGCCACGAACCCGAAAATCCGGACAGGACTCCCAGGTGCGATTCGGAGCGAGCCGGGCCGTCCTCGGCCCCGGTCGGTCGATCCGACCCACTCAGCCGGGGCCGAGGACGGCCCGGCTCGCTTCGGTGAATCGACAGCCGAACGATCAGTCGGCCTACGTTGGGACGGGACAATGCCCCGCCCGCCAAACTGCGGCGGTGGCCGATACACAACTCTTCGAGCAGGGGTACCCACGATGCTCACATAACATAACAGCTTGAATAATAATGAATTGCGCCATTCACGCGGTCTCCAATCGCGGAGGCTACTCCGCGGGCCGACCCCGAAGATCAAACACCACCTCACGGGCCAGGGGAATCTCCCGGAATCTCACACGCAGGGCCCGCAGGGCTTCTCCGTGGATCACCGCATTCGCCTTCGAGAGCACAAAAACCACGCCGCGATCCCGGTTCTCGGCGACCTTCGCGAAATCGCTCTCGACTGCCACCGGCCGATCCAGGTAATACGCCAGTTGCGGTGGCACCAGGTTGCGGAAACGGTAGCCGCCCCTCTGTTCGGTCTTGAACGGATCGTGATACAGCACGACGCGGTCTCCGGGCGAGGTCATCCCGCGGACCTGTTTCCAGTCTTCGATCCGAAGTGCCAACTCCGACGATGTCCGATCGAAATACGCAGATGCCCCCCGCAACTCCAAACCCAAGGTCACAAGAAGGACGGCCGCGACGCAGCCATGGGCCGGCAATGATCCGATCAGAGACAGCCGTCTCCACAACCACAACAACGCCCGAGCGGAGAACACCGCTGCCGCCGGGCCCATGTAAAACAGCCAGTAATTGTGAACCTGGTACTGGCGCCAAAATACCGCGACCCACAGGATGCCCGTCAGTAGTACAAGCCCAAGGCCGTCTCGCGCCGCTGATGCGCCGGAAGGAATCCGCCGGTCGCGCTGAAGGCCCTGATGCTGCCGAACCGTCGGCTTCGGCCGACGGCGATCCCAGTTCCCCAGTGAAATCACCAGCCCGCATAGGGACAGGATCACCACCGGCCAGGTCAGGTTCCCAAGGGTGTGCCCCCACGCGCTGCCCATGTGACCCTGTTCGAGCAATCGGGCCTTTTCCGTGGAGCGCGAGAGGAAGATCGGCACGAAATCCCCCCAAGCCCCATCCAGCCCGGCGTACACAATGAAGCAGATCATTCCCACCGTCACCTCGCCGACAAACACCACCAACAATGCCGCCAACCGTCGCGCGACAAGCCCACGCGCGACAAGCATGATGACGTAGCCACAGAACAACCCGACAAACAGCACCGCCGACCAATCCACCCAGACGCCGACACTCACGGCGGCCATCCAACCGGCCAGCGCCGCCGCGCGCGTCCGCCGCTTCACCGTGCGATCCGTCAGGACACACCACGCGGCGACGGCCGCCAGCATGGCGGCCAGACAAATCGCTTCGTGATCCACCATTCGGCCGAAATAGACCGACATCGGCATCGCCGCATAGATCAACCCCGCCAAGATCGCCGTCGCCGATCCATAGGCCCTCGACACCAACCAGATCAGCAATGCCAAGGCCCCGAGCGACGCCAGGATCGGAACCAGCCGCGCCACCGCCTCCGACTCGCCAAACACCTTGAAAACGACCGCCACCAACCACACCAATCCCGGCGGATGGGTCGCGTAGATCGATCGCTCCTCGACCGGCGGCACGGATTCTCCTGCGGCCACGATCGGCATCCCATGATGCACGAATACCGGATATCGCAGGAAGTTCCTCGCCAACTGGGAGAAAAAAGCCCCGTTCCAATCGTGCATCCCCACCCACGGCGCGGACAGGTCGCGCGTCAATCCCGCCGAGTACAACAGGAGCAGCAGCACGGTCCACGCCCCGACCGACCGGCTTACGCCGCGACCGCTCACCGCGCCCGCGGTCGGCGGCACCCTCTCGGAATGATCGTCTTCCTGCGCAGTCACACGGTGTAGTCTCACCGGCTTGGCACTTCCGGGCAAAGACCCAGTGGAATGGGGCTTTCGATCCATCGTTGGATCGATCGGAACCGCGGCGTCATCGCAATCTCTCCTTCAGCCGGTGCCGCAGTTCAGCAGATGGGTCCAATGACCCATCCTACCGCCTTCCTGCGCAGCCACACGGTGTAGTCTCGCCGCCCCGGTGCTTCCGAGCAAAGTGCGGAATGGAGCCACTGCTCACCGCGCCCACCGCTTGCAATGCCCCCGCGACAGGACCATCATGGCGCCATCATGCCGCCAACCACTGCCAAAGCCGCGGTCATGGCCGCCTTCAGGAAGCCCATCGAACTGCGGGAGTTCCCCCTGCCCACCGAACTCGACCCCGGCGACCTCCTCATCAAGACCACACTCGCCGGCGTCTGCGGCACCGACGTTCACCTCCATCAAGGGCAACTCGACGTGCCGCTTCCGCTCATCATGGGCCACGAGACGGTCGGAATCGTCGCCGCGATCGGCGGCGCCTGTGACGATTGGCTGGGGCAACCCCTCAAAGTCGGCGACCGCGTCTCCTGGACCGTCGGCATGCCCTGCGGCACTTGCAAATACTGCCGTCTCCATCGGCTCCCCAGCCGCTGCGCGAATCGCAAAGCCTACGGCGTCAACACGCCCTGTGACCGACCGCCGCACTTCCTCGGTGGATACGCCGAGTACCACCACCTCCGCGCCGGCACCGCGGTCTTCAAGCTCCATGACGACCTGCCTTCCGAAGCCCTCATCGGCGCCGGATGCGCGCTGGTCACGGTCATCCACGGCTATCAGAACATGCCGCTGCGGTGGGCGGAGTCCGTCGTCGTCCAAGGCGCCGGGCCGGTCGGGCTGGCCGCCATTGCCGTCGCCGCCGATGCCGGGGCGCGACCGATCATCGCCATCGGCGGCCCGGCCGATCGACTGCAACGCTGCAAACGATTCGGCGCCGACCTCACCATCGACATCGGAGAGATCAAAGACCCGGCAAAGCGGCGCGGCATCGTCCTCGAACACACCGACGGTCTGGGCGCCGATGTCGTCGTCGAATGCGTCGGCCATCCCGCGGCCGTCGCCGAAGGCTGGCCGCTCGCTCGGGATGGCGGCCGCTACCTGGTTCTCGGCCAATACTGCGACGCCGGCCCGATCCCACTCAACCCCCACCTCATCACCCGGAAGGAACTCGAAATCCACGGCTCATACGGTTCGGAACCCCACCATTGGGCCAAGGCGCTCTCGTTCTTACAGGCACGACGAGAACGCTTCCCATTCCATGAGCTGATCACGCACCGCTTCGGCCTCGACCAAGTCAACCAGGCCCTCGCAGAAGTCGCGAGTTGGCGGACGGGCAAAGCGGTGGTTTGCCCCAACGGATAGACCATGTTGCTGAATTGTGAAATAGATAGACTTATCCCGCGGACGCGCCGAGCCGGCCCACGGAAAGTATACCGCCGTCACTCCGAAAGAGCAGGTGAGTTTGTGATGAAGATCCACCATGCCATCGTCGCCGCGGTTCTCATCCTCACGGGCTGTCAGGCCTCGCAGCGGGGCTTCGATGCAGGACAGGTCTCCCGCCGCCTTGTCTCGATCGAACATGCAAGGTTGGCATCGGCACGAGGAAAAAGGCCCGCACAGCGGACCCTACGACTGCAAGATGCAACGGACCCACTCGGCTCGACGTTGCTGTCTTGGGACTCCGGCGCACGCCAACCAGATGCCGCTCCCTGGGCCCTCGCCTCTTTTGACGGAACTGCCCTCTTCGATCAGTCCGACGAACAGGACCAAACCGACATGTCGCTTTGGAGCGAGAAAGAGGAGAAGTATCTCCGCCGCCGGCCGCTCGCCTCCTTTTGGGAAACGGTCACGCGCGATCTGAAGTACATGCCCGCCGACGTCTGGCGCGACACCAAGCGCGTCTACACCAAGCCGTTGAATCTCGTCATCCTCGGCACGGCCTACGGCGGCTCCCTCGCGCTACAAGAGGCCGGGCCGGATGACACCGTCGAGCATCACTTCCGTCGTGAGCGTCCCTTCGGCCGATACGAGATTCACCGCCACTTCAGCAGCGGCTGGCGCGACGGGTTTGGCGCTGCCGGCAACCCTGGGACACACTTTGCCCTCGCCGGGCTCTGGTATCTCGCCGGCCAACAATCCATGGACGACAAGACCTACGAAGTGGGGAAGACGCTGTTCAGCGCGCTGGCCATCAACGGCATCACCGTCCTGCTCGGGCAGGCTGCCACTGCGGACCGTTCACCCAATGGTGAAAGGGGGACCTTCCCCTCCGGCCACACCAGCAGCACTTTCGTCGTCGCCAGCGTTCTCGATGAGGCCTACGGCCCGGCCGTCGGCATCCCGCTCTATCTTCTCGGCGGCCTCGTGGCCCATGAGCGCCTGGAAGACGGTGAGCACTATCTTTCCGACGTCGTCATGGGGGCCGTGCTGGGCACCGTCATCGGTCACAGCGTCGCTCAAGGCCGCGATCCGGAGTTCTTCGGCTGGAAGATCATCCCCTACGCCAGCCCCCAAGGCGGCACCGGCGTCGCATTGATGAAGGAGTTGCCGTAAGACCGACCCGAGCTTCAAGACCAATCCGAGCCGCCGCAGTCATGCGGCGGTCAGACCGGGCCATCACCGGCCCGGCTCGGATTAGCGCCGGCGCTGGGGCCGTCGTCCCGGTCTGTCGGCGAAATCATCGCGCCTCTCGCGGCGGGGTTCGCCGTCGCGCCTGCGCAGCGTGTCTTCAGAATTGCCGCGGGTGATCTGGCCCACGCGGTCCTTCACCTGCTGCCGGAGAGACGCCTTGTCATGCGCGAACTTCTCCCGCTCCTGCGCCAGCCGTTGCTCAATCTCCTTCATGCGGGCCTCGCGGCGGTGCATCTTGAATTCAAACTGGCGCTGCACCAACTGAGCAATCTCCCGCTCAATTTCCGCCTGACGCGACTCATCACCCCGGGCCTCGCGAAACGCCCGACCCAGCTTCCGGAGTTGGCCCTCGATCCGAAACTCCTCCAGGATCGTCTTGGCCAATTCGGGATGTTCTTCCCGCAGGGAGATATACTCACCCACCACCGGCCGAACGCGACGCATCGCGCGGCGGAACCGTTCGGGGCGGCGTTCTCGCATCTCCTTCAATCGGTCGCACCACTGGGGCAACTCCTGCCGCAACACGTCCATGACCTCGTCGATCCGCTCCTGGGACATCTCGTCGCGCGGCCCACGGAAGTCGTCAGGCCCGCCGCGCCCCTCTCGCCCTCGACGAAAGCCATCGCGCGGACGGTCGCCGGGCCCGCGGTCACCTCGCAGCCGCCGGTCCTCGTCGCGGAATCGGTCTCGCCGTCGCACGTCGCGCGGCCGCTGATCGTCCGCTTGCGGTTCGCGATCGACCTGGTCCTGGGGGAGCGCTTCATCCTCGTCCGGCGGTGGGGCCGCCGCCCACGTCGGAACGGCCAGCAAGACCGTAGAGGCCGTCAGCGCAGCCGCGAACAAACCTACTCTCGAGATTTTCCAGTTTCGCCGTTTCATGACACGACCTCCCATCCGCCGAGAACACCTTCCAGGCGAAATAAAACACCCATCCCATTCACGTCGTCGGCGGCGTCATCAGACACCGCGTCTTCCAGGGCCTCGTAGAGGGCGGCACCGCTCAGGGTCCATGCGCTGTCCGAGGTCATGACCTCCAGGCCGGCCAGCCCCTCGTCGGTGGTCGCCAGGGCCTCGATACTCTGCTCGAAGGCATCGGCCTCTGCGTCACGAATGTCGCCACTCGCCACCGCCGGCCACGTCGAGTCGGTCGCGGGCCACTCCACGTGCGTTGAATACCAGCCCACCGTCACGCACAGACCGATCGCCGCCGCCGCCGCAAGCACCCCATGCCAGGCCGGTCGCCGCTCTGGCGCGCCCTCGACCTGACGGCAAGCCAACTCCTCGCGAATCGCCTGCTTGACCTTGCCTAACGATGCCTCGCTTTGCTCCGGCGTCTCGAAACCGGCAAGCCATCGCTCGCCTGCCGCAATCTCCTCGCGCGCTTGTGGATCGAAACCGTCCATCACGAATATCCCTTCTCCGTCGCCAATGCCGGAGACCTGTGTCGCTCCGCATCGTGCGAGATCATCAACTCTCTGAGCCGAGCCAGCCCCCGATGGGCCCGCGCCAAAGCGGTTCCGATCGGCGTTTCCATCAGGACCGCAATCTCCCGAAACGACATCTGCGAAAAGTGTCGCAGCAAAACCACCTCACGCTCTGCCTCCGGCAACCGCGCCAGAGCATCGTTCAAGGCGTCGACAGCCTCGCCTCGGACCAACCGAGCATCCGCGGGCTCGCTGCGGCCCTCGAACCGATCCAGGCCGTTTTCATCGCAGCAAGGCGACCCCTGCTCCAGGCCGCCCATGCTGTCAGCATCGACGACCTTCGGAGCACGCCGGGCTCTCCGCAGGCGATCTCGGATGAGGTTCGCGGCGATTCGGAAGATCCAGGCCTCGAATCGACCGTCGTGCTCGTAGGCCCCGATCATCCGCACGACGCGCAGGAACACCTCCTGAACGAGATCGTCGAGATCTTCGCGGCAGCCTGTCATGCGGTACAGAAACCCGCCGACACGATGGGCGAAGGCGTCGACCAACCGGTCGAATGCCGCCGCGTCGCCTTGCTGGGCCCGCTTGATCAGCTCGCTCAACGCCGCGTCGCTCATGTGCCCCTCAGACTGCTAAACGTCGCTCTGGGGTGGAAATTGCCGGATCGGTGACGGTTGAACTGGGAAGAATCGGTCTCTGGCCGGAATGTGGGCGAAAACGACGATTTCGTACCGGCGAGGACGCCGACGCTCCCCCGACGATGCCAGATCGGAGGGGGGGATTCTCGGTCCATTCGACCCATTCTGAGTTCATCCGATTGGCCCCCCGCGTCTCGCCGAACCCCCGAGAGTTCCGCCGGGGGCTATCGGCCCTGTCGGGGTTGGATCACCAGGATCGGCTTCTTGCATCGCCGCGAGTGGACCCTATACTAGCTGGATTCTGACTGGAGCAAACCCGAAGCGTCGAGGTGCCTCATGCCACGTGTCTGTCACTTTACCGGGAAGCGAACGCGAGCCGGCCGATCCTACACCCACCGCGGCAAGGCCAAGTACCTCGGCGGCGTCGGCACCAAGATCACCGGCATCACCAAGCGCACCTTCAAGCCCAACATTCAGCGCGTCCGGGCCGTGATCGATGGGAGGATTGTCCGGGTCAAGGCCTCCGCCAAGGCCATCCGAATGGGCCTCATCGTCAAGCCACAGAAGCGCGCCTGGAAATCTGCGGACGCCGCAACCGATTAGCCCTCTCTTGTCGCCTGACCGACCCGCATGACCTTGAGAATCTCCGAGAGCCAGGTCAGCCACATCAGCCATCTGGCCCGCCTCAAACTCACCGCCGAGGAAATTGCCCTCTTCGGCGCCCAACTCGCCGACATTCTCAACTACATGGATCAGCTCAACGCCGTCAACACGGACGGCATAGAGCCCACGGCCCACGCGCTGCCGCTGAAGAACGTTTTTCGCGACGATGTCCCCGCTCAATCTTTCAACGCAAGCGAGGCGCTGGCCAACGCGCCGGAGGCCGTACCGCCGTACTTCAAGGTTCCCAAGGTGCTCGATCAGGATTCGGCTTAGCGACGGTCACCATGCCAACGGTTCTGCAAGACGTCCAAACCGCCCTGGATCGCATTCGGCGGATTGACCCGAAGCTTCAGGCCGTCATCACCCCCTTGGCAGACAGCAGTCTTCAGCGGGCCCGTACACTGGACACCAACGGCTCACGCGGCCCCCTCCACGGCATACCGATCGCCATCAAAGACAACATCTGCACGACCGACGGAATCACGTCCTGCGGCTCGAAGTTTCTCGAAGCCTTCCGCTCTCCCTACGACGCCCACGTCGTCGAACGTCTGCGCGACGCGGGCGCGGTCATCGTTGCCAAGACCAATCTGGACGAGTTTGCCATGGGCAGCTCCACCGAAAACTCCGCCCACTTCCCCACGCGCAATCCCTGGGACACTCAGCGCGTCCCCGGCGGCTCATCCGGCGGCTCTGCGGCCCTTGTCGCGGCTCGCGTTGTCCCATACGCCCTCGGCAGCGACACCGGCGGCTCGATACGCCAGCCGGCCGCCTTCTGTGGAATCTGCGGGCTCAAGCCCAGTTACGGCCGGGTCTCGCGCTACGGACTCGTCGCCTTCGCCAGCAGTCTCGATCAGATCGGCCCCATGGCCACCGACGTGACCGGCATCGCCCGGGTCTTGAACGTCATCGCCGGTCACGACCCGCGCGATTCGACCAGTGTCGACGAACCCGTGCCGGACTTCGTGGCGAATCTGGAACAACAACTGGGCGATTTGAGAATCGGCATTGCCGCCGAATACTTCGCCAAGGGGCTGGACGCCGAGGTCCGCAAGGCCGTCGAGTCGGCGATCGAAACATACCGAAAACTCGGCGCGGAAATCCGCGAGATCAGCCTGCCCCACAGTGCCTGCACCATCGCCTGCTACTACGTCGTCTGCACCGCCGAAGCATCGAGCAATCTCGCCCGCTACGATGGCATCCACTACGGCCATCGCACCGCCCAGCCCACGGACCATATCGAGGTGTACAGCCGCAGCCGTGCCGAAGGATTCGGCGCGGAGGTCAAGCGCCGCATCATGCTCGGCACGTTCACCCTGTCCAGCGGTTACTACGACGCCTACTATCTTCAAGCACTCAAGGTTCGCACGCTCATTAAGCAGGATTTTCTCAATGCCTTTAAGACGTGCGACGTGATTCTCTCGCCCACGACTCCGACGCCGGCCTTCAGGATCGGCGAGAAGAGCGCAGACCCCCTGGAAATGTACCTCGCCGATATCTACACCGCCGCGGCCAACCTCGCCGGCATCCCGGCCATCAGCATTCCCTGCGGGCTCACGGAATCGAAACTGCCGATCGGCCTGCAACTCATGGCCCCGCACTTTGCCGAAGCTCGCCTGCTTCAGATCGCCCACGCCTATCAAACGGCCACCGATCATCACCTCAACACGCCGCCGATCTGCGCGGAGTCTCCGCCTGAGCCCTAAGCACATGCGCCGGGTTCTTCTGGCGATGAGGGCATTTCCCCCCGAAGAACCCGGCGCTGGCGCTGAGGGCTCTGCTCTACACATCGTCGGATTCTCGAGCTCCGTGGGGTGGCCTGCCCCGCAGTTTTTCCGGATTTTTGCGTGATTTCCGTGAGGGGTCATCGCCTCTGAGCGCATTACTCATTGCGGGCGCAATGTGCTGTCCCTCCGGAGGCACGATACGTGGAAATCGCTACGGCGGCCTTGCCGTTTGAACGGGACGATGCCGGCCGGGAGACCGGCAGGACCGGGGTAAATCTGCGCCTGTCCTTTGAGGCCTGTTACGACGGGTTGTATCGCTTCATCCTGATCCGCGTCGGCGGCGACCGACACACGGCCGATGAGCTGCTCCAGCAGGTGTGCTGCGTGGTCATCGATCATCGCAGGCCGCCGGACGATCCGGCCGCGTGTGAGGCGTGGTTTCGGGGCATCGCCGTGAACCTGATTCGCAAACACTGGCGGACGGTCAGACGGTCGAACGGCCACCTGCGAATCGGCGACGGCAACCGCGGTGAACTGTTGGCCGAGGACATGGAATCACGGCCGCTGCCGCCCGACGTGCTGGCGAGCAAGGAGACCTCGGACCACCTGCTGAAGGCGATCACGGCCCTGCCGGCAACCGAACAGCGGTTGATATTTGCGTTCTATTTTGAGGGACGATCGCACAATGAAATCGCCTCGAGCCTGGCCGTCACGAGCAAGAGCATCGAAAACCGGCTCTATCGCGCACGACGGCAACTCCGTGCAATCCTGAGTGAAAAGAAACGGGACTGACGAACCATGAATGCGCTAAACGACCGAGATCATCAGTTTCACGAAAACCTGCTGGGCTTCGGCGAACGGATCACTACCCCGTTGGGGCCGTCAACCGGGGTCCGCGCCCGATGTGTTGAAATCCTGAATCCAAACGCCAAAAAGGAGAGTCCAATGACCCGCGCTTACCGACTAGCCAAACGACCCGCGTTCATCTCATCGCTCGGGGTCGCTGCGTCCCTTGCATTGATTGTCGGCTTCCTGTACCTCCCGCGCGGTGATGCGCACGTCAAGGCTGCCGTCATCCTTGAACGGCTCCAGACGCAGATTCAGGAATCACCGGTTCTCGACATCAAGATTGAAGCTCTCAATGTCGACAACGCCAGTGTCGCTGGAAGACTGCAAGTCTCACCACACGGGGTGGGCGGCGACATTCAGGCCCGCGTGACCGAAGATGGTGAAACCACCGAGGCGGACCTATCCCTGGGAATAGGCCCGGACGACAGTTGGATCCTGATTCGCAAACTCGTCGTGCCCGACCCAAAGGCGACGGCACTGTTGCGTCTCTTCATCACGCCTGGAACGGCAACGCTCATCAAACTGCCCGCGGAAGAGCTGGGCCTGGACCTCGGCGATCTCGGCAATGGGTTTCAAGGCATTAACGGAATCCAGGAGTTGGGCGAATTCGTCCGCCATTTGATCGATGCCCAGGGCGACGTCAAAGCGACGGTGGTCGATCAACCCGACGGCACGGTTCTACTGGCCCTGCCTCTTGATGACGTGGAAACGATCCGCATGTTGGCCGAGGTCGGCGCGGTGTCCAAGGACCTCAGCGATGAGGAGAGGCAGAAACTTGCCGACGTGACGGCGCAAATCGAACTCAGCGAAGAGGACATGGCCAAACTTCAGGGGATGACCCTGAACGTCGTGTACGATCCGAGTGCCGAACTGGTGCGCTCGATCGTCGTCGATGGCATCGGCGAGACCAACGGCCGGGTATCGATCAGCCTGCGCCAGGGCGACATTGATCCGGGTCTCCTCGATTCCAGCCGGGTCACGGATGAGAATACGCGCATCCTGGACCTTGCGGCGTTGGTGAAGGCGTTCGAGTCCTTTGGAGCAGACTCCGAAGCCGGGAGCGATTCCGACGACTGATCGGCGCTGAGACATTCGGATCACAGAACACAAAGGGACCATCACAGGCACGGCGTCTGCGATGGTCTCTTTTTGTGGGCTGCTGTCTCGGTAAAATGAACAAGTCAGCCGGTCAGGCCGATTCACTGATCCGACCTGCAATTCTCTCTACCTCTTCTGCGACGACCACTTTCCAACACCAGCAGCCGCAAGACGCTGCGCGGCGCTTGCGCTTTTGGGCTCAAATCTGCCCGACCCACGTGCGTCGGAATCGGGCTTTAAGAAACGCCCATCTTGTGGTGGAATACCCGCGCGGGCCCCTCGGTCAGACGGCGGAAGGTTCCGCAGCGCCGCTCGACGGCCCGCTCGGCGACAGGATGCACGGCGACTGAGGCTCTGGTGTCTAATACGATGCTCACTCAATCCCATCTCCTGCTCGCCGTCATTCCGAACACGGGCCTTCTATTCGGGTTCATGCTGGCCGCCGCGATCGTCGGCGGCTACGTCGCCCATGCCCTGCGAATCCCGCGCATGGTCGGTTATCTCCTCGCCGGCATCGGCCTGAAGCTTCTCCTCTACCAATTCCTGCGCATCGAGCCCGGCGGCGACGACGAATCCCGAATCCTGGCCGCCGCCGAGCCGCTCAAGGCCATCAAAGACCTCGGACTCGGAATCATTCTCTTTTCCATCGGCGGCGTCTTCGAGTCTCGGCACATCCGAGCGGTCGGCCGCCGGATTCCAAAGATCGCCCTGAGCGAAACCGGCCTGACCTTCCTGCTCGTATTCCTGGGCGTCGGCGCGACGGCCTTCGCAAGCCACAGCGACGGAACAGCGACGACCATCCTCAGCTTCGCCCTCCTGATGGGGCTGGGGGCCATGGACACCGGCTCGGCCGCCACCCTATTCGTCCTCCGTGAGTACGATGCCAAGGGCCCGGTGACGGATACGGTTCTGACGCTCACCGGCCTCAACAACATCCTCTGCATCGTGACCTTCTATCTGGCCTTTACGCTGCTCGCCGCCTCTGGCGCGCTGGGCCCCATGGAAAACACAACACGATCGTTCTGGATCGACGCACTCACGTTGACCCTGGGCAGCGCGGCGTTGGGCATCTTCCTCGGATTCATCCTCAGCCTGCTCCACGCCAAGCTCCAACCCGCGGACACACTCCTCATTCTTATCGCAATCCTGATTGTCAGCGGCTCCGCGGAAGGGTGGCTCCTCAACCACCACAATGTCTCCTACAACTTCCTCCTCACGTCCATCTGCATGGGAGGCACCTTCGTCAACACGGCGATCGACCCCGACCGCCTCAGAAACTCTCTCCACGTCGTCAGTGGACCGATCATGGTCGGCTTCTTCGTGATGGCGGGCTACGAACTTCACCTGGCCGACGTGGCAAACCTCCGTTGGATCGGCGCCGCCTACGTTGTTTGCCGAATCCTCGGAAAGGTTTTCGGCGCCTACCTCGGTGCGCGCTGGTCAGGCGCCGGCGGAGGATTGCGGCCGTATCTCGGTACGGCCCTGCTTTGTCAGGCGGCCGTCACCATTGGACTGGCCGATTTCGTCGCGGAGTATTGGCGACAGGATTGGGGGCGTCGCTTCGCCACCGTCGCCTTGGGTGCAGTCGTCATCTTTGAAGTGACCGGCCCCCTACTCATCAAACAATGCGTCAAGTGGGCGGGCGAAGTCAAGGCCATCACCCTGTTGCGCCGCAACCGGGCCGCACCCGTCGGGACGTCGATTCTGTCCCTCACAGCACAAGCGCTGCTGCGCAGCGTCGGGCTGTCGCGCGTCACCCGATCGGGCGACGATCGGCCCCTGCTCGCGAAAGACATCATGCGGACCAACGTCAAATGTCTTGCCGCCGGCGCCGACTTTGACGAGGTCCTGCACTTCGTCGAGAACTCCCGGTTCAATCACTTCCCCGTCGTCGACCAGGATCAGCAACTCATCGGCGTCATCCATTTCAGCGACATCCGAGGTCTGATCTACGACCCTTTCCTGTCCCATTTAATGACCGCCGCCGATCTTGCCAGCACCGATCCACGCGCCGTTCCCGCGGAAATGCCCGCCAAGGAAGCGCTCAGCCTTTTCCAGGATGGCGACGTAGGCTCCATGCCGGTCGTGCAGGACGCCGATTCGCGAAACGTCGTCGGAATCATCGAACAACGCGACCTCCTGCGAGCCCTGCACCGCCGGGACCATTCCGGCTGAGTAGGACGGCTTGTCAGGCGCTCGGATCGGACGCCGTCCACCCTTGAATCAACCGTACCAAGGCGATAGAATCACATAAAGACTGGCCGAAACTGTGGGGTCGTCGTTCCATGTCCGTTTGCACCGTCATTCTCGCCTGTCTTACTCGCCGGAGTCAGCACCGCCCGTGCTCCTGGCACTCGCTCCACAGCCGCAAGCACACCATCGGCCTGGTCGCCTTCATGTCCAAAATCTTCAACGAGTGACTCGCGTCGGCCGCAATCGCTCTTCCCTGGACGGCCCTCACGCTGCTTTCTGCCCATCATGTTCAGCCGTCCGCCCTCTCGGCCGATGTAGGTAGTGGTCAACGGACCGTTCTAAAGAAAACAGAATCAACGTTGAAGAGGCATCATCATGCAAAGCACGATGTACGACCAAACGAAAATCAATCCCGATGAAGTCCTGACCGAACTCAAGAAGCACATCCTCCTCGATGGCTTTGAACTCGTCGTTGACCTCGAGCGCAGCACCGGCAGTCATTTTCATGACGCGCACGGCAATCGCACGCTCATCGACATGTACGGCTTCTACGCTTCCATGCCGGTCGGCTTCAACCACCCCTATTTCGACCGGCCGGAAGTCCGCGAAAAGCTCCTGGCCGCTTCGATGGTCAAGGTCGCCAATTCCGACGTCTACAGCACGCAGATGGCCGACTTCGTGCGGACGTTTCACGAGTTCATGGGCATCCCCGAGCTTCCCCGTCTCTTCTTCATCGAGGGCGGAGCCCTGGCCGTCGAGAATGCGCTGAAGGCCGCGATGGACTGGAAGGTGCAGAAGAACCTCGCCGCCGGCCGAGGCGAAATCGGCACCGACGTTCTCCACTTCAAGAACTGCTTCCACGGGCGAACGGGTTACACGATGTCGCTCACCAATACCGACCCCAACAAGATCAGGTACTTCGCCAAGTTCGACTGGCCCCGCGTCAACAACCCCCGCATCAACTACAGCCTCGCCGAGCCCGACCGCACCAACAAAGTCGTCGCCGCGGAGAAACAAGTCGAGGCCGAGATCATGTCGGCCCTGTCGGAACGGCCCCATCGCATCTGCGCCATCATCATCGAACCCATCCAGGCCGAGGGCGGCGACCGCCACTTCCGCCGAGAATGGTTCCAAACCCTGCGGCGCATCTGTGACGAGAACGAAATGCTGCTGATCTTCGACGAGGTGCAGACCGGCATGGGCGTCACCGGGAAGAACTGGTGTTGCCAGCACTTCGACGTGCTGCCGGACCTGCTGGCCTTCGGGAAGAAATCCCAGGTCTGCGGCGTCATGGCCGGCAGCCGTCTCGATGAAGTCTCCGAAAACGTCTTTCGCAAGCCGAGCCGGATCAATTCCACCTGGGGCGGAAACTTCACGGACATGGTCCGCTCCACCTGTTACCTCAACATCATTGATCAGGAAGACCTCGTTGCCAACGCACGCGACATGGGCGCACGTTTCCTCGACGAACTCCACAAACTCGCCGCCGACGTGCCGATCGTCCAGGCCGTACGCGGCCGCGGCCTGCTCCTGGCCTTCAGCCTTCCCAACGCGGAAACCCGAAACCGGTTCTGGAAAGGCTGCTATGATCTGGGCTTGCTCACCGTCCGCTGCGGAGAGCGCTCGATCCGCCTTCGCCCGGTCCTCGACGTCAAGCCGGAGATCATGGACGAAACGTTCAGGTTGATGCGAGAGCAGTTTCGGCGGATGTGAACCTGACGAGCCGCAGGATCGGTTTGAGCGAGAGCACACGGCCAACCTCGACCATGACCAAATCCCTCAAGATCGCATGGACAAGCTACGTCCTGATCGTGGTCGCGCTGATCACGACGAGCATCACCACCGGCCGCCGCGCCACGCGCATGGCGGGATCGCCCCATTACCTCTTCACGCGGACGCAGGTATTCATACAGCAGCAAGTCGCGCCTGAGGACCAGACCGACGCGGCGCTAGATGCGCTCTTCGAGGAGGCCGGCGAATCCACCACCATGACCGTCGCTCAGCCGGCATTCGTCCTCGGACTCGTCGATGCCGTCGCCCCGGTGACGGTCATCGGAGCGGCGACACTCGCGGTCTTTACCGTGTTAGGTCGGCGACGGCGCCGCGCCGCTGGCAAACCCGCCGCCCAGGCACTACCATAGAATCTAAAGCCACGCGCAAACGCCCAGGGACGATGCGCAGGTGTCGCGCCCCTTCCAGGGGTGGGGCATCCATGTAACCCCGCCGTGGCGCCAGTGTCCTACCGTTGGAAACACGGAATGTGTGAACTTCCCGCGGCAAGCCAACCTGATTGGAGACTCGATATGAAACCCACGTTTCGCCGAATGACGGTTGTTGCTCTTCTGAGCGTTAGCCTCTCGGTCCTTCTCGCGCCGGCGGGGTTTGCGGCCGACCGTGCGCCATCCGAGAAGCAAAAGAGCACCAAGAAGAAACCCGTGGAACGCGGCTTTCTCATCGGCCCGAAGCGTACTACATACTATGAGGTCGATACCGATTCAAACCGAAACCAGGTCACCTTCACGTCCAAGGCCCCAAAAGAAACGATCGTCGGCACGACCAAGACCATCACCGGCCACTTTGATCTCAAACCCCGCAAACTCGCCAAGGCCAAGGGGCGGTTCGCGGTTGCGTGGAAATCGTTGGACACCGGAAACTCGATGAAGAATCAGCACATGCAGGCCGCGCCGTGGGTCGATGCCGCGCAGTATCCCGACATCGTGTTCACCCTCTCCGGCATCGAGAAGATCAAGAGCAAGGGCAAGTCCGGCAAGTCGGTCAAGGTGCAACTGATCGGCACGATGGCGATGAACGGCGCGGAGAAAGAGATGCAAGTCCCCGCCACGCTCGTCTACCTCAAGCCGAAGAAAACGGACAAGGGCGAGAAGGTCACGGAGGGCATCGGCATTCGTTGCGCGTTCTCCGTCGCTCTGGCGGATTTCAACATCAAGGGCCGGGGCGTCGGCCAGGCCGTCTCACCAGAACAGAAAATCAAAGTGGCGCTCTTTCTCAAGCGGAGTGAGAAGCCCAAGGACGACGGCAAAAAGGACAAACCGTCGGACGCGAAGTCGTAGCTCTTCATTCCCCCCGTTCGGAACTGGGAACTCACCATGCAATCGCTTCTCAGGAAATTCGACATCAAGCCGGAAGGCCACCCCGGAGGATTCGACGGCGCCTGGATCGGCTCCGGCGAACCGCTCGATGTGACCTCTCCCATCGACGGCAAAAAAATCGCCACCGTGATTCAGGCCACCCCGGACGAGTACGAACGCATCGTCGCCACGGCCGAGAAGGCGTTCACGTCGTGGCGACTACTGCCCGCACCCAAGCGCGGCGAGGTCGTCCGCTGTCTCGGCAATGCCCTGCGCGAGCACAAGGCCGACCTCGGAGCACTGGTTACGCTGGAGATGGGGAAAATTCGCGCCGAAGGCGAGGGCGAGGTCCAGGAGATGATCGACATCTGCGACTTTGCCGTCGGCTTGTCGCGACAGCTCTACGGGCTGACCATGCACTCCGAGCGCCCGGGCCACCGTATGTACGAGCAGTGGCACCCGCTCGGCGTGGTCGGCGTCATCAGCGCGTTCAACTTCCCCGTCGCCGTCTGGGCGTGGAATGCCGCCCTGAGCGCCGTCTGCGGGAATGCAACGCTGTGGAAGCCGTCGAGCAAAACTCCGCTGACGGCCATGGCCGTCACCAAGATCGCCGAGCGCGTCTGCCGAGCCTGCGACGTCGATCCCGCCATTTTCAGCCTGGTCATCGGCCGCGGCTCCACCGTCGGGGAACGGCTCATCAACGACCGTCGTATCCCGCTCGTCTCGGCAACCGGCTCGTGCCGCATGGGCTATCGCATCGGCGAAGTCGTCGGCAAACGGCTCGGCCGCACCATCCTCGAACTCGGCGGCAACAATGCCATCATCGTCACGCCCAGCGCGAACCTGGACCTCGCCGTCCGCGCCATCGTCTTCGGCGCGGTCGGAACGGCGGGACAGCGCTGCACGTCGACGCGCCGCGTCATTGTGCATGAAGACGTTCGCGACGGACTGACCCAGCGGCTGATCAGCGCCTATCGCCAGGTGAAGATCGGAAACCCGATGGAAGAGGGTACGCTCATGGGGCCGCTCATCGACGCCGAGGCGGTTCAGGCCATGCGAGCGGCCATTGAACGTCTCAAAGAGGAGGGCGGTGAAATCCTCTGCGGCGGCGAAACGCTCACCGGCGCGGCCTACCCCGGCGGCTGCTACGTCTCGCCGTGCATCGCTACGGCGAAGAATGAATTCAAGATCGTCCAGGAAGAAACCTTCGCGCCGATCCTGTACGTCATCCCCTACGGCGCGAAACCATCCCGCTCCCCCGATCAGAGCCGCGACCATAAGGGAGCGGATAACGCTGCGATCACCGATCTCGACGAGGCCATCCGCCTCCACAACGACGTGCCCCAGGGCCTCTCCAGCGCGATCTTCACGCACAACCTCCTCGAAGCTGAACAATTCCTGTCCGCAGTCGGCAGCGACTGTGGCATCGCCAACGTCAACATCGGCACCAGCGGCGCGGAGATCGGCGGGGCCTTCGGCGGCGAAAAGGAAACCGGCGGCGGCCGAGAATCCGGCTCCGACGCCTGGCGGGCCTACATGCGCAGGCAAACCAACACGATCAACCACTCAAAGGAGCTGCCGTTGGCGCAGGGAATCAAGTTTGGAGATTGAAGCGCGCGTGTAGACGTACCTATTCATCTCAGCGTAGTCTGCGAAGATGAGAACGTGCAACCAGATGAGAGTTGCGGAGACAAACACTCGATGAACGACGAAGAACTTGAGGCATTGCTGCTCAACCCTGAGTCGGATCGTGTGGAACGAAAGGAATCCGTCTCCGACCCGAGCAGGATTCGCCAAGCGATTTGCGCCTTTGCCAATGACCTCCCTAACCACAACGAGCCCGGCGTCCTTTTCGTAGGAGTACATAACGACGGGACATGCGCAGATTTACCTGTGACTGAAGAATTGCTCCTATCGCTCTCGGGGATGCGAGACGATGGCAATATCCTCCCACTTCCGTCGATGGTAGTACAACGTCGCACAATTCTTGGATGCGAACTGGCTGTCGTTGAAGTGTCGCCGTCCGACGCGCCGCCCGTTCGATACAATGGGCGCGTTTGGATTCGTGTTGGACCCCGGCGCGCAACGGCGACACTCGAGGAAGAGCGCCGTCTCAGCGAGAAAAGGCGATCTCGCGATCTTACTTTTGATCTTCATCCGGTTCAGGCGGCCTCGCTCGCGGACTTGGATCAGAACCTGTTTATCCGCGAATACGTAACATCCGCCGTTTCACCTGATGTCTTGGACCAAAACCAGCGGACAATCGAACAGCAGCTCGTATCGATGCGGTTTCTGTCCGCAGACCATGACGCCAAGCCAACGGTGGTTGGGCTTCTTGTCTTAGGCAAAGCCCCGACGGACTTCGTACCTGGCGCCTACCTTCAGTTCCTGCGGGTCGACGGCACCGAACTCACTGATCCTATCATGGACCGGAAGGAAATACACGGACCAGTCGCCCAGGTCTTGTCCCGACTTGACGAGGTGCTCGCCGCAAACATCCACACCGCCACGGACGTTCGATCGGCCATGAAGGAAATCAGTAGTCCAGATTATCCTTTAGATGCACTTCAACAACTTGTCCGCAATGCCGTGATGCACAGAGACTACCAAACGTCCAACGCCCCCGTAAGGATCACTTGGTTCCGCGACCGCATCGAGATTCAGAACCCCGGGGGGCCGTACGGCCAAGTCACCCGCGAGAACTTCGGACAGCCAGGTATCACCGACTACCGTAATCCACACTTGGCTGAAGCGCTGAAAATACTCGGCTTCGTGCAACGATTTGGCGTCGGCATTCAGCTTGCCCGTAAAGCCCTTCAAGAGAACGGCAACGCCGCCCCCGACTTCAATGTTCAAGCCAACCATGTCTTGGTGACGATTAGGAGTCGGCCATGAAACCCGTCATCGCGTTCTTTAACAACAAGGGGGGCGTTGGAAAGACCACACTTGTCTACCATGTCGCCTGGATGTTGGCAGATCGCGGACTGAAAATTGTCGCGACCGATATGGACCCGCAAGGAAACCTCTCTGCCGCATTCTTGGAAGAGGAGCGGCTCGAAGAACTCTGGCCGGAAAACCGAAATCCCGCCACCATTTATGGAGCGGTCAAACCTCTCCAGAGTGGTCGGGGTGATGTCGCAGATCCAATACTAGAGATCATCAGCGATGGACTTGCATTGATTCCGGGAGACATGGCGCTTTCCGGGTTTGAGGATGATTTGTCCCAAGTTTGGCCGAAGTGTCTTGACGGTGATGAGCGCTCATTTCGCGTCGTTTCTGCCTTCTCGCGCGTTATGCAGAATGGAGCAAGAAACTTCAATGCAGACGCGATCCTGATTGATCTTGGCCCCAACCTAGGCGCCATCAACCGGGCAGTCTTGATCGCATCCGACTATGTTGTCATTCCTTTGGGGCCCGATTTATTCTCCTTGCAAGGACTACGGAATCTTGGCCCAACGCTGCATGAATGGCGAAAAGGCTGGCAGGATCGGCTGAAACGCAACACCGTCCAAGACCTGCAACTTCCAACGGGCAGAATGGAAGCCATTGGTTATCTCGTCATGCAGCACTCGGTGCGCCGGGATCGTCCCGTAAAATCGTACGACAAATGGATTGCCAGGATTCCCGGCACTTACCGGGAGTTCGTACTGAAACAGGATGCGTGCGACGCCCCCATGGTCGCATCCGACCAGTACTGTTTCGCCCTGCTAAAGCACTATCGTAGTTTGATGCCAATGGCTCAGGAAGCCAGAAAGCCAGTTTTTCATCTCAAGCCTGCGGATGGCGCACTTGGCGCACACACCTATGCGGTTAAGGACGCTTACCAAGACTTCAAACGACTGGCAATCAGGATCGCAGGGCACGCAGGGATTGAGGTCTCGTAAAGATTCAAGGGAGGAAGTCATCACTCACATAAGCCTCGTGTTTGTTCCCCGTGGAAGGAGAGGCCGACGGGAATAAACGCACAGGGGAGCGGCAGCGCTTGGAGAGATTGCCCGCCAACCGTGGTGCGGCCCTCCTATAATCTCCCGGAGGTGTGCCATGACCATTGATCTCAATCCGCAGGAACAAGCTCTGCTCATCCAAATACTCGAACGGGAATTGTCGGAATTGCCCTCGGAAATCCGGCGAACCCGAACCAGCAGCTATCGAGATGGGCTCAAAGAGCAGGAGCACGCCCTTCGCGACCTGCACGCGCGCCTCAAGGCGGCCGCCGTGGCGTGACTCGGTTATGGCGGGACGTGTGAGACTCAGAACCCGTGGCGCCGGTCCTCGGCCTGTTTCCGCTTGGTGGCTTCTTCCAGCATCTTCTTCTCGCGGCGCGTGAGCGCGCCGATCCCCTGGTCCCGCACCTTCTCGAGGATACGGTCCACCTGCTCCTCCAATTGCAGCATCTCGCGCCGCTTGTCTTCCCAGCCGGCGTGCCGGGCGTGCTCCCGCCACCGCTGCCATTTCCCCGTCCAGGCCTGCCCGCGATAGCCCCAGGCGACGCCAAACACAATCCCCGCCAAGTGACAGGCGTCACCCCCAGCGTTGGCACCCCGGCTCCACAGGTTGAACATGAAGAGCCCAAGGAACAGCATCGTGGCAATTCGAATCGGAACCGGGAACAAGAACAACAGGAGCCGAAACTGTGGAAAAAGCACGGCGCAGGCGCCCATCACCGCAAACACGTTGCCCGACGCACCGACAAGGTGCGCGCCGGGCGAAAGCCAGCCGACCATGGTAATGACGAGATAGAGCAGCACGGCTGCGATGCCGCCCAGCGTATAAAACGTGAAGAAAAGCCGCGTTCCCCAATGGCGCTCCAGCGGAGCACCCAGCAGGTAGAGCCCGAGCATGTTGAGGAGGATGTGCCACAGATCTTCCTGGCTGTGCATGTACGTGAATGTCACCAGCCGCCAGACCTGACCGTGAAGCACCTCATCGGTCCGCATGGCCAACAGTCTGTACACCGCACCCATGCTGCCGCCGGTAAGCTGACAGAGAATGAAGATCGCAAAGTTGGCGATGATGATCCGCTTCACGGCCACGCCGGCGGGAGGCATCCCCCCAAACCACGACCTCATTCCACCGCCGCCCGACAAAGGCTCGAAATCTGAACCGTCGGAATAGGGTCGTTCCTGCCAACTCATCGACCTACCTCTTGAAAACCCAGCCCGCCGCAACGGCCGGTGGACCCCGTGGCCGTCGCCCGGCCCCAGCTCTCGCGGATCATCTCTGGAGCCGCCGCCCCGGTTCGGCGCAACCCCCGACTCTTCGACCCTTCAGGAGGGACCGCATCACACAACTCGATTAACGGGCGATTATAAGACCGTGGCCGGCCGATCGACACGCCGGTGATTATCCCTTGATGCGGCAAGGGTTAGAGCCGCCCTGAACTCCGGGATACGGCACACGTCGTCTCCCGCCGCAAAAGCCCGGCTGAAGCCGGCTCAGCGCGGTTCAAGGCCCATCGACCCGCTAACCGAGGTCGCCGCCAAACAGGCGTAAGGGTGGGCGGAACATCGACCGGCACAGGGGGACCAAGCGGCGAGCGGACGCCCTTGTCGCGCTTGTGGCCCCGCCGGAGTAGGCTATAATGCGGTGCTCGGCCTTGGAAAGCCGATCGATATCAATCGAAGTCGCCGCGCGAGGTTCGCATCGTGAAAGAAAAAATCCATCCCAAGTATTACCCCGACTGCACGGTCACCTGCGGCTGTGGAAACAGCTTCACCACCGGCAGCACGCGGGAAAAAATCACCGTCGAGATCTGTTCCGCCTGCCACCCCTTCTTCACCGGCACGCAGAAGTTCGTCGACACCGCCGGCCGGGTCGAGAAGTTCCAGAAAAAGTTCGGCGGCAACTACTTCCAGCAGGCCAAGAAGAAGCCCACCAAAGCCTAGCTACTCCACTCAGAATCGTGATCGCGCCGGCGCCTCGCCACCCCGATGGTCGAAGCCCGGCGCCGTGTTCGTTTGGTAATTGCGCTGCCGAGATTCGACCGATCGCCGGTGCCCGTCCGATGATAAACGGTGCAAGAGCCGGCTTGCCTGACACGCGACAAGACGGATCGAGGCACAATCCGAGCCGTAGCCCATGTCACCAGCCGACGACAACATCGCGTTCCTCGATAAGCTCGAAGCGTTCTCCGCGCGCTTTGATGCCGTCACCGAGCAAATGAACGGCCCCGAAGCAGCGGGCAACGCCACGCTCATGGTGAAGCTGGCGAAGGAACACGCCAACCTCAAACGCCTCGTCGCTCCATATCGCGAATATCGCAGGCTCCACGGCCTGATCGAAGAGGCCGAATCGATCATCGCCGACGCGGACGGCGATGCCGACCTCCGTGAATTGGCCCAGGCCGAGTTACTCGAACATCAGGCCAGGGCCACCCAAATCCTCGACGATCTGATCGACGGCCTGATGGCCGGCGATGACGCCAACGTCGATTCGATCATCATGGAAATCAGGGCCGGCACCGGCGGCGACGAAGCGGCGATTTTCGCCAAGGACCTCTTCGACATCTACACGCGTTACGCGAGCCTGCAACAGTTCAAATGCGAAGTCCTCGATCTGTCCGTCTCTCAACGCAACGGCTACAAGGAAGTGATCCTCAACATCAAGGGACCGGGCGTCTATACCCACTATGGTTACGAGGCCGGCGGGCATCGCGTTCAGCGCGTCCCTGTCACAGAGACACAGGGGCGCATCCACACCTCAGCCGCCACCGTCGCCGTCTTGCCGGAGGTCTCGGTTGCAGAGGTCGATATCAACTGGGACAAGGATGTCATTGAGCACGTCAGCCGCGCCGGCGGGCCCGGCGGACAAAACGTCAACAAGGTGTCCAGCGCCATCCGGCTGGAGCACGTCCCCACCGGCATCACGGTCTCCATGCGCGACGAGAAGAGCCAGCACAAGAACCGGGCCAAGGCCCGTCGCATCATCGCCAGCCGCGTCCAGCGCCATTTCGACGACATCGAGCGGACCAAACGCGACGACGCCCGCCGAACGATGATCGGCTCAGGCGACCGCAGCGAGCGGATCCGCACCTACAACTATCCGCAAAACCGCTGCACCGACCACCGATTGGGCCAGAGCTACTCCCTGGAGAAAATCACCGCCGGTGAGCTGGGCGATCTCATCGCCGACCTGCGCAAACTGGACCGGCAGGAGCGTCTGAAGGCCTCGTAAAACGTTTTTCCGGCAATCGGCCCTTCCCTTTGCAAAGACGGATCGTAGAGAGAGAGTTCCGCCGTCATCCAAAACGCGGGCCAGGCCCTTTGGCGCGCGCACCGCAAGTGATACAATCATCCCAAGGCCCCTCCCTGAGGTGGAGTCTCGGCTGGTTCGCCCTATCCGCTCGCCCACTAGACAGGAGTTGCATCCATGTCCGCCGAACTCTCCGCCCCGAAGATGTTCGTCACCGTGGAGGAGCACATCCTCACGCAACAACACAATCACCCCACCGCGACGGGCTCCTTCAGTTGGCTGCTTTCCGGCATCGCCCTGGCCGCCCGCATGATTTCCGCGAAAGTGCGCCGCGCCGGAATCCTCGACGTGCTCGGAGAGGATGGTGACATCAACGTCCACGGCGAGCAGCAGCAGAAGCTGGACATCCTCGCCAACAAGACCATCGAACAGTGCCTGGGCTATCGCGGAAATGTCGGCATCATCGCCTCGGAGGAGCTTGACGAGCCCAAAGTCCTCACCGGCTCGTCTGGAAGATACGTCGTCATCTTCGATCCACTTGACGGATCCAGCAACATCGACGTCAACGTCTCGGTCGGCACCATCTTCGCCATCTTCGATCGGGACACGAGCAACCTCAAAGGCAGCGATCACGTCGCCGACGTCCTTCAAAGCGGACGACGCCAGGTCGCGGCCGGCTACATCGTCTACGGATCGAGCACCGTCCTGACCTATACGACCGGGCAGGGTGTTCACATGTTCACGCTCGACCCCACGGTTGGATCATTCGTACTCGCCCAGGAAAACGTGGTAATGCCCGAGGGCGGCAAGTACTTCAGCGTCAACGAAGGGAACTGGAACTCCTTCGGCCGGGGAATCCAGGAGTACCTCAAGTGGTGCAAGACCGAGGAGGCGGGCCCGTATTCCGCCCGCTACATCGGCTCACTCGTCGCCGACTTTCATCGGACCCTTCTCCGCGGCGGCATTTTTCTCTACCCCGCCACGGCCAAGGCCCCGCAGGGAAAGCTGCGGCTCATGTATGAGGCCAACCCCATCGCCTTTCTCGCTGAGCAAGCCGGCGGCCGGGCCACCGACGGGCGCCAGGACATCCTCGACAAGGTTCCCACCTCGCTGCACGAGCGCACTCCGCTATTCGTGGGAAGCAAGAACGAACTCAATCGGCTGGAACAGTTCATGAAAGAGTGGGACTGACCTCACCCTGCCTCCATCGGCCAAACAGCCGCCGGCGGAAGCCGACGAACTTGGCCGTCGATGGGTAGTGGTATCGTTTGGGTGCCACGGACGGCTTGCCCGCCCGTGCCGACACTGGCAGCAAGCTGCCAGTGGCACCCGTCAAGCAAACGATACCAGTACCCGTCGATGAGGCGGTCTTGAGCGTGTGCCCGGAGCATCGTAGGATAAGCGAATCGCGGCGTCACTTCCGGCTTGGGCAAGGCTTATCCCTCCACCATGACGAACCCCGCCAAGTCTCAAACCAACCCTCAGGCCAACGCCGACTGGACCATCGGCCGATTGCTGGATTGGACCCGTCAGCACTTCAGCGAGCGCGGCATTGATGATGCACGGCTGTGCGCCGAACTGCTTCTGGCCAAGGCTATGGGCTGCCAGAAGATTCTCCTCTATACACGGCTGGACCAGACGCCGACCAACGAACAGCGGGCCCACTTTCGGACAATGGTCGAAGCCGCCGCCAAACACAAACCCATCGCCTATCTCATTGGGCATAAGGAGTTTTATTCTCTGGACTTCGCCGTCACGCCGGACGTGCTCATCCCGCGGCCGGAGACGGAGCTGCTCGTCGAACTCGCCCTGGCGTGGTGCGCATCGAACCCAAAAGAGCGCTACGACCTGCTCGACGTCGGCACCGGCTCGGGCTGCATCGCCGTCACCATTGCAAAACGCAACGCGGCCGTCCGCGCGATGGCGACGGACGTCTCCAATGCTGCCCTCGAAGTCGCGCGACAGAATGCCGATCGACACCGAGTCGCCGATCGGGTCGTCTTCGCACGCACCGACATGCTGAGCGTGCCGGCCGATGCCACGGCCGACGGCCGATTCGACCTGATTATCTCGAACCCTCCCTACGTCTCCGAAAAGGACCGGAGCGCCCTGGCGGCCAACGTCAGAGATCATGAACCCGCCATCGCCCTGTTTGGCGGCGACGACGGCCTGCACGCTTACCGAAAGATCGCCTCCGACGCCGGCTCGCGCCTTCGCCCCGGTGGCACGCTCCTGCTCGAACTCGGCGACGGCCAGGGCGATCAAGTCGAATCGCTATTCGCCGAGACCGGCGACCTGCGGGTTCAGGGGCGGCATAAGGACCTCGCCGGGATCGAACGCGTGATTCAGCTTACACTCCCCGCATGAGCGACCTGGCCTGCCGAGCCTTTCAGCGAATCTGCATCATCAAGCCCAGCTCCCCCGGCGACATCATCCATGCGCTGCCGGTCCTGCGCGGCCTGCGCCGGCGATATCCCGACGCCCACCTCGCCTGGCTGGTCGCCACGTCTTTTGCAAACCTGATCGAAGCCGACCCCGCCCTGGACGAGATTATTCCGTTCGACCGCCGGCGGTTCGGACGCATCGGCCGCAGCCTCGCGGTCATGCGCGACTTCCTCCGCTTCATCCGCGAACTCCGCCAACGTCGCTTCGATCTGATCATCGACCTGCAAGGTCTGCTCCGCAGCGGCTTCCTCGCCGCGGCCTCGGGCGCGAAGCATCGCATCGGCCCAAGGGAAGCCCGCGAGTTTGCTTGGATGTTCTACAACCAACGAATCCCCAGGGGGGATCCGAATGCCCACGCGGCCGCCAGAAACTACGCCGTGGCCGAGATGCTTGGTTTTCCCGACGGCCCACTGGACTTCTCCATCGCCCTGACCCATGAAGACCGACAACATGCAATCTTGCTGCTCGCCCAGGCCGGCCTCCCCGCCGAAGGCCCTTACGTCGTTCTGGTCCCGGCCACGCGATGGGAAACCAAGTGCTGGCCCGTCGAGCGCTACGGGCGTCTGGCAGGCATGATCCGGCAGAAGCACGGCTTGGCCAGCATCCTTGTCGGTGGCGCGTCTGATATCGACGCAGGTCAAAATGCCGTGGACGCATCCGACGGGGTCGCGCACAACCTCTGCGGCAAGACCACCCTCCGCCAACTGGCTGCTCTGATTGACCGCGCCGCCCTCGTCGTCACAGCCGACTCGACGCCGATGCACATGGCCGCGGCCCACGGCCGCCCCCTCGTTGCCCTCTTCGGGCCGACCAACCCGAACCGCACGGGTCCCTATGGCCGGTTGGACGACGTGCTTCGCCTCGAGCTGGACTGCTCACCTTGCTATCTGCGCAAAATCAGCCAATGCCCCCACCAACACAGGTGCATGAACGATATGACGCTGGAGAAAGTCGCCCGAGCGATCGACGAACGACTCGCCCGGACAAGGGTATCCATCTAACACGCAGCTCTGCCAAGATTCCTGAAAACGGTGTGACCGCCCTCAGCAATGAATGATCCATGGAACATGCCGGCCCCAAGATGACCGATCCACAGCCAACATCGCCGTCTCCGAATAGCGCAGGCCGACCGACCGGCATCTTCCGCGGCACGGCCCTTGAACAATCGATGGGCACCTATCTTCCCGCAACCGTGGCCGTTCGGCTGCTCAACTTCGGCCGCATTTGGATCCTGACGTGGTTCATGACCCAGCAGCAGTTCGGCCTGTTCACCATGGTCCTTCTGGTGGCCAACGTGCTGACGCCCCTGTGCAGCCTGGGGTTGAACGAAGCCGTCGCCCGATACGTGCCGCAGCATGAGCAGCAAGGGTCCGTCGCGGCCTTCGCACGGAAATCATTCGGGCTCCTGCTGGGATTTGCGATCGGCGGCGTGGTTTTGATTCTGTCGTTTGCGCCGGCGTTGGGCGAATGGTCATTTGCGCAACAATTCTCGGAAGGCGTCTCTGACCCCGGCGGCGCCGCTGAGACACTCCAACTGGCACGACGGACAGGCGTCGTGATCGGCCTGTTGGTCGTCTACTTCTTCCTGCTCGCCCTGGTCAAGGGACTGCGGATGTTCTCCGCCTTATCACGGTTGGAGCTGTCCCATTCCCTGCTGTTCCTCGGTGGCAGCGGAGCGGTGATCCTCACGGGCAACCTCGGCGCGTCGACCCTGACGACGGTCTACGCCGTCTCGCTGGTGATTCCGATCGCCTACTTCGGCCCGCGCGTGATCCATCTGTTTCGGCATTGGCAGGCACAATCTCAGCCCCTCGACGACGGCATCTCGATGAAGCTGCTGAAGTTCAGCATCTGGACCATGCTCGCGGGCGTCACCTGGCAAGTGCTAGTCTATTACCCGGCATGGTTCCTGAACAAGGTGCACGGAAACGAGGCCGTCGCGGTGTTCGGCGCCGTTCGCCAACTCGGTCAGTTCGTTTTCATCGCGTCGATGGCCGTCGCAACCGTCGTCATCACGACGGTCACCAACACGTGGGAAGCGCGCGGTCGCCGGTTCGCCGAACAGCAACTCTCGCTCGCATTTCGCGGAACGTGTCTCGGCTTGTGGGTCCTGTGCGCCGTCGCCGTCCTGGCCAAAGACTTGATCATCCTGATATTCAATCCGGCCTACGCGCCGGGGGCAGCCATCCTGCCCTTACAACTGCTCTTCTTCCTGCTGGCGGCATTTTTGGCATTCCTGCCGGGGCATTTTCACCTGCAAGAGAAGACGCGATACACGTTCTGGCCGTTGATCGCGGGGGTCTCGGCGAATGTGATGCTGGCCTATTGGCTTGCCGGCCCCCAGCAATCAGTCGTTCAAACGAGCAGCACGTGGCAGGCCGTCGGCCGCGCCCTCTCGGTGGTTATTCCAGTGGGTTTCTCCGATCCACAAGGCCTGGACAGCGCGGCATGGTGCGGGGTGTTCGCGATGTTCGTCGCAACGGCGATGTGCCTTGTCTTGATCCGCGCCAAGTGTTGCAAACTGGATCGCGGAATCTACATCGTCATCGCCTCGTCCGTTCTGCTGGCGACCAAGCCGTGGATTCTGTGCATCGGCGGCGGCATCATCATCCTGACCGCCCTTCGGACAGAACACATCTTCCAAGCGGAGGAACGGCGGCGGATCATCGGCTACGTCGTCGAGTCGCTGCGACACATTCCCGCACTGGGACGGCTCGGCCGGCGCAATACCTGATCGTCTGCAAGAAACCGGGTGATGGAATCCTCGGCAATGGCCCTACCCCGCATTCCTCACCATCCGATCAGCGCCGCGACCCATCAGCGCCGCGACCCATCAGAGCCGCGACCGTGAGGGAGCGGGCCAACGACGCCGCCATTCGCCATCGCCTTCGCAGAACCGGATTTGTCGGTTCCCGGCTTGCTTGGAATCGCGTCCCATCTCAGCGATCCCCAACCGCTCCCTGACAGTCGCGGCTCTGAGCTTTCTCACCGCTGCCTCACGGTCGCGGCTCTGATGAGCGGGACTTCCTTGCCATTCTCTATTTGCAGGAACACCAATCGGTTCGTCTCTAAGTCCAGCAGCGCGACGGTACGAATCCGAGCCCTGTACAGCGCGCCGGGGTTGATGAGGCGGCAACCCTTTTTCATCTGGTCCGAGTACGCGTGCGTGTGTCCGTAGAAGAGATAGTCCAGAGCGTATTCGCTTGCCGCCGTGCAGAAGTCCCTTTCGTGCCCGTGATACACGCCGATCCGTTTGCCGGAAATCGTGGCGTGCTGAGGATGCGCCGGCCAGGCAAGGCCCAGATGTTCGACGTATCGCCGGGCCGTGGCGGCCGGGCGGTCGCAGTTTCCCCAAACGAACACGCAGTGGTGCCCGGCAAGCTCATCGAGCACCTGCTCCCCGCAGATGTCGCCGCAATGGAAGAGCCGCTCCGCTCCACGGCTCTCCAGAAGCGAGACCGCACGGGCCGTCGCTCGGGCATCCCCGTGGCTGTCTGACATGATTCCGACCAACATGACTATGCCCCCCTGGGGCCTCTACAATCCGCCTCGCTCCCCGGCCGACACGGACCAGCGAGTTCGGTCCTCTCTTGTTTCGGCCAACCTCAGGACTTTGATGCCCAAAACCTCCGGATGGCGATCAACATATTGGAGCAAAGGCTCTTCTCTCACGGCAGGCTGGGTCGAGTGCAGGAGCATGGGGGCACCGGCCGGATTGTGCAGGATCAAGCCCATGTGGCTGACGTACTGCGCCCCCTCCGCGCCGCGGACAATCTCGACAACATCGGCCGTTTTCAGCCGGCGTGCCGCCACGGGCAACCGCTCCCGAGGGATATAGCGGCCGACGAACGGCTGGACGGGCTCGTCGCAGACGATGCCGAACTTCGCAAAGAAAGCGGCGCGGTCGATCGACGATGTCATCGGCCGCACCCCGCCACCGGAAACATCTTCCGTCACGTCGTCGAACAACCAGGCATTATTGACGTTCCAGTCGGCCTCGGTGAAGTGGTTGCGCGTCAATATCCCGACGCGTCCATCCTTGTAGCGGATGTGCTGGAGCGTTTGGAAGAACGACGACCAGTCGCGGGCCAGGGCCATGGCAAAGGTCTGCTCAACGAAAGTAACGCAGTCGCTGGCGGTCAGGCAGTACATCGGATCAGGGTCGTACAGTTCGAATGGAGACTCGCCGAGGAGAAAGAGCCGACAGGGTTGTCCAATCGTCTGACGACCCAGCCGTGCCACGCGCTCGCCCGTTCGCAGAGGTTGTTTGGAAAACCACTTCAGGAAGATGTCCAATTCGCGTTCGTTGAAGGTGTGCAGGGACGCCGTTTGGAGCACGGCCACGTCGCGGACCATCGGGACGTGACTACATCCTGTGGCACACAAAACGGCCCAGGCAGAAGGCAAAAAACGCCACATGACGAAAAAAGATAGCCCATCTCGAGCGAAAGAGCAAACCCAGCGCCGCTACTTCCTCTTCGTAAGCTTACCCAGGCCGCTGATTTGCTTCGTGATCCTGGGATTCCCGCGATAGCGGACCACTCCCATGCCGTCGATCGTCACGTCCAACTCTTCGGCGGCATTGATCTCCGCAGCGCCCGCCCCGGCGAGACGGACGACACCCTTTCGGGCAGACAAACTGCCCGCATTGACTCTCCCCACTCCGTCCAGGTTGATATCCAAGGCGTTGGTCTTTCCGGTCACGGTGACGGACGCGGCGCCGTTGGACTTGATCGCGAAGTCGTCGTTGTTGACGCCTTCGATCGTCGACTTGGCTGCACCATCGAGTTCAAGTCGCTTGATGTCGGCCACCGTGGCTCTGATGACCAGTTCGTAACTGCGGATCTTCTCCAGGGGGCTTACGACGAGTCGCCCATCCGTCTCCCGCATCTCGATGAGGGGAAGTATGTTGTCATCGCAGGTCACGACGATGCTCTGCGGTTGGCCAATCACAACCTCGAGCGTTCCGGCGCCCATGAGTTTGATTTGGTTAATAGGACCGAATTCGCGCGTCTCGGTCTTGGCGACGCCGCTGCCCGGCGTCCTACGGAATCCAGATCGGTCGCAGGACGCCAAAGCGAAACCGGCGAGGGCAATGACGACAATGCGATACATGACCCGCCTCCCGTACGCGGTGAAGTCCTCGTGAACCACTGGCTTGATCATATAAAGCAAAACGGAGTCGCTTTGCACAGGGTTCGTTCGATACGCTCAGAACTCGCGCCGCCGGCGGGCGGATGGGACGTTCAGGAGTCCGCGATATTTGGCCACCGTTCGCCGGGCAATGGGCGTCCCCGAGGCCTCCAATTGCTTGGCGATGTCATCGTCGGACAACGGATTGGACTTGTCCTCGCTTTCGATAATCGCCTGGACCTTCGCTCGGATGCTGTCCCAACTGACGGATTCACCGTTGTTGTCGGTCGTGCCGCCGGTGAAGAACATCCGCAGCGGGTAGATCCCCCGCGGCGCCTGTAGGTACTTCCCGTCCACCGTTCGGCTGATCGTTGACGGATCGCATTCAAACTCCTCGGCCAGATCGCGCATCCGCAGGACATTGAGAAACTGCGGGCCGTAATCGAAAAACTCGCGCTGTCGCTCGACGATGACCCTGGCCAGCTCCAGCAGCCGCTCGCGCCGATATTGTATGGCGTCAATGATGGCCGCCGCGGCCTCGATCCGGCCGCGGACGAAATCCCGCGCTTCCTTATCCTGCGACTTGTCCTGCAACATCCGGCGGTAGTGCGCGGAGATGCGCAGGCGCGGGCTGCTGCCGCGGGCCAACCGGACGGAGTATCCATCCGTATCTTCGTCCTCTTCGACCATGATATCGGGCGCGATGCGCGGAACAGACTCGGATTCGATCAGCAGGCCGGGATGATGGTGCAACCGGCCGATGACCTTCAAAGCCGCCTTGATCGCTTCGATCGTGTGGCCCGTCTTCTTGGCCACGACCGGGAACATGTTCTTGGCCAATTCGACGAGATGGTCTCGGACCAGCGCGGCGTGCAGGGGATCTTCGTCACCGTTGGCGGCCAGTTGTATGAGCAGGCACTCGGCCAAGTCACGAGAGGCGACGCCCGTAGGCTCCAGCGTCTGAACCAGTTCCAACGCTCGATCCATAGTGGCCCGGTCCAACGGCGGCGTGCGTGACATGGATATCTCTTCCATGAGCCGATCAACTTGCTCGGGCGTTCGCCGGATCACCAGCGGCCGTGCCTCGGAAACGTCGCCGTTGCCCGTTCGAGGATGGTGTTCGTGCTCACTCCGGAGATAACCGTCCTCGTCCATCCAATCGATCAATGCCTCGCCTGCGCCCCGGACCGCTTCGTCCGCGTCGATCAACGCCCACTGGTGCAGCAGGTTTTCCTTGAGGTCTTCCACACGACAGGCCGTGTTGGCCATCGCGTCGATCTTGGCGTCGCGCTGGCCATCGTACGATCCACGGCTGGGCCCGTAGGCTTGGTCGCCCGGGTCCAGGTCCAGGTCACGGACCATGGCATCCAACCGCTCGAATCGATCGGCGTCCGCTTGATCTTGTTCGGTCGCCGCCGTAGCCTCGGTCGGAACACCCTCCTCCAATGGGGCCGGAGGGTTCTGCTCTTCCAGCACCGGGTTCGATTCCAACTCTTCGCGAATCCGAGCCTCCAACGCCATCAGCGGCAGTTGCAGAATCTCCATCGACTGGATGAGCTGCGGCGTCAGCCGCTGCTCCAGCCGCATCTGAACCGATGGGATCATGGAAAGATGCTGTGACAAAGCCAAATCCTGCAACCAGAGAACTGCACCAGGGTTAGGCGCGCCCACCTACCCCTATTGTCGGTACTGGTATCGTTTGACGTGGCACGGCTGTCTCGGCGGTGTCTCTCGAATCAAACGATACCAGTCTCGTAGGGTGGGTCATTGACCCACCTCTTCGCTTTGGCGCACCGGCGCGTGTTAGGTGGGTTGATAACCCACCCTACGGCACTGCACCAGGGTTAGGCGCACCCGCCTACCCCTATTGTCGGCCTCTCAACAGGGCCGATCGAAGGTATTATACCATTCAGGCGAGGAATCTACAGCCGTTTTGAGAAACTTGGCACGGAATTTGCCTTGGCGGACCAGAGAAGATTCTACGGGTACCGGTCGCGTCGGTCCTAAGAGTAAGGTCTGAGTGGTACGACCGTCTCGGCCGTTCGTGCCTGGATCAAGCTTTACCACTACCCGATTCTCGAAAAAGCTTGCCTTTGGCTCGCTGCCACGTTAAGGTCTCTATGAGGCTGAGCCGAATCTGATTGCCGGACAGATTTCCAAGAGGGAGGATGACCCATGGATTGCGACCCGGGCCGAGGCATTTCTTGGGGGGGGGGGGGGGAGACTCGTGCGGGCCGAGTTTGCCGCACCAGTCCGCTCAACGGCTTCGCCGTCGAACCGGCATCGGTGTTTTCCTGGCCGGCTTGGCCGGGCTTTCCGCCCTGCACCTGACAGACTCCCCGGCCACCTGGGCGATCCAACCCGCTCAACCGTCGTCCTCCGTGGACACCGATGAAGCGGTTCACGTCGTGTGGCCCGAGCTTCAATTCCGAATCGCCGAACCCGATGGAACGTTCCTCGCCCTCCGCGCTTCCGTTCCCGACGAAAGACCCCGACCGAGACCCGGTTACGTCGCCATTTGGGTCGATTACGACGCCGGCCGCGTGTTCATCTACGATCGACGATTGGAGTCGGTCGCGGACCTGGGCCACGCCTTGTACAACCTCGCCGCCGATCTGAACGTCGATTTGCTGGGGCTCGCGTCCGAACACCCCATGCTCAACCGCGCCCTCACCGGGGCGGCCGCCCAGGATGAAGACCCCACCCTCTGGCTGCCCGCCACCCGCCGCCGCGTCCTACGGGTGATGGACTTCGATCTTCCGGGGGATCAACCTCAAGGCAGCTCAGCCAGGATGGCTCCAATCCAGGCCACATTGTGCAATCAGCCGGTCTTCGACACCGGTGATCCGGAAGCTGATCCGGAAGAGGAGATACCGCCCGATGATTTCACCGCCTGCTGCGTGGATTTGCTGGGTACGCCCATCCCCTGCGAGCCGTGCTCGGGGAGCTGTTGTGACGGCGGCTGCGGCGGCGGACCCCCGGACCCGGACCCCTGCGAAGGCAGTACTGACCCCTGCTGCGGCGTGGATTGCGACGATGGCGACCCCTGCACCGACGATTCCTGCGTCGATGGCGGCTGTATCCATACCCCCAAAGACTGCGATGACGGCGACCCCTGCACCGACGACGACTGCGACCCGATGACCGGCGAATGCACCCATACGGAAATGCCCCATCCCAATGACTTCGATTGCGACGGTATCCCCGACGACCAGGACACCGATGACGACAATGACGGCATCAACGACGATGACGAAAACGCCGGCTGCGAGAAAAACCCCGATCCCTGCTGCGGCGTGGTTTGCAACGACGGCGACGTCTGTACGAATGACTCTTGCAATCCGGCCACTGGCAACTGCGTTTTTACGCCCATAGCCGGTTGCGTCGATACCGACAACGATGGTATCCCGGACGATCAGGAGAACCCCGGCTGTGAGAACAACGCCGATCCCTGCTGCGGTGACGCCGATTGTGACGGCATACCCGACGGTTCTGACCCAGACGACGACAACGATGGTATCCCGGACGATCAGGAGAACCCCGGCTGTGCGACCAACCCGGACCCCTGCTGTGGCGACGCTGATTGTGATGGTACGCCCGACGGCCAGGACCCCGACGACGACAACGACGGGATCAACGACGAGGACGAAAACTCCGGCTGCGAGACCAATCCGAACCCCTGCTGCGGTGACGCCGATTGTGACAACGATGGGATACCCGACGATCTCGATCCCGATGACGACAATGACGGGATCAACGACGAGGACGAGAACCCCGGCTGCTCCACCGATCCCGACCCCTGCTGCGGGGTATCCATCGTCATAGACCTTGACGTCGATTCCAATAATGACGGAACCATTGACCCTGACAACTGCTCTACCGGAACAGACGACCCGATAGAACCAGGCATCTTCATGCCTAATCCTGATGTCGCTCCCGGAAAGGTAGGTTGGATCAACCAGAATGACTCCGATGGTGACGGTGCTGCCGATAATCTGAACTCCATCATCGATGGTCCAAACGACCTAGAGGACATCGGCGAACTGATCATCCGCCCTTATGATTTATCTCCACTGGAGTCGAGTTTGTTGGAGTACAGAAATCCTCGGCTTTTCCTCAGAGTATCCGACCCGGGAATCGTCCGCGTGTTCGCAAGCCGATCCGGCAATGCGCCCGCAGTTCTTGATCCTAACTTTGACCCCTTGGGCGACGTGCCGATTGTTGATCTTACTTCAGATTTCGGTGTTGGCCAGGGCGGAGCCACTCTGGGAATGGAAGGGGTGGGCGTCGGTACGACAGAGATCGCACTGGTGCTTATCGCCGATCGTGCAAGGCCGGGCGGTGGCATTCTGGGACCGGGCGAATTCGTCGCCTCCGACGTCGTCCGCGTTACGGTGATGGAACTTGACGTCACGTGGCTGGATTCGTCGGGCATCGAGATCACGGACCCCAACAATCACCCCAGCGGGACGCTCGGTCTCCAGTACTTCCCCGGCTCGACGGCCGCCGGCGGCACGTGGAATGACGTCGTCCAAGTGTTTGTTAGGCCCAATCCCCCCGTGGCCAACGTGCTGATTTTTCTCAAGGCATTTGATCCGGACGATCCGTCGGCGGATAATAATGTGGTCGACGGCCTGATGGGCGGCGGCGACAACCGTGACGCGTCGCACCTGGACACCGGTTCGCTGGGCGCGACGCAGATCACGACGAATGCGTTAGGTGTGGCGTCGACCACATTCCGTGTCGCCCACCAGCCCGGCGACAACCACCGCATCGCGGCGACCATGAAGCAGTCGGCCCTGACCATGCTAAACGACGACAACGTTCCGCCGTCCAACACATTCCCGCCGACAGTTGACGAGGTACCGTTCTTCATCGGAAAACTCTCGCCGCTGCTAACGGTGTGGCGAACTTTGCATGTCGAGACGGATGCCATGACTCGCCCTGCGTTCTCACAAAACACGATCAATACGACATGGAATGAGCCACGATTCCAGCAAGGATTCCTCGTGCTGGACATTTCAAATCAGGATAACAATGACGATTTCACGAATGGTTTTATCAGAATCAAAGCCGCCGGCTTTCCCGATATCGTTACGCGGATCATTCTATTCGAGCACTCATTCTTAGATGATGAGGTTACGACTGTTGTGACTCCTCAGCAATGGGCCGCACGGCCAGCGAGCGGCGACTGCACTATCAGTGACGACGATCTGACCGATGATCCGCCGAATGCGCTGAACTTCACGGGCGGCGTGGTTGGAAGCGATATCGGTATCAATCCACCGCCGGGTGGTTACCTTCCCTTGCCGGATACAAGCGGGTTGGCTGGGCATTATGCTCCCGCATACATTCTTCCCGTGGTTGAGAATCAACACACATCTACAACAGGAATCCCATTCCTCAAGAACATGGAGCCTAGTGACAACACGCAATGGGATGCAGCACGATTGAGTCGCGGGCTATCAATTCCCGTCGATGTTTATTGGACAGTGTACGTGTTCTCCGCTTTTCAGGCAGAAGACAGTGAAGATGCAGACGGAGAGGACACGGCCACGAAGGGGATCAACACGCATCCTGATGGGTCTACCACCGAACCTCTCCTATGGAGTTCGACATACAGGGCCATGGTGGCCATCTTCAAAGAGGCGCTGGACGATGCATACGGCGCGACATCGGAGCGTATTACGGTCGCGCATGAGATTGCTCACACGCTGGGTGTCCCTCACGGTACAGGTTTGATGGGTGAAACCACGCAGACGAACGCGTTCTCGTTGGACAGCCTGGTGGAGCTCAGGAGCTACAATGGCCCGTAGGCGTATTCGGCGCCGGTAGAACAACCAATGCACTGAATTCGGCAATTACGTTGCATACGATAAGGGAGAAAACAGAAGATGCGAAATTGGATTCTCCGTGGATTGGCATTTTTGGCGATCTTCGTCGGCGATAAGTATACGAAAGCTGAGGAAGCTGAACCACAACGACCTTTCCCCCATGCTGTCGCGTTGGATTGTTCCTTTGATCGCATGAGGTTTGAGACTCGCAAACCTATAATCGCGCGCATCACACTTACTAATCAAGGCGGGAGCGCATTTCGCCTGAAAGTTCGACGTGACGGCCCGCCTGCCGACATCGGCTTGGATGTGGCGCCGATTGATCAGACGTACAATAGCCATGCGCTCTTGCTGAAACGTAGCGGACCGGGAACGGAAGAAATCGAACTGCAACCAGGTGCATCGACGGTCGGAGACCTGCTTGTGCTCCTGGATTACGGAGAAAGAAGGTATGTGTTTCCAAGCACGGGAATTTATCGAGTAAGGTGTTATTGGGCGCCCGGGGGAGAGTTTGCCAAAGTCTATAGCGATGAGTTTCAAGTCACGGTCGAGCCCTCATCCGCGGTTGATAGCGATGTGCTGGCAGAGATTGAGCGGATCGCCATGAAGTATCACGGCCTTGAAGCATCGGTCTTGGATGAACTGAAACCGTCGGATGCCAGGAAAGGGCTGGAACAGGAGGGTCTCCTGGTTCTCGCGAGAATCATTCGTCAAGACACACCACATCTGGTCATTCCGGAGATGTATCCCTCCCACAGAAGGGAGGCGGATCTCGTAAGGTCGCTTGAGGACTTGTTGGCGCGTTACCCCGATTCATCCTACTCCGGATACATTGCCCGGTTCCTGGGACTCGTCTATGTCAAGACTCTCGGGCACGAAGTAAGCCACGCTGGCGGCGAGCACTGGAACACGGAGAAGATGCGCGCTCATCCGGCTTATCCAAAAGCCTTCGAGTATCTCAAGAAATCCAGTGACGCGGAGCTTTGGCCGAGAACGACTGCTGTCGCCAATCTCGGCAGATTGCACGTCATGGCGAAGGAATGGGACAAGGCGGAGGAGTGCCTGACGAAGATGCGGACAAAGTATGGAACGATCGGCGGCGCGACACAGGCAGATACACTGAAACGCGAGATGGATAGATTTCGAGCTAAAGTAGAACGCCGAAGTGATCAGTGATAGCCAATTGATGCCCGTAAGACGGCATCCCCGACGACCAGGACCCGGATGACGACAATGACGGCATCAACGACGAGGACGAAAACTCCGGCTGCGAGAAAAACCCCGATCTCTGCTGCGGCGTGATTTGCAACGACGGCGACCCCTGCACGGACGATTTGTGTTCTCCTTTGACCGGCCTGTGCTTTTATCCTCCCACAAACTGCGATGACGGCGATCCGTGTACCGATGACGACTGTGATCCGCTGCTTGGTGGCTGTGTGCATACGCCAAGAGTCCCCCTTAATGACGGGGATCCTTGTACGGACGACATCTGCGATCCGCAGACCGGCCTAACCACGCACATCCCTAAGGATTGCAGCGATGGGGATCCGTGTACCGATGACGACTGTGACCCGGCGACCGGGGACTGCGTCCATACGCCAAGAGTCCCCCACAATGACGAGGATCCTTGTACGGACGACATCTGCGATCCGCAGACCGGCTTAACTACGCACACCCCTAAGGATTGCAGCGATGGGGATCCGTGTACCGATGACTCCTGCGACCCGGCGACCGGCGACTGCGTCCATACGCCCATCGATTGCGACGACGGCGATCCGTGTACGATCGACTCCTGCGACCCCTTCACTGGGGCGTGCGTCCATACGCCCGTCGACTGCGATGACAACAACCTCTGCACGATCGACTCCTGCGACCCGGCGACGGGGCTCTGCGTAAATACGCCCATCGATTGCAACGATGATGACCCTTGCACGGAGGACACGTGTGATCCTTTGACAGGCATATGCCTTCACACAAGTATGACTGACCTTGTGATTACCGCAGAGTTGATAAACCAGGATGACCCGACGAATTCGACTTGGACTATGCTCGCCGAGGGCGCAGCGATTTATGGTGGATCAGAACCCTCAACAGCCGACAATCTTCGCCTGACCATTACGCCGTCGCCCGGAACGATCATCAACATTACTTGGGACGTGGCTGGTGTTGGGTCAGGTTCGTTTTCCACTCCACCAGCAGGATCGATGGCGACTCAATGGAATCTTGGAGACATCATCGCGCCGATAGCTGGTGACATCGAATTCGCCGTGCAAGTTACGCATAGTGACGGAACCGTCGAATGCGGCAGCTTCATGGCTGAAATCGGAGTGAGGACGGATGACGTGATCGTAGTGGGGTGGATCGATCCCAACGGTGTTTCCTTGCCAGCTGGCGCTGCTGGCTGGCTAACGGCTATGATGCCACCGACGGGGCCTCCCGTTCCAAGCTCACTTGACTGCAATCTCTTCATGCTAGACCTGAGTGAAAACTCCACGACGCCCCTTTCCCAGACAATCACCGCAATAGATCGCGATTATATCCTGAAATGGCTATTCAAGTTTGCCGGCAACACAGATCCGACATTGGTCATTCCAGGCGGTGATTTTCGGGACCCAAATGGATCATACTTGGACGAGGCAGAAGTCACAGGTTTTGCCGCGACCCCAACCAATTACAAGCTATTCAGTCGGCTTCAAGTCGCATATGTCTTAAACGGCACGAGCCTCAGTCAGCCAACAATCCTCCAGTCCCGAACAGAAACCGGAGAGACGGTCAATCCTTGTGGAGCTATCGTGGGTTTCTTGGGTTCGTTCCCAGGTCAAGTCGGCCCCGCCGATTTTCAATTCCTACTTGTGGGCAACAATCAACGGATTGTCACGATCAACGACGGGAGTCCAGATACGGGTGCAATTCGAGCCTTCAACACGCTCACAGCGAAAGATTTGCCACCAGGTCAAGCGCCGGTGTTCTGGGAAAACATTGGCTCGAAGATTACCTTCACAGCAAATAGTGGAACTTCACCTACAATCGTTATGCAGCCCTACCCGACCTATTACGTTTATCGCAACGGCACTCTGGTCAACATCGTACCACAAGCTGCAACTCCGAACGCTAACTTCAATGGTTTGGCATACCCATTTGGAACGGTGTCCTGTATCGGCGTTTGGGGCGTCACGCCCGGAGGCCGCTGTGGCGATGCGGCATCGCCCCCAGCCCCGAGTGCGCGGATCCCACCCAGCCAATACGTTGTGCCTTGAAGCGAAGGACTCAGTCATGATAAGAACACGAACATCAAGTACCTGGTTAGCATCGGCCACGTTCATTCTTCTTGCGCTCTGGTCGCCCCCAGCGGGGAAATGTCAGGATCCAGTACAAGAACCTAACCCGAATGAGTCGATGGCGCGAGCAATGGACACGCGCCTAACCATGCGAGAGAGAATGAACGCCCTTAGCAGCATATGCGCACTGCCTACAGAAGGGCGAACTCATCGGCTCCGCGTTCTTATTCGAGACGCGGATGAAACTGTCGCTGCGGCGGCGTTTGCTGTATTCGTTCAAGAAAGGGACCCGGATCTTGGCGATACATCCTTGCAGAGATTCGGCTCTTGGTCAGAAGGCAACCAGCGGATTGTCTTACAATCGATTCTTGATAAAGCCACACAGAGGGCATCTTCAGGATTACTGTCTATCTCGCGAGGTTTGCTTCGAGAGTGCATCTCTTCAAAACGTTGTCGTTGCGAGTCACTGAGCGAGCCAAATCCGATCGACCTTGCTGCACTCGCCTTGGCCTATCACGGCGAACATTCAGATGCGACCCTCTTAGAGCAAGCTGTCCGGGACTACCCGGGCTCACACGGGATTTGGTTGGCACTGACTCGGTTGCAACATAATAAGAGCACAAGAAAGCTCGCTGAAAACGTGTATCGGAACCAGGAGAACTCAAGAGTACTCCGCATATGTGCAGCAGCCTCGATTGCCTCGAAGGACGAAGAAGCTGCGATGTATGTATCCGGTGCTATTCAGGGCTTCCTTGAAACGTACTCGGGTAAGAGTGTGGGAGAATCTTTCCCGACACTGGGAGTGGACAGAGGTACAGCTAAACTGTACTATGAGTATCGTACCGAGTTGCGTGTACTGGGTGTGCTCCGGTTTCTTGACTTGCCGATGGCTCAAAAAATGGTTTTTGAACATATTCAATCTAGGAACGAGCACATTCGAACTATCACTCGCCTGATTGCTGCAATGCGATGGCCCAAGCGTTTTCTAATGGAAGCTCCTAAGCTCGGAATGAAGGACAAGGTTGATCTCCTGGCGGTCCTAGTCGTCTATTATCCGAGCTTTGAACAGAGAGCGCGAACGGCGGTCTCTGCTGAGGAACTGCAGCGAAGTATTCACGCTCTCAGAGAAACCGGTCTGAGAGGCTTGTTTGGTCTGGCTGGTGCGATCGTATCTTGTCCATAGCAATGTTCGTGGGCCTTCTGAACCTTCTTGAGACCCCCATGATAAGAGAATCACTACACCCGTTCATAAGATACTGGCTTGCCCTCGGAACCATCATCGGCCTTGCCAGAATCGCCGCGTTTGTGTATCTCGAATACGCCGAGTCAACGAATACTCAGACAATCTCAAATCTGCCGCTTGTCTTGTTGATATTACCCGAAGGCAGTTGGATGGATGCGCGCGGCATGCCTTTTGTCTTTGGCGTGCTTCTGCTTGTTGTTAGCTTCCTTGCGGCTTCAATCCTTGTTGGGATGGTGCTTCTCATCGCCAGGGTAGCACGCGGAGGCAAGACCCAACCGCATTCCTAGGCCCCGAACAAGGGTGAACCGCCCAGCGCTTGCGCTACACGGCGGCGGCGGCGGAGCCCCGCCGCCGGACCCCTGTGAAGGCAGTACCGACCCCTGCTGTGGCGTGGATTGCAACGACGGCAACCCCTGCACGGAAGACACTCATGCAATCCGGCGACCGGCCTGTGCGTGCATACGGAAATCAGCCATCCGAATGACGCCGATTGCGACGGCATCCCCGACGACCAGGATTCCGATGACGACAATGACGGGATCAACGACGAGGACGAAAACCCCGGCTGTGGGAACAACCCCGATCCCTGCTGCGGCGACGCCGATTGCGACGGCATCCCCGACGGCCAGGATTCCGATGACGACAATGACGGGATACTCGATGCCGACGAAAACCCCGGCTGCTCCACCGACTCCGACCCTTGCTGCGGCGTGGGTTGCGACGATCTCGACCCCTGTACCGACGATTCATGCAATCCGGCGACCGGGGCATGCGTCCATTGACTGCGACGAGGGCGATCTGTGTACGAACGACTACTGCGACCCCTTCACCGGGGCCTGCTTCCATTCCCCCAAGATCCCCCACAACGATGAGGATCCCTGTACCGACGACTCCTGCGACCCGCAGACCGGATTGACCATCCATACGCCCGTGGATTGCGACGACGGCGACCCCTGCACGGAGGACGATTGCGGCGCCGCCGCCAAAGTCGGTGGAGGCACGGGCGGGACGCCCATATCACAGGTTTTGATGGAGGGTCAACGCCAGTTTAGTACGTCCGCCGCCCTTCAATGGCGTCTTGCAGTACCGCACGGGCGGCGTATTCGATTTGTGAGCCGCTGGGCAGGCCACGGGCCAGACGCGTGACCTTCACTTCCTCCCCGGCCAACAGGCTCTTGATGTGCAAAGCGGTCCCCTCGCCCTCCATCGTCGGATTCGTCGCGATGACCACCTCGGACACCCCGCCGACCCGGACGCGCCGGATCAGTGCATCGAGCGTTAAATCCCCCGGCTCAACGCCGTCCAGCGGCGCGATGTGCCCCAGAAGCACGTGATACACGCCGTGGACGAGCCCCGTCGATTCGAGCAGGAGCAGGTCCTTGGGCTGTTCAACGACGAAGATCTGATGCTGGTCTCGACGCGAATCCGAGCAGATTGAGCACTGGTCCGTTTCCGTCAGGTTGTAGCAGACGCGGCAGTGGTGCACCCGCTCTTTGACGTCACGGATGGCATCGGCCAGCGCCATGGCCGTGCGCTGGTCGGATTTCAGGATGTGAAACGCCAACCGCTCCGCACTGCGCGGACCGATGCCGGGCAGCTTTTGGAACTCCGCCATGAGTTCGGTTAAGGAGGATGGTGTGGATTCTCCCACGGCGACGGATCAACCCCCCAAGAGGCTTTCCATGCCCGGCAGGTTCATGCCGCCGGTGATCTTCTGCACTTCCGCTTTGGCGCCTTCGGAAGCCTTCTGCTGTGCGGCACAGACGGCCGACTTCACCAGGTCTTCGAGCATTTCGACGTCGCCACCGGCAACCGTCTCGGCACTGATCCGAATGTTGACAAGCTCCATCTTGCCGTTGACGGTCGCATTCACCGCGCCGGCGCCGCTGTCTGCATCGTAGCGCGCACTGGCAATCTGCTCGTGCACTTCCTTCATGCGCGATTGCATCTCTCTGGCCTGCTTCATCATGCCGGCGATATCGCCGAGTTTGCCGAACATAAGCGTCTCCTCAACTTGTCTCGTTTTCCTCGACTGGCGGCGCTGATTCCACGGACGCACGCCGGACTTCGACAATCTGGCCGCCAAACAACTCCAGTGCCGCCTTCACCGTCGGCTGGGCTCGGGCCGCCTCAAGGTCGTCCCGCGTTGCGCGCCGTGCCGCTGGTGGGGGCGGCGCCACCCGCGACCTCGAGCCGGCCTGTACGGCGGGTGCGACGTGCTTCTTCGCGGAATCCGTCGTGCGCACGACCGATTCGGCAGGCACACTCCGCCCGGCAGCAGCATCACTGGCTATGGCCGGTCCGTTTTTTTTTGAGCGGCCAGCCGCAACCGGTTTCACGCCTGAAGCCGCCGCAACGCCGCCGACCTGCGACAGGAGCGATTCGATCGATGAGAAGTTGGTCGCCTCGGCCAGGCGAATCACCGCCGCCTCCGCCAAGGCTCGCCCACTCCCGCTGGTCTTGACGCTCCGCCGTAATTCCTCCAGCACGGTCGTCATGTACACGAACGCGCCGCTGTCAAACTTTTTACTCTGTTCCACGAGCCGCGGGCGTAGAGCGGATGGCGCGTCCACAAAATCGGTGTCCGCTCCGCACACGCGCAGGACCATCAAATCCCGGATCTGCGCGATCAGCAGCGTACACCAATGATCCAACGTGTGGCCCTGGCCCAGGCTTTGATCCATCGCCGCCAGAGCGCCGGCCGCATCTCCCTCGGCAAACCGATCGATCAGTTGGCCGAGCAACTCGTCGTGGGCCGGGGGGAGCAACTCGTCAACGACGTCTGCCGAGACGGTGTCTCCCGACATGGAAACCACCTGATCCAACAGGCTCAGGGCGTCGCGCATCGAACCTGCGGCGAGCCGGGCCAGACGCTTGGCCGCCGCATCCTCAACCTTGACGCCTTCGGACTCGCAGATTCGCGCCAGTTGGCCCGCAATCTCACCGACGCTGATCGCCTTGAAATCGAATCGCTGCACCCGGCTCAGCACGGTCGCGGGAATCTTGTGAGACTCCGTGGTCGCCAGAATAAACTTCACGTGCCCCGGCGGCTCCTCCAACGTCTTGAGCAAGGCGTTAAATGCGCCGGTGCTCAGCATGTGAACTTCGTCGATGATATAGACCTTGAAGCGCGACCGCGTCGGGCGATAGATCGCGTTGCTGCGAAGCTCGCGAATGTTGTCCACGCCGGTGTTGCTCGCCGCATCGATTTCAACGACATCGACGTCCTCACCTCGGGCAATGTTCACGCAGGAATCACATTCGCCGCAGGGATCGACCGTGGGTCCGTCGCTTGCCAGACAGTTGAGGGCCTTGGCAAGGATGCGGGCCATCGACGTCTTGCCGACCCCGCGCGTCCCGCAGAACAAATAACCATGATGGACCCGGTCGCGGGCGATGGCGCTCTTCAACGTCGCCGTAATCGCCCCCTGCCCGACGACTTCGTCGAATGTTCGGCTGCGAAACTTTCGGGCCAGAACCGTGTAGGACATTGCGCTGCATCCACTTCAGGGATTCGGGGCCGCACCTTGGCGATAGGTGTCCATCAAGTCCGGTTCGGCGATCCACGGCACACGGGCCAACGCAGGTGGGCTGCTTGGTCTCCCATCTGACCCGATGCCTCCGCAGCGCGTTGCATGGGACCGAACCGGAGTTGATGGACGCCTCAGATCGTGCCGGGCCACACCAACTTGGCGGGAGGGAATTATACCGCCCAGGCTCCTGCTTTCCATCAGCCGAGCGGCCGACCGCACCGAAGAGCCGCCTACCCCGGCGTCCGAGGAGTGAATATGGCGGGAGAGATGGTGATGCTCTTGATCTTCAAGGGCTTGAGCGGTTGGTGATTCTCGTCAACCGCAATGGCTCCCAGCTTGAGCAGTGTGGCCAACGATCGGGGCCCCTGAATCCTGCCAAAGGCGGTGTATTGACCGTTCCAGCCGGGTTGATCGGAGAGGCAAATGAAAAACTGGGAACTGCCCGAATTCTCGTCCCCCTCGATCAGTGCCATCCCCACAACGCCCGTCTCGAACGCCACGTCGTTGAATTCCGATTCAAGACTCTGGCCGTCAGGCCGTTTGGCGCCCAGGTCGCCGCCCGGACAACCGCCGAGGATGAATTGCCCGGGGTATACAATCGCGAAACGCTTGCCGTTGTAGTACCGCTGATCGGCAAGCTCGATGAAGTTGGCCACGTGCCGCGGGGCCTTGTCATACAGGAACTGCACCGTCATCGCGCCGTAGTCGGTCTCAATGACGGCCTGCTTATAGGAAACGACCTCGAGCATCACGGGTTTCGCCGCCACTGCGCCGCCGTACGGATTCCAGCTAAGTTCGTACAAACCGGCCTGATGGAGGCCGGGATAGAAACGGGCGATATCAAACCGCAAACCGATCGTGCCATAGGGCGCCACGGTTACAGACGGCACGGGATTCTGCGGCTTGCGCATCACCCGATCGCCCATCCGCGGGTTTTCTTCCGCCACGATTTCGAGCCCGCGAAAGCTCACGCCGGAAAACACGTGCTCCAGCGGAAGGCCCATGCCGGAACTCGGTTTCTCTTTGCTCTTGGCTGCGCCCGGCACCGTCAGAGGCACCGGCTCGCCCGTCAGATTCTGGATGACGAATTCAGCGACGACCGGATTGCCCACCGGCACGGTGGCCTTCTCGAGGCGTAGCTCGGCGCGCACCGAGTTTGCCAGAACCGGACCCGCCACGGGTGCCGCGGGAGCGGTGTCAGGCGGCACCTGCAGCGCGGTGAGGAGGATCGTCCAGCAGAATACACCGCTCATTCGCGCTTCATCCTCAATGCGATGGTTAGGATACTCCCCCTGCCGCTCGGGCCCGGATGATAACACGAACACGCACGCGACTCTAGTGCTCCGTCACAGTTGATCTTTCGGGTGGTACGGGCATCTCGCCCGTCCGGAACGGGCAAGATGCCCGTACCACCCAACATACCACCCAACATACCACCCAACATACCACCCAACGTACCACCCAACCCGAAGAATTGATTGTGACGAAGCACTAGCAGTCTGTGGCAGAAACTGTGGCACGGGCGTCCCGCCCGTGTCTTCGCCGCCGAGACGGCGATGCCACAGAAGTTCAAGAGGTTGTTTCCACGGATTGCTAGGCCCCCGAGCCTGACAGCACCGTCGAGATGGTCCTGCACAGAATGAGGAAATCGAGCCGAAGCGACCAGTGATCGATGTAGAACAGGTCCAGTTGCATCCACTCGGCGAAGCCGATGCGATGACGCCCCTTGATCTGCCAGATACACGTCAGCCCCGGCCTCATGCTCAGCCGTCGACGCTGCCAGCGATCGTACTCTTGCACCTCCGACGGCAACGGCGGACGTGGTCCGACAATGGACATCTCCCCCTTGACGACATTGAAAAGCTGCGGAAGCTCGTCCAGGCTCCAGCGCCGCAGCCAACGGCCGATCCAGGTCACGCGGGGATCGTCGCGCATCTTGAACACCGGGCCGGTCGCTTCGTTCATCTGTGCCAAGTCCGCCCGTCGCTGCTCGGCGTCGGGCAACATCGTTCGGAACTTGATCATTCCGAACTCCCGACCACGGAGCCCGCTGCGACGCTGGCGAAACAGGACCGGGCCCGGCGAGGTCGATTTGATCAGCACAACGCATATCAACATTATCGGTCCGGTCAGGACGATTCCGATAATCCCTAACACCAGGTCCAACGCCCGCTTGATCCCGAGAAGTTCCGGTGAATGGCGGACCGGGGCGTAGCCGAGCAAAGGCATGCCGTGCAGATCGAGAACTTGTGGGATGCCATGACATGCGAGGGACTCCGCTTGAACCTGGGCCGAGACGCCGATCTCCTCGCACAGCCGGACATAAGGCAAGGCGTCGGGCAGGTGCTCCAAGGGGACTGAGAAAAACACTTCATCGACCACGCGACGGTCCAAAATCGGACTTAGTTGGTCGATTTCCCCAAGGACAGCCCGTGCGTCCACCTGGGAAACATCGCCGTCCCAAGGCGCCCGCAGGTGTCCCAGAACGGCCGGATGGCCAAACGTGGCCGCCTGGACAAGCCGCCGCAGACGGACAGCCGCGCGGCTGATGCCCACGATCAGGACCTGCCCTCTCCGACGGGACCCGTACCACTGGCCAATCAACCCGTTTATACCCCGCAGGGCCATCGTGGTGGCGGGCAGAAACAGGGCCAGAAACCCGATCTGGGCTCGGGGGTATCTCTCTCGTTCGAACAGCAGGGCCAGAGCGGCCATCAGCAGGGCCAGGATCGTCGTGGCGGTCAGGGTATTCCGCAGGACCCAGGGCCAGGATCGCCATTTCTGCGCGTACCAGCCCAGCCGTGAGAGGATCAGCGGCCAAGCCAAGGGCAATAGGGCCAGAACCTTGACGTGGAGCCGGACCGAACTCCCGTACCCGGGAAGCCACTCCGGCCAATCGGTCTGCATCCACAGACCGCACCGGGCGACATCGGCCAGGATGTACGTCAGGAAAATCGCCACCGCATCGGCGGCGATCATGCCGGCCCGAAACTGTCGCCAAGCCGTTGAATGCGTCATGGGGTCTTGCAACCGACTTCGCCGAGGAAAACCAAACCTTGTTCGTTCCTAGCGATCCCGGCCTTGGAGGTCAAGGAGCCGGCGGTTCAGGGCGGGGGTTCGGGTGCGTGACACTTGCGGCGATTGGTCAATGGACCCCGGAGGGGTCGCGGACTGTAGCCACGGGTGGAGCGCGTCCGCCGCAAGGCGGACCCAGCGAAACCCGTGGTGACGATTGCGTTCTTCCTTACCGCCCCAGCGGGGCGGGTCTGCTCATTCGACGACAACCACGGGTTTCGTTCGCCTTTGGCGAACTCCACCCGTGGCTACAGTCCTCCGCCCCGCTGGGGCGGTATGCTTTGCCGCCGAAAGTGTCACGGACCCGGGGGTTTCGGAGTGCCTGAGAACCTCGGCGCGTCCCCCGCCGAACCATCGGCTTCCGCCGACGGCCATGCCCGGAACCTGCCATCGCAGATCGTTGATAAGTTCACGCGCCTTTCGGACTTCGTGTGGCAGAAACCACAGTCTCACTTGACTGAAGGGGGCTCATGCAACAGCGTGAGAAACTGGCTTTCCGTGGAGAGCACCAGCCGTGTGCCCCTGCCCAGCGTCTTCTTGTAGGCCTCCAGTTGGCGGAGGAAAGCATAGAACTCCGGCGATTGGCCGAAGGCCTTGGCCGTCACCTCGGTGACCTTGGCATCCGCTTCACCCCGGATTTCGGCGGAGCGTTGCTCCATTTCGCCCTCGATTTCGTCGAGTTCCTTCTTTGTCTGGCCCAGAATGCGGTTCCTCTGTTCTTCCGCTTCGGAATCGTACAAGCTGGCAATCCGCATGCGCTCGGAGCGCATCCGCTCGTAGACCTTCTCGCGGACCGACTTCACGTAGTTGATCCGCTTGATGTGTACGCCGACCAGTTCCATCCCGTAGAGTTCCGCCAGGCCACTGTCGGCGATCTCCTTGGTTTCCTTCTCCAGTTGCGTCCGGCCGACCACCACGCGCTCCCGGCGCTCGGACCAGTCCTTTGCCAACTCTTCGCTTTCATACTCCAACTGGTTGTCGGTCGACCGTACGGCGTCGATCAGGTTGTTGCTGGCGATCACGGCGCGGACCGCCGAATCGGTTAGCTCATCCAGACGTTGCTGAGCGCTCCGTTCAGTGCCCACGACCTTGTAATACTTCATCGGGTCTACAATCCGCCATCGGGCCCAAACGTCGATCGTAATGCGACGCTTGTCTTTGGTCGGCATGTCCTGGGGATCGCCGTCCCACGGGAGCAGCCGCTTCTCGATGCGATGCACTTCCTGAATGAACGGCGTCTTGAACTGCAACCCCGCTTCGGTCACGGCCTTCACCGGCCGGCCAAACTGCGTAACGACAACCTGCTGTCCCTCGGGAATGACGTACATCGAGGAATTGATGAGCAACAGGATGACGAGAACCACGATCAAGGTGGCGACGAGCTTCATTGGACACCCCCTTCCCGAGCCGTCCGGGCTCCAGGCAATTCTCGTTCTCCTTCATCGAGATTCAGAAATGGAATCATGCCCTTGACCGACTCGTCAATGACCACCTTTTCGTCCACTTGACCGAGAATCTCCTCCATCGCCTCCAGGTAAAGTCGGGTCTTGGTAATCTCAGGCGCTTTCTCATACTCTCGCAACCGCGAGACAAATGCGTTGGCCTGGCCGGTGGCCGACATCAGGACGCGAAGGGCGTATCCCTCGGCCTCTGCGATGGCCCGATCTCGCTTGCCACGGGCGGCGGGGATCATCTTGTTGCGCTGGCCTTTCGCGTCGTTGACGACACGCTCTTTTCCCTGCTTCGCCCGGTTGACGGCATCGAAGGCATCCTCGACCGGATTGGGTGGCGAGGACGATTGGAGCTTCACCGCGATCACGAGAATCCCCGATTCGTAGTCGTCCAGCATCTTCTGCATCTCGCCCTTGACCTGGCCGGCAATCGCTTCCCGCCCGGTGGTGATGACCGAGTCCACGCTCACGTCGCCTACGTTTCGTCGCATAACGGCTTCAGACACGTCGCTGATCAGATCTCGGGCGTTCTCGCGGGGATCACGTGAGCCGCCAATCTTGAAGAGGAAGTCGTTCGCATTCTTGACCTGGTATTGCACGACCCATTCGACCTGGGCGAGATTCAGGTCTCCGGTCAAAATGCGGGCTAATTCCCTGTCAGCCGCGGTCTTTGGAGCATACTCCGTTCGGCGGCCGGCCCGGAGCGTGCGATAGCCGAACTCCAGGGATTGGACCTTCAGGACCGGGACGGTGTAGGCCCGGTCAATGAACCAGGGCAGTTTGAAATGCAGACCCGGCGACGTGGTCTCGTAGTACTTCCCGAGGCGCAGGACCACGCCCTCACTGTCAGCCTCAACGCTGTAGAACATGGTTATCGCGCTGAGAGCGACGATGAGCAGCGGCACGGCTAACATGACCTTACGGCCATACCGTTGCCAGTAGTGGCGAACAACGTACTGAAACTCTGCATACTCTTGATTGGACATGATCGGCTCCCTCGTGCGATCGCGCGTCTGACGGACGCGCTGTGGCTAAACACCGTAACGTGCCGGCGCGGGGATCATAGCACAAAACCCCGCTATAACCGACCGACATTTTTGGAATCGAGCGCCGATGCGGCACTACCGCATCGGGTTGGCCTTCAGCCACGCCGCCAGAATGCCCAGCCCCTCGTCGATCGAGACCCGAGGATCATACCCCAAGTCCCGCCGCGCCGCGGAAATGTCGAACCAATGGGCCGTCGTCAACTCTCGAACGACGAACCGGGTCAACCGAGGCTCGCGCCGGATCCTGAATAGCGTGTGCCCCGCCTCCATCAACGAAGCGAGCCACATCGCCGCCGGCCGGGAAATGCGGCGCGTCACCGGCGACTGCCCGCCGGCGCGGAGGATGCCGTTGATCAACTCCCACACGCCGCGCGGCTCGCCGTTGGTGATGAAGTACGCCTTGCCGCAGACCGGCGATCCCGCAGCGAGCCGATCGCCAGCCAGGACGTGGGCGTCGGCCGCATTGTCGATGTAGACGCTGTCCACCTTCTTGTCCAGCGCGCCGATGCGTCGCAGCGAGCCGGCGCGGGCCAATAGGCGCGGGACGAGATGATTGTCGCGCGGTCCCCAAATCAGATGCGGTCGCAGCGAGACCGTGGCCAGGGTTGGACCATTGGCCGCCAATACCATCTGCTCGGCGATGGCCTTGGTCTTGGGATAGCAGGCTTCGTAGTGCCCCGGATACGGCACGCGCTCGTCGACGCCCTCCATGTCGCGGCCGTCGAAGATCACACTCGGCGAACTGGTATAGACCAATCGTCGAATCCCGTGCGCGCTGCACCCGGCAAGGATGTTCTCGGTGCCGACGACGTTGGCGCGATGGTACGATTCATAGCTTCCCCAGACGCCGGCCTTGGCGGCAACGTGGAAAATAATGTCGCAGCCATGACATGCGGCGACGACGGCCTGCCTATCCGCCAAGTCCCCTTGGACCACGTCTACCCCTATTCTCTGCAATTCCAAGTACGCCGTAGGATGGGTCATCCGACCCATCTGTTGAACCCTCTGATTCGGCGACTCTTCTGCGCAAAGTCTCAACGGATGGGTCGAATGACCCATCCTACCGATTCCACGCGAGAAGCTTCGAACCGAATCCCCCCGAGCCACGAGCCGCTCGACAATCGCCCGCCCAAGAAAGCCCCCACCACCGGTGACCAAGGCCCTAATCATGGTTGCGCCACCTTCGCCCCTGAAAATCAAACACTCCTCGGGCCGTCAGGTGGGTTGGCAGAGGGCGGCTTGATTGAAGCGAGGCCGCCGGTCGTGTTGAGAACGATCGTTTGTCCGGCGCGACTGGTTGAGAGTGTTTGCAGGGTACGCAGATCGAGCAGGCAGGGATGCTCCTCCATCAAGCGTGCCGCGTTTGTGAGGTTTCGAAGGGATGCTGTCTCTCCCCGCGCACGTTCAAGCGCGGCTTGTCCCTCCTGCCTGGCGCGAACCACCTCGGAAAACGCGCTCCGCATCTCGGCAGGTAGCATCACGTCCTTGATCTCAACAGAGTGCACCTTCAGGCCGAGTGGCTCAGCAATGAACACAACTTCCGACGTCACCTGTGCCCCGATGTTGACACGATCCTGGAGGAGTTTGTCCAACGCAACGGCCGCAACCACCTTTCGAAGCGCGACTTGAGCCGCTAGATACATCGCCGACGTGAAGTTCTCAACTTCATGTTCCGCCTTCTGAGGGTCGCAGATTTGGTAGTTCACGACTAAACTCACCTTGATCCCGACTTGGTCGGCCGTGAGCACTTCCTGGCCTGGAATAGTTGCAGTGCGCTTGCGAAGATCCAGCACAGTGATATCCCGCCAAAACCTGAGGACTCGGTGCGCACCCGGCCCAAGCTGCTTATGGTACCGACCGCTGTGGTACAGCAAGCCACACTGGAACTCTCGAATGATCGTCTTGGAGAATAACACACCATAGCCCACAGCGGCTGCTGCAACCCAGAGCAGAAAGGAGAGCGCTTGTTCCATCTGAAATCACCTCGATTCAATTCAACAGTCCGTCTCTAAGGGCCACAAGAAATCGGCGGGAGCCCGAAGCCCGCAAGGCCGTGTTCGTGCTGCGCGAAGCGCCGGCCCTTAGAGATAGACTTGGGGCCTCGAACCCCCGTCCTTTCGGACGTTACCAGTGTCGGGCGCCAATATGCAGAACGTCCATTGGAGATTCCAACGGCGCTGCCGGCTTCTGCTTTTGCCCGGCATCGCGCATTCTATCGACCGGTGCTGGCAAGATCAATACTGCACGTGACCGAGGAACTACACCTGCGCCGCCGCCCAGTCTGCCAGCTTCTCGCGGAAGATCTTGGCGTTGTGGCGGATGTCCACGGGAAAGGCAGGATGAATCAGAAACGTCCCAATGGCCCGGGTAATCTCATGTTCAGCACCCCGCGCGGCGAGTTCTCGGAAGAGCCGCGCGCAGCCGGCGGAATCATGAACCATGCCGGCGTCTTCCTCCAACTCGACACAGATCACCGGCCGCTGATTCGGCGGTGCGCCGATGCCGACCAACGCCGAGCGAAACACCGCCGGGTGTTGGTTGAAGACGGCTTCGCACGGAACCGTGAACAGAGTCCCACGCTGCGTGATGACTCGGTGGGCCTTGCGACCGCAAAACCACAACCGGCCGTCTCCATCAAACCGGCCCACGTCGCCCATCCGATGCCAAACCGTCTCGCCGTCGCGAATCTTCGCCAATCGCGTCGCGCCAGGATCGGTGCAGTATTCCAGCGTCACCACCGGCCCTTTAACGACGACCTCGCCGATCTCGCCGTCCGGCAGAACCAAGTCCTCGGACCACTGTTCGATCGGGCCGTCGGTGATCCGAATGATCCTGACCTGCACGTCGGCCACGGGCCGACCGACGCAGGTTCCCCCGCCGCGCGCGGTGATCTCGGCGGTCTGCCCCAGGATTTCATGGCTGCCGATCGACGCCACCGGCAGGGCCTCCGTCGCCCCGTAAGGAGTGAAGATTTGCGCCTGTGGACTCAGCATCGTGGCAAAACGGCGCAATGTCTCCGGCGGAGCCGGCGCACCGGCGGAAATCACCCGCCGCAACGTCGGCAGCTTCACGCCATGCGCCTCGCCATAGCGACCGACGCGATTGAGCAGCGCCGGAGAACCGAACATGTGCGTCACGCTTTGATCACGAATCGCCTCAATAATCTTGACGGGATCAACGTGCGCCGGCCGGGTGGGGTCCATGTCCGGAAGCACGGCCGTCATTCCCAGCGCCGGATCAAACAGCGCAAAGAGCGGAAAAGTCGGCAGGTCAATCTCACCCGGTTGAATGTTGAAGTGCTCGCGGAGGATGCGAACCTGCGCGTCGAACATCCCGTGCGTGAACAGCACACCCTTCGGCGGGCCGGTGCTGCCGGTGGTGAAGATGATCGCGGCGGGATGGTCCTCCGCCGTCGGGGCCATGTCATACGGCCGCCAGGGATCGGTTCGCAAATCGGACAGCCGCGGCCCGCCCCAACACCAGCGCCGCCCCACGGTAACACTGATCCGGATCGACTTGAACGCAGACCGATGAAGCACCCGGAGCAGATGGGCCAGCGGAATGCCAATGAACCCCTCGGCGTCGATCTTCGCCAGACAATCGACCATGCGCCGTTTGCCCATGCCCGGGTCAATCAGCACCGGCACCGCGCCGATCTTGTACAGCGCGAAGCACAGCGCGAAGAACTCCAGACTCGGCCGGACCATGAGGATGGTGCGCATCCCCCGGTGGACACCAAGCTGCTCCAGGCCATGCGCATAGCGATCCGTCTCCTCGTTCAGTTGGGAAAACGTCAAGTGGTCGTATGTCGCCCGGCCCGTCGCGTCCCGGCCCGCCTTGGAAACAATCGCCGGCCGGTCCGGTTGCCGCTGGGCCATCTCCGGCAAGTACGCCGCAACGTTCATCAACTGATCTGACGCCGTCCGGACTTTCATGAAAAACACCAAGCTACCTGCGACCAAACGCCCTCCAACAGAGCACTCCGAGAACCCCGAGGGATCCGACGACTAACCGATCGCGTGCCGCGACAGAAAATCTCTCACCAATTCGACGATCTCCCCTCCCGCATCCTCCAACACGTAGTGCCCCGCGGCAGCGAAGGTGTGCACTTCTGCCTTCGGAAACCGTCGCCGCCATTCGTTGAGGAACTCCGCGTCGAAGACAAAATCGCCCTCACCCCAGCAGATGAGCATCGGGACGTGCGCGAAGCGGACAAGATTCTCGTCCACCGACTTGGCCAAGGCATAGCTCGGGTGCGCCGGCAACAGCGGGATGTCCTGCACAAAACGCAGCGTGGCGATGCGGCTCTTCCAGGAATCGTACGGCGCCGTCAGGCCGGCCCGGACGTCGGCGGCCAGCCCTTTCCTCGTCGCCATCCGCGCGGCCGCCCGACTGAACAGGTTGAACCCGCGGACGGCCAAAGATGGAAACAGACCGCCGCCGTGAAGCAGCCTGAGGCGCCAGGGCAAGCGCTTGGTCGATGATGCGCACCGGTTGGAAACCGGTGCCACAGTCTTGGATGCAGGTGCACCGTCAGTGGCCGGTGCCACTGTGGATTCCGTTGATACGGCGGAATCCGGGTCCGCGACCTGCGGCAACAGAAACGCGGCCGTGTTCATCACGATCAGCCGCTTGATCCGATCCGGCCGGCGCAGGGCCCATGCCATCCCGATCATCCCGCCCCAATCGTGAAGAACCAGCGTGACGTTCTCCCTGATATTGAGGTGCCCCATCAAGGCATCGAGGTCGTCGACCCGGCTCGCGAGGCGGTAGCGGTAGCGATCGTCCCCCGGCTTATCGGACAGCCCGCAACCGATGTGGTCCGGCACGATGCAGCGATAACTCCCGCGCAAGGCCACGATCAGTTCTCGGAAGTAGAAAGACCACGTGGGGTTGCCGTGGACCATCACAACGGGCTCGCCGCGGCCTTCGTCCAGGTAGTGATAGCGCAGCGGCCCACGGTCGAGATAGTGACTCTCGAACGGGTAAAGTTTTCGCCACGTCGTCGATGCGGTGCCCATGACAGCCGGAGATCATACTCTCGTCGCCGAGACTTGAGCAGGACCCGCCCGCACACGTCGCGGCCCGAAGGATGGGCGGTTGGGCGACCAATGGCGTGACCGTCACACAGTCTCGGCATAGAATGTCGTAGGATGATTGCCGGCCACCACGTTGAGACCAAGACCATGCTGGACGAAGCATTCGTTGCCAACCTACCCTCCGATACGGACGAGGCCCTGGTCCTGATCTGCAAGGCCTACATGAATTGGAACACCAAGGTCAAACCCGCCGATCGGATTGGCAAGTTTCAAGAGTATGTGGACGCCCTGTCGTTCCTGGTAGCCTTCGGAAAGACCCGGTCCGTACCCATGACCCCGCCGAAGGTCGATGCTTCCGACCGCGCATCGTCCATCAGCGGCATCGATCTGTTCTTCCACACGGTGATGAGGGACGCCGTCACCCGCGTCGGTACCGTGTATCAGGACCGGGCGGTCAACAAATACGCCCGACTCCTGGAGGCTGCCTTCTTCTATGAGTTCTCCACCGACGACCTCTCGAAGATGCGCGTCCTCATCAATGAATTGAAAAACGAGATATGGAAGACCGACGACCTGGACGACAACCACAAGGCCCGTCTGCGCGTGCGCTTCGAGAAGCTTCTTCACGGGTTGAACGAGCGGCGGTCGGACCTCGACTGCTATCTGGGGCTCATCGGCGAGGCCGCAGTGCTCACCGCGAAGCTGGGGCACGATGCCAAGCCGCTGGTCGACCGAATCCGGCTCATTCTGGGCATCGTGCTGAAGGTCCAGGCCAAGTCAGAAGGCGTCCCCGCCCGCGGCTTGGTACGCTTCCTCGCTTTAGACCGAGACGCGTAACGCGCATTTCTCGCAAAAGACTGCGCGATAACCTGCGTCCGTCAGGATCACGGCTCGGTTCACGCCGGCTCGGTTGATTTCGGGGCCTGGGCCTTGACCTTCAGCTCGACCTTCCGCCCGTTGCGGATGACGATAACGGTGATCACCTCGCCGGGCTTGTGGGATCGCAGGGCATCCATGTAGGTGTAGACATCAGTGACTTTGTGCGTGCCGATCTTGAAGATTCGGTCCTTGTCCTGCATCCCCGCCTGCGCGGCGGCCCCGCCCTCAACGACGCCCGATATTTCGAACCCCTCACCCTCGCTCGGCCCATAGCTCGGCATGATGCCCAGTCTCACCGGCGGCATGGACGGCATATCCGCGTCTTCCTCCGCCATGGCTGCGTGAGCGGCATCGACTTTTGCTTTTTTCGTCGCCCCCGGCGACGCACCACGGACGCGCTCAGCCGTCGCGACCGCGGCCGCCAATGCTCGCTCCACGTGAACGACGACGTTCGCCTTGAACTTCTCGTCGTCGCCCAGCTTGATGTGCGACTCAACTGTGACGCGAAAGGTCTTGCGATCACTGTCGATCACTTCGTCGATGGTCTTGATGAGTGAATCAACCAGCCTGCCATAATTCTCCGCTTCGCCGATCTCGATGCGGAAGTCGAGGCTGGTCTCCCCACAGTCGCTCGAAGACCGGCAAACCAGCTCCGAAGTCGATCGCAGACCCAGAACCCTCGACAAGCGGCGATCTTCAAGCTGCGCCTTGATCCTTCTCTCGATACGTTCCAGCACCGGATCCTTTTTCCCGACGGTCGACGACGGCGCAGGCGCCCGACTGAAACGCACGGCAACTTCGCGTTTCTTTTCCCCTCGCACTACGCGGAGAATCGCCGCGTCGCCTCCACCAAACCGTTCAAGCGCCCGCACCGCATCCTCAAGACGATTCACCTTCGTCTGGCCGATGCCGACAATGCGATCGCCCACCTTCAGGTCGGATCGAGACGCCGGTGTATCGTCACGGATTTCCGCCACCAACACGCCCGGCTCGTCGTCCATCTCCGGAACGACGCCCAGTTGCACGCGATTTGCCGGGCCACCCTCCGCGACGGCCTGCTCGGTCGGGCCGAAGCTGACCGCGAGGCGGACCCTCTCGCCCCGGCGCAGAACCTGAATTGTCGTCTTGTCGGATGACGTGAGACCCGTCAGGGCGTTGAGGAGTTCGGCAACGTCCGCGATCTCCTCGTCACCAATGCGGATGATCCGGTCGCCCCCCTCGAAGCCTGCACGCTGGGCCGGCGAATCTTCCGAGACGCCGGCCACCAACACGCCGGGCCGATCGTCCACGTCCGGCCGAATGCCGAGACGGACGCGCTCCGCCGGAGGCGCGGGCTTTTCCGCATCTTCCTGTTCTCCCTGCCTGGCAACGATGGCCCGGCGTTGATCAGGCGCAAACTTCGGTCGGTCGGCCTCGGCATCGATGTCATCAATGATGTCCGCGGCGAACCGGGCGACGCGCATGGCGCCCTCATAGTTGATCAACGGTGAGTCGTCTTCCGGACGGTGGTACTGTCGATGAATGCCCGTAAAGAAGAACAGCACGGGAATGTCCTCGCCATAGAAACTCGAATGGTCGGAGGGGCCTCGGCCGCCGCCGCCGTCGCTGATCTTCAGTCCATATTCAGGCGCGATGCTGCGCACCACGTCCTCAAAACCGCCCGTCTTCATGCCGCCGATTTCCAAATGGTCGTTCTTGAGCCGACCAATCATGTCGAAGTTGAGCATGGCGATGCACTTGCTCAAATCGACCGTGGGGTTCTTCACGAAATGCCGCGAACCCAACAGGCCCAATTCCTCGCCGGTGAACGCGGCCAACAGGAGGGAACGCTGCGGCGGAGGGCCGCGCGTGTATGCGTCGGCCATGGTCATCAGGAGCGAGGTGCCCGATGCGTTGTCGTCAGCGCCGTTGCTGATATCTTTTTCAGGGTCGAACTCCGGCTCGCCCTTGTTTCGGATGCCCAGGTGATCGTAGTGAGCGCCCAACACGATCATCTCATCGGCCTTCGGACCGCGGCCGGGAATCAGGCCGACGACGTTTCGGACCGGCGTGTCGGTCGGCTCAAGATTCACCGCGCCTCGGACCGTGACACCCTTCAATACAGCCGAGACAGGCCGCCGACCTTCTTCGATGCGCTCCTGCAACGCCCTGATCCCGGGCAGGCCCGCGGCCGACAACATCTTGTCGGCGGTCTCAGGCGTGACGTGAAGCATGGGGATTCCGTAAGAACGCGGTACGAATCCCCCCCTGCCGCTGCCGGCCTGAAAATCGTACAGGGTTTCATCGCCGTCGTGATTGACAATGATGAGCGCTGCGGCATCCCGAGCGTTGGCCCGTGAAGCCTTGGCACGAAAGGAACTGTCTCGGATGCCGAACTCGCCGAAATCGGGCGCCCTGCGAAGCACAAGCACGACCTTGTCCGCCACGTCAATGTCCTGGTAGTCATTGTAATCGTCGGTGACGATGCCATAGCCGGCGAAAACGACGTCCCCCTTGAATGTGCCTTTCGACGAAAAGGGCAACGGGATGAACTCCTCGTTCAACCGGACCGGGCGGCGAACGCGGCGCCCGTCAGTCCCGACGGCCAGGCGCGTGCCGGCGCCGATGTTGCTCTTGAGTTGCAACGTGAAGCTCTGAAAGTAGGTTCCATTGTCGCCGGCGGGCTTCACCCCGCACTCCTTGAACACTTCGGCGATGTAGTCGGCGGCTTGATCGTTGCCCACCTGACCGGTCCCCCGACCTTCGAGTTCATCGCTGGCGAGATGGGTCAGGTGCCGGCGGTACTCCGACTCGGAAAACAACCCAACGTCACTGGAGTGTTTTCCGTCGAGCGCCGCTTGGGCCGGCAGACCGAACAAACCGAGTACCAAGGCACACGCAAACATCAAGTCTGGGCGACGGATACGCATCATGGACGATCTCCGAATCAGGCGGTTCGGCTTGGGGTCTGCCGGTTTTCCAGGTGAGTGGTCGACGGTGCGATTGGCCCCTTTGATTGCGCCAAGCCGCAGCGCGCCGAATCGGAGCCATCGAGATCATTCTAACCAAACGCTTCTCCCCGTTCAATTGCACGCGGACCCCTGTTCGGCGGCAACGGCGAAGCTAGAATCACATGAACCGGCTCCGAGCAGTCGGCGGCGATTCTCGGAGCTAAGACCGGCGGTCCAAAGAAGTTATCCTTGCGGAGAGTTCCCCACCATCGATCGGAAAGGCTACAATGGCGATCCGGTGAGCGTTGCCGCCTCGCCGACTCAGCTTAGGGGGCAGTCTTTATGACTCTCATGATCAGCGTATCGGGCGTGCGGGGTATCGTCGGTCAGACGATGACGCCTACCGTCGCCGCCGAGATGGGCGCGGCCTTCGGCTCGCACCTCGCCGGCGGGAAAGTCGTCCTTGGCCGTGACTCGCGCGCCAGCGGTGAGATGGTCCAGGATGCAGTCAAGAGCGGCCTGCTCGCCACCGGTTGTGACGTCGTGGAACTCGGCATCGTGAGTACCCCCGAAGTAGCCATGATGACCCGCGAACTTTCGGCCGCCGGCGGCATCGTCATCACCGCAAGCCATAACCCAGGCCAGTGGAACGGCATCAAGTTCCTCACCGCCGATGGGTGCGCCCCGCCGCCCCAAACGGCCGAACAGATATTCACGCGTTACCACAATAAGGATTTTCGTTTTGCCGATGCGCAGAGCGGCGGATCGCTGGAGCGCGACCTCAGCACCCATGGTCTGCACGTCTCCAAAGTCGCCGCCATCGTCGACGTCGAAGCCATTCGCCGACGCCAGTTCTGCGTCGTGCTGGACAGCATCAACGGGGCCGGCGCCGCCGCAGGCCGCATCCTGCTCGAACACCTCGGCTGCAAGGGCATCATCATCAACGCCGAACCTTCCGGCGATTTCTTCCATCCCCCTGAGCCGACCGCTGAAAACCTCACCTCGCTCTGCCAGGCCGTCCGGGAACACAAAGCCGACATCGGCATGGCCCAGGACCCCGACGCCGACCGGCTGGCCATCGTCGACAACACGGGTCGCTACATCGGCGAGGAATACACCTTCGCGCTGGCGGCGAAGTTTCGCTTCTCCCAGAAGCCCGGCCCGGTCGCGGTCAATCTCTCGACCTCGCGCATGATCGACGACCTCGCGGCTCTGGCGGGCGACGCCGCCGTGGTCCATCGCACGCCCGTCGGCGAGGCCAATGTCGCACAGGCCGTGCGCCAGCATGGTTGCATCCTCGGCGGCGAAGGAAACGGCGGCGTCATCGATCCGCGCATTACCCCCGTGCGCGACAGCTTCGTCGGCATGGCTCTGATTCTCAACTTGCTGGCCGTCGACTGGCGACCGCTCGCAGCGATCGTCGATGAGATTCCGCGCTACGTCATGATCAAACGGAAGTTTGACGTTGACCGCGCAGCGATCAACGCCTGGCTCGAGCGCGTCCGAATGAGTCTGGACGGCCGCTTCAACGAAGAGGACGGCCTGCGCATTGATTGGCCGGAAGGCTGGGTCCACGTTCGGCCGTCCAACACCGAACCCGTCGCCCGCGTCATCGCCGAGGCCAAAGATCAGGCCACCGCCGAGGGCCTCATCCACCGCGTGACGGAATTGCGATAGCAACGGCAGCGCGAACCAGCGACGCCGGCGCAAACCATCCCATGCTGTTCAACGGCCACACAAATCCGTGACCCGCAACAACGGCGCAGAGCCGCGGTCTATGACCGCGGTGCGGCTGGTGAGCAATCGTTTCACGAACGGAAACCTCGAACAGCTTGCAGCTCCACCGCGTTCACAGAACCCGGCTCGCGCCAGGCAGTGCCACACGTATGGCACTCCTGGCAAGATTTCCTCGCGAAATCGCAGAAAAAGTGGTCAAAAAGCTTGACAAGCGAGGGGGAGGCGGGGGGTATAATATTGCCAGAGTGGGGGAGTCGCAGATTGGGTTGAAGGTCGGGTAGAAGATCATGCATTTGCCAGGGAAGAATGTTCACCCGATGGACCGTCCATCAGGTTTTTGTATCAATTGTGGCAGTGCATCGAACCCGGCAAAGGAGAGGTCCATGAAAGGATGTCATCCATGATATCTTTAAGAACACCACTTGCCGTCGTCTTAGCTGGTCTATTGCTTGGTGTTAGTCCTCGGATCGGAAGCACATCCACCATTTCAATCGAACTCGCTCCGCAATTCAGTTTGGTAGCCGCCGGAGTCAGTTTGCAGCAGCAAGGCTGCTTCAAGGCGATTCCTTGCCTTGGCGCAGGATGCGTTCCGGTACCGACGTCGCTCCCGGCGGTTAACATAAACATCGCAGGAGATTATCAATCAGTTGGACGCAACTGCGGGGCGAAAAGGTGCTTCCTTAATTTTTACGTGTGCGTGTGGGCCACCGCTTGCCTCGGGGTTCTGCATCTGAGACAGGGGTGAGATCATTGACAAGGAGAACGATATGGTCAGACGATCGAATCTACCCGGTGCATGGCGCTATCGCGGTTGGCTGATCATTGTCTGTGTATCAGCCGTGAGTGTAGGTATTGCATACGCCATCACTTCGGCGACTGCTCAGGATGCAAAACCGAACGGTGCAAATCGGGAGCCGGCCGTCCTGGAAGCGCCGGTGGGGGCTCGCGACCTGTCGAGCCTGTTTGCCCAGTTCCAGTTCATTTCCTCCCTCCATTTTCTCGCTGACGCGGAGATCGTTTTGTCCCCGGCCGCTTTGTCCCGTTGCATCGGCCCCGCGATTGAGCCGCCAAACGCGATTGTCGGAGATAACAATCTCACCACGATCGTTCCCGCCATCTTCGGCCGAATGGAGTATTGGATGTCAGGAGACCGCTACAGGGTCAACAACTACGTGGATCCGAGCCTGTACCCCGGCATGGACACACAGTTCGCCTACGACGGCCAACGGTTTCAGTTATTGCGCCCGTCGGCAGGCACATTGTCCTATTGCTCACAGGACAACAATGACATCCTGATGACCCTCCCGAACCCGATTTTGGAGCTAATCCAATTTTGCTATCCAGTGACGGACGCCAACTTCCAGCGTCGCCTGCGCCTCAAAGACGTTGTCCACGCCCAGGCTCCGGTCGAGCTTCAGAACATCGCTTGGGAGGCGATCCGCAATGATGGGAGGGCGCTTCATCGGGCCCAATTCCCCGGCGGAACCTACGAGGGAAGAAACTACGTCCATGATGTCTATACCTTACCGAGCAGTCATGACAAGCCACGGCGAATCGACCGGATCACCGCCGATGGAACAAGGATCACCTCGTCAGAGTTCTCCCGATACCTTGAGGTGGCTACTGCCGATGGTCCTGCTTTCTGGCCGCAACGAATCGTGCTGCGAGCATTTGATGGCAATGGGATCCAGGCAGGAAAGATTTCCTTCAGCATAACCGAGTTCTCCGTGAACGATCCTGCCCGTCAAGATGTCTTCACGATCAGCACCGAAGAGGTTGAGCACGTCTGGGATGGCGACCTCAGAGAGTTCGTACGCTAGCCACCCACCGGGCTCCAGTTCGTGCAGCCTGCCATGGCATTGAACGCCACCGTCCCGTCCATGGATCCTAACGAAGGAACCACATGTCGCGTTGGACCGAAGGTAGGGTCTCAAAGAGTTCTACATGGGTGACGAGCCTTATCCTGGCCGTTCTGATCGTTGTCGCCGGAATCATTTATTCCTCAGTAGCCATTTGTTCCTCAAAGGGACGGGGACGATTCCAATCAAGCGTCGATGAAGCGGATCGGACCATCCCAACTGTTGATCCCCGCCCCACGCTCGCGGATACCACCCACGTCAACGCTGTATTGCAGCAGTGGTCAGCCGGGCAACAGGAGGATGCTGTTCTCGCTTTTCTCCGGCTCGCGGAGGAGCAACCCGCCGACGCAAGCTATCGACTCTTTGATTGTTCGGAGCAGCAGTTCGTCTCATTGCCCGAGGCCGAGCGTGACCAACTACGGGAGAAGATGCTCGCGAGGTTCAAAGTGGTTCGCGCGTTCGCCCGCGAACTGGACCGTCGGGCGAAAGAAGCCCTGGCCGCAAACGACTACCCAAGGGCAGAACGATTGCTGGCCGGCCTGAAGCGTTGGGGGGCGGCCAATACGGGGCCGGAGGTTGCACGTTTGACTGACCTCGTTGGGAAAGCGCTCGAGACGCTCGCTGATGATGGACTGGCCAAACTCGACGCGGCACGAGCAAGCCCGGAACGGCAATGAGCCGAACCAAGCGGCGATGGCGGGGGCCACACCCGAGCCCTGCACAGCCTGTGAGCAATCGCATCACGAACAGAAACCTCGAACAGCTTGCGGCTCCACCATGTCCACGGATCGCGGCTCGCACCGCATGGTGGGCTCCGGGCGCTTTGGGAGGTTCCTCCTCGATTGGACCGGCCGTTTGGTGTTAGACTGCCCGGTCCATGAGCAAACGGACCGCCAACAGGAAAACACGGGGCCGCGGATCGTCCGAGGAACGACCGGCCGATGACCGCGCCGCGAGCGAGGACGCAGCGAACACGTCGGGCAGCGAAGAGCTGCGCGGAACGACGCGACTGGTCGGGCCGTTGCAGGAGATCAGGTCCCGCCGCCCGGTGCTGCTGCTTTGCTCGCTGACGCTCCTGATGTGCTGCCTGATTTTCCCCGGCGTCGGGTGGTGGCCGTTGGCCTACGTCTGTCTGGTTCCCTGGTTGATCTGCGTCTGCGCGTCGGCCCGGCCGAGGCTGCTCTACGTCGCCAGCTACCTGTTGGGGCTGGCTTTCTTTCTGATCAACGTCCACTGGATGCGTTTTTGCACGTTGCCGGGATATCTGGCCATCTGCGCCATTTACGGCGCCGCCTTCCCGTTGACCGCCTGGCCGATTCGTTACGTGTATCGCAGCCGCGGGCTGTCCGTCGCGATCGTAGCGCCGATCGCCTGGGTCGCCGTAGAGTATCTCCGCTCCATCGGCCCGCTCGGATTCCCCTGGCTCTTGATGGCGCACAGTCAGTATGAATTGCTGACGGTCATCCAAATCAGTGACCTGGCCGGCGCCTACGGCGTCAGCTTTATGTTGGTGATGGTCAACGGCTGGATCACCGACCTGCTCATCCAACCGATCCTCATGGTCCCGGCCGGCGCCGCGGCCCCACTGGGACATTCAGCGAAAACCGCACGCCTGCCGATCGGATCGTTGGCTACGCTGCTCGTGGTCCTCGGCACGCTCATCTACGGCGGAGCACAACGATCGGAACACCTCCTGAAACCCGGCCCCAAGATCGCCGTCGTGCAGCACGACATCCCCATGTACGTTGATCCGCCGCCCGGCCGATCGTTGAGCCCGGACACGGTCTTGGGCGCACACCTGGCGCTCGCTCGCAGGGCCGCCGCCGAAAAGCCGGACCTGATCGTCCTGCCGGAGACCGTCGTTCCTTCCTACATCAATGCGGAGTTCCTGGGTGCTGATCGCGAGATGCTGGATGAGATCAGGCAGCGTCGATATCCCACGGCACAAGTCGCCGACCTGCAATGGTATCAGCGCTACGGCATCCGTGTGCGGGATGCCTTCCAGGGCCTGAGCGACCAAACCGGCGTCCCGATCCTCCTCGGCGCGTCATCGCTCTCTTGTCAACCAACGAGCAATCCTCCACGGGTCGATGCCTATAACTCGGCGTTTCTCCTGGAGCCCGGTCGGTCGGTGCCCGCGGCACGATATGACAAGCGGCATCTGGTCTTGTTCGGCGAGTATGTCCCGTTCCGCGACAGCCATCCCGCCATCTACAACTGGCTCAACGGGCTCACGCCCTGGGGCCGCCACGGAGGTCACTATTCTCTCACCGCCGGCGATGCCTATGTGGTATCCACCTTCAACGCCGCTTCAATGGGAGATCAACCGTGTCGAGCGGGGACGCCGATCTGTTATGAAGAGATCATGCCTTACATTGCCCGTAACTTCACCCGGGGCGACGGAGCGTCGCGCGGACGGAAGAACGCCAACGTCCTGCTCAGCATCAGCAACGACGGCTGGTTCCTGCACTCGTCCGAACTGGAACAACATCTGGCCGCAGCCGTCTTTCGAGCCGTTGAAAACCGAATCGCGGTCGCGCGCAGCGTCAACACCGGCACCAGCGCCCTGGTCTATCCCAACGGCAAGATTCATCGCCGCGTGATGCTGTCGGACGAACAGATCACAAGGCTGGATGACTCGACCTCGGCGTTGGAGCATTTGCGCGGCGCCGCCATGGAGCTGCAACGCCAACAGGCGGACGACAACGCCTATCGGCAAACGTTGCGAAGCCTGAATGAGAAGCTCATGGTCGACCTTCAGAAATCGGTCGCCACGCTGGGCGAGGAGTTTCTGTTCATCTTCAACAGGCTCGACCGCCTGCGCGGTCAGTTGGTCGCCGGAAACCCCGATATGCGCCGCGCCGCCATCGGCATATTTCTCGGGCAGATCGACGATGACCTGGCCACCATCCAGCGCTGGCGAAACAGGCCGTGGACCGCGCCCGGTTACGTCATCGACAACGCCCGGTTTGACAGCCGCTTGACGCTCTACACGCGCTGGGGCGACTGGTTTGCGCTGGCCGCCCTTGGACTGACGGCACTCATGCTGTTAGATTGGCTTCGGCACCGATTGGGGGGTGGTACGGGCATCTTGCCCGTCGGGGTGGTACGGGCATCTTGCCCGTTGAAACCGCCCGGGCAAAACGGAAGGGGTGATCAGGGATGAGCAGCACCTTCGGCAAATCCAGCCGCCATCAAAGTTCCTTCCACCGGAGTAGACTGGTCTCCGCATTCGCGCTCGCCGCCTTCGGCACCGGTTGTCAGCGCCCGATCAACATGCCGCTGGCGTTGAAGGATCAGACCGCCTTTCGCGCTGAGGCCATCCAGTTCCTGGAAGAGGCCGCCTTCGGCGACAAGGCTTCCCAGAGGATGCAGGCCATCGAAGCCTTCAAGGATGTCGCCCCCGCCGAGGCCATGTCTCGGACGATCATTCCCTCGAACATCGAGAGCGACTCGCCCGGTGTCAGCTTCGCCGCATTGATGGCCGCCGGAGAGATCGGCGCGGAGTCTCTCATCGACCGCATCCGAACACGGGCCGAATCGGCCGATCCCCACGTGCGCATGGCCGCCCTCTTCGCCCTGCATCGCCTGGGCAGCACCGGGCAAACGGGAGAGTTGTCCCACTTGCTCCTCGATCACGCCGACGCCAGGGTCCGGGCGAACGCCGCGCTGGTTATCGGCCGACTCAACAGCGCAGAACACGCCAAGCTTCTGAAGGTGGCCCTTGGCCGGGAACAAAAGACCGCCGTCAAGCTCCAGATTCTCGAATCTCTGGCCTTGCTCCAGGACCGTTACGCCACCGAACGGCTCATGCTCGACGGCTACAGCGAATACCCCGACCAGGCGACCGCTGCCCTGATGATGCTGGTGAATGCCAGGTGCCCAGCCGCCGAGGAGTTGTTTTGGACGCGCCTGGCCAAATCCACGGACTTTCCTGAGGTTCGTTTGCAAGCCGCGCGAGGTCTGGCGCTGCTGGGGTACAACGACGGACTGGACCTCGCCATGGGGTATCTCTTCTTCCGCGCGCCGCACCACGTCACCGCCAACGATCCGGCTCAGCAGCAAATCGCCCGCGTCCGGGGCCTGGCCGCCCTCGCCCTGGAGGCCATGGCCGAACCATCGGCCCTGGCAGCGCTCAAAAGGGCCTTTGAATCGGCTGATCAATCCGTGTACGTTCGCATCGCCATCGCCCGAGCGGCAATCCGCACGATCGACATGAACCGTAAGCAGACCGCCGGGTGGTACGGGCATCTTGCCCGTGACGAGACGATCGCCCACGCCCGACCGGCGGGCAATGCATCAGAGTAGCCCGCAGGAGCCCAACGACTTCGTCGTACCCCAGGCCCCCGCGCGGCGGAGATGTGAAACACCATGCGCTGGATCGCCTTCGTCATCCTGCTCTATGTGGTCACCGTGCTGCAAACCACGGTGGCGCCCTTCATCGCCGTGCACACGATCCGTCCCGATCTCATGGTCATCATGGCGGTACACTACGCCCTGTTGGTCCGAACCAGCGACGCACTGATCGCCTGCTGGTGCATCGGGATCGCCATCGATCTAACCGGGATCAGCTACGCCCACTACTCAAACGTGGGGATTAACGCTCTGGCCATCGGCCTCCTGACCATCTTCATCGTGAATATCCGAGAACTGACCTTCCGCGACAGCGTCGTGACCCAACTCATCTTCACCTTCCTCGTCAAGCTGGCCCTGGCCCTTCTGGTCGGCATGCACATGCTCTTCGTGCTCGGTGACTGGGGCCGGTTCGGAGAAGTTCTGACCACGGCCATCTGGGCGGCCGTTTACACCGCGGTCCTCTCGCCCTACGGACACTGGACCCTGCGGCAGTTTCGAGGCGTACTAGGCATTGGAGCCCCGCATCGTCTGCGCGTACGATAGGGCAAGCAAAGCCGACGACGCCGCTTGCGGAATCGGCAGGGGGCTGGTCATGGAACACGCCTTCCCATGTTTGAACGACGCTTAAGAATCGTGCTGCTGATTCCAATCCTCTGCGGGATGGTCCTCGTCACCCGTCTGTTCCAATTGCAGGTCGTCCAGGGAGAGGCGTATCAGCAAGAGGCGGACGAAGCCCTCGTCGCGCCTCGACAGTTTCTGCCGCCCCTGCGGGGCCGAATCCTCGACCGGTTTGGCGAAAACCTGGTTTCTGACGAGCCCGCGACCGACGTCACCATCCACTACGGTGCCCTGAGCCTCAACGAATCCTATCTCCAGCGCCTGGCCAACCGCCTGAAGCGTCATGACCACCGCTGGCGATCGGCCTCACCCGCTGAACTGGAGGCCGAAGTCAATCGTCGCATCGCCGAAATGTGGTCCACCCTCCAGCGCGTATCAGGCATCCCGCTTTCGACCCTCAGGCAGCGGCGCGACGCCATATGCAACTCGGTCGAGAATCTCCGACGCCACCTCTGGAGGGTTCGCCGCCGACAAGGCTTCGAGGAACCTTTGGACAAAGTCCGCATTCGAGAACAGGACCTCTTTCACCCTCTGCTGCGGGACATCTCGCCGGAGGTTCGAACCAGAATCGAGTTGGGTCTCTCGGAGATGCCTTTTCTCAGAATTGAACCATCGGTGCGGCGCGTCTGGAGCGGGCGGGCCGAGCCGCTTTGCCACGTCCTCGGCACGCTCGGAGAGATTTCCACCGAACGGATACGCAACGATCCGCAAAAAGACGATTGGCTGGCCGCTTACCGCGCGGGCGATCGAGCCGGGACCAGCGGCGTCGAATACCTCGCCGAAGAGATTCTCCGAGGCAAGCGAGGATTCGAGGAAAAATATCTCGACGGCCGGCGAAAAGAAATGGTGCCGCCCATCGACGGCCAGGACGTTACGCTCACGATCGATCTCGACCTCCAGGAGCGCATCGCGGAGATTCTTCGAGAGGCTGTCGCCGAACAGAGTTCCAGCGCGGGTGGCGCCTGCGTCGTCCTGGACGTCCAGACGCGGGAGATCCTCGCCCTGGTCAGTATCCCCACGTTCACAAGCGAGCAATTCAAGGAGGACTATGCCTCCCTTCGCGACGATGCCAGACGCCGGCCACTGCTCTTCCGGGCCGTCGCCGAAGAGTATCAACCCGGTTCGATCATCAAGCCGCTCTGCCTGCTCGCCGGCTTCAAGAACGGTCTTGTCGACCCGGCTCACCAAGCCTTCTGCGATGGCAGCTTCATCCCCGACTCACCCAAGTGGCACTGCTGGACTCACTGGCGCGGGTTGCCGGGTCATGGATCCGTCGATGCGAATGACGCCATCAAGCACAGTTGCAATGTCTACTTCTATGGTCTGGGCCAGCGCGTGAACGCCCGGCGCCTCACCGAGTTCTACGACGACTTCATCCGAACTTCGCCAGACAGAGCGGACGGCGCAACGATGACCGGACTCATTGAGGAGCGATCAGGCATCATCCCGACCTATGACTGGATGCGCGAGCATCGCCGCCGTTCCTTTCGACCGGCCGACGGACGAAACTACGCCATCGGCCAGGGCGAGATACAGATCACCCCGCTCCAGGCCGCCAACATCTTCGCCACGCTGGCCACGGGTGAGTCCCGAGCCCCCACTCTCATCGCTGACGACGGGCAACTTCAGCCTGCCTCGATCATCCTCGGGCTCTCAGCCGATGCCTGGCGGATCACACGGCGCGGTGTCTATCGGTGTGTAAATGAACAAGGCGGAACGGCTTACAAGTCAGCGCGGCTTGACAACCTGGAGGTCTGCGGAAAAACCGGCAGCGCTCAGTGCGTTGCCCGAGCCATTCGCCAGCGGTTCACCTTTGACCTCGGCGACGGACAAACACGCTCGGCAGAGGCCTCGACGGTCGAAGCCGCCCGCGAAATCCTGGACCTGCCGTCCCGGACAACGTGTGTCAAACGCCGGATCCTCGAACGCTGGCCGCCCCACGAACCGGACAAAACAGAGGCCCCCACCCATGCGTGGTTCGCCGCGTTCGCACCCTACCGCAACCCGAGAATCGCCTTGGCGGTCGTGGTCGAACACGGCGGTGGCGGGAGTCGGGCAGCCGGCCCCGTCGGAAAGGCCGTCTTCGAGGCCCTGATGGCCAGCCCCCACCACTACCTGTCCCAGTCCGATAAAATTGCCCTTGTGCCCACGGAATCCAATCCGTCGGTGGGTCCATCGCCATGATTCGAGCGCTGATCGGAGCCCTGCCGCCATTGGGCTGGGCAGTGCTCGTCGCTGCTCTCGCCCTGACCAGTTTCGGCCTGATCGGCGTCTATGCCGGCGAGGCTGGCGTCGAGCCCGTGCCTGAAAAAACTGTCAGGCAACTCGTGTATCTGGGAGTCGGGCTGGTGGGGTTCCTGGCGGTTCAGGTGATCGGCTATCGAGAGATTGGGCGCTGGGCCTATCCGGCATTCGGGGTCGTCCTCGTCCTGCTCACGTTGTTAGTCGTTGCTCGAAAAGTGCCTCTCGCCCCGTTCATTCCCGAGCGGCGGAACGCGTTTCGGTGGATCGTCCTCGGCCCCATCAACATCCAGGTATCCGAGTACACGAAGGTCGTCTATGTCCTTGCGCTGGCGTACTACCTGCGATATCGGACCAATTACCGCACCCTCACCGGCCTCTTGGGACCATTCATTCTCACACTGGTTCCCATGGCGTTGATCCTCAAAGAGCCCGACCTGGGAACAAGTATCCTCCTGCTCCCCACACTCTTTGTGATGCTCTTCGTGGCCGGCTCCAAGCTCCGCCACTTGGCCCTGGTCCTTCTGCTCGGCCTCATCGCCGCTCCGACCTTCTACTTCTCTCCGTTGATGAATCCCTATCAACGCGAGCGCATCCAGGCATTGTTCCACCAGGATTTCACGGATGCCCAATGGCGGCTCAACGCCGGATATCAACTCAGCCAGTCGAAGATCGCCCTCGGCAGCGGGCGGACGATCGGCCAGGGATTCACCGAAGGAGCCTTTTTCCGCCACGATCTCCTGCCGGAGGAGCACAACGATTTCATCTTTGCCGTGGTCGGCCACCAGTGGGGTTTTCTCGGCTGTGTGGCCGTGCTCTTTTGCTACCTCGTGATCGTTGCCGCCGGGCTGATCATCGCCTCCATCACCACCGATCCACTGGGACGCCTCCTGGCGGTCGGGATCTGTACCTTGACCTGCACCCAGACGATCATCAACATGGGCATGACCATGGGCCTGATGCCCATCACGGGCATGTCCCTGCCCTTCGTCAGCATGGGAGGCAGCGGCCTGGTCAGCCAGTACCTCGCGATCGGCCTGCTGGTCAGCGTCGCCCGCCGCCGGCCGTTGGACATGGCCCCCAGGCCGTTTGAGTTCTGAAACGGCCGCCCCGCCCCTGGGCGACCGAACCCACCCCACCGACAATCGTATGATAAAAGCCCATCAAAACACGCACTTGTGAAGAACGAGACAACCTTAGGATGTCATGATATCATGATCCGACCGTCGGATTGGCCGGTTGACGATTGGAGGGGCGGTGGAGATGGGCTTTGCGAGACCGCGCCGGCGCCGGTAAACCGGCATCTCATCCGCTTATGTTGAATCCTCCTGACCCGCGCCGCTTGCGGCCGGCGCGCGTTGCACAAGCCCAGCGGGACCGTCCGCGAGCTTAACTCGCCGCTATGCGATGCCGATAATACGCACGATGACCGATTCCACTACATCTCATGACGGCGGCGCGAACTCTCAGGCCGAGCCACAAACCGATTCCCAGGAATCTCCCTCCAGGAAACCTAGAGGCCGTGGCCTGGAATCCTTCATGTTTCTCGTCGGAGCAGTCTGCCTGCTGGCATTCGGCTACCAGGCCTACCGGTATCTGACCTTTGACTCTCGAAGACCAGGGCCAACGGGAGAGGTCTTGGCCGACCTGGAAGAAATCGACCACATCCCCCTGGAGCATGGAGCGGCCAAGGGCTTCAACGTCATTGTCATCTCCTTGGACACGACCCGGGCCGACCACCTCGAGTGCTATGGGAACACGGCGATCCGGACACCCAACCTCAACGCCATGGCCGAAAACGGGGTGCTCTTCGCCAATGCCTTCACCCCATCGCCATCGACGCTGCCCGGCCATAGCTCGATCTTCACGGGACTCTATCCATACCACCACGGCGCTCGGGCCAATGGAACTTTCAAGCTGGATCCCTCCCACACAACCCTCGCGGAAATCCTGAAACAACAAGGGTACAACACCTGCGGCGCCATCGGCGCATACGTACTCGACTCCCGATTCGGCATCGGCCAGGGGTTCGATCAGTTCTATGACGACCTGAGCAAGGGTAAGAAGTGGGCGCCACACATGTTCCGCGAACGTCCGGCCGAATACACGAACGAAGTGATATTCGAGTGGCTGGAAGAACACGCGCCGAAGGCCGATGGGAACGAACCGGATTCACCTTTCTTCATGTGGATTCACTATTTCGACGCGCACGCGCCCTATATGCCGGCCGAACCGTTCCGCTCGCAGTACGCCAAGAATCTCTACGACGGCGAGATCGCTTACGTGGACGCGAACATCGGCAATCTGCTCGCCAAGTTGGATGGCCTCGGTGTTCGCGACAATACGTTGATCGTCGTGGCCGGAGACCATGGCGAAGGACTCGGTGAGCACGGCGAACAAACGCATTCATTGTTGACCTACGACGCAACGCTTCACACGCCCCTGATCTTCCACTCACCGAAGCTCTTGCCGAACGGCCACGTGATCCGCAAACAGGTCTGCAATGTCGATATCGCGCCGACCATCCTCGACCTCCTCGGCGTGGACTCGGATCGGCAATTCGACGGCGTAAGCCTCGCAAGAGACTCTCAAACCTGGCACAAAGGGATCTACTTCGAGACCATTGCGACTGCGGTGCTGCATGGATGGGCCCCCCTGTTCGGAGTTCGCCACGACGACGTCAAGTACATCCACGCCCCCACGCCCGAAATCTACGACCTGAAGGACGACCCCCGTGAATTGGTGAACCTCTTCACGCAAAGGACGGAACAAGCGGTCGCCCTGAGCAAGGAACTTGACGATCACATCGGCGATGATCCATTCCGGCAAAACGCTCCGGTGCAGCTCACCGCCATGGACCCGGCCGTGGCGAAGAGTCTCAAGGCGCTGGGTTACGTCGGCTCCAAAGCCGGCGACGATCTCAACCTCGCCGAGGCCGCCAAATATGATCCCAAGGACATGGTGCCGCACTGGGAGAGGATCACCAAGGCCGAGAATCAAATCGCCGCCGGCGAATTCAACGAGGGCGTCGCCGGGCTTGAGGAGTGCCTTGAGGAAGTCCCCGACGATGTCTACGCACTACGAAACCTGGGTTCAGCCTACATCACGATGGGCAAGTTGGACGAGGCGGAGAAGTGTTTCACAAAGGCCTTGTCTCTCGAGAAGCGCGATTCGGGGATTTACCTGGGCCTGGCGAGGGTCTATGTGCGGCAACGGAAGTTCGACCAGGCGGAGGAGGCGCTCGATAAGGCCGAGGCCATTGATCCCCTGGACGCGGCCGTCTGGGGCAGCAGAGGAGCCTTGGCTGCCAATCGCAACCAGCCGGCCAAGGCCGAAGAGTACTACCTGAAGGCCATCGAGATGGACCCCGGAACCACCGGGCCGAACGCGTACGTGCAACTGGGCCAGATGTACATGGGATCGATGCAACTCGACAAAGCGCGGGAAGCCTTCGAGAAAGCCATCGAACTCGACAATCTCAACCCCGCGGCCCACAGCGGCATGGCCGACGTGCTTATCAGCGAAGACAAACTGGATGAAGCCGAACAGGAACTCAAAATCGCCGTCCGCTTCGATCCCAATCAGCCCTACGTCCTGGCCACCCTGGCCAGCCTCTACGATAAGAAACACGACTTCGAGCAGGCCAGATCACTGGTCGATCGATCCCTCGCCATCAACGAAAACTCCGTGGCCGCCCTGAACGTCCTCGGCCTCATCGAAAAGCACACCGGCCACCTCGACAAAGCCATGGAACTGTTCAGGAAGGCCCTGGAAATCCAGCCCCTCTACCTCGCTACCAATATCAACCTGGCTCAATGCCACGCAGCGCTGGACGAAAAGGAACAAGCCGTCAAAATCTTCGAGAAAGTGCTCGCCCGCAACCCAAATGTCCCGATCGCGCTCGCCAATGTCGGCGTCTATCATGCGACCCACAACCGCCCACAACAGGCTATTCGTTTCCTCACCCGGGCCGTTCGGGTCCAACCCGATTATGCGCTGGCTCACTCGAATCTCGGCGCCCTGTTGATGGAGCAGGGCAAGCCAAAACAGGCGATCTTTCATCTCAAGAGAGGACTCGAACTGGATCCGGACCAGCAGGGGCACGAAGCGATGGAACACGAACTTCGCAAACTTGAAAGGGCAATGGAAGCGGCGACCCAGCCTGCGCCGACGGAGCAACCCGCCGAAACGTCACCCTGAGTCAAGGACGTCCAGAAGACCCTTTTTCCAAAACTCCGGAGGTCCGAATGCCGAGACCATTCCGTCTCATTCCCGTAATCGTCATCCTCCTTCCGCTTGCGGTCTGGCTCTCCTGTTCACGCAAGGACAACCCCGGTAGCTCCAAAGCGACCCACCAGAATCCGGACGTCTTGTTGGTCTCGTTCGACACGACGCGAGCCGATCACCTCGGTCCATACGGCTACAAGTACGCCTTCACGCCGACCCTCGATGACCTCGCCAGGAAATCCGTCAAGTTCAATCGAGCGTTTTCTCCCATTCCGCTGACCTGCCCGTCTCACACAACGATCTTGACCGGGCTCTATCCCTTCTATCACGGCGTGCGGGATAATTCCCATTTTGTCGCCAGTGACGACCTCAACACCTTGCCGGAAGCCTTCAAGGCCCACGGCTATCAGACCGCCGCCATGGTGTCCGCCTTCGTCCTGGACTCAAGGTTCGGCCTGGCTCAGGGGTTCGATACCTACGATGATGCCGTCGGTGACGATGATCCCTTCGCCCCGTTCAATGTCCCCGAGCGCACCGGCGGGCTGACGACGGACCGGGCGATCAAGTGGTTGGAGTCCGCCGAAAAAAATCAGCCCTTCTTCATGTGGGTTCATTTCTATGATCCCCACGCGCCTTATCGCGCCCCCGACAACTTCACCAGATACAGCGGGCTACCCTATGACGTGGAGATCGCCTACGCCGATTCTCAACTCGGCCGGCTTCTGGATTATGTCGACCAGCACCGCACGAATCCAGAACGTCCGCTACTCATGGTCTTCGTCGCCGACCACGGCGAAGCCCTCGGCGAAAATGGTGAATTGACACACGCCTATTTCGCCTACGACAGCACGCTCCACGTGCCCTTGATCATCAAACTGCCGGACGGCACTCACGGCGGAATGGAAATCGATACCAATGTCAGCCTGGTCGATCTCATGCCGACCATCCTCGACCTCGCCGGCCTGCCCGTTCCCAAGACCGGCGACATCCATGGCCGATCACTCGTGCCGCTCCTCGACGCCAAACAGACGCCTTCCGATTTCGCCGACAGGGCCATCGCGTTTGAATGTCTCTCGCCCCATTACGCCCATGGCTGGGCCCCCCTGGAAGGCATCCGCGTGGGCGATCAGAAGCTGATCGTCTCACCGAAACCCGAACTGTACGACTTCTCGGAAAACCCGCGCGAAGACTACGAGATCGCGAACCTATACGACAAGAAGCCTGAGTTGGTCGCGAAACTGATGCGCGAATACCGCGACCTCTTTGATGGCCGGCTGTCTCGTCCTCCCCAAACGCTTACGCCGCAGGCTCCCGATCCCGAGACAGTCGAGAAACTTCGGGCCCTGGGTTACGTGGCCGCCCAACCCTCCGAACCGGCCGACCCCGCCACCGGGAAGGACTTGAAGGACATGCTGGGGTTCTTCCTGCGCACCAACGAAGCATCGGCCCGCATTTCCGGATCCCAATTCGATGCCGCCGTTGACTTGTTGATCAAACTCGTGGATGAGGAACCCAAGGACGCACGGGCTCTCTGGCTCCTGGCCCAACTCGGAACCCAGCGGGAACACCTGGGTGAGCGGGTGCTGCCGATTCTTGAAAAGGCGATCACTGAGGGGCGCTTCGATCCAAACACGCTCCCACAAATGCTGGTCAATTGCGGGCGCATCTACCTGATGAAGAGTGACTATGAGAAGTCGCTCAAGCTCTTCGGCGACGCAGCCAAGATGAAGGAGGACTATCCGGCGCCGCATTCCTGGTTGGGAGCGACGTATCTTCGGCTAAACCGATTCGAGGACGCCATCACCGCCCTGAATCGAGCCGCGGAGATTTATGGACCGAAAGCCGAGGCCCCCTGGATAAACCTTGGATTGGCCCTTGTACTCGGTAACCACGTGGACGAGGGAGTCGCCCAATGGTCGAAGGTGCTGGAGAAACACAAACCGCCGCCTGGAGTCTGGTGGATCGAGCAGGCCTGTGCCTTAGACCCGGCCATTGCGCCAACGGTGGCTCGGAAGCTCAAACCGCTGCTCCAAGATACGTCTCATCCTCAGGCGATTCGAACCTTGTTCTCCTTGCTATACATCGCTTGCCTCGGCCACCTCAATGAGAACGCGCCGGCGCTGGCGCTGCTCGAAGAACTAAAACCGTTTTTCGGCGCGGATGACATAAACCTGCTCCTCAGGGAAGCAGGCCTGAACCGGGCCTTGCAACGCGACGATGCGGCGCACCGGCTCCTCGAACGTGCCTACGAGTTGAAGCCGGAAGGCCCGACCGTCGTCTTATCACTCGCAAGCCTGCTCGAACAACTGAACGAAATCGATCGCGCCGTTGAGATTCTCTCGGCCTATTACGACAGCCATTCCCAGGATCCCGCAGCCCTGAACAATTTGGCCTGGATGCTCGCCCAGCAGGGCAAGGACTTGGACCGAGCATTGAAACTGGCAAAACGCGCTCGCGATCGGCAGCCGGGCAACCCGAGCGCCGTGAACACGCTCGGTTGGGTCTACCACCTTCGCGGCGATCGGGAGATGGCCGCCGGCTTGCTTAAGCAAGCCACGGTCATGGCGCCCGAGAAGGCGATCTATCAGTACCACTTAGGCATGGCTTACAACGAAGCAGGCGCAAAGGAACAAGCCCGGCAAGCATTCACCAAGGCGGTGGAACTCGCGCCGACGCCACGACCCGCATGGTACGAGGATGCCGTCAAGCTCGCCGCGGAAGAATAGAACGACCCAAGCCTACACCCGATGAGCACGCACGGAGCGGACTGGCCCTAAAAGGGCATTCGCATCAAGTCAGCCTCCGGCGTCGCCGCCAGGCGCCTCCCGACACGGCCAGCAGCCCGATGCCGAACAGGCCGGCCGAGGCAGGTTCGGGCACGACCACATCGTATCCACCGGGACCGACAAAAACGACGAAGACGGAACTCGGTCCAATCAACGTGCTCCAGACTCGGACGCCGATGGTATCCGTCTCTGGGCCATCTACGAAGAACCGCCCGGAGACGCCGCCCGTAAAAAACAGGTCCAAGCCGTCGTCTGGATGCACTCCCGGATCGACGTGGAAGGTCGCCCTCCCGACCTTTATCAACTGGTTATGAGCAACCTCAGACATCTCGAAGCCGCCGGACGTACCACCGCCGGTGGTCATTCCCGTGTTGCCGGCTGTGGTTCCCGGTCCGCGGTTGGCAAGCAGGCCAAATCCCGTTATGGCACCGGCAGCGCCGGCATCAGCAGACTGCAAGACGGCGCCGATGGTGCTCGTGGCGTAGTTGAATGGAAGCATCGTCAAGCCGGCAGGGCCGCCGCCCGGAAAGAGGGTGAGGGGTACGGCCGTCGGACTCACCTCGCCGGCATCCCAAAACACGTTGAAACGGACACCTGCAACAGCCCAGTCGCCGTAATTGTATGAGTTATAGACTAAGGGCTGATCGTACACCCACTTCACGCCGAAAGTTACGGAGATGTTTGACGAAGAGTCCGCCACGATGTCCACAGAAGTCGGCAGCAGATCCGTGCCGGCGGCGTTGACGATGCCAAAGCGCATCGGCAGGTCATGCGACCGCCCAGCCTGATGCGCCCATGGCACGGCGTTGGGCCCTGCAACCGTGAACGCGTTCAAATCCGCCATCGCCGGAGCCGCGAACGCCGCGACCAGCGACAGAACCGCTAACGCTGAGACTACATTCCGCTTCATGATGCCTACCTCCTTTCCGGATAGTCGGGCAAGCCGAGAACGCAACAAGTGCTGCGGCGAGTTCGGTGATTTTCAAGCAATCAACCGATGGGTCGTATGACCCAGCCTACCAATTCGACTTGTTGTGATCCAGCCACTATGACCCGGCCAACAATGCCGAAATGAAGGGGGCGACGTCCAGAGTATCAACCGCGTCGTCGAAATTCATGTCGGCCCGCAGAAGCTCGTTGGACGTCGTGGTCTCGCCAAGCAGGACTGAGATGAACGTCGCCACGTCAATCCCCGTCACCTGGCCGTCCCAATCGAAGTCGCCCTGCACCCGCGCGTAGGTCGCGAACTGATCCGCCCCCACGTCCGCGTGCTGTTGCCACGAACCGTCCGGCCAGAGGATGTGCACGTTCTGGGCCTCTGTCGCCGCGGCCAGGCCGAAGTGGGCCTCGTCCGGCTCCTGGCTCTTGAAGCTGGTCCCCGCCGAGATCTGACGCAGCAGGGTCATTCCGCCGACCGTGACACGAACCTGGGCTCCGATCGCCTGGCGATCGCGATTGCCAACGGCATAGACCGGGTCAACCACCAGCCAGTGGTTGGCGTTGCCGCCATCGTTGCGGTAGAGCCTCGGCGACACGTCGCGCGAGATGAGCAGCAAGTCGCGGTCGCCGTCACGGTCGTAGTCGAGGGCCATGAGGCCCCCGGCAAGGCCCAAGGCGTCGAAGCCCACCGCGGGCCCAACCGGGTCAAAGCTGATCCCGTCACCCAGATTGTGGAACATCCGTTGATTGCAGCTCGACGAGGCGACCGCCAGGTCCTGCCAGGAGTCGTTGTCGTAGTCAACAAACGTGCAACCCCAACCAACGCCCGACAGCCCCGTTCCCGTCTGAGTGCGAATGTCCGTGAATGTAAGTGTGCCCGAAGGGATCAATTCATTGCGGAAGAACCGATTGGGGTTGTACGGACCCGGATATGGGCAACTCGCCGATCCTGCGGCCCAGTCCGTCACGGTGAGGTCGAAGTCCCCGTCATTGTCAAAGTCGCCGACCGAGACGCCCATGTCGGTGGCGAGCGAGATTCCCACCAACGAGTTAACGATATGCACGTCCCAGGGAGCCATGTTCATACAGAGCCTGGAGACGGCCGCGGAATCCTCGGCCAAGAACAAATCGAGCCGCCCATCCAGGTCGAAGTCCGCGAACTGGGCCTGCCAGGTGTTGGAATTGCCGGCCGGTATCCCGAGCGCCTCCCGATCGTCGACGAACGTCCCGTTCTGCTGATTCCGCAGGCAGACGTCCGTCCCGGTCCAGGTATAGGTCCAGGTACTCACGATCAGGTCCAGATACCCGTCGTCATTCAGATCGCCCGCCGCCATCCCGGCCGGTTCTCCGGCGCTGGGCCAGGTGAAATCCATCCCCGAGCCCGCGGTGACGTCATCGAAAAACGGCTCGTTCGGGCGACGATGAAACAAACGCAGCACGTTTTCCGAAGTGGGGAGTTGGTTTCCCAGGACCAGGTCCAGCATCCCATCGTTGTCGTAGTCAAAAAACAGGGCGCTGTGCGTGAGATTGGTGTCGGCAATGCCCCAGGCGGCAGCCGATTCGGTGAACGTTCCATCGCCGTTGTTGATGTACAGCCGGTCAGGCGTGTCCCCTACCTCCAGCGGCACGAAGATGTCGGTCCAGCCGTCTTCATTGATGTCCACGGCCAGGCCGCCGGGCGGATCGATGGCGTTCCCCCCACCTTCAATCATGGGCCAGGGGGATTCGAAGAGGCCGGCCTCACTGCTCACGTCAGTAAATGAGACCGCCACAAAGGCAGTCAATCGGTCATTGCCCGGGGGCTCGATGGCCTCGCCGATGGCAGACTCGCTGATGGTCGGGTTTTGTGCAGGGGCAGGGGCAGGGGCAGCGGCAGCGGCGCGGACATCGACGTGGAAACCGAGTACGCCGATCGCACACGCCAGCACCATCGGCAGCCGCCGCAAGCTGACCGCTCGTGGCCGCCGAGTCAATCGCAGGATTCCCGCTTCGCGATCTCCGGACATGGGCTTCTCCTCAAATCCACCCCGAGTACTACACCGATCCGCACGAATCAGGACGAGCGGGTCCGTGACACTTTCGGCGGCCCCGTATGGGGCCGAGGACTGTTGCCACGGGTGAAGCGAGGGCCGGCAGGCCCGAGCGGAACCCGTGGGCGCCAATCCCCAAGGAACTGCCGGCCCCGTCAGGGGCCGAGGAATGCTCCACCGCTGGATCGCGTGTGCAGCAATTGAACTGCCTCCGCCCCATCCGGGGCGGGAGTGCATTCTCACAAAATGACCACGGGTTCCGTCCCGGCAGGCCGGGACTCCACCCGTGGCTACATTCCTGCGCCCCTTCGGGGCGAACACGCGCGGCCGAGTGCCCGCAACCCTTCGGTGCGGAGACTTTGCCGCCGAAAGTGTCACGGACCCAGGACGAGCAGAGAGGGCGGGTTCTATCCGCCGCGGTATTCTCCAGCGCCCAGCGGTATTTTCCAGCGACCATGAGAGGCGGGTGGAATCCGCCCTACCCGCCTGTGGCACCGGTTTCCAACCGGTGCGTTCTTCCAGCCGTCGGATGGGTCATTGGACCCCACCGTAGGATGGGTCATTGGACCCTACCGTAGGATGGGTCATTGGACCCATCTGCTGAGCCGTTCCGACGGCGGGTTGAACGACGAATCGAAACCACCTCGCCGGCGCGTTCGCACCGGTTACAAACCGGTGCCACAGTGATCAACCCGGTGCCACAGATCAACAGATGGGTCGGATGACCCATCCTACACTCCGCGGCCATATTACCCGCGTCTGTGCGACGGACTTCAGTCCCCCACCCCTGGAAGGGGCGGGGCACCCAAGCCGTAGGATGGGTCATTGGACCCATCCGTTGAACCCGTAAGATTGGGTCATTGGACCCATCCGACCCCGGCTCAAGTCAGGCAGTCCGAGCGCCGGACCCGCCTCTCCGAAAGGGCCTGGATCATTCCATCGAACGATCCAGGGGTCAAAAGAAAAGGGGCTGTCTCGGTATCGAGACAGCCCCTTTGAAGACACACTTTACATGTGCGACCTCAGCGAAAGATGGGAGGAAAGTCTTCTTTCCTCGTCTGCTTAGGCCATCCGCCGACGTCGCCGCCAGACACCACCAACCACGGCGAACAATCCGACGCCGAGCAGGGTAGCCGAGGCTGGCTCGGGAATCACATCGTACCCGCCAGGGCCGGCACCAAAGAGGAAAATCGAACTGTTGCCGATCAGCGTAGTCCAGACCCGGCTCATGATGACACTACCAAAGGTTGAGGTAGTGAACGTCGTGTCCCGGAAGAACCGGCCGGAGACGCCGCCGCTCCAGAACAGGTCCAAACCGTCGTCAGGATGTGCCCCTGGATCCACGTGCCAAGTGGCTCTCCCGACCTTCATCAGTTGGTTGTGGCCCACGACGGACATCCCGAAGCCGCCGGACGTACCGCTGACCGTCATTCCCGTATTGCCGGCCGTGGTTCCCGGTCCGCGGTTCGCGAAGACGCCCACTCCCGTGGTGCCGATTGCGGTCCCGTCGACGCTCGCCAGGAAGCCGCCAATGGTGGCCGAATTGTAGTTCACCGGGAACATGGTGTTGCCCCCGGGGCCGCCGCCCGGAAAGGCAGTGAGGGCAGCAGGCGTTGGGCTCACCTCGGCCGAATCCCAGAACACGTTGAAGCGTGCGCCGAGGACGGCCCAGCTACCGTAGCTGTATGTGCCATAGACATAAGGCTGGGCATAGACCCACTTAACACCAAAGGTGACGGTGATGTTTGACGAAGAGTTCGCCAGGATGTTCACGGAAGACGGCAGGAGATCCGTGCCGGCGGAGTTGACAATGCCGAATCGCAGAGGCAACTGGTCCGACCGCCCGGCCTGACCGGGGAACGGCACCGCGTTGGGCCCTGAAACCGTGAACGCGTTCAGATCCGCCATCGCCGGAGCCGCGAACGCCGCGACCAGCGACAGAACCGCTAACGCTGAGATTACATTCCGCTTCATGATGCTTGCCTCCCTCTTTCTTCTCTATCGCGCCTCATGCGCTACAACGCGTCTGAGCCGCTAAAACAGTTCTTTAGAGCCGCCCGAAACGGACGATCACTCTTTCCCGTTTCCCTCTTACTCAATTCGAGTGCTGCTTCGACTTGGCCCTCCTTCGCAAGGCCATGACACCATTTCTACCAAAGTCCACCCGACGATTCAAGCCTTTTCGCCGGTTTTCTTTCTTTTTTTTGTCCCCTGCATCGGTCCCAGAATCATCCAATGCCCGGAGATACCCCCACATTCGAAGCCGGTCGGCCCGCGACGGCGATGGTCGAACGGCCAAGTGAACCCCGAAAAGTCGAACATCAAGCGCAAATATCGGACTTTCCACCTCGAACACCCACCCGCCCGGTCAGACGCTCGGGTGCCCCGCCCCTTCCAGGGGTGGGGGACTGAAGTCCGTCGCACAGACGCGGGTAATATATCCGGAGTGTCGGCATCCGTCCCCCACCCCCAGAGGGGATGGGGCACCCACCAGCACCTGCATCCGTCCCCCACCCCCGGAGGGGATGGGGCACCCACACCAGGGGACAACTCTGGCAATAGGAGAACCCAGTCCCCCACCCCCAGAGGGGATGGGGCACCCCCACCAGCACCTGCATCCGTCCCCCACCCCCGGAGGGGATGGGGCACCCCCACCAGGGGACAACTCTGGCAATAGGAGAACCCAGTCCCCCACCCCCAGAGGGGATGGGGCACCCCCACCAGCACCTGCATCCGTCCCCCACCCCCGGAGGGGATGGGGCACCCACACCATTCCATATCGAACTCCACCGGCCGCTATCTCCCAAGATGGGGCCGGACTACACTGAATCCGATCCGATTTCGCCGGCCAGGATTCTGCCATGGACCGCTTCCAACTCGTCACGGACATGACACCCGCCGGTGACCAGCCGGCTGCGATCGAGGCCCTCGTCGACGGGTTCGCCCACCACGATCGCAAGTTCCAGACCCTTCTGGGCGTCACCGGCTCCGGGAAGACCTTCACCATGGCCCATCTGTTGGCCCGCCTGAACAAACCTACCCTGGTCATCTCGCACAACAAGACCCTCGCCGCCCAGCTCTACGAGGAGTTCAGGGACCTGTTCCCGAACAATGCCGTCGAGTACTTCGTCAGCTATTACGACTATTACCAGCCTGAGGCCTATATCCCCGCCCGCGACATCTATATCGAGAAAGACGCCTCCCGCAATGATGACCTGGACCGCCTGCGTCTTGCCTCCACCAGCGCCGTCGTCTCCCGACGTGACACCCTCATCGTCGCCAGCGTCTCCTGTATCTTCGGGCTCGGCTCGCCGGACGAATACAAGGCCAGCGTCCTCGACCTGCGAGTCGGTATGACCCTCGAACGCGACGAACTGCTGCGGCGATTCGTCGACATCCGGTACAAGCGCAACGACGTCACCCTGGAGCGGGCTAACTTTCGCGTCCGTGGTGACGTCATCGAACTCTACCCGGCCTATGAGGAGGTAGCCCACCGGATCGAACTGTTCGGTGACGAGATTGAGCGGCTCGCGACGATCAACCCCCTGACCGGCGCTACCCTCCAGGAGCACGACCAGCTCTACGTCTATCCCGCGGTCCACTACGTCATGCCCTCGGAGCGCGTCGAAGCCGCGGTGGCGGGCATCCAGGCCGAGCTTGACGAGCACCTGGGGGTCCTTCGCCGACAGGGCAGGCTCCTCGAGGCCCAACGCCTCGCCGCCCGGACCAAGTACGACATGGAAATGATGCTTGAGGTCGGCTATTGCTCGGGCATTGAAAACTACACTCGGCACCTCGCCGGCACCCCGCCCGGCAGCAAGCCCTACACCCTGGTCGACTACTTCCCCGAGGACTTCCTGCTTATCGTCGATGAATCCCACGTCACCATTCCCCAGATCGGGGCCATGTACAACGGCGACCGCGCTCGAAAGACGGTCCTCGTCGAGCACGGCTTCCGTCTGCCCAGCGCTCTGGACAACCGGCCCATGCGTTTCGAGGAGTTCGAGAGCATGTGGCGAAACGTCCTCTTCGTCTCGGCCACCCCCGGCCCCTATGAATTGAAGAAGACCCGTGGCGAGATCGTTGAACAGGTCATCCGCCCCACCGGCCTGCTGGACCCGGTCATCGAGGTCCGCCCCGCCCGCGGACAGGTGCCCGACTTGTTGCACGAGATTCAGGCCCGCACCGCCGCCGGACAGAGAACGCTCGTGACCACGCTCACCAAACGGCTGGCGGAAGACCTCGCCGACTACATCCGGCAGGCCGGCATAAAGGTGGCCTACCTCCACAGCGAAATCGACACGATCGAGCGCGTCCACATCCTCCGCGAGTTGCGCCACGGAAAATATGACGCCCTGGTCGGCGTGAACCTGCTCCGCGAGGGTCTCGATCTGCCCGAGGTTTCCCTGGTCGCCATTCTCGACGCGGACAAGCAGGGCTTTCTCCGCAGCGCGACCAGCCTGATCCAGACCATCGGCCGTTGCGCCCGCCACCTGGATGCGCAGGTCTACATGTATGCCGACAAGATCACCGCGGCGATGCAACAGGCCATCGACGAAACCACCCGCCGTCGCGAATTGCAGGAGGACTACAACACAAAGCACGGTATCACCCCGGCCACGATCAAGAAGGCCATCCGCAAGGGGCTGGAAGAGAAAGTTTCCGCCCGCAAGACTGCCATCGCCGCCATCCGCGCCAGCGAGGAAGTCTACGACCTGACCGAATCCATCGTTGATTTGGAAAAGGAGATGTTCGCCGCCGCCGAAGCCCTGGACTTCGAACGCGCCGCCGAACTGCGCGACAGGATCAAAACGCTGAAAGATTCACCGACGCTTTTCTCCGTGCCCGCGGGGCAAACCGAGTCCGAGGCGTAAGGGGCCGTATCGATACTGAGGCACAGTACTGTGGCACGGGCGTCTGGCCCATGATGGGTGCCCCGCTCATTCCGTACGTGTTTAGCGGGGTCGTTGGCGTCGGGGGCTTTTGGCCCAATGAGTCAACGGATGGGTCCAATGACCCATCCTACGGGTTCAACGGATGGGTCCAATGACCCATCTGCTGACGGCGTCCGACCCATCTGCTGACGGCGTTGACCAGGGACCGCCCTCCGACCCCGACTCGTCCTTGCGGCCACAACTACCCGCTAAACACGTGCCCCCTTCCAGGGGCGGGGAATCGATCTTCCGTGCGAAGAAAAGAGACAACGGTCTGACAACCTCGGTCGTCGATTCCGTCCCTCACCCCCAGAGGGGATGGGGCAGCCTCCCCTGCGTCTTTCGCCGTTTGGACATCGGAAGAGGCACACTCGGGCGACATCAAGAGAGCAGGCAGCAAGAGAGCAGGACGATGGTTGTCACCAGTGAACCGCGCGTCGACGTTCAAAGCAGCCCGAGCGCGACGACCGGTTTGCCGGGAAATGCGACGGACGAATCGGAGTGTCCCAGCACCACGGCCCGGTGCGCCGAGACCACCGTCTCCAGGAGTTTTCCGAAGGCGTTGAAGATCTTCGCGACGGGCTGGCCGGCCACGATGACGTCGCCGGGGCTGACGAGAAAACGGACGATCCCGCTACTCGAACTGAGCGCGCCGTCCGAATACGCCAGAATGCGCCGCCGACACTCTCGAGGCGATTCGTACTCAAACGGTTTCTCTTGTGCCGCTGCCATACCCAGGTCACTGAGCAGGTTCCAGATGGCTCGGACGCCGTAATCAACGTTCGTTTCATTGACGACGTACGCCTCGCCAAGTTCGAGCGTCAGCGCCGGAACGTCACGGAGAAGCAGGCTCCCCGAGAGCGTCTTGCTGAAAACAAGTGAGTCAGCAGACTTGCTCGATTCGGCCACGAGCACGAATCCGGTCCGACGGGCGAATTGCCGGGTGCGAGCGTAGGCGTCGCGATGCACTGCTTTGCGCTGAGGGTCGAGCACGGTATACGGGATCGAATTGCGCCAATCGTTGTGCAGGTCCAACACCAGGGTGGGTTGCGTTTGGATGATCTCCTGGAAGATGGTCGCGGCGATGCGTTGCGCCAGCGAGCCGCGTTCGTTTCCGGGAAAGCTGCGGTTGAGGTCTTCGCCGTCCATTGAAATGTGCCGCGAACCCACCTCGAACCCCATGGGGTTCATAAGTGGAAAGGCACGCAATTCACCACAGAGCAAGGGCGAGCGCTTCAGACGCCGGAAGACCTCCTGAATCACCACGATCCCGCCCACTTCGTCGCCGTGCGCGCACGCGGTGAGCCAGACAGTGGGGCCCACGTCAACCGCCGTGGCCGTCATGAGCGCCAGGCGCCGGCGGGATAGGTCTGAACCCGTGAGGATATTCCGAAAAGAGTACCGGATGCCGAGCCGGGGGCGACTTGCCGATTGATCAACCATGGGTGGATCCACGAGGGCTCACGGTCCAACGCGGCAATGTCCAGGGTCCCGCGCCCTTCACGCCTCGCCCCTCGACATTTCCAACTCGATGGAGCTACCCGACACAGGTGGTAGCGGCTCTGCCGTTGCCCGGTTTAAGCGAATCCGTGAGGACGCGCTCCTGGGCTGCTTCGAGGATGAGCCGAAGTAGATCCGGGTAACGCAGGCCGGCGTAACCGGCCATCATGTTGAATTTTCCGTCCCAGCACCACCCGGGGTTCGGGTTCACTTCCATAATTTTGATGATGCCGTCGGCATCAGCCCGGAAGTCGAAGCGGGCATAGTCGCGACACCCCAGTCGTTCGAATAAGGTGTTCGAGTGGTCGTAGAGTTCCCGCCGCTGGTCGTCGGTTATGTCGGCCTCGGCGTACTTGATCTGATCCCAATAGGGAGAGTCAGGGCACCATTTGGATTCGTAGCAAAGGATCGGCGGCAGGCCCTCGGGCAGTTGAGAGTAGTCCACCTGGAGGGCCGGCAGCACCCGATACGACAGTCCCGGGTTTCCCACCACGCCCACGGAATACTCCGTCCCGGAGAGGAACTCCTGAATCAGAATCTCGCATTGCCCGTAGGTGCTGCGGAGCCACTCGATGTATGCCATCAGCTCGGTCGAGTTTTTCACCAAGGCGTCCTTGGTGATGCCCGCGCTGCTGTCGCCGAAGTTCGGCTTTACGAGTGCCGGGAAGGTGGCCGGAAGGGTGGCGACAGTGTCATCCGGGCCGATGTACGATTCCATTGGCGTCGGGATGTCCAGGGACTCGGCAAACCCGCGCACGAGGTTCTTGTTGTAGCACAGCCCCAGGCACGCGGCTCCCGCGCCACTGTACGGAATGCCGTGCATGTCCAGCAGGGCTGGTATGTGCAGCTCCATCGTCGCACGGTTCCGGAACCCCTCGTCGCAAAGGTTGAACACGAACGCAGGCGGCTCGGCGCGAAGCATGCGCGCAAGCCCCTGATGGTCGTCAACATACGAGAACTCGTAGTCCTTCAGTTGCCCCAAAGCTATTTTCAGCCGTTCGATTGTGTCCAAATCTTCCGGATTGAACTTCCCGCCCAGCTTGATGACATCCGGCAGGGATGGATCGCCCATAAAGACCGCAACTTGCGGAAAGGGGGGCTTCGCTCGGACGGGAGACAGCGACACCGGCCGTCTGCCCACCCGTGCCGTCATCACAAGACGATGGGCCATCATGCCCAAGTCCTGCCCTCTGCTGGAATTGGCCGCCAGGGAACCGTGATCCCGAACGGCCTCAAAGCCGAGTTGCTCGAGCAACGTGATCAACTGTGCCCGCGAGTAAAGACGCTCGGCGTAGAACTGGTCGGCGATGACGCCCCGCTCGGCATGAGTGATCACTTCACGAGAGACGATGCGTTCTCCATCCCTCGCCAAGGCTCGCTCACGGCACACGAAGTGCTGCTGGTCAATCCACTCCCATGATCGCGGCTCGAAGTTCGCGCGCATCCAGTCACCATCGACGACGTCCAGGAACAAGACGCCACCCGGTGTCAGCGCACGCGATATCGCGTCGAGAACCGCCTCGTCATCTCGCTTGTGCTCGAAATACCCGAATGAGTTTCCCATGAGCATGATGCAGTGGAATGACCTGTCCAGCCTGCGAAACTTGCGGGCATCGCCTTCATGGAAGGCGGCAGCCAGGTTCTCGGCTGCGGCGCGTTTGCGGGCCAGCCGAATCAGATAACGGGAGCGGTCTATCCCCGTCACGTCCTGAAACCCGCGCCGGGCGAGCTCAAGGGAATGCCGCCCCTGTCCGCAGCAGAGATCGAGAATGCGATCATTGCGGTCCAGGGCAGCCGCCCGAATGACCAGATCCACCTCGCGCTGGGTGTTGTCGGGATTCTCCACGACATCGCCGTCCGTCTTCAGGTATGCCGCGTTGAAGAGTGTTCGCCACCAATCGGATGGAAGATGCCGTTCCAAGTCCGGCACGGGACCGAAGGTCCTCGGCGCGGCGGACGGCTGTCGCACAACTTCACGATGCAGGTCACGAGAAATAGCCATCTGTGATCCTCCGCAGGCACGGCCGGGTGCCCCAGGTCCTACAGGTCGCACCCGACCCAGGGCCACGATTGTAATGGGGCGGCGGATTCTGCAACCACCAAAATCCCCCCTCGATCCCCCAGCCGTAGATGCTCAAATCAGAGCCCGAAGCGCCACCAGCCCGAAGCGCAGGCGCCGGGCAACCATGTCACAGCCCGAAGCGCCAGCGAGGGTTCCCCATCAGAGCCCGAAGCGTCAGCGCCGGGTGCTCCCAACGCGAGAAACACTCCCCAAACGCCATATGAACCCGGCGCTCACGCTGAGGGCTCTGAACACGTCAGCGCCGCGGGCCAGTCTGTGCTTGTAGAAAACGCCGCCCCGAGGCTTGCCTTTGGCTCGCTGCCACGTTTAGGGTCTTCTATGAGGCCGAGCCGAATCTGATTGCCGGACAGATTTCCAAGAGAGAGGATGACCCATGAACTGCGACCCGGGCCGAGGCATTTCTTATCGACGCGGAACTGATCAGAGCCGCGCCCGTAAGGAAGCGGGTTCTCGTGGACGGCCCGCCCTTGACTCAGCGGGTGCCGCCTCGCGGCACGGATCGCGCAGCGATCACCGAGCGAAGCTCGGTCCGCTGTGTCAAGGGCCCGCCGCCGGTCGATCCGGGCGAGCTGGAGTTCCTGGCCGTGGACACGCGCACGCCGTACGCGCGCGACTGCGCCGGCCCGCAGGGCGGCAAGCCGCCCCACTACATGCTGCGCTGGGTCAACTCGCGCGGCGAGACCGGGCCGTGGAGCGAGACGGCCACGGCGACGATTGGGGCGTGAATGATCCCGGCCTTTGACGATTCCGGCTTTCTTCCGCCCGGCATTCACCCGGCGACGCCTGCGGAAATCGAGGCTCGCTTCGGACGTGAATCTGAACTTCGTCGCGTGCAAATGGAATCCGTACGATGGATGGCGGATTTGGCGATTCGCGCCGGCGTCCAACGAATCGTCTTGAACGGCAGCTTCGTCACCGATATAATGGAACCGAACGACGTGGATTGCGTGCTGTTGATCGGCCGTGGGTTTCCAGCGGACCCGATCGCGGAGGGAGAGTTGAACGCGGGGCTCCCCCTCCTCGAAATGAAACTGGTGGGACAGGCGGACTTTGATGACTATGTTAACGTTACCTTCGGCACGAATCGGATGGGCGTTCCCAAAGGCATGATCGAGGTCATCCCATGAGCCTGAAGAACGACATTGAACTGGCCAACACGCGCGCCAAACTCCATCGGCTAGAGACGCGCTACGAGGAGCTGCGCACCGACACGAGCGAGGACGAGCACGTGCGCGAGCTGACCATGCGGTCGCTGAAGGGAACCATCAACCAGTTCAAGGAAGAGATCGCTCGCTACGAGGCCCGCCATGCCGTTCGCAGGTAAAAACGCCGCTATCGGGAGCGAAGAGAGCCATGAGAAAACTACCTCAGATCGATTCGATTCAGGAGTTGGCCAGTTTCTGGGACACGCATGACCTCACCGATTTCGAAGATGAATTGGAGGAGGTCAGCACGCCTGTCTTTGAACGGGACACGGTGATTCCGCTTCATCTGCAATCGCACGAGGCTCAGGCCGTACGGCAGATCGCCAAGGAGAAGGGCATTGCCGAGGGAGAAGTGATTCGGGAGTGGGTGCTCGAAAAAATTGACGACAAATGATCACGACGAACCGCCGCCGGTCGATCCGGGGGAGCTGACCTTCCTGGCCGTAGACACGCGCGCTGCGTGAAAGAGAACGGCCACTAATGCTGGCACTTGTCCAACGTGAAGCGCCTGCCCAAGCCCAAGCGCATGCCGCAGCCCGTATGGTTCAGGCCGTTCTGACGGTAATTACAAATCCTTTTCGACCTCTACAAAGGTGGCTCGGAATGTCTCCATCGCTTTCCGCGCCTTCTGCCGATACTCTGTGGCCTCGCGGCATTTTTCCGCTACCGATTCAATCACGCCCTTTTTCTTTGGCAGCACTATGAGCAGGTCTTGAAGGTCGGCCTTCGTGATGTGCTCAAGAATGCTGCCGACCGCCAGGCGCTTGCTCTGCATCAGCCCCAAATGACCATTGAGATAGGCTGTGACGTAATAGGGATCATAATCCCTCTTCAATCGAACGAGAAAGCAGAATCCGCAGACAACTGCACCCTCGTAATCTTTCGGGATTACGACCGCCAAGCCAGCATCCCCACACCTGTTGATAACGATGTCACCTCCCTTGGCTTGGCAGGCCGGGAACGCTTGAGCGACCTCTTTCCTGATGTGTTTGAGGTTGGAAAACGTTATGCCTTCGGCCAACACATTCTTGACAAGTATGTATGGCACGCCCTCTGATGCATCATCCACGTAATCAAGATTATCGACATTCGCGCCGGTTGCGATCCTGATTGCCATGTCTCGGAGCCGCAACACCGGCTGCTTCGTCGCACGCAACCGACGTATCACCGCCATAAACTCCGGTAGGTATCGTTTGGCGTGGAGGCTTTCCTCCATTTCAGAGCGACGAACTGAAAATCCGAGGTGATCCGCCGTTTTGAGCTTGCCGCCCCTGAATCTCTCCCACCGTGATCGCGTTTCCTCGAGATCATCCCACAATGCGTCGGGAGAACTGGGACGGTAAATCGGATGCCCCTTCCTATCATGCCCGATGATCTGCGGCACGCTCATGAACACGTCGGCATCAACCGATTCACCAGCCTTCTTCTTTTGGAGGACCATGACATGCACCTTTGTCGTGGTGTTCGGCGAAAACGATTCAAGCGGACAATCGACCGATGCAATGATGTCAAAGCGTGACTCTATGTAGTGCGGAACGTATCCAATCTTCGCGCCGCCGAGCACTCCATCTGGAAGAACAATGCCCAGACGACCGCCTTCCTTGAGCAACCGCAGACAACGCTCAATAAACAACAATTGCGGTGCTTGTTTCTTGAGAAGCCTCGTCGTCTTTGTCCACTTCCCGGTGCCCCGATCCTTCACCCACTTGTACCCGAGATCGTAGTACTTCAGGACATCCGGGTCAGAAATTGTGATCTTCGCCCCAAACGGCGGATTTGTCAGAACGATGTCAAATTCGCCATCGGGAACCTTGGTCGCGGCTTCATGCGACCATTCAGTAGGTGACAGCAGCGAGTTCTCGCAGAAGATACCGCCACGCCCGTCACCAATGATCGCCATGTACGCCTTTGTAATCTTCGCAAGGAACGAGTCCTTCTCGATCCCGAAAATGTTGTCCTGCGCAACCGCATCCTCTTTGCGGCGAAGCCAGCTCTTGCCCAAGCCGCGATCCTTTGCTTCAACGGCAAGCTTGTCCCAAACGTGTTCAAGTGCAACAACAAGAAACCCGCCACTGCCACAAGCCGGATCGAGTATTCGGTCATCTGGCCCGGGATCGACAATTGTCACCGCCGTGCGCACAATATTCCGGGGTGTGAAGAACTGCCCCTGAGAGCCTTTCAACGCAGGACCGATGAAAACCTCAAACGCATCTCCGATCGCATCGCGTTCTGCATCTGTGACGCAGAACGGTTGCAATTCACCGACGACATATGGCAGAGTGCGATCATCTAGGTGGATGCGGTCTTCTTCCTCGAATACATCGGAGTATTCGCTTTGCACCTTCCGAAAGAGCTCTTGGATGCGCGCGACTACCTCCTGAGCCGACTCATCTACACCGTAGCGGAAAGTCAGCAATTCGTCCGGTGCCGTGTTCAACTCATCGTAAATCTTGCAGAACAAGACATTGATGATTTCGGCCGCAATCGTTTCGTCGCGTGTGATGCCGGTCGCATTCCCAGCAATGTAGTTTCTCAGATCCTTAAAGATCGTCTTTAGGTTGTGTGTTGCAATCAAATCACGTCTGAGGAATCGACCGATGTCCTCGACCCGCTGACCAAAACGCGGTATCGTGGGCAACTCCTCATATGCGTTAACGCCGCGATCATCGACGAATTTTCGAAGGTAGCAGTGTTCCTCACCATTGAACCAAACGCCAAGAGTCGCGGGGCAGAGATCAAGATAATGCTTGAGTTGCTTGATGCCGTCGCTGCGCTTCTTTTGCTTGCATTCCACAAGCAGTTGCAGTTGCTCCGGCCGCTTCGACGCTGATGCAAAGATCGCGATGTCTACTGGATATGTCTGGGTCTCATCCGATGGACTGCGAGCGATGCGGTGTTGTGGATGAGTCGAGATCTGGTTTTTCGGGTACCCGAAATCTTCGACGAGACGATGTGCAAAGGGCTGAACAGCCTCCACCTCTTCGGGAGTTGCCTTGACCTCGACGCCTGAGATGAAATCGATTAGTCGCTCGGGCATCCGTTGACGATAATCGACCGCCGAACAAGTCGCAACTGTCACTGTGACGGACTGCTTGCGAGGATCCCTGCCGGCGCTACGGGAAGAAAGCCGGGCAGGGCGGCCGCCTGCCGGATCCACGTCGCCATCTGCGCCTCGTCGAGTCCCGGCGCGCCGGGATGCCGCGGAAGAAAGCCACCTTGACGTATTTCGTGAAGCAATGGATGCTGAGGAACCAGCCTTGCCCCTCGATGCCATAGAAGGGCGGGTTCCACCTCACTGCCTTGCGCACGCCGGGCACGGTGCGCACGATGAGCGCGTCGAGGCGGCGCCCGACGTCGCGTTTCCAGCCCGGCATAGCCGCGATGTGGGCCTGCACGGGGGCGTCACCGTCGGCCTTCGCGATTTGAGGGTTGTCGCCTGCCAGGAGGGCCGGCTTCGCAGCGACCCGCTTGGCTATGTCTGGTCCTGCTCCATGTCCTTCACGTCGCGGCTCAGGACACCACCACCGGCGTACCGTGGCTCGGCCCAGGGTCCCGGGCCGGCCCCTTGTCCGCTGCAACATCCGCGGCCCAACGACGGACGGCGGTGTGCTTCGCACTTGTCCAGGCATCTTCAAAGCCCTTCACCTCAAGCAGGACGTTGACACCACTCAAAGCGCGTCAAGAAGAATCAGAAGAACTCCACAAAGCTCAGTCCTATGAACTCGACGTCGTCCTCCCAGTCAAAAAGACTTGCGGACTCTTTAAGATGTGCCTTGGCTGTCTCGAAAAAGGCCGACACATCAGGGAGCACTCCGTCATCGCCAGATTCCGACGCCTGACGGCTCACGGCGGTTCGCGCAGCCGCGTCATCGACGTTTCCATCGGTGCGTACGAACACGGGATGAAAGTCAAAGAGGCACTCGTCGCCACCTTCACGGGTGATTCTCCGCCGCACGACGAATGCGAAGAGATACCCGGTGAGTCCTGCCAGTTCGCTTTCACTGATTCGTCTAATGGCCGTCAACCCGCCGAAGTCATATGAGCCTATGTAGCTGAGCATCGAATCAACGAAGGGGTGCCCAAGAGCCAGGAACTCGGCATCGGTTCTGCGGATTGCCAAATCACGATCGAAGGTCGCGGTCCGATACCGCTCGGGCAATCCACAGCCCACGAGCACGTCGGGAGTCAGAAACTCGACAAACTCGTCACGCCGCTGTATCTGCTTGCGATGTTTCGCCATGAACCGTTCCGTGAAGCGCTGCAAGTCGGCCAGCGTGAGATCGGTCTTGAGCTCCCGGCGATAGTGGTCGAACGAATAGCTGGAAACGTCGCGGAACAGACTCTGAGTCGCAATTTCGTATGCCCGCCGTGACCGAGCCACCGCCTCGTCGATCTCCTCCTTTGTCTGCCGGTTCAGATTCCCTTCCACCATCGCCCGTTGATAAATCTTCGCCGGGTCGATCTCGCTTTCAAGTTGCCCGTTCAGCGTCCCCATAATATCTTCGGGGTCTTCCCCGGTTATTTGTGCAATTGTCGCGGCGGCACGCCTGATGCGGTTCTCAAAGTAAAGCTGAACGGTGTCTTCGATCGTCCCTCGGTTGAAGAAATTGTACACCTGCACAACCAGCTTCTGCCCGAAGCGGTACACGCGGCCCACGCGCTGCTCGACGCGCATCGGGTTCCAAGGCAGGTCATAGTTCACGCAGATGTGCGAGAACTGGAGGTTGATGCCCTCGCCGCCGGCTTCGGTCGAGACGAGAAAACGAACTTTCGGATGGTCCCGGAACAGGCGCTGGCTCGTGCGTTTCGTCGTCGGGGCATGCAGAGCGCCATCTGTGCCGAACGGCCGCCAGATTGCGTCGATTCCCTGCCCTGATTCCTCGCGTCGCTCCAGCTTCATTCCGCCGTGGATCACGACCACACAGCCCTTGGCGTGCCGTTCCTCCAGTTCTCGTACGATATAGCGCTGCGTCTCGCGATATTCAGTGAAGATCAGGACCTTCTCCTCGATTCCCCGCGGCGCTTCGCTCTCGATGCGTTCGATGAGCTTAAGCAGCTCATCCATCTTCTTGTCGCGCTTTACGCGGATGGAGAGCAATTCTTCCAGGGTCGCAGCTTCGCGTTCAATAATCTCCCCTTCACTCACGCGCGGAGCGCGATCTTCCTCCAGTTCACCCAGGTAGCGCTCGTCGTCCTTTTCCAGTTCGAGCTCGTCCCGATTCACCTCCACCAACTCGCTTCGCAGCCGCTGAAGTCGTTTTGCAAGCGCCGATCGGATCGCCGCCGTCGAACTGGCATTGAGCTTTTGGAACGTCGTGAGGAGGAATCCTGCCGCTCGGCGCTGCGTCGGCTCGGTCAGGCGCTCGAGCATTTGGTATCCATCCCGGATGTACGCCGCCACGGCCTTGTAGAAGCGATCCTCGTCCGCGTACATCTTGAAGGGCATGCGGTGCGTCTGGCGACCTTTGAAGACCTTGTGGCCTTCGGCGTCCGTGACCTCCTGCTTGGGCGTGCGGATGATGAATTCCGTGAAGAGGCGGCCGCCATTCGCGCCCGCGCTGAAGAGGCCAGGGGCTTCCAACGCCGAGAAGTCGATGTACTCGTCCAGCAAGTACAGCAGGTTCTTGAACCGGCTGTGGTTCTCCTCCCCTTGGTGCGGCGTCGCAGTCAAGAGCAGCAAGGCATCGCAATACTGGTGGCCGCGAATCTCCTCGGCCAGTTTGTAGTTCTGCGTTTTCTCGACCTTGCGCGAGCCGTAGTCCATCGCCGAGAGCCGGTGGGCCTCGTCGAAGATGATCAGGTCCCATTTTCGGTTCTCCAGGAGCACCCTCTTGTGCTCCTTCCGCTTCAGCATGTTCAGCGAGGCGATCGCCCGGGCCTTGAGGTTCCAGATCATCGGGTTCACCGCCCAGAAGTCGCGCCCGAATATCTCGAAGTCCGTGTCGAACTTGTCCTTCATCTCCTCCTGCCACTGCGTGGTCAGGCCGGCGGGGACGATGATCAGCGTGCGTTTGGCCTGCCCGCGCTGCTCCAGGGCCTGCCAGATCATCCCCGCCTCGATCGTCTTGCCCAGCCCGACCTCATCCGCCAGCAGGAACTTGCGCTTCTCGGACGAGACGACGCGATGGGCGGCGAAGATCTGGTGCGGCAGGATGGCGGTGCGGGCGTTGGAAAGCTGCCCGCCCTTGTTGCCGGTGAGGAACCGCGCCGCCAGCATCTTCAGCTCGAACCGCCACGCCTCGTCCCACTGCCCGCGCCTGGCCCGGTCCAGCGGCGAATCCACCACCTCCAACTGCTCGACCGCCAGAATCTTGTTCTCCGACCGATACGGCGGCGGCATGAACACGGACGGGTTGAACTCGACCTTCGCTTGGCCGTTGCGGAGCTTCTGGACGCGGCCGGTGCCGTAGGGCTTGTACAACTCGTTCGTGCTGCGGACGAAATCCCCTTCCTGGAATTGCACCGTGCTGGATTCCGCCAGCGCGCGGAAACTGGCCAGCGTCGCTTCATCGACACGGCGGCCGGCGTTCCAGCAGGCCTCGAACCGCTCGATAATCCGCTGGGCCGCCTCATCGTTTTCCGGCCGGGGATGAGTGCCGAGGCCGGGGCCGTCCGGTTCCGGACCGGCGTCGCCATAGAGTTTCCGCAACGAGGATGCCAGCACGCGGAGTTGCCTTCCCTCCCAGACGATAAAATCGGTCGTCCCGAATTCCGCCGTCCCGTTGCCGAAGGCAACCTCGACGCCTGGATGCCGCATCGTAGCGGCGATCGCATCCGGCAAAGTTCGTTGCGGGTCCGGCCAGAGCAGCATCCGCAACCGCCCGCCTCCTTCCGAGAACGCCAGCAGCCGCGGCTCCAGCTCCATCCACTGCCGCATCGTGAACACGGTCCCCGCAACGTCCAGCCGCTTCGACCGCGGCAGCAATTCGCGGACGATGCGAATTGAGCGGGCGTCGTAGTCGGTCAGCTCGTCGATGCTTAGCGTGCCGGCTTTCACTCGCCGGTCTCCTCGGGAGCTTTTCCTGCACGATGCCTTTTCCCACGTCTTTGTGTGTTTGGCCGCGAAATTGCGATGCGGATTGCTTTCACTTCTCGGTCGGTTACGCGCCAAATGCCTCCAGCCAACTTGTCGATTTCGTGCTCCAAACGGCCTATTTCAGCGTAATCTTCATTTTCCGCTGCGTCGTGGCATTTGCGAGAGAGACTCGAGAGTTCTCGGTGGATTTCATCTGAGGGATCGTATCGCGGTATTGCGACGTGAGTCAAAACATGCGGCGACCCAAAACTACCGGTGCTCTTGGAAGAATAACTCTCAATAACTCCGCGGCACGGGGCGCTATTCATCGCGCCGGCAAAGTAATATGCATCGTCAGGTCCGTCGAAAGGAACAAACGTCGCTGTTTCGATTGACAAAACAGATTGTGTGCCATCTGGATGTAATTCGCCGGCAGCCGCAGCGCTCATTTCTGTCGCTACTCGAGTCCAAAAGACCTTCCACGGCGCGAGCGTATACGTTCCTACATTATACATCGAGTAGAACGGATCTGTCGGCCGATAGTATTGCCTATAGAGCGCACGCCCACGTAAGGTGCCCCGCTGAGGGTGGTCGCGACTTCCTTCGAAGCGCTTCAAGTACGAAAACGTCTTCGGGTACTTGCGTTTCATCTCGGGTTCCGGGATTCCTTTCCCCCTTTCCGGATCCTGTGCGAGGATGATGTGCGCTGATGGCTCGGCGTGCCAGCGCGACACGTCGCGGCCACGGAGCAGCGGATACACCAGGTCCGCCTCGATGGCCGCTTGAACCTTCTCGACTTTGATCTTCCCGATGTCGTGTAGATTCTCGATCAGGAGATGTCCGTTGGGAAGTTCCTTCAGGATGCGAATCCAGTAGCAGCCGTTGAGGCCGCCGGTGTTGACGCCTTCGTAGGCCTTGTAATCGCTGGGGCCGATGACCTTCTGGATGCCGGCCAGAGCGTTGTTCGGCGCCGTCAGCCAGGGAGCGGTCGGCTTGTCTGGCTCGACCGGCTGGGCGCCCAGCGCGAGCTGTTCGGTCAACGCGCGGACATCCGGCAACACTTCATCCTGCCCGATGCGAGACGGCCCGCGCCACTGGAAGTAGGGGACCGGGTACGTGAATCGGCGTTTCTGCTTCTCGCAGACAAAGACCGCCGTGCGGTTAGTGGCGCCTTCGAAGACCTGCATGTCGCTCAGGTCGTGGACGACGAGGGGCTTGATGACGACGTTCTTGCCGTCTCGTTTGTACTGCAATCGCCGGAAACCGTCCCCGGCCCCTTTGGTTTTGAAGACCGTCTGCGTGATGACGAAGCCGAGCCGGCCCCCTTCGTCGAGATAATCGTCCACGGCGGCGTATACGAACAGCATCGACAGGTCCTTCTTCCCGCCCCCCAGCCGGCCCGCCGAACCGGAGAGCGTGAACAGCCCGTAGTCCTGCCACAGTGGTTTGAGCGTGTCGCGGTAGTTGTCGGGGAGGCTTTCCCAGTTCACCCACGGCGGGTTGCCTGCCACGTAGTCCACGCGCTGCACGAATAGCGGGGCGAATGCGTTCTTGATGATCCGCGCCCAGACGCCGTTCTTGTTCGCCTCGTCGAGTTCCCGCAACTCCTCGAACAGCCGCAGGTGGTCGTGCGTTTCTTTGCAGGGGAGGCCGTCGTCCTCCAGCCGTTTCAGAAACTCTTTGGGTGCGTACCCGCTTTTGACCCGCGCGAGGTCTGCTAGCAGATTGGTGTATCGGGCCAAGACGCCGCGGTCGGTCGTGACTTCACGGGGGATGAAGAACGGCGTCGGTTTCGCGCCGGTCTGCAATCGCATCGGTTCGCCATACATCTGCATCTGGTCCCGCTCGCCATACTCCGACGGCGTGAGGATCGAGTCGCAGAGGTAGACCGGCAGTTCCACGTTCGCGACGTGCCCGAGCAATCCGCGAATAGCGATGAGGTAATTCGTCCGCGCCGCCAGCACCGCGAGCGGATTCAGGTCGAAGCCGACGACGTTGGCGAGGATTTTCCTGCACAGTTCCCCTTCGTCGTAAGTCCGCAGTTCGCGGTTCTTCTCGTACCAGGCGCGGATGCGGGTGATGGCCATCACGAGGAACGTGCCCGAGCCGCAGGCGGGGTCCAGCAGGCGCTTGTCGGCGTCCCCTTCGTAGCCAAGTTCGTCGAGCACGAGTTCGGCCAGCCAGTCTGGCGTGTAGTATTCGCCCAGGTCATGCCGCACGCTTTTGGGAAAGAGTTGGTGATAGAGCTTCTTCAGCAGGTCGCGGCTGACGGCGGGGTCTTCGGCGAGCGTGCCGGGGTTGTACTGGTCCAGCCGCGCGGTCATCTTGCGGACCAGGTCTTCGATGTCGTTCGACCAGGCGGGCAGGTACCAGGCGAACAGGTCGCCTTCGAGGAAGTTGGTGATGCCCAGGTGCTGAAAGATGCCGCCGGATTCCACCTTTTCCAGTTCGCGCCGCAGTTGCGCGCCGCTGGCCGCCCGGATCAGCGCTTCGAGCGGGCTGGTCGTCTGGCGGAAGTGAAAGAAGGTGACGATTTCGTTCGCCAGGAGCTTCATGAACAGCGCGTAGTAAGTCTGAAGGGCGAACAGGAGTTCTGCCGACTTCAGATTTTTTTCGGGGACGCCGTAGGAGCGGGCGAGCTTCTTGATCTTGTCGGACGGGTTGTCCACGTCGTAGCCGCAGACTTCGCCGAAGAGGATTTTCCATTGGTTGAAAAACGTCTGGGCTTTGGGGTTGCTGGTGGTGCTGATGGCGTCGTACAGCACTTTGATGCCTGCCGCCGCGACCGAGCCCTCGGCGCTGCCGAAGTCGCCGGCGAGGTAGTCCGGCTCAAAGCGCTTGCCCTTGGTGCCGAGGTTGAAGAGCGCCCACAGGAACCGCTCGGCCGAGTGCCTATTCACCTCGACGGGGTCCTGGACCTGCCACTTGTCGTTGTAGTAGCGGACGAAGACGAAGTGCTTGCCGTCGCACCCGACGCCGAACAGCGTGTTCCACTGCTTTTCGCTTCGCAGGTCGGAAAAGCGCGTTTTGATCTGCTCGACGACTTTCTTGGTGCCCGGCGCGTTAGCGCCCGGCCCAATGCGCGCCCCGGGGCTGGATGGGTTCTTGTACTCGATGATGACGCAGTTGTAGACGGAGTCCACGCGGCCGCTGGCAACGGTGAACTCGTGCTTGCCGTGAAGCTTGACCCCGGCTTCCTTTTCCACGAACGCGAGCTGCCGCTCAACCTCGATGCGGATTTCTTCCTCTTTGTCGGCGATGGCCGCAGCGGCCCGCACCTGATCCGCGAATTCTTCGGCCTTCTTCGCGATCAGCTCATCGAGCGATTTCGGCTTCTGAGGCATGTCCTGATCCCCGTCGCTACTTCGCCGCAGGACTCGAACGCAACTGCCTGCACGCGAGCGCGTCGCGAGGACCAGTCGCCGGTCGCCATCTTAAGCCGGGGTCGGCGACGCGAACAGGTTGGCTATGTCTGGTCCTGCTCCATGTCCTTCACGTCGCGGCTCAGGACACCACCACCGGCGTACCGTGGCTCGGCCCAGGGTCCCGGGCCGCCCTTTGTCCGCTGCAACATCCGCGGGCAGCATGGCTTAGGGTGGCATCCGACTCTTGACACTTGATCCGACATCGTCTAGCCTGCTTTGCTCGGCGGTGCGGCTGGAGTTCTGACGTCAGGATTTGTCGTCGGTGCAGCCATCGCCATTGCGTAGTGCGGCTGAATTCATGCCATGGGTTCCCGCGTGATTCCATCGGAAAGCCAGCAGGTGACGTCATGGTACCCGCCAGGAAGACCTCCAAGTCCGTGAAACGATCGCGACGGTCGCATCAAGCCTTGAAAGCCATCAATCTCTGCGCCTGCCCGCGCTGCGGCAAGGCCAAGCTGCCGCATCGCGCCTGCGCCGGCTGCGGCTACGTCAACGCGAGAGTCTCCATCAAGGTACAATCTGAAGAGAGCTAGGCAAGCATGCGGATCGCCGTCGATGCCATGGGAGGGGACCACGCCCCCGGCGAGATCGTGGCCGGTGCGCTGCAGGGGCTCTCGTACCTCGGCCGCGACGACGAACTCGTTCTCATCGGTCGCCGGGAAACGATCGAGCCATTGCTGCCCGCCGGATCGGCCACGGACCGGTCCGATTCGGTCGGCCCGCGCGTCATCATTCATCACGCGCCGGACGTGATCGGGATGGACGAATCCCCGGTCGAGGCCCTGCGCCAGAAGAAGCAATCCTCCATCGGCGTGATGGTAAAACTGGCTGCCGAGCATAAAGTCGACGCGGTCATCAGCGCCGGCAACACCGGCGCCTGCGCCGCTGCCTGCCAGTTGAAGATGCGCACGCTCGGCGCCGTCCAACGGCCGGGCATTGCCGCCGTCCTGCCCTCCTTCTCCGGCCCGCTCACGGTCTGCGACGTCGGGGCCAACGTCGCACCGAAGCCATCGCACCTGATGCAATATGCCCACATGGCAGCCTGCTATGCCGAGCGAATCCTGAAGATCCCCAACCCTCGCGTCGGCCTGATTTCCATCGGCGGCGAGGATGTCAAAGGCAACTCTCTCGTCAAGCAAACGCATGAACTGCTCAAGAAAGAATCGGGGCTCAATTTCGTCGGCAACGTCGAGGGCCGCGAGATGTTCTCCGGGGCCTGCGAGGTCGCGGTCTGTGACGGCTTCGTGGGCAACGTCGTCCTGAAGCTCACCGAGGGCCTTGCCGAGGGCCTGTTCAAGATCGTCGCTCGCGAAGTGGCGGCCGAAAGCGCCGAGTTGGCGGAACGTCTCAAGCCCGTCTTCGGGACGATCTGGAGCAAGCACGATTACAGCGAATATGGCGGCGCCCCGCTCCTCGGGGTTGATGGCACAAGCATCATTTGCCATGGCAGCAGCGACCGTCGGGCCATCAAGAATGCCGTTCGCATCGCCACGGAGCTGATCCGCAGCGGCCTGAACGAAGCGATCACCGAACGCCTGTCGGAGGCCCTGCAGGATGCCTGAACCTTTGGGAATGAGAATCTCGGGAACAGGCAGCTATCTCCCCGAGCGAATCCTCACCAACAAATACTTCGAAGAGCGACTCGACACGTCCGACAAGTGGATCCGCGAGCGCACCGGCATCATCGAGCGTCGAACGGCGGGCGAAGGAGAATCGACCGCCACCCTGGCCGCCGAGGCGGGCAAGGCGGCCGTCGCCGATGCCGGCATCAGCGCAGACGACCTGGACCTGATCATCGTGGCCACGACGACTCCGGAAGCCCTGCTGCCGTCAACCGCGTGCTACGTCCAACAGGCCATCTGCACAAGACCGGTTGCGGCTTTTGACCTGAATGCCGCATGTACCGGCTACGTTTATGCCCTGATCAACGCGACGTTCATGCTCCAAACCGGTCACTTTCGCAATATTCTGGTGATCGGCGCCGAGACCATGACCCGGATTGTCGATCCCGAAGATCGCGCAACGTGCATCCTCTTCGGCGATGGCGCGGGGGCCACGGTCCTGACCGCCACGCCCGATGCGCAGGGTTCGGCGGTTCTGCATTTCAAGATCAGTGCTGAGGGAAGCGGCGACAACCTCCTGTTCGTCCCGGCCGGCGGATCGAGGTTGCCGCCCTCGCGGATGACCATCGAGGAACGCCTGCACTACGTCAAAATGGCAGGCCGCGAGGTGTACAAGGCCGCCGTAAAGCGAAACTTCCAACTGGTTGACTCAACCCTGAGCGAGGCCGGCGTGTCGTCCAAGGACATTGCCCTGGTCATCCCGCACCAATCGAACCTGCGCATCGTTGAGTCCGTGCGTCAAAGACTGGGCCTGCCCGAAGATCGCATGTTCGTGAACATCCAACAGTATGGGAATACCTCCGCCGCATCCATCCCCATCGGGTTGAACCAATCGCTCAGGACCGGCCGCGTCAAGCCGGGAGACCTGATTCTTCTCATCGCCTTCGGGGCCGGTTTCACTTGGGGATCGGCCCTGATCAGACTGTGACCAGTGTCTTTTTGTCTATTTCGGCAACCGATGACGAGAGAGGATTAAGACTGTGTCGAAGACGGCCATCATCTTTCCCGGACAGGGCGCCCAAAGCGTTGGCATGGGCAAGGACGTCGCCGAGGCTTCGCAGGCCGCGCGGCGCGTCTACGAGGACGCCGACAGAATCCTCGGCACCGACTTGAGTGGACTTTGCTTCGGCGGTCCGGCGGAGCGGCTCAACGCCACCGACGTCTCACAACCCGCGATCTTCGTCACCTCCGTCGCCATCTGGCGGGCGTTGGAGGCGGGGGGCCACCTTGAAGAATTCGCCCCTGGGGCCATGGCCGGACTGAGCCTCGGCGAGTACACGGCCCTCCATTTGGCCGGGTGGATCGCGTTCGACGACGCCCTCCGCCTGGTCGCCCGCCGCGGTCGCCTCATGCAGGATGCCGCCGAGCAGTCGTCCGGCGGGATGGTTTCACTCATAGAAATCGGGGAAGACCGTGTCGTTGAACTCTGCAATCGGGCTGCCGATGGCCAGCCGCTGGTCCCGGCGAACTTCAACTGCCCCGGACAGATCGTAATCTCTGGCGCCAAAGCAGCTTGCGAGCGTGCTGCAAGCCTCGCCGAGGAGTTTGGCGGCCGGGCGATCCCCCTGACCGTCGCCGGCGCCTTCCACTCGCCACTGATGGAGCCGGCCGTGGAAGGCCTCAAAACGGCCTTGGCGGCCGCGACGATCGAAAAAGGCGGAATTGGTGTGGTGTCGAACGTGTCTGCTGACTATCATGCCGACCCCGATGGCGTTCGCGCTCTCCTCTGTCAGCAGGTCGCCAAGCCCGTCCGCTGGCAGGCGTCGATCGAGCGTTTGATTGGGGAAGGGTTTGACCGCTTTGTTGAAATCGGGCCTGGTCGGGTGCTGACCGGGTTGATGAGAAAGATCAACCGTGCGGCGACGGCGCTGAATTTCTCGAACGCCGCGTCCTTGGACAAGATACCTGCGTAATCACAAGACGCATGGACGGCGCGGCCGGTATCGGTGTCCACCGGAGCTGGCCGGATCGGACCGTCGGAGACAGAGATCACCCGCATGGCAGACCTTGTAGATCGAGTTGCGATCGTCACCGGAGGTTCCCGCGGCATCGGCCGTGCCATCTGCATGGTGCTGGCACGGGAAGGGGCAACCGTGGTTGCCTGCGCCCGAAATGCCGAAGGACTGGCCTCGCTCCCTGCGGAGGCCGCCGATCGGAAGCTGATCGGAAAAATCGTGCCGCGTGCTCTGGACGTCACCAAGGCCGAAGTGATTGAGAAATGGGTCGAAGACGTCGCCTCGGACTTCGGGCGCATCGATATCCTGGTCAACAATGCCGGCATCACGGAAGACGGCCTGCTGATGAACATGACCGACCAGCAGTTTGATCGGGTCCTCGCCACCAACCTGCGCGGAGTGTTTCTGATGACCCGGGAAGCCAGCAAGTACATGGTCCGGGCCCGCTGGGGCCGGATCGTCAACATCACCAGCGTCTCGGGTATCATGGGCAACAGCGGCCAGGCCAACTACGCGGCCAGCAAGGCAGGCGTGATCGGCCTGACCAAGACGGCCGCGAAGGAGCTTGCGCGCCGCGGGGTCACCTGCAACGCGGTCGCGCCGGGATTCATCAAGACGGACATGACCAATGTCCTGTCCGAGAGCGTCAAAGAGCAAGTACGCCCGCTGATTCCGTTGCAGCGATTCGGTGAACCGGAGGAAGTGGCGGCAACCGTGGCATTTCTCAGTTCACCTGCCGCCGGCTACATCAACGGGCAAGTCCTCGTTGTCGATGGGGGCCTGCATATGTGATGAGGGCTCACCTGGTTGGGACCGATGGGAGATCAACCCGAGCGACGCCATCGACAGGGAGCGGCGCTTTGAGGATCGTGAGGATTCGGTAAAGGCGGACCGTCGCGTCGGTCCGACGGATTTTTTCAGGTTCGATTCCGGCCCGACGCGCCGCCGATGGGCAGCGGAACATGGAGAATAGAGTGGTGGTAATGACGGAAGAAGAGATCAAGGAAAAAGTTATCAAGATCGTCAGCGAGCAGATGGGCGTCGATAAGTCCGAGGTCACCATGGAGACCTCGTTCGTCAATGACCTCAATGCCGATTCCCTGGACACCGTCGAGTTGGTGATGGAGTTCGAGGACGAATTCGAGTTGAGCATTCCGGACGAGGACGCCGAGAAGATCCAGACCGTCGGCAAAGCGGTTGAGTTCATCGGCAAGGCCCAGGCTGAAAAGAAAGACTAACGCCCACCGGACCTTGAGGCCGTCGCCGATGTCTAACCGCCGTCGAATCGTCATCACCGGCATGGGTGCCGTCAGCCCCCTCGCGTGCTCTGCCGACCTCTTCTGGGAGAGGCTCGTCGCAGGCCAGAGTGGGATCAGGACCATCCAGGGCTTCGACGTCTCGGATTGGTCCGTGCGCTTCGGCGGTGAATGCCTCGACTTCAATCCCGAGCCGGTCATCGATCGCAGGTGGGCCAAGCGCCTCGACCGATTCGCCCAATTCGCCATCGTCGCCGCGAAGGAAGCCTACGACAGCAGCGGCCTCGAGATCGGCGGGGTGGACCCCGATCGATTCGGCGTCATCACCGGCGCCGGCATCGGCGGCCTGAAGGAACTCGAGGAGCAGCACCTCCGCCTGATCGAGAAGGGACCGTCCAAAGTCTCCGCCTTCACGATTCCCAAGCTCATGGGCAATGCCGCCAGCGGCAACATCTCCATACTCTTCGGCGCCAGAGGCCCCAGCACGGCCGTTGCCACGGCCTGCGCATCGGCCACCAACGCGATGGGGGACGCGGTCCATGCCCTCCGGCGCGGGGACGTGGACCTGATGATCACGGGCGGCGCCGAAGCCGCCCTCACCCCCCTGGGCCTGGCCGCTTTCACCGCGATGAAAGCGCTGTCCGAGCGCAACGACGAACCGACGAAAGCCTCCCGTCCCTTCGACCGTGACCGTGACGGCTTCGTCATGGGCGAAGGGGCCGGCATGTTTATTTTTGAGGAACTCGAACATGCCAGGAAGCGCGGAGCGAATATCCTCGCCGAAGTCCTCGGGTATGGAATGAGCGCCGATGCTTACCACATCACACAGCCGCAGGAGTGCGGCGTGGGAGCCGCGGCGGCCATTCGAGCAGCCATCAAGGATGCCCGTCTCTCTCCTGATCAGGTAGACCACATCAACTCCCACGGCACCAGCACCCCCCTGGGCGACGTCGCCGAGACGCTGGCCATCAAGGCGGTCTTCGGAGACCACGCGAAGAAATTGCGCATCAGCAGCACCAAGAGCGCCATCGGCCATCTCCTCGGAGCCAGCGGCGGCGTGGAACTGATTGCGACCGTCTCCGCCATCCGCAACGGCATCGTTCCGCCCACGTTGAATCTCGAAAACCCCGGCGAAGGCTGCGATCTGAACTACACGCCCCTGGTCGCACAGGATGCCAAACTCACCATCGCCATGAGCAATTCCTTCGGCTTCGGCGGGCACAACGCCTGCATCGTCGTCGGGAAGTTTGATTGATCCGGCGGCCCCCTCTGCCAAAAGGCAGGGTCCGCTATGCGGACCAGGACGCCACCCAGGCGCGACTTCGCGCGACGCCCGACCATGGGCACGGTCGCCCTGCCGCCGGACGCCTCCCACGGCGGCACTTCAGCGATCGTCCACCTGGAGTCGATAAACACCTACGACCGGCTGATCTTGCCGTCGTCCGGCACAGAGTACCGGGGCCGTGACAGTTTCGGCGGCAAAGTCTCCGCACCGAAGGGTTGCGGGCACTCGGCCGCGCGTGTTCGCCCCGAAGGGGCGCAGGAATGTAGCCACGGGTGGAGTCCCGGCCTGCCGGGACGGAACCCGTGGTCATTTTGTGAGAATGCACTCCCGCCCCGGATGGGGCGGAGGCAGTTCAATTGCTGCACACGCGCTCCAGCGGTGGAGCATTCCTCGGCCCCTGACGGGGCCGGCAGTTCCTTGGGGATTGGCACCCACGGGTTCCGCTCGGGCCTGCCGGCCCTCGCTTCACCCGTGGCAACAGTCCTCGGCCCCATTCGGGGCCGCCGAAAGTGTCACGGACCCCAGAGTACCAGGGAATACCACATGTTCTCTCAGCAAGAGATCGACGCCGTACTCGTGGACGCCCAGCAGGCGGTGGACACCCTCGCGGACGACGTCCAGGCCGTGGCGACGGTGCGCCAGGGCCCCGCACAGGTGGCAACGAAGAGATCCGTTCCCAACTCGCCGGGACGCCTGGAGCGAACCCTCAAATTATCCGTTCCACTGCTCGTTCGCCTCGCGCACCAGAGCATGTCCATCGGCGAAATCATGCGGATCGGGCCCGGCACGATTCTCGAGTTCAACCGCACCGTTGCTTGTGAACTAGACCTGATGATCAATAATTGCCAAATCGGTCGCGGAATCGCGGTGAAGGTGGGCGAGCGCTTTGGCCTGCGCATCACTTCGATCGGCAACGTCAAGGAGCGGATCGATTCCCTCGGCCCACGCTGAGACGCCGCCGATGCGATCGCCGCCGGCGCAGCCGCCCCCAGCCAATCAGCATCAACGGCATCACCGTCGCCATCGCCCCGCCGCCGCAATCCGCACAATCGCTCGGAATCACGCCGGGTAGGGTTCCCGGTCCCGACCCCTGTTGTTCACACGCATCGCCGATGCCGTCACCGTCGGTATCGTCCTGCGCCGCGTTTGGCACGGTTGGGCAGTTGTCGCATAGGTTGCCCAGGCCGTCCGCGTCAAGATCCTCCTGAAAGGGGTTGCTGTCGGAAGGACAGTTGTCGCACGCATCGCTGAAACCATCGAAGTCCTGGTCATCCTGGCTGGGGTTGAAGTCGAAGACGCAGGTATCACATACATCGCCGAAGCCATCACCATCCGCGTCCGCTTGATCCGCATTGGCATCGTTGGGGCAATTGTCGCAGGGGTTGCCGACGCCATCACCGTCCGCGTCGGCCTGACTGGAGTTGACATCGTCCGGGCAATTATCACAAACATCGCCGACGCCGTCGCCGTCACCGTCTTCCTGCAACGGATTCGGATCATTAGGGCAATTGTCCGAAGCCCCTGGAATCCCATCGCCATCGCCGTCAAAGGGGGTGACGATCAAACACCACTCATCGAGCGTGCCGTCGCTGCCCGTGTCGACGTCGTTTATCGTCAATTCCCAATCGCCCTGCATATCCTCACCGTTGAAGGCGCTAAGCGCCTGCAAGGGGAGAAAACTCGGCGGCGATGTTAGTGTCGCTCCAGGATTGGCGGGGTTGGGCCCTTCGTTACAGATGCTCTGGACCGAGCCTCCCAGCCCCTCGTCGTCCAGGACAATGTCATAGTCGTGGCTCAAACATATGAATCCTGGGAATTGCTCACTTTCGATGGTATCGACGAGCGTAATGGTCGTTCCGGTATCAACGTGCTTCAAGGTGATCCTGAGATCACCGACGGCGCCGTGCGTGATTCTCAGCGAGACATCCAGGTCGGTGATGATCTGACTTTCAGACACCGTGAGCGTGTCAGTTACGCTGTCTATGGTCTGCCCCGGCGTGGAAATCACCACGCCCGGGCTGTGCGTGTTACATATATCACTGGTGGCCTGGGCTCGGGCCGGTGCCGGCTTGAGAAGGATGATGACCACCGCAGCAAGACAAATGCAGGCTACCATTTGGCTCGCCGGCGAACTTATCGCTGTGTCATTTGAAGTCCACGGCTCGCCGAGATCACGAAATCCGGCGCGGTCGTTTGGCACAATTCGGCCCATCGAGTCGTGAATTGGTTTCACGAGGGATGCCTTGGGGAATAGGTTCATCAGGGTCCACCTTTCGCTTCGGATTCGCGAGCCGGCTTGACTGGAACGTCCTGAGCAGCAGGGAGCCGCCAGCGCGACCCCCTCATCGATTCCACGCGCGTTGGTGCTGCGTGAGGCAGCAATCCATGCAGGGCTGATGATTTCGCCGCCCCCCCCCCACCGGCGCGCCATCATGGATGCGCCGACCGACCGGACCCCTCATTCCAGTGCCTCTTATTCTACCCACTCACCACGGCGCAAACAAGGCGCAACCTCAAGGGGCTCCAGCCCACGTTTCGGTCGGAGCATCGGGCCATTGGCAAGGCTGAGTACGGCTTCAGGTCGAGGTGAGGTTGACGACGACACCCATTCGCTACGCCTTGAGTTTCTGCCAATCCGCCAGAAACTTTTCCAAGCCGATGTCGGTCAGCGGGTGGTTGAGCAACTGGTCAAAGACCTTGAAGGGCATGGTGCCGATGTCGGCGCCGGCCTTTGCGGCCTGCACGACGTGTAGCGGGTGTCGCAGACTGGCCGCGAGGATTTGGGTATGGAATCCGTAGTTGTCGTAAATCGCCCGAATCTCATCGATCAGCGCCATGCCATCTTGACCGATGTCGTCGAGCCGACCCAGGAACGGGGAGCAGAAGGTGGCGCCGACCTTCGCCACGACGAGGGCCTGCAACGGCTGAAAGACCAGGGTGAGATTGGTCTTGATCCCCTCTTCGGTACAGATCTTCAGGGCTTTGACGCCCTCGTTGATCGTCGGCAGCTTGACGATGATGTTCTCGGCGATGCGGCTGAGTTGGCGGGCCTCCTTGATCATTCCCTCGCAATCGCGTGAGACGACCTCAGCGGAGACCGGGCCGGGGATGATCTCGCAAATCTGAGAGACGAGCGTCTTGAAATCCTTTCCTTCTTTGGCGACGAGGCTTGGATTGGTCGTGACGCCGTCGACGATGCCCAAGGCGGCCCCGGCGCGGATCTCATCGAGGTTCGCAGTGTCGAGGAAGATTTTCATGGATCGAAGTCTGTGTTGGTTGATCGACCACCTCAACGGACGAGTCACTCGCTCGTCAAAATGCGGCGTGAATCGTGGTCTTGAAGGCTCATGTTAACGGGTTCTGTGCGGATGGCAATCGGCCGGGTTACGCTGGAATTGGGCGGTCCATTGACGCGGCCGGACGAGGCGGAAACAATTGACGGGCGGACGTTGGCGCGAGTGGCGGAACTGGCAGACGCGCAGGATTTAGGATCCTGTGGGGCAACCCGTCCGGGTTCGACTCCCGGCTCGCGCATATGGGCACTCTCGAGAGAGGCGCCCAGACCTTTGAAACCGTCAACTCTGCGAGAGCGTCGGCCGCTTCGAGGCCCGATGGCGCGGCATTGCGATCGGTGAAAAGGCTTGAAGCTGGGCGGTCGCGCGTGTACACTCCAGCGAGCGGGCACAGAAACCAAGGGGAGTTCCCATGAGGCAGTTGTCGCGATTGGCGGTTCTCATAAGCATGGTCTGCACCTTTGTCGTGAGCGCCCGGGCGGAAGAGCCGTTTCGCGACCTGGACTTCGATCAAGCGTGCAAGGCGGCGAAGATGGAGAAGAAGGTGGTGATGATTGATTTCTACACCACTTGGTGGGAGCCGTGCAAGATGCTGGATCAGACGACCTGGAAGGACGCAAAAGTCCGGGCGTGGCTCAAGGACAAAACCGTGCCGATCAAGCTGAATGCCGAGAAAGCCCTGAAGCTGGGCGAGAGGTATCACGTCACGGCGTATCCGACGATCCTGTTCCTGAAGCCGAACGGAGAGAGGATTCATGCTCTGATCGGCTACCGCGAGGCTGACGCGTTTTGGGAGGAGGCCGTCTACGCTCTGTCGCCCAAGACGCCACTCATGCTGGCGAGGGAGGCCCTGAACGGCCACCAAACGGAGCCGATGAAAAGGATGAGCTATGCAGATGCACTCGCCAAGGAAGGGCAAAATGAAGAGGCGTTGAAAGAGTACCTGTGGTGTTTCGACCATGGAAACGAGCATAGCAAGAGCTTCAGTGGCGTTCGCGTCACCTTCCTTGTGGGCAAGATCGCAAGCATGACCCAACCCTACGCGCCGGCGATTAGGGCACTGGAGCAGCGGCGGGAAGCGGCGAGAGTAGTAGTCCTCTCAGCGCCGCCGAAGCCAACGATCAAGTCCCAGGGCCTTTTCGGTTGGCTGAAACTGGCGAGGAATGACTGGATGGAGTTTTATTGGGCCGCTCAGGAATTGAGCACGATCAACAAAGAACTGGGGCAAGACAAGGAGACGCTGAAGGTTTTCGACCGCCTATTGAAGAAGGGCGATGGTTTCGATTATCTGCGCAAAGCGATGTTTTTCAACGTGTTTGATTCGCTGTGGGAGGCCCGACGATATGACGACATCGTTGAGGGCATCGGCGACATCCAGAAATGGATCGACGGGCAAGAGAGTTTATTCCGGCGGACCAAGGCGACGCTTTCCAAATACCCCGAGTCGCTGAGACGCCCCTATCGATACACTATAGTAAAAGGAAGCAAATGCTACGAGGCGCTTCTGGGGGTCGGCCAACGGGAAGTTGCGCAGGAAGCGGCCGAGCGCTTGATCAAATTCGACCCATCCGCCGAAACCTATGTCACGCTGATCGAGCACGCCATTCGAGCCGGGGACCAGGCGGCGGCCCGGTCGCTCGCCAAACGGGGCCTGAAAGACTTGCCGGAAGACGATCGCGCAGCAGTGCGGACGGCCATCGCGAAGGCCGACGAAGAGCCGGCTACTGCGCCGTGATCCTGTCGACCGCCTGACGCAAGCTCTCCTCGTCAGGCTCGTCAAACCAGCGTATTGCGCCGATCCGCTCGGGCAGGACAAATCGGAGGGTCTGGCGGCGATTCTTCTTGTCGAGGGTGATTCGACTCAGCAAGTCGGGCACGTCGAGGGCCGCCGGGCATCGAATCGGCAACTCCAGCAAGCCCAGCAGTGCTTCAGTCCGTCGGCGATTCGCTTCGGAAAAACCGGTATGTCGCACGGCCAGGTCCAGGGCCGCGACGATCCCGAGTGAAACCGCCTCGCCGTGGCGCAGGCTGTATTCGAATTGGGCCTCGAGGGCGTGGCCGATGGTGTGGCCGAGGTTCAGGGCTGCCCGGCCGATGGTGCGCGTCGCGGCTTCGCGCTCGTCCTCGATGACGACGGACGCCTTGATTTGGCAGTTTCGGCGGATCAACTCGCGAAGAATCTCCGGGTCTCGCCGCAAGACGGCCTCGGCGTGGTCCTCGTGCCAATGGAAGAACTCCTCACCTGCAATCAGCGCGTGTTTGACGGACTCGGCCAGGGCGGCGCGATAATCGCGATCGCTGAGGGTTCGCAGGCAGTCAACGTCGATGCAAACGAGAATCGGTTGGTGAAAGGCGCCGATGAGGTTCTTGCCGCAGGGATGATTGACCGCCGTCTTGCCGCCGACGCTGGCATCGATGTCCGCCTCAAGCGTGGTCGGACACTGGACCAACGGCACGCCGCGCAGCCAGGTGGCGGCCACGAAGCCGGCCAAGTCCCCCACGACGCCACCACCCAGGGCGATGATGGGGTCGCCGCGGCCGGCGCGCCGGTCGGCGAGCCGGTCATAAAGACGTTCGGCCTGCTGCAAAGACTTCGACAACTCGCCTGCCGGCACTGTCAGGGTGGCGAGGTCGAAACCGGCCGCGGCCAGCGAATCCGCCAAGGCCTGGGCATACAGCGGGCCGACGTTTGAGTCGGTGATGATGGTCGCCAGTCGCGCGGCGGAGAGACTGCGCAGGGATGATCCGAGTTGGCCAATGGTTCCGGCGCCGATGTTGATGGAATAGGCCCGGCCGGGCAGATTGACCTCCACAATGTCAGTGTCGGCTCCCATGGCTGCCATCATAAGGGTCCGCCGGCGCGGCGACCACGGCCGGTTGTGAATGGATGGCGGATCACCTAGCATGATCCATCTTTCGAGGGGTGATCGGTTCGAGCACGGTGGCGAATCGGCAAGAACACAAAGGGAACGTTGAAAGGCACGATTGACGATGAGTGACTTAATCCCTGTCCACGGCGGCCTGGCGCAGCCGGTGGATCGCACGGTTTCGGCGAACCGCGTCGCCGATTTCAGGCAGGAAGCAGCCTCGTTGACGGCGGTTCGCATCGATGATGCGGACTTGTCGAGCGTCTACCGCTTCGGAGACGGCGGGCTGAGTCCACTCACCGGGCCGATGACCAAGGACCAGTGGCACGAGAGCCTGGATTCCGGCACGCTGACGAACAACGGGAACGCCTATGCCTGGACGATTCCGATTTCTCTGCCGATCGCCGCGGATGAGGCGTCGTCCTTGAAAGTCGGCCAGAAGGTCCAACTCCGCAGCAGTGCCGGCGAGCTGGTCGGGACGCTCGCGATCAGCGACATCTTTCCGTATGAGAAAGACAAGTATTTGAAGCACGTCTACCAGACCGAGCGGACCGACCATCCCGGCGGTCATATGGTTACGAGCGACACGCGGGAGACGTTGCTCGGCGGCGAAGTGGACGTCCTGCCCCAGCCGAGGCATCCAGACTATGGTCAATTTGTGCTTCGACCCACTGAGACGCGCCGGCTCTTTGCCGAGAAGGGCTGGACGCGGGTGGTGGCCTTCCAGACGCGCAACCCCCTGCACCGGGCCCATGAGTATGCCCTGGTCTATGGGCTTGAGGCGCTTGTGCGCCAGTGCGACACGGCCGGCGCCGTCCTGAACCCGCTCATCGGCGAGACGAAGTCGGACGACGTGGACGCGGCAACTCGGATGCGAACCTATCGGAGCCTGATCGACAGCAAAACGCTGGGCGACGGCGACACGGATGCCGCGCTGTGGGAGAAAAAGACCTACACCCTGCACGACCGCGTGCTGCTGCTGGGGCTGGACATCAAGATGTTCTACGGCGGGCCGAATGAAGCGGTGATGCACGGCATCTATCGCCAGAACTTCGGGTTCACCGATATCGTGATCGGCCGCAAACACGCCGACGCTCCGTATGACGACGGCTCCGACATTTGGGACGGGCTGGCCGCCCAGCGCATCTTCGACGACCTGCCGGGAGAGTTGCACATCAAGCCGGTCAAGGTGGGCTTTGCGGCGTTTTATGAGTCGCTCGGCCGGGTCGATCTGATGGACAACCACCCGGACGAGAAGCCGGTGTTCATCAGTGGCCGGCAAGTTCGCGAGGAACTGATCGCCGGCAAACTGCCCGACCCGAGGATCATGCGTCCGGCCACGGCGAAGATTCTGATCGAGAAGATGCACAAAGCCTGACCGGCCCGGTTCGGCGAGCCGTCTGCGCGCAAAGAGATGGGTCCAGGGATGGAGTGGGAATCCCTGAACCCATTTGGAGGGGAAGGAGGGCGTGGTAAGCCGCCGGCGCCGGGCGGATGGGCCGGGGGTCGACTCTCGTCTTGTCTGACTGTCTCGTTTCGATTAACCGCGCTAGCTGATGCTACTATCAGGCAGGCATGCTTTCGGCGTGCGTTCTGACCGATTATTGGCACCGCCCCCCCCGCGAGGCAAGTCGGCGCGGAATTTTTTTTTTCAGGATTGATGGTTTTGTTTCGCCGGGCCCCGAACTTCTGGCCGGATCGGCCATTTGTTTCACCCTTTCCTGCTCGGCGAAGTGAAAAAATCCGAAAAAATCCGAAAACCGCCCTCCGCTCGGCACAGCCAGGGCGGCAGCCGGGCCATTGAATCGTTCCGCGTGTTATGCTTGATCGGCGCTCCGCAGGGGAAGGGTTCGGGCGAGATTGCGCGGGGCGTCCCTAGTGCCGGTGGGATGGGGACGGCTCGGCAGACCGGGGCCGAGGACGGCCCGGCTCGCTGCGATGGTTCGACGGTCGAATCGGTGGGTTTGGGTATAATGAACCGATTACGATGAACACGATCCCCGAAATCGCAGATGCGGTCCACAGAGCCAAGAAGCGGCCCTGACACCCTCTTTGGTCCCGCTGCTGACATCTAATTTCGACTTTCGCACTTATGCAGCCCTTTGGAGGGCGTGCAGCATTGTTTTGATGACCTTTCGGCTACCCCGCCCGGTGAGTCGGAGTGACGAAACCTCCTGTTGAATGCTCATTCGTCGCAGGGTGGCGAGCATGTCGGCGAACGAGGGATGGCGCTTCGTGGTGTACCACGGGCGTAAGGGCGCTTGGTAATGACGATGCCCGATCTTTGCAAACCACAACACGATCAGACTGTACAGCAGCATCGCCGTCGGGGCGGTGCGTTCGACGGCCCGGTGCGTCCAGCCCTGCGGCTCCTCGAAGCCCAGGTGACTCTTGCTGGCCTGATTCATCTCTTCGATCGACCAGCGCATCGCGTAGCGCGTCAGAATCTGTTCCGCCGTGTCGGTGAAACTCGTCGAGTAGAAGGCCTGAACGGTGCGGCCGCCGGAAAGCGGCTCGCTTTTGCTTACCCCGAGGTCATCCCATCGGCCTCAAAATGTGCGAAAGTCGAAGTTAGGACTTTTCCGATTCCGATTTGAGGCCGAGCTTTTCGCGCAACTCCTCGGCCGTCTGCCGGGCGCGATCCGAGAGGCGGTCCACGTCGTTCCCCGTCTCGTCGCTCAGCTTCCTGCGAACCCGCCGCACATCGTCTACCGGCGTCTCTTCAGTCTTGTTCCGCGATGGATTCACGGCACTCATTCGTCGGCCTCCATCAATAAATCGGGCGTGACAATCTGCGGCGGCAACAGGCCCAACCGCAGGCACAACGTCACGAAGTGCGTTCGCTTGTTTGGATTCGCCATGTGCTGCACGTTCCAGGTCAGCACATAATCCATCCCGTGTACCGTTGCCGCGGCGATATGGATAGCGTCGCCGGACACCGCAGGGTTGGGCATGACCTTCTCACGGATCAGGATTCGCGCCAGCCCACGCACTTCCGGAGCGAGTTCCAGAAGTCGCAGGCCACGAAGCATTTCCAAAGCGGCAGAACCCTGAGCGAAGTCCGGATGAGAAAGTTCCGCAACCACTTCATCCGAAACGTGAATCTCGTGGCGCGCCGCCTGCGTTTGCCACCATTCGAGGCTGGTGTCGCGCCAAGCAACGCTTTTCGGACTGGTCCGAGCGCTGACGCAGGCGCTGAAAAAACTCGTTTCCAAATAGACGCGAGCCATATGAATTGGATGCTACCCCGCGGGGACTGTACAAACAAGCCGCAAGGGGCCCGGCGCATCGGCCATCGGATTGACGGTTTTAAGGATTACAATCCCTGACGGCCGTTCAACCATCTGGAAAACGTCGCTTCTACGGCGACCGTTGCACGATCGTCGTGATTTAGCGAACATACAGGCACGAATCACGGTCTATGAATCCACGTCGCTTGAGTTGCGTTCGCGGTTGTCCACAGAAGGTGGACAGAGGCCGCCCTTCTCGGCTATGGAAGGCGGATGGAACCGGCCGGAGTCGGCGCCTCGGCTACTTGGTGACTCGGCGGAAATCGTTCCCCAAGTCGAGAAGTTCCTGGCGACCTAGCCCCACTCCGGCAAGGCAGGTTCGCCGGCTCATTCACCCGAGTCAGATGTCGATCCTACCCACCCCTCGCGAGTCAGCGTGTCCCACGCGATACGCAGGTGTTCTTGGCTGAACATCCGCTTTCGCTCATTCCAGGAATAGGTTTTCTCAACAGCCGTGGCGAAGTGTAGTGCGGCTTCGCGCGTCGCCACCCAATGCAGCGTGGATAACAGCTCCATGCCGTATGGCGTTTCAAAGCCCTTGATCAGTTTCACGACTCGGTCAAATCGCTCATGCACTCTCGGGAGATTCTTCAAAAAGGCCTCGGCGGCCGCCACCGCTTCAGCCCTCGGCGCAAGGGGCTTGTCGGGTTTATCCGCCCCGTCGCCATAGCCAACAATGAAGTGTCCTTCAATGCGCTTCAGCACATGTCGTAAGTTTTCGGCATACGGGCCGTAGGGACCTTTGGCGTATTTCAACCGCAACTCCTGCCCCGATTCCTGCATGAAATACATCAATTTGTGGATTTCGAGAAGCGTGACCGTCGGGTCCAAGGCCGCCGCGAGATACCTCCTCATCAGCCCCAGCAGCAACGCCCGTCCCTCGGTCATTTTGGGCGTCTTCTGCTCCTGAGCCATCTCTGCTGCCGACGGCGCGCCCTTCGGCTCAAACAGCAGAACGTGCACATCCGGCAATTCCTCGAACGCCTGTTCGATGCGCGATCGTACTTCCAGCCAATCCAGACCGCCGAGGCCGCAGCCGAGCGGCGGCACGGCTATTGACTTGACGCCTAACCGCCGGACCTCCTGCACCAACGCATCCAGACCCGCTTCGATGTATTGCATCCGGCTCTTACCGCGCCAGTCCTTCTTTGTCGGTACGTTGATCACATAGTGCGGCTGTTCCAAGCGGCTTAGGTCGTGCGAGAGCACTTTGCCCGGCTCAAGCTCGCCGCGCTTGCATGCCGCTTCGTAGGCCTTGAAGACCTCGGGAAACACCCTGCTGAATTGCAACGCGATTCCTCGCCCCATCACGCCTACGCAATTCACCGTATTGACGAGCGCGTCGGCTTTTGCCTCGAGTATGTCGCCGTGCTGCAACTCAATCATTGGCCGCTCCTTACTTTCAATAGTACCAGTTCCGTTCTACGTCAACAGTTGGGCGATGGTCTGCGCCTGCGATCGCCTGGCTCACTTGCTCCGCCATCTGATCGCTGCAAACGCCAATTCGTTCAACCCACTGCCACGGGAACGACTCCTGGATTAGAAACTCAGCTTGTTTGCCTTCCTTGATGACCATGTCTTGCCAATCGGTGGCCTCGACGGCCGCCCAATTCACTTCGGTGAGCTGGTCCACTTGCTTGAAGAACTTTGCGAGATACGTGCCCGCGTTGCGGTCACTGAATGCCCACCGGCGCTGCTCCAACGCGGCCCACTTTACGACCGCATGGACGTCTGCCCGGAGATGAACGATGGGTTGCTGGCCCTCATTGTAATCCAGGTCTGGGTGATTTCCCCTGTGCAGGATATAAAGCATGATCGATCGGGGGCAGAAGTAGAACGGCACGTACTCGCCCACGTGCGTGCCCGCATGACAACGAACTTCGATCTCTTGCAGGCGCCGCTGCTTGATATGGGACATCCCGACCACATTGCAACTCAGCCCCATCTCCACTCGCTTGGCGTCCGACCACAGCACGCCTGCCTTCACGATATTCCGCAGATTCCGCACATGCGTGATATGGAAGACTTTCGGATGAGCCGGCACACTGGCCACGTCGGTTCATGCTCCCGTGCTTCGTCCCGTGATTCCTCTCGACGAAGAAGTCGTCACGAGGATTCTACAGCCTGCTTATTACGGCGGCCGCGCGGCCGTGGGGTGATGCCTAAGCCTGGACAGATAGCGACGCTGCCTATCCGAGGCCCCGTCTCCAGAGGAACGTCTCTAGCGTGTGATTACCTCCTGATTTATACGGCCAGCACGTCCATCGGCCAAGCTGCCAAGAGAACCGTCCTGACACTTCCTATCTCCCCCCAGGATCACCGGCATCATGGCGATGGTGTGCTCGGCGGTGGTGAGGGTGTTGGCGTCCGATGACATGGCTTGCCAGCGCGGCGTAGAGTGGTTGGCATTCTGCGAGGAGGGGGCGCAGGTGGTCGGGGAAGGGGTCGGTCTTGGGTTGGTAGGGGGCGAAGCCGGTGGACTGGTGCAGGTTGTGGTACCAGTGCTTCGCCCAGATGCCGTCCTCGGGGCGGGGGCCGGCGGGCCAGGATAGCATTGCGTCGTCGAAGGGGATGGATAGCCGCTCGCAGAGGGCTGAGAGCACTCCGCGCGGGTTGAGCAGGAGTTGTTTGGCGTCGAGGACCGGCGGGGTCTGGCCGAGCGCGCGCAATTGCTCTAATAATTCGACCTGCGTCTTCAGGCCGGTGTCGCGCAGGGTAGGCGCGGGGATGTTCTTTGCCAGCGACGGGAGCATCTCGATCGGATCGCGAATCAGCAGGACATTGTGAACCTGGCCCAGGAAGCCGCGGTCCAACTCGACGAGATGGTGGGCCATCTGCTTCATGAACAGCACGGGCCGGTCGCATGGCCCAAGGATGACCTCGCGGACCACGCGCGGACCGTCGGCCTCCAGGTGAGCGAGGACCTCGCGGCGTCCGGGGTGGTCGGCACCGCTGACGCGCAGGTAGTGAGCGTAGAGCGGTTCGTCGATGACGCGGGTATCGGGGCGCTGGGCGAAGGCGTACATGAGGGCGGTGGAAACGTTTCGTGGACCGGACCAGAGACAGATGCGACGTGGGTTCATGGTTTGAGGATACTCGCGGCGCGCCTGGCGTCAAACCATGACCGCTGCATGACGCTATTCCAGGCGGACCAGGGGCCGACGAATCTGGTCCTGTGGCACTGCTAAAGTTTGATCCTAGAACATCCGGCCGAGACGGCCGTACCACCCAAACTGTACCGGCTTTGTAGGGTCCGCTGTGCGGAGCTTCCCCGGTTGGTCCACACTACGGCCTTCTCCTGTTCGGCGTTGTTGAACATCGTTGGGCCGCACAGCGGACCCTACCAGTGACATTGTAATCCCCTATGATGCGTGCATGAAGGCGAGTTATCCGCTGCTGGCGATATCGAATCTCCTGCTCATGATTGTCACGGCGGTCGTCGGGCTGATGGTCAGCGGCGAGGAGAGCTATTTCATGCGTCACATGCTGCTCGGGGTGCTCACGGCGATGTACACCTGCTTCGTGCACATCGTCCTGTTCATGTATTTTGTGGTTCAGGAGAAGATCGTGGCGCAATCGATCCTGCATCACGAGCTGGACGTGGCGTATTCACCGCGTTTGCAATCGCTGAAGTGGCGGGCCCTGAAGCTCAGCGGCGTGGGCATCGTCGCCATACTGGTCACTGCCGGTTTGGGGGCGGCCACCGACATCGCCTCGGGGCCGACGGCACATCTGGTCGCGGCGTTCGCGGCGATCTGCCTGCATGGGGTTCTGTTCTATCTCCAATACGCGTTGATCGACGAATGCGGCGACACGACCCGTGCGGCCTTTGGCGAGTGAGGGATGGGTCGTTTGCATCACATGTGCTCAGTCTGTCCGGCGCACTGAACAACACGGGCTCTCCCATCACGGCCGATCTGCGTATAATCGAATCGTGATCGATTCTTACTTCACAGCATCGTGGAGGCTGGGGTCTCTCGGCCTCGTTTGCGCCCTGGTCGGTGGGCTGGTTTGGGGGGCAGGCCCGGCGAAGACACAAAGCCGTCCGGCCGAGGCGCCCTCGTTTCGCATGGCGCGCGAACAGTTCCTCAAGGGGGAGTACGACGAGGCGGCGAGGCTGTATGAGGAATTGGGGCGTTCGCCCGATCACCAGGTTCGGGCCGCGTGCGGCAGATCGGCGGTTGATCTTGAAATTGGCGGCTACCGCGAGGGCCTCGAACGGCTGATGGCCGTCAAGGATCGCGGCGATCAATCCGCCGATTGGCACGCCTGCGTCGCCTCAATGCTGGCCGCCGTGGGCGAGTATGACCAAGCCATCGCACACAACCGTCGGGCGATCGTTTTGGAGGAGGAACATCTGCGGGCCCTTTGGCAACTCGGGCAGATATTGGAAACGGTGGGCCGGACAAAGGAGGCGATCCAAACCTATGGGCTGTTCGATGAGATGATGGCCGGTCCGGAGCCGCCGGCGGACGCGGAGCAGTTGACCTACTTGGGGCGAGGCTTCTATCGCTACTCGGTCCTCACCGGCCACACCAATCTGGTCCAGCGGACGAAGCACGTGCTGCGGCAAATCTATCAGGAGGCGTTCGATTTTGTGGACTCGCAGTATTGGCCGGCCCGACTCGCCGCGGCCGAGTTGCTGTTGGACAAACACCAAATCAACGAGTCCAAGTCGGATTTTCAGCGCATTCTCGAACAGAACCCCAAGGCGGCGGGGGCGATGGTCGGTCTCGGGCGGGCGGCGTTGGAGGATTGGGAGTTTGAGGAGGTCGAGACCCGGGCCAAGGCGGCCCTGGCGGTCAACCCGAACGACGTGGCGGCGATGGTTCTGCTGGCCGAGGAGCGACTCACCGAACGGCGACTGGAAGAGGCGGCGGCGCTGGCGGACAAGGCATTGGCCACGAACCCGAACTCGGTCGAGGCGTTGGGCGTTCTTGCGGCGGCGAAGTGGCGGTTGGGAGACACAAAGACATCTGTGGCAATACAGCGGCGAGCGGAGAAGATCAATCCGAGGCCGGCGGTGTTTCATCATGCCATGGGGCGCTGGCTTTCCGCGGCCCGCCAATATGCGGATGCCGAGCAGCATTTCAAGAAGGCGATCGCGTTCGCGCCTTGTTGGCCCGAACCGAGGACCGCGTTGGGCCAGCTCTACATGGAGACGGGTGAGGAGTCGCTGGCTCGTCCGACGCTGGAGAAGTCCTTCGCGCTGGACAGCTTCAACCACCATACAAACAACGTGCTTGAACTGCTGGACAGTCTTGACGGGTTCGCCCGGCTGGAGAGCGAGCACTTCGTGCTCAAGTATGACGCGAAGGAGGATGCCGTCGCCGCGCCTTACTTTTCCGAAACGCTGGAGAAGCTGTATCCCGAAGTCTGCGACGACTTCGCCTTTGAGCCCGGGCAGCGAACCATCATAGAACTGTTTCCTGATCACATGGGTTTGAGCGTTCGCGTGGCGGGCCGGCCGTTCATCGGCACGATCGGGGCGTGTACCGGGCGGGTGATCGCGATGGCGGCGCCGCGCGGTCGCCCGCCGTTTGGGCGGTTTAACTGGGCCAGCGTCCTGCGGCACGAGTTCACGCACACCGTGACGCTGGCCGCGACGAATAACCACATTCCCCATTGGATGACCGAGGGACTGGCGGTGTACGAAGAGCCGTCGCCACGATCATGGGGTGGGAAACACATGCTCAGCGACACAGTTCGCCGCGATCGGCTGTTCACGCTCGAGTCCATCTCCTGGGGGTTCATGCGTCCGCTCCGACCGAACGATCGCAACCTCGCCTACGCCCAGAGCGAATGGATGGTGGAGTACATCGTCGAGCGCTATCGATATCGGGCGATCCTCGATTTGTTGAGCGCGTTTCGTGATGGATCGACCCAAGCGCAGGCATTTCAGCGGGTTCTGAAGCTTGAGCCGCAGCGATTCGATGAGGAGTTTGAGACTTGGGCGAAGGCCCAGGTGAAGCAATGGGGTCTGCCGAACCAAATTGTCGAAGACCCCAAGGACATCCGCAAGCAGCTCGGAGACAAGGCGGACGATGCCGCTCTGCTGGGACGCCTGGCGCAGGCCGAGCTACTCGACGGCGAAGCCGACAAGGCGGAAGTCGCGGCGCTGAGAGCGTTGGCTATCGACAAGGATCAGCCGAGGGCGTTGGAAGTGATGGCGCAGGTGATCGTGTCGCGGATGCTCGCTGAGAAGGACCAGACCAAACGGCGAACGCTGGTCGATGACATCGAACCCTACGCGCGGCGGCTGCACAAGATCGAGCCGGAAAACCCCGCGGCGATCAAGTATCTGGGCTACGTCGAGCAGGCTTGGCAGCAATGGAACGAGGCCATCGCCTGGTACGAGCAATATCAACGCCGGTTTCCTGAAGACCCGGACACCTTTCGACGGTTGGCGGGTATCTATCTTGCGCGAAAGGATCATGATGCGGCCTTGAAGCAACTGGAATCGCTCGCTCGATTGGCGGAGGATGAACCGGCGGTCGCAAAACAGATTGCCTCGATCCACGCCGATCGGAAGGGGTGGTCCCGTGCGGTCCATTGGTACGGCCGGGCCCTGGAGATTGATCCGTATGACGTGGACACCCACGGCGCGCTGGCGGATGCCCTGCTGGCCTCCGGTAAGTTTGACCAAGCTGAACGGGAGTACCGCGCCGTGTGCACGCTGCGCCCCGATGAGGCCATCGGATATGAGGGGTTGGCCCGAGTGTATTCTGCGATGGGGAACTCGGCGGAGGCTGAGACGTATCGAAAGAAGGCTGAGGCCCGGGGCGGAGACCTGCCGCGAGGCCCTGGCAAGGGTGGTGCAGGCGTAAATTGATTCACATGGGCGGCGATGCTGTCGCCGTTCCGAAGGCGGTGGATAATGCGTCGCAGCGGTTGTAGAATGTTGATGGTTAGCCAAATGGGGCCGGAAACGCATGGACCTTAGCGCATTCCAACAGATCATCGAAACGATGTACTCGGCGAAAGACCGCAAGCGTGGCTCGGCGGGAACGTTTCTATGGTTTATGGAGGAGGTCGGTGAATTGGCCGCGGCCATCGGAGAGGAATCGCACGAGGCCAAGGAAGGTGAGTTTGCCGACGTCCTCGCCTGGCTGGTCACGCTCGCCAACGTGGAGGGCGTGGACCTGGACAAGGCGGTCCGGAAGTTCACAAACGGGTGCCCCGGCTGCGGCGAGATGGTCTGTCACTGCGACGGGAAACCGTAGTAGTCATCGAAACCGCCGACACGCCAACCCGCTCGCTGACCCGGCCCATGCCGGACGCAACAGGGCTGCAAAGCGCTCCCCGTTGGGTCGCGGCTAAACGATTGGGACAATCTTACGGGTTGTGCGTCAGGATGTCATGGGTAGGCACGCAGGCGTTGGAGCGCGGACCCATCCACCCACTCGCTTGCGCTCGGGGCTGGTAGCGCTCGGGGCTCTGATGGGTCGTGGCTCGGATTCGCGCACTGGGGAAGTCTTGTGCTGATGGAAAAGTCTCGCATTCGGCTTTGTCTCGCGATTGTCCTGCTGTGGACCTCGCCGGCCGCCGCTCAGGTCCAGGGACGGATTCGTCGGGTCGGGATATTTGAGGGAGGTGCGCCGCTGGCGCGACCGGGCAAATGGTGTTTCGTCGAGGTCGAGCTGCGCAACGGCGACACCAAACCGCTCGACGGTGAATTGCACGTCGAACAACTGGACCGCGACGGGGACGTGGTCATGTCGGTCGAGCCTGTCGCGCTGGTGCCGGAGGGGCCGTGGCGGCCTTATGAAGTCTACTTCGTGCCGAACCAATCGGAGAACAACAACGCCATCCGGGTCACCCTGTTCGACGCGGATGGCCGATTGATCAGGCTGCTGGCCGATACGGGAGAGGAGGTCGGCGCGCTGATCTGTCCCACATTCACCGCGTTGTCGGCCGAAGAGTTACTGATTCTGGATTTGACAACCCCTAGCAAGCTGCCGCACGTTGCCGCCCTCGACACGCGTCAACAGCGCAATGAAGGCGACCATACGAATCTGCGCGTGATCCGGGGCCTGTCGCCGAAGGAGTTGCCGCGGCGATGGCAGGGACTTGAGGCGGTCGATGCCATGGTCTGGGACGACGCCGACCCCTCCGCGCTGTCGCAGCAGCAGGTGGACGCGCTGACCGATTGGGTGCGGCACGGGGGACGGCTGTTGATCACCGCCGGCCGGAACTGGCAGATGTTGGCGAGCTCGAGCCTTGCGCCGGTCCTGCCGGTGACGATCACGGGGGCGGACAACCAGCGCGAGGCCCTGGAGTTTCTCGATATCCTCAAGAACGATATCTACGAGGGTCTCCTCGCGCGTGACTACAACCGACGCCCGATTCTGCGCTGCCGAATGACCAAGACCTCGAATGCGATTGGCATTCCGTCCGAATGCCCCAATGAGCAAATCGCATACCGAAACCTGCTGGGCCGGGGCACTTTGACGTTTGTCGGGGCATCACTTCGACAGCTCCTGCCGCCGCCCGCGCCACCGCCGGCTCCGCCGGAGTCGGCCGCCGAGGATGCACCGGCGTCAAACACGGATCGAACGGAATTCGAGGCGGTCTGCGAGCGCGTCATCGGGTGGACTTTCCTCGGGCTTCCCAAAGTGATTGAAGAAGGCCGGACCGCTTATCTGACTGCCGAGCCGGTGAACCTTTTCGATCTGGTTCGGCAGACGATCGGGTTTCAGACCTTGAGCGCCGCGTTCCTGATTTTCGCGATCATCTTCGCCATTGTGTACGTGATGCTCGCGACGGCGGGAAGCTACTGGTACCTCAAGCGGAGGGCCTGGCAGCATCACTGCTGGACCGCGTTTGCGATCGTCAGCCTCGCGGGAATCGTGGTGGGAACGGGCATGGTGTGGACGCTCCGGGGGGTGTCGACCAAGGTGTGGGAAACCACCGTCATCGACGCGAAGGCCGGCGAAGACTACGGCTACGCCACCTGCCTGTTCGGCGTCAAGACGCCGGACCACACGAGGCTTGACCTGCGCCTGCCCGCCGGCGGGGCGAACGCCCCCGGCGCAGGGAGATTCGGGGCGTTGAGAGTGATGCCGCGCTCGACATCCTACGACGTCGTGGAGTCGAGATACGTCGCGCCGGATGCGTTTCGCTCCGTTCGGGCCGGTGCGATGCTTGAAGGTGTGCCGGTTCGGGCCACCCTGAAGGAGTTCGAGGGGGCTTGGGATGGGCCGCTCGCCGGCACGCTGGAAGCGAAGTTCATCATTCACGAGGGTGAAGAGGGCCGTATCGGCGATGGGAGCTATATCCTCAACCGCCTGAACGTGAACCTCAACGGGTGCCGCATCCTGATCGACGCGGCCGAAATCGCGGGTGGCGGACCGACCAACACCACTTTGTGTCTCGCGCTGGGATCGCTTCCGGCCTCCGGCCCCGGGTCGGAACTCAACGGCGAGGCGCTGCGGCAGCGGCTCTACTTCCTGGCGGGTGAGGGTGCCGACGCCGAGCCGACGCCGATTCTCAACCGTGAGCTGAGACTCGACCGAGCCGTCAAACAATGGCAGAGCGAAGTTCGGAGCTTCGGCATGCTCGGGGTCGGCGGGGATGACCAGGCTCCGAAACCGCTCCTCTCCACGAGCCAGGAATACGCCTCGTTGCTGCTGCTTTCGGTTTTCGACCTGCTGGAGGCCCCGACGACCGGCCAGAGGGCCCCCCACCGGTCACATGGGCGATCATTGGATTGCACACATCAGATCACCCGCGAAACGGCCGTCCTGATCGGCTACACCAACGAAGCCCCACCGGCAGTTCTGACCGCGAACGGGAGGAATCTTCTTCCGGAAAAGTCGCGTACAATGTATCGGTTCGTCATCCCTGTAGAGAGGCGGCAGCGGGACCGATGACGTCACTGCTGCCCTGCATCATCGAGGTCACGCGTTGATCATTCAGACCATCAACCTGACGAAACGCTACGGCAAGCTCGTGGCTCTCAGCGGCCTGCATCTGAACATCGCCGAGGGCGAGTGCTTCGGCTACATTGGGCCCAACGGCGCCGGCAAGACCACGACCATTCGCATCCTTGCAACCTTGTTGCAACCGACTTGGGGGGAGGCAAAGGTCTGCGGCAAGACGGTCGGCTATGAATCCCGATTGATTCGCCCGCTGATCGGGTACGTCCCCGACTTCTTCGGGGCCTACGAGGACATGGTCGTTCAGGAATACCTGGAGTTCTTCGCGGCGGCGTACAACATTCATGGCGATCAGCGCAAGCGAGTCGTCGGCGACGTGCTGGAACTGACCGACCTGGCCTACAAGCGCGACGCCCTGGTGGATGGGCTCTCTCGTGGGATGAAACAACGGCTCAGCATCGCCCGAGTCCTGCTGCACGACCCGAAGGTTTTGTTCCTGGACGAGCCCGCCAGCGGATTGGACCCGCGAGCGCGGATTGAGATCCGTGAGTTGCTCAAGGAGCTGCACCGCATGGGCAAGACGATCATCATCAGTTCACACATCCTGCACGAGTTGGCCGAGCTGTGCACGACGGTGGGCATCATCGAACGAGGAGAGTTGCTGTTTCACGGCTCGCTTGATGAAATCATCCGCCGGACACAGACGGGCACCCTCGTGGAGATCAAGGTCGGGGAGCATCAGGAGCGGGCCTCGGCAATTCTGGCCCAACTGGAAGAAGTCAGCGACGTATTGTCGGACAATGGCCGGCTGTTGGTGTCGCTCAAGCGGGATACCGATGAGTTTTCGTTTCTGGCCAAGGCGTTGGTGGATGCCAAATTGCCGATTAAGGAAATCAAGAAAGAAGAGGTCAACCTGGAGACGGCCTTTATGCGGTTCACCAAAGGGATCGTGCAGTAACGACGTGATATGAGGTGAGCATCGCGAGCATGGCGGTGCCCGACAGGCGCCGGATTCACAGATGACGGCACGGTGTCGTTCGAGGACCTTAACGTGCGAGGAATGACGATGACGAATACGAGAGGATTCAGTCGCATGGGCAGGGGGCTTTGGGGGATGTTCCTGCTCGCACCGTTCGTTGTGGCGGTCGGAACCGATGCGCCGGATGAGCCCGCGGAGATGGGCGAATCACTCGGCGACGACGCGATGAAGGCCACGAGCGTCGGCGTGCGCTTCACGCCCGAGATAGCCAAGGCCATCGGCCGGAGAATGGCTGAATCGATGAAATCGCGTTACGAGCTTGATGCCGGCCAGGTCGAAGACGTTCAGGGCGTCATCTCTCGGCGGCTGATGCGGATGGTCCAGGACAATGCGGAGGCGGGCCGGGACATGATCGAGCTGATGATGGCGACGACCATCGCCAACGACGGGGGTTTTCCCAAGGAGGAGGCCATCAAGTTCGCCAAGTTGTCGCAGCAGATCATTCCGGCGATGAGAGATTTCTTCACGAAGAGTTCCGGAGAGATCGGCAAGAAGCTGACCATGAAACAGCGGCTGATGCTGACGGGAGACATGGCCGGCGCTACTGCGGGCCTGGTTGCTTTTGAGAATCGGATGAAGCGATGGGAGGAGGGTGACGTCGGCAGCAATGCAAATCCCTTCTTCGATACTCCGAACAGCGATCTCTCGGCCGACAATTCCGCACCGGAGGATCCGAACGAAGACCCGGAACACCGCAAAGCCCGCCAACAAGTGGAGCGATGGATCGACTGGCGGATCAACCCGGATAGAAACTGGGAAGCTTACGTTGACCAGGCCATCACCTTCTACGCGTTTGACGAAGCGCAGACCGCCTCAGCGAAGGCCATCTTAAAGGATTGCACGAAGCGGGCAGAAAGCATCAAGTCGGCGAAGTGGCGCGATGCGATCAAGGAGAATCAGGTTCTCATACAAATGGCGAGGAGAAGCGGCGACGCCAAGTTCCACGAGGGTCCCTGGATGTACAATCTCGAACGGGCATATGAGAACCACATGAAGCCGCTGGTAGACCTCGGCGATGAACTAAAACGCCGTGTCGAAGGTGTGGCGACTTCATCGCAGCGGGCCGCCGCAAGTGATGCCGCGAAGAAGCGCTTCGCCATCAAGGGCGTGATACTGATGCCGGCCTAACACTACAACGCTACGTTCCTGCCGGTCGTTCGGCGTCGAGCGGTAGACGGCCCCGAAGGGGCCACGGCATGTAGCCACGGGTGGAGTCCCGGCGCGCCGGGACGGAACCCGTGGAAACAAGGTCGATTTTCATCTCCCCGCCCCGGAAGGGGCGGTGGAGCGCTGCGCCGCGGATTGCCGCGTGACTTGTTGAACGCCTCCGCCGCCCCTTGCGGGGCGGAGATGCTATCAACGAGAACGTACCACGGGTTTCGCTTCGCTCCACCCGTGGCTACAGTCCTTTGCCCCGTTGGGGCAAATAAAGAACGTAGCGTTGTGGTACTAAGCGCCATGGTTCGCATCGCCGGGAGAACGGGTTTTTGCAGGCTGTGCTTAAAGACCTTGGTTTGTGGTTCTGGCGGCTCGTGCCGGCCAACCCGATCCTGGTGCGCGTGGTCTTCGCCGGCGGTCGGCGATTGCGGCATCTCTGGATCCGTATCGGATACCTCTCCATCCTCGCGGTGGCCGTCGTCATCGGCGTGCTGGTCAAGCAACCGGGGCAATCTTCGCTGGCCGAGCTGGCCAAAGGCGCAACGGAGATCTTCAAGTACGTCTCCATCATCCAATTGGGAATGGTATCGGTGCTCGCCCCGGTGTTCGCCGCCGCCGCCATCACTCAGGAAAAGGACTCACAAACCTACAGCATTCTGCTGTCCACGCCGCTGACCAACGGTCAGATCGTTCTCGGGTCTCTTTTGAGTCGGCTCTTCTTCGTCTTCATGCTGCTGCTGGCGGGGATTCCCCTGTTCTGCATCATGATGGTCTATGGCGGGGTGACGGGGGACAAGATCGGCCTTTCCATGGCTCTGGCCGGAGCCACGGCCTTACTCACCGGAACTCTCGCCATCACCATCAGCGTCATCAAGATCGGCACCGGCCGAACGATCTTCTCGTTTTACCTGGCCATCGCGCTCTATCTGATCGTGGTCTACAGCCTGGCGTCGTGGCCGGGCCTGATCCCGCCGGAAGCCGTGCCGGCCCCCGGTGAAACCGCGCAAATGAGTTGGCTGGCGGCGTTTCATCCGTTCCTGGCCCTGGGGGTCGTCCTGGGCGAGACGCCGGCTCCGCTGATCGGGGCCGTGGATCACTATGGTTTTCCCGGCAAGTTTCTATTGGCCTATCCGCAATACAGCTTCGTCGTGATGTCCGTCGCGATTTCCGTGATGCTCGTGGTGATCAGCCTGTTCTTCGTGCGGCGCAGCGCGATGGTGGGCGAGCAGACCTTATTCGCTCGCCTGTTTCGGCGCAGCAGCGGCGGAGTCTATGGTGGGACCGAACGGACCCGCAAACCACGCCGCGTCAAGAAGAACCCGATCACCTGGCGGGAATCCGTGACCGGGGCCGCGGCAGGCGGGGGCTCGCTCGTGCGATACCTGGTGACGGGCGCCGGGCTCGTCTTGGCGCTGGTCCTGCTGATCTTTTACGCAACCGGCGACTTGACTTTGGCCGACACCCGGCAGTGGCTCAAGGGGACGGTCGTCGTCGAGTTGCTGGTGACCATCTTCATCGCGACGACCACGGCGGCCACATCCATGACCCGTGAAAAGGAATCCAACACGCTCGAATTGCTACTGGCCACTCCGCTGACCAGCGCCAGCATCATCACCGGAAAAATCTGGGGGCTGGTCTATGCCGCCGGGCCTATGCTTTTCGTTTGCTATCTGACGGTCCTGGTGTTTCTGCTTTTCGATCTTGTGACCGGGCGACTGTTCGGCTCGGGCGGCAGCGCCGCGGTGGTGAACCCCGAAGTGTTGCTGACACTGCCCGTGTTGCTGGTGGCCTTCACGGCATTCGCCTGCATGGTCGGACTTCAGGCGTCGATCAAGAGCCGCAAGACCATGGGGGCGGTGTTCAGCAGCATGGGCATCGTCATCGCGGTCTTCGTGCTGACTGGAAGCTGTGCGTTGATGATGCAGAGCGCCAGCAGCGGAGAGGCCCTCACGGCCGCGTTCATGCCGCTCACGCCGGTGACGGCCTGCTTCATCGCCATCGACCCATTGACCGCCGTCGGCGCCGGCACGACCAGCCCCGGCACGCCATTGGCCACGCTGCGGATCGTCGCATTCGTCGCGTCCATCTGTTCGGCGGGGGTCTATTTCCTGATCGGCATTTCCATGCACCGCTCCATGGTTCGCAACTTCGACATGATCATCCGAAAGCAGACGGCCTGAACGTGTCAGGAGGCGTGATAGGGTGTAATTGCCCGGACGCGGCGTGATCGGCGGCGTGTGATCCACGTCGTGTGGGTCATCCAGTTTACGCTCTTAAACCGCGGCAAGCGTCGGTGCAGTTCTGAAAGGGCACCCTCAACGGCATTCCTCCGCAACTCAGGGGCCAATCGCGTGAGCGGCTAGGCGCCGAAAAGAAGGGGTTGATTAGTCGGCTGCTGAACCGGCGAGATTGTTGCGGTTGCGCCGGTTGCAAGTTCGTCTGCAATTAGAGAGGCGAATACAGCGAGGTCGTCAGGTGCGCTGATCGCTGTAAGCATTTGACCATACAGCACAACTTTTCGGTCGTTACGCGAGAGTGCGAAGCCCGCATCGGCAAGCCGGTGGAGCTTGTCACGTCCTGCATTCATTGCACATTCCGGCGACGGTGGTTTGCGGCCGACAAGGGTGGACGCTTTCCGACACACGATGACGATGTCGAGTTGGATCGGCTCCTTGGCCCGGGTCTTCGGAGTTGCAACCGACAATTCAGACTTGACGGGTTGCGAGTTCAGCACAACGAAGTCGGCACGATAGATCGCTTCTGCGAGCGCGTGCCAGCCTTCATTCCGTGAATGGTGGTAAGTGAACACAAAGAGGCCGTCGTCTTTTAGAATACGCCGGCACTCTGAAAATACGGAAAGGAGTTTGGTCGCAAAGAGATCCGAGTCCGAGTCCTGAACTTCCTTAGGGTGCCGCGTGGACATCGTCCCCACAGTCGGCCGGTCCGCGGCCATCTGATGCCACGCATAGAAGAAATCTGCAAGTTCCGAGTAATGGACATTGTCGAAGAACGGCGGATCGGTGGCGATAATATCAATACTCCCGTCCGGCAATCCCGTAACTGAGGAATCGGCCTGCGACAGGTAGATTCCCCGGTCGCAGAAGCTACCCTGAGTCGGCCAATTGGCTTCGACTTGGCCTGAGAATGGCTTAGAGGAAACTCGGCTAGGCGAGGCTCTGCCATTCACTTCTGACGGCGCTTCACGATAGTCGATCGCGCGTAAGAGCCGGCTGCGGAACAGATTTGAGAACCCTCCGGAACTCTTCGGCGTGCCCCAAACATTTGCTTCAATCGGAGCTCGCTCTGGTTTGAGTATGTGGTGCGAGAACATGTGGCGGACCGCGCCCGTCCCCTCCCCCTTGTATGTCGCAAAGAGATTGTTGAATTCCAAAACACCTGAGAACAGCGTCAGGAGGGCATTGCGCGTCGGCGCGTCGTCGAGCTTCACGATCGCCGCGCGGAGTAAACCAAGCGCTAGAAGCTGACGGTCATTGAAGAAATCGGTCCACGTTCGGAAATTGTAGTTCATCGCCTGACGCGTGTTGTATCCGAATTCGAGGCGGAGATTGGGGAGACGAATGCGACCCGCGTCGACCTCCGCGCGTAAGTGTCGCGAGCATTCCGCATAGGCTTGCAAATCGTCTTCAGTGACTGGTAGATACTGCTTGTATCCGTCGGTGGTCAGTACCAATTTGGCGTACAGCCGGTATGCGGGTCGCTGATCGCCCTTCGCCTTAAGGATCGTGAAGCAGTGTTGACAACCGGGGCAGGCTGCTTTTGCGCCGTTTGCCGGTCCATTGGTCGCATCGAAATGATGGTGGCAGTGTGGACACGTTACAGAGTCGTGGCCATTCTGTCCTTGGAAGATGTCGCCACAGGCTGGGCATCGAATCTGCACTTCCGGCTTGCGATTGGGACAGGCGTTGCGGGCGATGACATGCGTGGAAAACAGGTCGATCTGCCTATGGCAGCCAGGGCAGTTAGTCTGCATAACCCAGAAGTAATAGAGCACATGGCACGTCCTGCCCTTTGCGTCTTTGGTGCGGTACAGGGCGCGTAGTTCCTTGCCAACCGATTCGGAAAGCTGCTCGAACGCGTCGAGTATTCGACGCCGGTCGAGTGGGCCTAGTGCGGTGCGAACCGCTTCGACGGCCACCGGGTTGATGTCGCGGCCAAGCGCCGTCAAACCGAGCTTATGGGCTTCGCCGATCGTAGTTCCCGAGCCCATGAATGGGTCGAACACCGATAGTCCATCCAACGAATGGCAGCGGTAGAACTCCTTCTGGAGGTCGGCTTTTGTGGGCAAGGCGCACCCGAGAAGTATGCCCCGGAATACGGACCCGAGCCGCTTTGCCCACCATTTATGCACATGGTAAATCGGCCGGTGGATTTCCTTGCGCCAGCTTTCCCGCTTGGCAAGCTGGGAGAGGAACTCGAAGGGAAACTCGTCCGTCTCGACTAATCGCGGCTCACGCATCGGCGTCGTCATCGTCTGAATCCGATGCCTCCGCTTTTAGTTGCTCAGGGCTTCGCATCGTTACCGCGTCAGTCGGCGAGCCGGCGACCCGCCAAGCGCTGAAGCGGTGTTCCCTCCCTGCTCCCGGATTGGGAATCTTCTTGGGCGCGAGTTCATTCGTGGTCAGGTCGAAGGCATAACCGACGATCAATTCGGCGGTTTCACGCCTTGAGAGTTCGCCGACCCGGATGAATCCGCTGCCTGGCGCGGCATCTGCCGGCAGGATGAGGGTTTGCTTGTGCGCAACTCCGTCCACGAGCCGGAACGGCGTGGGGACGACGTACATCTTGCGGTCACGGATCAGGATATCGCCGTAGCTGCCGAATCCCATGACGCTCTTGTTCTTGTGGACGTACTCATGATCTACGTTCAAGAAATCGCCTTGGCAAACGACAAGGTCGAGCACCGGGTACGTATCGCCATCAGGGGCCTTGGGGTAGCGGCCAAACACGTAGTAGATAGTGCGGCCGTTGTGCATACCAGTCGGCACCTGGCTGTTGCTGTCGAAGCTGGCGTCACGGCCCGGGTAGGCCAACCCCTTGAGTTCAAAGCCCTCAGTCGTTGCGACCATACGAAAGTCCGGGTAGCTGTTGCGGCCCCCGACCTCGAAACTCTCGCCGATTTCCTTGAGGCGTGCGTGGAACCAATCCTGGAAATGGTACTCCTTGTCCGTTGAACTGACGCGGCGAATCAGTGTCCCCTTGCGGGTTGCCTCAACGCAGTGCTTGAACGCTTTTGCCGCCGTCATGCCCGTGCTACCTCGGCCTCTTGGGCGAATCCAGGTTGGTGGCGTCCGTCCCGCCTGGACCTGTGCCGTTCCACGTTAGCCCATGCTGTTCGTGCTCCGCCTCTGACTAAACGCGAAAGTCGCTTTCTCGTCAAGAGTTAAGTGGCCAATGCTTCTGTTGGCCGCCTCGGAACGTATTGTCGCCGCTCTTTCTTACTGTCGCCGACGCTTCGCCACCCCAGCGCGCACTCAACCCCGTTGTATCGACGGCGGTGGCACGCCGAACCGCGTTCTCTGAACGCCGCTCGTTGGTCAATGCCAGGAAACGAGCGTTTCAAGAAGCTGGTTGAGAAACCCATTTGCGGCGCCGGCGTTGCGCCGATGGTTCACACGATTTCGTAGCGGCGGGACGCCTTCGATTACACCGGCGAGACGCCAGTGCCACAGTGTTGAAGCAGCTTCTACGGCATTAGCGGCAGGTCGATGGATTTCGTTCGGCTGTAGGTCTTGCCGCCGATGAGGGCGACGTTGGCGCGGACTTGGTAACGGCCCGCGGACTTGTAGGCGTGCGTCGGCGACGGCTCATACGACTCGGCGCCGTCCCCGAAAAACCATTTTTGCTTCACGGCCTTGGGGATCGCATCAATCTCAAATTGAAGCGTGAGCGAATCCGCTCCGTCGGGCGTGCGGGCGCGGATTCGGATCCAGGGTCGTTCGACGATGACCTCCTTAAAGAAACGCCAATTGTGTTTGGGATCGATCCGGCGATGGAAGCCGCTGACCTGCTCCTCCTCGACCCAGAGCCCCATGTTCCGAAGCCATGCGACGCTCGCAACGGTCTGGTCCCGCAACGTGTCGACCTTGCCGTAGACGACCTTGATCGGTTGCCATTTGTTGATCAGGCGCTGGGGGACATCCAAGAACCGCTCGTCGAAGTTTCCCTGGCGAATGTACAACGCGCGAAACACGTCGGGATGTTTCAGGCCGGTATTCAGGATGGGATAAGCGGCGGCGGACCACCCGGTCAGGAAGACCTGCTCCTCTGCGACGTTGTATCGGTTCTTGATCTCGTCAACGATGGCGAGGATCTTCCGATCGTCTTCGTCCTGGAGGCGTTTTTGCTTCTCAGGAGGCGGCGGGAAATCGCCCTTGGTGGAAACCAGGAGGGGCGCAGCCACGATGATACCCTCATACTCCGCGAACCTGGCCCATTCCCGCATCTGCAGGTCGGCCCTGTCGAACGGCCAGGTACCGTGGCAGGCGACCACCAGGGGCCAGGGGCGCTGGTCCGAGTAGATGCTGGGAACGTAGAAGAGATACTCGCACTGCGTCCGGGATTCGACCACTTCCCGGATGGCGGCCTGGGTCGGCAGCGCTTGGGTCGCGGGACACCCGGCGCAGACTGGCAGCAGACCGGTAAGGATGGCCATGCAGGCCGTGTTCATGCGTTCAGTCCCGAGCATGGCAGGCCGGCCGTTTCCCGCGTGCTCCTGCGGGTCACGGGGGAGATGTCGCAAACCGGGGCACATGGCCGCCTATTATACAGAGGAAGCGGCAGTGGTAGTGGTATCGTTTGGGTGCCACGGACGGCTTGCCCGCCCGTGCCGACACTGGCAGCAAGCTGCCAGTGGCACCCGTCAAGCAAACGATACCAGTACCGCGGCCGTGCGGTGGCTTGCCCCGCACGCCGCGGCTTCGTATACTGGGAGGGCTTCCGCTCGTGCGCCTTCTGACCACAACCAAGGGCGCCGCTACCCATGGACCCCAGAGAGAAACGCTGATGGCCACAAATCTTGAAGGATGCTCCGTCCTGCTGGTGGACGACGACCAAGACATTCTCACCACGCTCAGAATGGCGTTTGATCGTTGTGGCGCCAAAGTCTCGACTGCAACGGACGGCAACAAGGGCCTCGACATGGCCCGCAGGCTGGCACCCGATCTGATCATTCTCGACATGATGATGCCGAAAAAGAGCGGGTTTCTGGTTATGGAGACCCTCATATCCGACCAGCGTCCCGACGCCAAACGGCCCCGGGTGATCATGATCACGGCGAACGAGGGCAAACGGCACGAGTTCTATGCGCGCCACCTGGGAGTGGACGACTACGTGAGTAAGCCGTTCAGCACGGAGCGCATCCTGGAGAGCGCCGCCGGCCTCCTTGGGCGGGAGTACGAAGACCCGTTCAACTCGCAACTTTAGTATCAAAAGCAACTTACATAGCAGCGAGGCAGAGCCGCCCGTCCATTGTGCCGTGGGACCGGGCCTGCGTCCGGGGGCCATTCGCAGGCCGGGCCAGGATCAGAATCACTCGGCTTGCAGTCCGGCAGCAAATGGCCTAGGCTAGACGGTCTTATGTGATTTGCGGGGATCGTTTCCTGCACACGAGGCGGGTCAGGACACGGATCCTGGACGTTCGCCGATGTTGGGAGTGTAGCCGAACATGGCATTGACGGTGGAGCAGAAACAGAGCGTCGTCGGACAATACCGACGCCACGAGATGGACACGGGCTCGTCTGAGGTCCAGGTGGCGCTGCTTACGAGCAAGATTCAACAGTTGACCGATCACCTCAAGAAACACCAGAAGGATCATGCGTCTCGCCGGGGCTTGCTGAAGATGGTCGGCGCGCGCTCGAGCCTGCTGAAGTATCTAACGAAAACTGACCGCGAGCGATATCAGAAGACCATTGAAAGCCTGGGTCTGCGAAAGTAGTCAATCCTGCGCAGCGGTCACGTTCCACGTTGATCCGTGTCTTCCCATTGCCAGTTCATCCATCTATAGGGATTCCGGGCACTCCTGGGCACGCCGCCCTGGAGAGACAGCCGCAGCTTACGCCGTTGCTTCACCCAGCGCGGCAACATGACAGCATGATCACGGCGTTTCCCTATGGTGATTCGCTCGAAATGCGACGTGGAACCAAACGAATGACATTGGTAGGTCTAACAGGAAAGTAGGTAGGCGAGAACGAGATGGCAATACACACGGTCGAGACGGAAATAGGTGGTCGAACACTCAAAATGGAGACGGGAAAGCTGGCCAGGCAGGCGGCCGGCGCGGTGCTTATGACCTATGGCGAGACGATAGTGCTCTGCACGGTCGTCACGGGGAAACCACGAGAAGGTATCGACTTCTTCCCACTCCAGGTGGACTACTCCGAGAAGATGTATGCGGCGGGCAAGTTCCCGGGGGGGTTCTTCAAACGCGAGGCCCGGCCATCGCAGAAGGAAATCCTCACGATGCGCCTGACGGACCGGCCGATCCGCCCCCTGTTCCCCGAAGGCTTCAAGGATGAAGTTCAGATTCAGAGCATCGTCCTGTCCTCCGACCAGCAAAACGATCCGGACCTGCTTTGTATGTGCGGGGCATCGGCGGCATTGGTTGTCAGCCCCCTGCCGTTCAAGGGCCCGACGGCGACCGTGCGAGTGGGGCGGGTCGATGGCAAGCTGGTCCTGAATCCGACGATTGACCAACGGGCGGTGAGCGACCTCGAAGTCGTCGTCGCCAGTCATGGCGACGCGGTGAACATGATCGAGGCGGGCGCCCTGGAGGTCGGTGAAGACGTGATCGCCGAGGCCATCGCCTTCGGCTTCGAGGGTTGCAAGAAGCTCGTAGCCGCGATTCGCGAACTCGGCGAGAAGGTCGGCACGGAGAAGAAGACGCCGGCGGCGGCCAGAGACGAAACGATGCCGGGCAGAGTCAGGGAACTGTGCGACAGGTTTGACCTTCGCGCCGCTCGCTACCAGGAAAAGAAAGCCGAGCGCAAGGCGGCGGTGAAGGCGGTCGAGGACAAGGTCATCGCCGAGTTGGTTCCCGAAGGGGCGGAGGATCTCCCCTATACGGCGAACGAGGTCTGGGCCGAAGTCCACAAGCTGGAGGAGAAGTTCTTCCACGAGGCCGTGATGAAGACCGGCCGGCGCTCGGACGGCCGAGGCCCGGAAGACATCCGGCAAATCAGCACGGAAGTGGGCATCCTTCCCCGGGCCCATGGCTCGGCGCTCTTCACACGAGGTGAGACGCAAGCGCTGGTGGCGATCACGTTGGGCACGCGGCGAGACGAACAATTCATCGACGATCTTGTTGAAGAGTACAAGAAGAAGTTCATGCTGCACTACAACTTCCCGCCGTTTTGTACTGGCGAAGTGAAGCGGATCGGCGCGGTGAGCCGGCGCGAGATCGGCCACGGCAGTTTGGCCGAACGGTCTCTCCAGGCGGTGATGCCGCTGCCGGATGATTTTCCCTATACGGTCCGGCTGGTCAGTGAGATCATGGAGTCCAATGGATCGAGTTCGATGGCCTCCGTCTGCGGCGGCACCCTGGCGCTGATGGATGCCGGGGTCCAGATTCGACATCCCGTAGCCGGCATCAGCATCGGCATGGTTCACGATGAGGACGGCAACTACAAACTGATCACCGACATCCTCGGCGAGGAGGATCACTTCGGCGACATGGACTTCAAGGTCGCAGGCACCCAGGTCGGAATCACCGCGATCCAACTGGACCTCAAGGCCCACAGCATCACTCAGCAGCAAATCGTCGAAACGCTCCAGCAGGCCAAGCGTGCTCGGATGTCGATCCTCAAGGAAATGCTGAAGACCATCCGCGAACCCCGCAAGGAGATCAGCCGATATGCACCGAGAATGCTGACGATCAAGGTTGACCCCGACAAGATCGGCAAGATCATCGGCCCGGGGGGCAAGGGCATCAAGGCCCTCGAAGCCGACACCGGGGCACGGGTGGAAATCGAAGACGACGGCACGGTGCGCATCGCCTGCCTGGATGCCGCCGGGGCACAAGCAGCTTACGACCGAATTGAGGAAATCTCGGAAGGCGTCAAGCTCGGCAAGATTTACAACGGCCGCGTCAGTGCGATCAAAGACTTCGGCGCGTTCGTCGAGGTGGCGCCGGGGCTGGACGGCCTGTGCCACATCAGCGAGTTGTCCGACGAATACGTTCAGAAGGTATCGGACATCTGCAACGTCGGCGATGCGTTGCGCGTCAAGGTGATCCTCGTGGACGAAACCGGACGGATCAAACTCTCGCGCAAACAGGTCCTCATCGAGGAAAAAAGTAACACCGAACAGCGGACCGAAGAGCAACCCGTCTGATCCGGCGGGCAGCAGCGTGGCACGCGACATCGAACCCGCGCGACCGATGCCGCGAGACCTCGCGAGGCTTCGAGACTTGTCGCGAGGCAGTACGAGAGGAATGCCCAGGTGAGCGAGCGGCGAGGATCTCGACCCCCTCATCCGCCTGAATCGGCCGCGGAACCGCCGCTCAATCCGGCCGACCAAATCGTGGAGTTGTCCGCGGTCGCCGGCGGCCTGGCGCACGAGATACGCAATTCGCTTTCAACGCTTCGCGTGAATCTGCAACTTCTTGATGAAGATTGGAGGGCGTGGGAGTCCAACGACGACACCGCCGCGCGGAGTGCCGCTGACACGGCACGGCGCAGCCGCACGCGCATCGCCACGTTGCTCAGGGAGTCCGGGAGGCTGGAGGCCATCCTGGAGGACTTCCTCCAGTTCGTGAGCAAGCGGGAGATCAACCCGGTGGTGGTCGACCTGAATGAGCTGGTCAACGAGCTCGCGGATTTCTACCGCCCGCAGGCCGAGGCCCACCACGTGAGACTGAGCGTGGTCCTCGGTGAACAGGCCATCCCTTGCCGTCTCGACGTCAACCTGATGAAGCAGGCAATCCTGAACCTGCTCATTAACGGACAGCAGGCTATTTCCTCCGACGGTGAGTTGACCATTCAAACGAGCGTCGCCGCCGGTGATACGGCAAGAATCGAGGTGATCGACACCGGCCCCGGCATCCCGCTGGAAGAGCAGGAGCGCGTGTTCGAGGCCTACCATTCCACGCGAAAAGGCGGCACCGGCCTGGGTTTGGCCACGACGCGGCAGATCGTGCGAGCCCACGACGGACGGATTCACGTCCATTCCGAGCCGCCGAACGGCGCGTGTTTCACGATCCTGCTGCCACGGGCCGCGACGGGTTAGATTAGCCCCGCCATGCGAACCGCCTCCCCGCCGACCGCCCACGGTGGACAAAAGTGTTACCGGTCTGGTTATCAGGACCGGGACGAAAAAAACTCGGACATTCTTCGTCGCCCAATCAGCCTTATCTGCCTTTGCAGCAATGGATTGCGCGATGGGCGACTCCGCCAGGCTCCCAGACCTGGGAGTTTATCGTTAAGTGTGATTTGCCTATCTCGGTTCATGGGGTATGTTTCAGAGTGGAAACATCGAGTGTGGTTGTCCCCCCCGGAACAGTTCTCTTTGCAGAACTGTCCAGTCGGGCGAGCCGGGATTGAGCGGTCTACGGCACACCTGACTGAAACTTGTTAGTTGACGTCCAACGGCAGCAGGACGAACGCGGTTGATCGCGGGTCCGGTACGTGGTATCGCGCGATCTGCTCTCCCACCGACATCGCATAGTTGTTGCCGACCGAAGCGGCCCAGCGGAGGCTGCGGGAGTCAGTGGACATGGCGATCTCAAAGAGCCAGGCAGTGGTTGACGGACAAGAAGCGGTTGCGGCGCTTCCGGTGCCATCCGTCCTCAACAGATTAGCGCAATCCGATCGCGAGTTGTTGTCGCGCATCGTCGCCGAGCGGGTCGGCTACATGGCACACAGCAGTTTCAGTCGGCCCAAGACCGCCGAGCGACTCTTCCCCGAGGCCTTTGCGACAGGCTCGACGCGACCGTGGTGTAACGTAGCAAGTGCGCGGCAGGCCGAAGCAGACCAGGGCGGTTCAACGGCTCCCACTCTGACGACCGCCGAAGAACAGGTGCTCTTCCAGCAGTTGAACTACGCCCGGTATCGCATCGCCAAGGTACTGGAAAAGTTTCAGGGCAAACGGCTCACCGCGGCCGCCGCGCGAGAGATCCTCTGGTGGGCGCCGCACGCCGAAAAGGCTCGATGCGACATTGTGCGGGCCAACATGCCCCTCGTCCTGGCCATGGCCAAACGAACCCGGCTGGGCAACATCGACTACGCCGAGCTAATCAGCGAGGGCAACATGGCCTTGCTGCGGAGCGTCGACAAGTTCGACTGCGGGCGGGGATTCAAGTTCAGCACCTATGCCTGCCGGGCGATCCTCAAGAGCTTCAGCCGCGTGGCGATGAAGATCGGGCGATACCGCGGACGGTTTCCGGTCGAGTTTGACCCTTCGCTGGAGAAGAGCGACTACCTCGAGCGTCAGCGCATCGACCACGAGGCGGATTGCGTCAGTGAACTCGTGGGCATGATCAAGAACAACACCGCCTCGCTCAACGAGGTCGAGGTCAAGGTTCTTCAGGCGAGGTTCGCCCTCGAACAAGTCCAGGGCCAGGTGCAGGACGGGCCAAGGACCCTTGAACAAGTCGGCATGATCATCGGCGTGACCAAGGAGCGCGTCCGGCAGATCCAAAACCGGGCTTTGTCCAAACTGCGAAATAAGTTGCAGGACGACTTTCTCGCTGCGTAGCGTGCCGATTGTTCCGGCCGGGATGAGGCTGCTCGAAGCAAACAACAACGCCCCGATCGCCGTGCGGTGATCGGGGCGTTGACTTTCCAGTGCCACAAGCGAAACGCTCGGCGACAGGCCATGCTGCGATCGGGCCCGATCATGCGCCGAACGACCCGCCTATGCCGGAACCCAGGCCAAATCCAGGATCGTGTTCGTCGGGGCCTCCGTATTGAAGACCGCCTTGACGGGCATCCCGATTTCGGGCTTGCCCTCTTTCAGGTAGCTCATGAGTTTCGTGCAAACGCCCTCGATCTCCACGCTGATCAGCGGACAAGGGGTGGTGGCGCGGAACGGAGCCCCGGGATACAGCACGGTGCTGTGGGTGAAGATGCGGCCGACGGTCGGCGCTTCGACCCATTCCATGGTGTGCCAGCAGTCCGGGCATTCACACCGGGGCGGCAGCCACAGACGGTTCTCGGCGCATTCGGCATTGGTGCATCGGGTGGCCAGGAGTTTCTTTTCATGCAGGCCGTGAAAGAACCTGCCCCACCCGCCATAGCTGTGGACGTGGTACCAGTTTTTCTGGTTCTTGATGACCAATGGCTCGTTGGAAAGCACCTCGGCGGTCGTACCGTTGAGTGTAATCGCCATTTCGTTCACCTTCTTCTCGTGAAATCCATGCCAGTACCTGGCAGTTTTCTTACACTTTCTCCACAACCGACACGGTCACGTGGCTGCCTGTGCCGGCGTGGGAGATCGCACAACCGCGCCGGGCGTTGGGCACTTGCAGGCTGCGGAAGTCATGGGGCTTCTTCTTGCCATACCGCGCCCATCGCTCGGGGTCGGCGTGGAACTTGTCCCACTTGCCCTGCAACTGCCAGAGTAACTCCACCAATTGGAAAATGCCGGTCGCACCGACCGCGTGCATCGTGCCGATCAAACCGCCGGAAAGATTGGTCGGCAGCCGGCCCTCGAAATAGGCATCGCCGGATTCGATGAACTCACGACCCCGGCCGTAGGGGCGAAGACCGATGTCTTCATAGGTCTGAATGTCGCTAATGGTGAATGCGTCGTGGGTTTCCAGGAGGTCGAAGTCCTGAACGGGGTCCTTCACGCCGGCCATGTTGTAGGCCAGGTACGCCGCCATCCGCGAAGCAAGAAACGAGCTGAAGCCCGGCCACTCCGCGCGCTTGCCGGTGAAGTAGTCCTTGTAGGTATCCTCGGTCTCATTCGGCAGGAGCAGGATCGGCATGTGGCGCCGATCGGCCGTACGAAGCGTGTGGGTACCGCCGCAGATGGCCTTCAACTGCACCGGCTGATCGGTCAACTTGAAGGCGGTTTCCTCGTCGGCAAGGATCAGCACCGCCGCCCCGACGCTCATCACACAACACTCGAGGAACGACAGCGGATCGGACACCATTCCATTCTCCAGGATGTCCTGAATCGTGTACTTGCCGGGATTTTGTGAATATGGCGAGTAGCGGGCGTAGTCGTGGTTCTTGCAGGCGATCTTGGCGAGCGATTCTCGCGGCACGTCGTTTTCGTATTGATAGCGTTGGGCCATCAGGGCGTAATAGCTGGCGTACATCCAGCCCAACTCGCTCTCAAAGTCCTTGCAGGCGGCACTGGCGATGTAGGAATTGCCGACCTTGGTGGAAACTTCGTCCATCCGCTCCCATCCGATCACCGGCACGCAGTTCGCATAGCCGGACGCCACCGCCTGAGCAGCGGCCAGCACGGACGACCCACCGGTGGCGCCGCCGGTCTTGACCTCGATGTTGCCCAGCGGGTCGAAGCCCAGATAGTCATGGATCTTCGACGCGGCCAGAAGCTGGTCGCCGAAGTGGTCGGCAAACTGCGAATAGACGCACCAGTTGACCATGCCGCGAAACTGGTCCGGCGAGACCTTCAGGTCATTCTCTTCCACTGACATGCGCATCGCTTCGACGCACAGTTCGCTGGTGTTTTTCTCCGGATAGCGCTTGCGATAGTCCGTCAGGCCGCCGGCGACCAGGAACACGGGCTTTTCAAACTTTGGAATCCGCAGGTTCTGCGGCGTGAGTCGGATCATGGCCTCGTCCTTCCTCCAGGATCTCTTGACAGATTCAACCCCAGAGAGATTCCTCCCCCAGGGGCCGGCTCGTCCGGGTCGCGGAAGTATAGGGCCAACGGCAGATTTCCACCAGCAGATCGGAGATACGGCCGACCCGGCCTGACGAGGGAGATTTGAGGAGCCGCGGTCGCCTGCCGTTGGCACGGCGCAGGGATGTCAAGGGTCAGTTCGCGCGGTTTTTCGAGTTCCGTAGCTTGTCGCTCTTATCGACCGCGAAAGAGTGAGATAGCCGCGGACGGAAGCGCGCGGCATCCGGTGGGTCGGCACGCCTGTCAAACTGCGGGCTGCCGCCCGTAGCTATCACATGTTTCAACTCCGGCAGGACAACACATGACAGTATGGGTATGATTGAGTGTTGCCAAAAGTCTTCCCCGGAGGCCACCTGACCATGCACGATTCCCACGGGCAGGAGAGTCAGCGACGCGGCGTTCTGGGGTGGATCGCCGCCCATCCCAAGACCAGCATCTCGCTGTGCCTGTTGTTGTTACTCATCAGCGTGACCGTGCTCTTCGATCGGGCCGCCCAGGGCCGGGTGGCTCGACAAATCGCAGCGCTGAGAGCGGCGGGGATGCCGGCGACGCTCGAAGACCTCCAGGCGGCCATGCCGGACGTCCCCGACGATCAGAACATGACGATTCCGATCCTGGAACAGGCCAGGATGCTCGAGGCCATCAAGCTCACTGAGGATCATCTCCGGCAACTGCCTTATATAGGCTTAGTCCACAGTACGCCCAGCGGCCGACGATGGCCGGCGGAACAGATCGAGGCGGCGCGATGGTATCTCGACCAGGCTTCTGATGCGCTGCCCATCATCCATGAGGCTCTGAAACTGGAACGCGGACGCGTCGATGTCCAGTGGAAATCACCCGCCTTCAACATCCCTCTGCCCGAAGTGTTTTATATTCGCCACGTGGCCAAGGTGCTGGCACTCGAGTCGGCCGTCGCCGCGGAAGACGGCAACGCCCGGCGCGCCGCGGAGATTCTCCTCGATTCCTGCCGGCTGGAACGCTCGCTGGACGGCGAACCGTTCGTCATCACAGCCATGGTCAGGATGGCCGTCCACGCTCTGGCATGTGATCGAATCGAGCGGACCATCAATCTCTGTGGGCTGAGTGACGCATCGCTTCAACGGCTCCAGACAGAACTACGCGGCCAAGAAGGAGCCGACTACTACAAACAAGCCCTGTTCGGTGAGCGCGTGATATTCATCGACACGGTGCGTTGGTTGCAGTCCGCTCCGGCCGGCAGCATGTCCGGCATCACCGGTGGCGGCGGTTTCTCGACCTCCAGTGGGTTCCCCATCCCTGTGGACGCGGTTTGGAAATTCCTACCCATCCTGCCGCGCCTGGACGAGGCCGCGGGCATCCGCTTTTACAACGACCTGATTCAGGCGGTCGAGGATCCCGACGCCGCCAGCATCCAGCGTGTGAAAACGGCTGAGAGCCTGATCACAACATTGCCCATATACTGCCTCGTGACTCGCATAATGATGCCCAGTTTCTCCCGCGGCACGGAAGTGTGGGTCAGGTCCGTCGGGCAGAACCGCGCTCTCCAGGCGGCGATCGCCTGTGAGCGATACCGTCTGGCCACGGGTGGGTGGCCGGAAGCCCTCGACGCCCTGGTGCCGGACTATCTTGCGGCCGTTCCAGTCGACCCTTTCGACGGCAAGCCCATGCGCTACGCCCAGACCGACGAGGGCATCAAGATTTGGACGATCTCGGAGAACCTGATCGACGATGGCGGCGACATCGGTCGGCTCACCGTCCGGCGGAACTCATACCGACCCAAGGACGCCGGCTGGGTGCTCCTCAACCCTGATCTGCGCAACCGGCCCGCGGAAACCGAAGACAAGTGATACGACGGCCGGCCGGACCCGATCGGCTCTTCGCAAGTTGGATGCGGTTTGCGCAAATCGGCTCCGGGCGAGCTGAAGCTTGATTTCCCTGGGGCCAAGGTCACGACGGATGCAGGACTATTCCCATTTCGCGAACTGGACGAAGCGTTCCGCTTGACGGGGAGAGGAAGCGCCGTGTTGTCCGACGCGCGTCATGGCAAGAACACACGGCACACATTGTTGGCCACGTTGCGACAGAGTGTCTACGGGCGCCTGACCGGCCACGAAGACGTGAACGACGCCGAACGGTTGCGCATCGATGCCGCCGACGTCGATCGTGGAGAACGCGGCCTGGAGGTTCTGGCCGAAGGCGAAGCGCAGCACACTGCGGCTGTCGCGGAAGTTGCGGCCGGAAAAGCCGTTGGCCCGCGCGGCGTCGAGCAGAAGCTCCTGCAACCCGATGCCGCCGCGGAAGCGCTTCGATGCCACTTCGAGCGTCTTTTCGTCGAAAAGTTCCTCGACCTTGGCGAGCTTGTCCGTCGGCATGCACGCCGCCTCGAGGATCTGGCCGCCCATCCCGTTTTCCACGGCGTGAATGGCCAGCGTCTTGGTGGCGACCGCACCAATTACGTGCTACGCTGGGTCAATCATTACGGGTGTTCCCCCCGGCTTCGGCGCCCCGATCACGACGATTGGAGTTGGATGGCATGAAGAACAATCCGCTACCCAGGCTGGATCAATGTCATGAGACTCGGGACCGATTACTGCCGTTGTGCAGGCTTCGGCCAGGGGCAATCTGGGTCGACCCTGTCCGAGGTCATCGCGTCGGGTGTGTGGATGCCGTAAACCGTGAGGCTGTGCTTTCTCTTTGCGAAGGGGTGTGCCCATCGCTCGCGCTCCACGACCCCCCCTACAACCTCGTAGCGTTCGATTCGCGTTCCATCGACGAGTATATCAGTTGGTGCAAGCAATGGATTGCGGTTAGCGCCGATGTTCTCGCGAAAGACGCCTCGCTGTACGTTTGGCTCGGCGCAGATCAAACCGACGGGTTCCAACCGCTGCCCGATTTTATGATCATGATGCGATCGATGCCGTTTCGCCCGCGTAGTTTCATTACGCTGCGAAACCAGCGGGGCTATGGCACTCAGCAAAACTGGATGGCGATCCGTCAAGAATTGCTTTATTACACTCGAGGTCGACCGGTGTTCGATGTAGAGGCGGAGTATACAGCCATCCCCAAGGTTCTTCGAGGCTACTACAAGACCGTTGGCGGGAGACGCACCGAGAATTCGCAGCGAAGCCGGTCTGATACGATCCGTGCTGGCAACGTGTGGATCGATATTCAACAAGTTTTCTATCGGCTGCATGAGAACGTCTCGGGGTGCTACGCGCAGAAGCCGCTCGCAGCAATCGAGAGAATCGTTAGCGCGAGCACCAACCCACAAGCCGCCGTTATTGACCTATTTGCCCATTCTGGCACGACACTGCTTGCATGCGAACGCCTCGGACGCGTCTGCGTCACGAGTGATATTGATCCTGTTTTCTGCGAGATCGCGATTCGTCGGCTCGAGCGCTTCCGATCAACCGGTCAACCTGGATGGCAGAACGGAAATCCCTTTGAGCGCGAGATCCGGACCAATCTTCCGAAACAATCGACGCCGTCGAGAAAGCCGGGACGTTCAGAAGAATTGACTCTGTTCGAGGTGAAGTGATGGAGAAACTCAAGGCTGAGCTGGATGAGTTGCTGCGACGGCTTCCCGATGAGACGGCTTTTCGTGAACGCTTGGACAATCTTGTTTCCGTCTACCCGTTTAACGAGTATGAGTACATCATCTCGACTCTATTGGCGGTGGACATCCTTAACCTCGACGTATATCAGGACCTCCGGGATACATACATTGCCCGTAACCTATTCTTATATGTCTTTGAAATCAGTTCACCGCGCTGTTTTGGAGAGGCTTGGGCCCAGGGGCACCTGAAGGAATTGATCCCGTCCTTGGAGAAACCGACGAAGAAGCTGGATTCGGAATACTCGGGACAGTACGACCTTGTGCTCGATGGCTCGATTCGGATCGAGGTGAAGGCATCGCGGGCCGTCGACGCTGACAGCAACGAGGCTCTGTACGTGAAGGCCTTGGCGTCGGATTCCAAAAAGCGGTTCTGGATGAACTTCCAGCAAGTGAAGCCGGCGTGCTGCCACGTCTTCGTGTGGGTCGCGGTGTGGCGTGATCGAATTCGCTATTGGGTGTTGTCGTCGGATGAAGTAAAATCGAACCCGTATTACTCCTCCGGCCAACACCGGGGCAACGTTGGCGAAGGTCAGCTACACGTTCGCGACGACAACATCCGAGATTTCGCTTCGTATAAGGTCAAGTCGACGGAACTGGCTGACGCAATTCGAAAGGCGTACAAACGGCAGGTCGGTTGAAACGGTCGTCGGCTGTTCGGCCTTGACGTGGCTGATCCTCCAGCCGAAGGGCATGGTCATCCACGTGCCCATCGGCTCGACCTGCGAGGCCTCAGCGTCGGCCGCTGCGTCGGTGTAAATCACGCTCGACGGCAGTGCGGCCAGTTACGCCGCTCTGAGCACGGCCAGTGTGTAGCGCCGCAACGTGGCGAGCAGCGGCGGCGCCGGCGTGATCTCCGGAATGCCGCCTCACTGGCGCCGCGCGGCTCGTGGTGCGGCCCTCCGTGTTGTCACTTATAATGCCGGGCATGAACCAGAGTGACAGAGCCGAAACATTGACGGAAATCCTGCGTCGACGGGTCGGCGCCATCATCCGCACGAAGGATGCCCAACTGGCCGCCGACGCGATGAATGCCGCGGTCGCCGGCGGCATCCGCATGGTGGAGTTCACCCTCACCACGCCGGACGCCCTGCGCCTCATCACCGACTTCGCCCAACGGCCCGATCTGCTGGTCGGCGCCGGCACCGTCCTCACCCCGGCCGAGGCGCGAGCTGCCGTCAGAGCCGGAGCCAGATTCCTGGTTTCGCCGGTCTGCGATCCGGCGGTCATCGCTGAGGCCGGCGCGCTGGGGGCCGCCTGCATCCCCGGTGCATCCACGCCGACGGAAATGCTGACCGCTCACCGGGCAGGGGCCGACCTGGTCAAGTTGTTCCCCGCCCCGGCCGACGTCGCGGATTTCGTCAGCGCCGTCCTGGGCCCTTTGCCGTTTCTGCGCATCTATCCCACGGCCGGCATCACCGTGGAGAACTTCGTGGACATCCTCCGGGCCGGGGCAAGCGGGGTCGGCTTTGTGCGGTCCCTTTTCGTTCCGGAAGAACTTGCGGCAGGCAACTTCGCGGCGATTCAGGCCCGCGCCACCGAGATTACGCGCCGCCTCGCCGACGCCTGATCGGCCCTAAGCGCATCCTAGTGCTTCGTCACAGCCAATTCCTCGGGTTGGGTGGTACGGGCAGCTTGCCCGTTTCGGACGGGCGAGACGCCCGTACCACCCGAAAGATCAACTGTGACGAAGCACTAGAGCGGACGAAGCACTAGAGCGGTTCCTGGATGATTAGACGATGCTCGGCAGGTCATGCGCCGCACGCCGCTTCCTTACGGGCGCGGCTCTGATCGTCCGCTGACGGACGGGCGAGACGCCCGTACCACCCTAAAGATCAACTGTGACGGAGCACTAGGACTACCTGTGGTGCGGGCGACGAAGCCCGTGTCCCCACCGCCGAGACGGCGGTGCCACAGAAGGTTCTTTCAGGCACTCCGAGCATCCTTTCACGGCCGTTACGACCGCTGTATCAGTTGGAGAAGTCGCCGACCGATCGACGCGTCGGTTTCATCCGCGGCCACGGGCAGCCATTGCGTCGTCTGAAATTTGCGAAACCACGTTCGTTGGTGCTTTGCCAGGCGGCGGGTTTGGATTTTGATCTGCTCGATCGCGTCCTGCAACGACAACCGGCCGGCAAGATGATCGATGATTTGTGCGTAGCCCAGCGCCTGGCGCGCCTGTTCGCTCGGCCCCGGTGTTTCGGCCAGCAGCGAACGGACCTCTTCCACGAGTCCAGCCTCGATCATCGCCTTGACACGGGCATTGATTCGCCGGGATGCGTCCTCTTTCTCGCGACGAATCCCGATCACCGCGGCGGGATAGCGCATCTGCTCCGCCGACCACTGCGCCTGTTGTGACGATAGCGGTCTGCCGGTCAGATGGTAGACCTCCAGCGCCCGCTCGATGCGCTTGTAGTCGTTCAGGTGGATTCGCTGGGCGGCATCGGGATCGACGCGGGACAGCTCGGCGTGGAGTCCGGCCGGACCTTCGCGATCGGCGCGGCGGCGAAGCACGGCGCGGAACGCCTCATCGGCTGACGGGCCGTCGAACATGCCGTACATCAGGCCCATCAAATACAGCGGGGTGCCGGCAAGGACCAGTGGCCGGCGTCCGCGCATAGCGATTTCCGCAATCGCCGCATCGGCCGCGTCCACAAATCGCGCGACGCTGAAGGACTCGGAGGGTTCGGCCACGTCGACGAGGTGATGCGGCACTCGGCGACGGTCCTCTTTCGTCGGCTTGGCCGTGCCGATGTCCATGCGGCGGTAGACCTGCATGGAATCGACGCTGACGATCTCCGCATGAAGCGCTGCCGCAAGTTCGAGGGCGACGGAGGACTTGCCACTGGCGGTCACGCCGAGCAGGAGGACCAGCGGGGGTCGATTGGCGGATGTTGTGGGCATTGCATGACCCTCGTGGCCGCACGCCGGCAAGAGAGGATGGTAGCACGAGGCGGCCGGACACCCGAGACCGGGGCAGAGGCCGCTGTGGGCGGGCAAGACGGACGCAGCCAGGCCCCACGAATCGAAGCGCCCTGGCGACGGGACGATGCTGCTGTGAATTTCCTGTAACCTTTGCCAGGAAAGCATGTTAGGGCAGGATTGCGACGTCCGAAGACCGTTAGAAAAAGGGGGATTAGCGGATCGACCCCGGTGAGATGGACAGTTTCGAGAGTTTGGAGGCATGGACTCGGCGGATTTGCGTGTATAATGCGGGAACAAATAGGGAAGAGGCTTCGTTTAATACAAGCATGATGACCCGGGGGGCTTTGCCGAGTCCGCTCTACCCAAACAGCGAATAACGACAGGGGCGGAGTGCCTCTGTAACCCGTGGAAACCTGGTAGTGAGCTAAGAGGAGAAAAACGAATGCGACGGATTACAACCCTATTGGCATTGGTGGCGGTGTGTAGCCTGGGCGTGTCAGCCGCCCGCGCATGTCCGAAAGCGGACTGCAAGAAGGCAGCGACAAAAGCGGTCAAGCTCGTCAAGGGCTCCGGCTGCTCCCAGCAAACCTGCACGACTTCAGATGAGTTTCCCACGCTCGTCCAGATGGTTGGCGACAAGAAAGTCGGCTGCCCGATGGAAGCGGAGAAACTGGCGAAGGCAAACGGCGGCAAGATCGTCTACGTTGTCGGCTCGAAGCAATTCGAGTGCCGCCAGTCCGCGGCAACCGCCTGGGCCGAGGCAGCGGAGGGCTATGCCAAGCGGTTCCTCACGATCGCCTGCGTCGTTGACGGAAAGGTGATCTACTGCGACCAGCCGTGCAGCGATGCCCCTGACTGCTGCGCTGCGAAGGCGAAGCTGTCGAAGGTCGACGCCAAGGCCTGTTGCAAGAAGGGCGATGCCAAGGTGACCAAGGTCGCCAGCGCCGAGGGCAGCGGTTGCAGCAAGGCGTCGAAGGCGAAACTCGCCAGCGCCGAGGGCAGCGGTTGCAGCAAGGCGTCGAAGGCGAAACTCGCCAGCGCCGAGGGCAGCGGTTGCAGCAAGGCAGCGAAGGCGAAGCTCGCCGGCGCCGAGGGCAGCGGTTGCAGCAAGGCGTCGAAGGCGAAGCTCGCCGGCGCCGAGGGCAGCGGTTGCAGCAAGGCGTCGAAGGCGAAACTCGCCAGCGCCGAGGGCAGCGGTTGCAGCAAGGCAGCGAAGGCGAAGCTCGCCAGCGCCGAGGGTAAGGACTGCTGCAAGGCCTCCAAGACCAAGCTCGCCAAGTCAGATGACCGCCAGGGCTATGATGCCGGCTATGCCGCTGGGTATACTGAGGGCATGAGGGACGGCATGGTGAAAATCCACGGCCAATCCTGGTCGCGGGATGGCAAGACTATCAAGTACCGCGTCGCCGGGCGCAACTTCGACGCGTGGGACGATGCGGTCAAGGCGCGGGATCAAGCCGTTGCGGCGGCCAAGACGGTCAGCATGAAGTACATCGTCGATGGCAAGGAAGTGACCTGCGCATCACAGGTATGCCCCGAGGCAAAGGCCGCGGGCAAGGTTGTGTACGTCATCTCCGGTGAGAAACTGGAGTGCGAGTACCAGGCCCGAGCCACGCTGGCCAAGGTGCAGTGCGAAGCCGCCAAGAAGGCATGCACCGAGCATCTGGCAAAACTCTAAGCCGCTGATCAGATTCGTTCAGCGATCAAGAGATGATAAAGAGGGCCTGCCGACATGGCGGGCCTTCTTTATGCGCGAGAGCGTGTTGCCGTCGCATCAAGTTCTGCCGAACGCGGCCTTGTGCTGGGTCGCGTTATGTTGCTTATGGCACCAGAAGGGTGGAGACCATCCCCGGCACGTCGCCGAGATCGAGCGCTCCGCTGTCATTGAAGTCGCCGGCACAAATGAGAACCGGATCGATGGTAGCGGAAACGATGCCATCCACAAAGGCGGGGATATCCAGTCCGTCGGTCGAGGCGTCACCATTCATATTTCCATCATGAACGAGGCATGGCGCCTGGAGGGTGTTGTCCATCGTGCCGCGTGCCAGGGTGCCCCATTGCCAGGCCTCGCTCCAGCGATTGAGAATGTTCACGACGTTGTTCAACTCGCCGGCGGTCGGTGGAGCGCCGGGCAGGTGAATCATGACCCAGGCCGTCCGAAAGTCGTGCTGCGAGGCGAGCGAGTCCGGACTTCGGACGCCATTTGAGGCAACGATGTCGGCCGAGTCGAACGTTGAGATGGTGCCGTTGTATGGCGAATCACAGTCGCTGCTCTCCATGTAGCGTAGTTCAGAATTGCCGGCGTCCATCTCCGCGGGTAAGACATATCCCATCAGATAGAGATCGGTGTAACTGAAGACGGCACCAAGCCCCGAAGGAGAATCGCCGATGTCTGAATTGTTGCAGATGAAGAAAAACCCGCCGGGTGAGCAGACTCCGCCCAGGACAGCCGGCCCCGCGCCGAGCCACTCACGAATCTCCATGCCTTTATCGGATGGGGTCTCGCCGGTCACTTCGATGGGAGCATCGCACGGGTGCCCCATCCCCTCTGGGGGTGGGGGACGGAATCGACCACCGAGACTTGCAGACCGTTGCCTCTTTGCTTCGCACGGAAGATCGGTTCCCCACCCCTGGAAGGGGCGGGGCACCCATGCAGGTCTCTGTGGTACCGGTTTGTAACCGGTGCGAACGCGCCGGCGACGCGGTCTCGATCCGTCGTTTATCCGCCGTCCGAACGGTTCAGCAGATGGGTCCAATGACCCATCCTATGGCTGTTGATCACTTGGATGGGAGCAGCGCAGCCAATGACGGATCGATCTGTGCGGCCAGGATGTGCCGCGCCCAACTCGGGGACAGATAGCCAATGTGTCCGCCGTAGTGTCCATATTGGGCCCAGGCCGGCGACCAGGGAATCTGCACGAGCTTCTCCTGCCGGCGGAGACGGCCGGCCTCATCAACAAAGCCACTGTGCCCGGCGGAAAAGACCTGCTTGCGATCGATGGTCCCGAACACCGCGGTCCCCCAACCGACGATCGCATCTCTATCGCTGTAGAAATTGATCAAGCCGTCCTTACAATGACTCAGGACTTTGGACAGGTCGTAATCCTGGGAGATCGCGCCGGCGACCAGGATGATGCGATCGAGCATGATGCCATCGGGCAGTATTTCGGCACAGAGGATCGCCAACCCCCCGCCGCCACTGAAACCCACCAACGTGAGCGGTTCATTGGGATGCTCTCGGCGAAACGCGACCAGCCGGGCGGCCATTTCCTCGGCCCGCTTTCGGTTGGCGGGCAAGTCCATCAGATTCTGGATCGCCCATAGCGACGACGAACCCCAGGTGAAGACGTCGATGTCCCGAGAAAGACCGGCTTCGCGCAGGCCCTGCCGAACGCCGCGCAGGTGAGACTCCTGACCGGCGATGCCGGGGATCAGCAGCACCTCGCCTCCGACGGCCTGCTGCGTCGTGGCCGTGGTCGCGGACGTGCAGCCGCACGCCAGGCAGCAGAGCACGCCGGCAACGATCCAGCGTGAATAACCTGAAGCGTGCGTGAGCAGAATGCGGTCCAAGACAAACCTCTCGATTCAGCGCCCCCATTCACGATGACGCGGCAGCAGCATCCTAAGGAGAATTATCGCGGCGGCAAGGCGGACCTCACGTCGCCCGGTGATGTTTCGAGGGATTGAGGCGATTCGCGAGGCTGGTTGCCGGATGTCTAGGGAGATGCGGGGTCTGCGGTTTCGCCGGCGGCGGGAGGCGGCTGTGCGGGCGACACGAGAGCGGGTTCGCTGAATCGCTCCTGCTGGTCCATGAGCTTCAAGACGTAGTGAAGCGTCAGGCCTATTCCTGCAAGCACGCCGAACACCACAGCGGCCACGGCGATTGAGACGCCTGACTTTCTTTGCTCTCGTCTTGCCGCCGGGTCTTCCTCTGCACAAGCGCGCATGGCCTCGGCCAGGTCCTCCGCTGACGCAAACCTGTCGGCTGGCTCGACGGCCAGGCATTTCTGGAGGAGGCGTTTGCCGCGCGGGGTGAGGCCATCGATGCCATCCAATTCCAATTGGGGCGGGTTTCGGTGGAGGTTGATGATCGCCGTGCGAGTCTTGGCATGAATGAACGGCTCTCCGGTCATGGCATACATCATGACCAACCCGAAGCTGTAGATGTCACTCAGTTCGGTTGTATCCTTTCCTCGGGCGGTTTCCGGCGCGACCCAGCCGAGGGAGCCGACGGCCTTGCCGCGGAGACGCTCGCTCACGTCCTCCTGGCTCACGTCGGCCAAGCCGAAGTCCATGAGCTTCAGGTGGCCGTGGTCGTCGAACATCAGGTTGCTCGGTTTGATGTCACGGTGGATGACGCCGCGGCGATGGGCCAAGGACAGGGCCATCGCCGAGCCGACCATCAGCTTGAACAGTCGTTGGGGTTCGATCGGCCCGTTGGCATCGACGTATTCCTTGAGGGTCCCGCCTTCCATCAGTTCCAGAGATAAGAAGATGCGGCCCTGGTCCTCGGAGACTTCGTAGATCGAGACGACCGACGGATGCTGGAGCTTGGCGACCGCCCGTGCCTCCTGCATGAAGAGGTCCGTGTTGAGCCTGCTCTGCCGGCCCTCTTTGCGTTTATGGCCGAGGATTTTCAGGGCGACATCGCGGCGCAAGGTGTCGTCGTGGGCGCGCCAGACCACGCCCATGCCGCCGTAGCCCAACAACGATCGCGCCCGATAGCGGCCGATCTGCCGCCCGGCCCAACTCATGTCGATGGCGACGGTGCTTGATCCGGCGTCTGGTGGAAGATCGTCGTGCAGGTCCACCCGCCCCGAATCCGATGGTTCTTCACGCTTGGGGGCCCGCCGAGACTGGCGCTCCTCGGCCGTCAATTCCCGGGCCCGCCACTTGTTGCGGCATTTCTTACAGACCAAGCGCCGGCCCAGCAGACGTTGGGCCACCTTGTAGCGTTGTGCGCACTGCGGACAGGCGACCGTGACCCGTGTCTGCGGGACAGGCTCATCCGTATGCTGTTGCTCTGAGCTGATGGACATCTCGGCGTGGTTCTCACTTCCCCCTGTTCCACCTGATCATATGCACAAACTTCGGAAACCCAAACTGGTCTCCAAGGTTCTAGGACCGACCGGCGGTGGTCGAGGCCCCATCCTGGGGGCAAAGCGGTGATTTCAAGCCCCCTGTGGGCACGGGCAGTCGGTTTCCAGTCAGCCGGGGCCGAGGACGGCCCGGCTCGCTTGAATTCGTGAAATCAGCGGTGTTGAAGCACTAGAGTTTGGACCGCAACTGTTTCATAAAGCCGACCAGCACCGGTCGGGGAAGCGTGGGCAGGCCGTAGGTGTTCAGATCGTCGGAGACCAACTCATCCAGGACCTGGAGAACCTCAGCCTTTTGGCCCGCGAGTTGGGCAGTCCGTTTCCGGGCCAGTTCCAGGTCGCCCCGGCTCATCGCCTCGATGAACGAGACGACCATCGCGGTGAGTTGTTTGCGTGATTGTGTGGAAGATGATGCGAGGTCGGCATCGGTCTGCCGGACGCCGCTGCGACGATCTTTCTTGCGCGAGGGGTCCTGCTCATTCCAGACCCGGCGTTGAACCGCCATGTCCTCCGCCGCAGCCTGCTTTCGATGACGCTCGAAGGCTTCATCCAGCGGGGCCAGAGGCAGCTCGCCGCTCTCTTGCTCGGCGGGCAAGGGGATGTAATTCATTCCCTGGCAATGGGGGCATTTCCCACTGCGGCCGCCGGCACTCTCCGGGGCCTGGATCAGCTTCCCGCAGTGTTCGCAGTGCAACTGGATCGTCACGTTCCTGGAATCTCACTACCACCGCCGCGTGAACCCTGTTCACCGGCGGTATCCCCAATCTCAGCGGGCCGACGAGCCGCTTGCGTGCGCCGGGCTCGCCATACCAATCGTATCGGTGTCTCTTCGAAGGGTAAAGTGGCCCTCAGGCGTTTCTCCACAAATCGCCGGTATTGCTCCCGGAGCAGGGCCGGATTGTTCACAAACAACACGATGGTCGGAGGGCAGGTCGCCACCTGCGTCGCGAAGTATATCTTGGGTTGAGCACCGTGTTTGTCGGCCGCGGGCTGCTGGTCGGCAACGGCGGCCTCCACCGCCCGATTGAGTTGTCCCGTCGTCACACGCAGCCGTGCCTGCCGATAGAGGCCCGCCGCCGCGTCGATGGTGGATTGGATGTTGCGACCGTCGATCGCCGTCGTGAATGCCAAAGGCGCGGAGGCCATATGCGGCAGCGCCTCGGCGAGATACGTCGCATAGTCTTCCGCGTCGGCCCGGCCCTTGGCGAGGTCCCACTTGTTGACGACCAGCAGGCAAGGCTTGTACTCATCGAGAATGTAGTGGGCAATTTTTTTGTCCACTTCGCTGATGGGCGCGGTGGCGTCGATCAGGAACAGCACGACGTCCGCCCGACGAATCGACGCCAGCGCTCGCGTGTAGCCGTAAAACTCAACGTCGGTCTTGTGCTTGCGCTTTTTCCTGACGCCGGCCGTGTCGATCGCCACGACCTCGCGTCCGCCGATCTCAAACCGGACGTCCACGGCGTCGCGCGTTGTGCCCGGCACCTCGCTGACGATCACGCGCTGCTCGCCGGCCAGCGCGTTGATGAAGGTGCTCTTGCCCACGTTTCGCCGGCCCACCAGTGCCACTTTCATGGTTTCCTTCGGCGGCTCGGTGGCGGCATCGTCGCCCAAGGCCGCAACGATGCGATCCAGAAGCTCGCTGCGATGGTGACCGTGCAGGGCCGAAACGCAGATCGGCTCACCGAAACCGAGCGAGACCAGGGCGCCGGCCTGATGCTCCTGATGGCCCGAGTCCGCCTTGTTGGCCACAAGCTGAACCGGCGACTTGACGCCGCGCAGCAGTTTCGCGACGGCCAGGTCCAACGGCGTGATTTCGTCGAGCAGGTCCACGACGAACAGGATCAACGACGCCCCGGCGATGGCATAGCGAATCTGGTTCTCGACGTGGTCGGTCAGATTGTCATGGTCCTCGATGCCGTAGCCGCCGGTGTCGACCAACTCGAAGTAGCGATCCTCAAACTCGACCACGGCATTAACCCGATCTCGGGTGACGCCGGCAACCGAGTCGACGATGCTGATGCGCTGCCTTGCCAGAAGGTTCAGCAGCGAGCTCTTGCCCACGTTGGGGCGGCCGACGATTGCAACCATGGGCATTGCCATGATCTGATTGTACGGGCCGAGTCAGATCGTGGCACGCACGGCCGGTGAACCGCGACCTACTCCGGCTGCGTTTCCAAGTCCGGCCCACCCGCAACGGCCTTCGGCTGCGGGGTCGAGTCGAGCACGGCGGACTCCTGCTCCAACCAGGCTGCGGCTGCCAGATGGGCTTCGGCATCGAGCGGCGACCATGCGGCGATAATCCGATGCAGGTCGGCCAGCGGCTGCATGATGGCAGGGTCGCACGGCGACAGCGCGTCGGCCGCCTCCAGATCGTCCAACGCCGCCTCGGGGTGACCGGCCCAGGAGTGGGCGACGGCAAGATTCTGATATCCCTCGGGATCTTCGGGGTTGACGTGGACGACGGCCGCGAAACACCGCGCCGCCTCAAAGGGCGAGCGAGAGTCGAGATACAGTACACCCAGGGCGAACCAAGCGTCGGCGTCATTCGGCCGGAGCCGGGTATAGTCTTCCCAGGCGTATCGCGCCTCGTTCAGACGGCCGTCGCGCTGGGCCAACCGGGCGAGGTTGTAGAGCGATTGGGCATGTCGAGGATCGCGACAGAGCACTTCGCGAAACGCCGCGGCAGCTTCGCCGTACCGAGCCAGGCGTGTCAGCAGCACGCCGAGATTGTAACGCGCATGGATGTCCTCGGGCGCGAGGGCGACAAGGCGGCCATAGGCATCCGTGGCTTCATCGAATCGCTTCAAGGTGATCAGGGCGGACGCCTTGCCGGCCCACGCGGGCGCATTACTGGATTGGCGGTCGAGAAGGCCATCGAAGTGACGCAGCGCGGCATTTGGTCGGTCGCTCTGCAAGTCATACCAACCTGCGGCGAGTTGGGCCACGGTGCTGTTCAAGACGTTGCTGCGAAACCGAAGGCCGGCCGCGTCAACGGCCTCCGCCATCCGCGCGAGTCGCTGCCGAACAATCGGCCATTGTTCGCGCAGGTATCTGTGGCGGCTCTCCGATGGTTCACCCGCGACGATCCCGGTATGAGACTCAACTTGTGGAGCGGGGGTCTCCATCGGTCGAGAAACGTAGGCCCAAATCGCCGCAACCAAGGCCGCGAGCACGACACCGGCGATGGAGATGGATTGTCGTGTGGTCATGCCGGGCCATTCTCGACATGAGCGCGTGGCATTGTCAACCGGCGACCATGCACCGGTACTGGTAAAGTTTGATCCTAGAACATACGGCCGAGACGGCCGTACCACCCAAACTTTACCAGTACCCATGCACCGGTAGTGGTAGAGTTCGACCCTGGGACTCACGGCCGAGACGGCCGTGCCACACAAACTTTACCAGTACCCAGGCAGCGGAGGCACAATCGACCCCCAAAAAAAGGGCAAAGAGCATGATCGGCCGAAAGAGAATTTCGGACCGCTGCTCTTTGCAACCATCTTCCCCACCGGCGGCCGGCGAACGGCAGAAAGGCGCCTCCGTCCGACCGCAAGTGATCTGATCACGTCCGATGGCCCGCCGAGTCGCTGCCGATCGGCACCAACCCGGGAAGCGATTCAATGGATCATAGAACTTATTTCCCGCGAGGGTCAATTCCCTGATGGAGCCTGCCATCAGGCAGTGGAAGAGACAGGCCGCGGTGTCAGGTCGCGCTGCATTCCCTTACAATGCGCCGGCATGGGCCCAAGCGGCCGGCGGGTCGCCGCAGGCGTCCGTAGAACCCATCAGCGTAGGACCACATGGGGCGTCGATTCTGCATTCTCGCAACCGCCGGACACATCGACCACGGGAAGTCCGCCCTGGTCAAGGCCCTCACCGGGGTCGACCCTGACCGACTGGCCGAGGAAAAGCGCCGGGGGATGACCATCGTTCTGGGATTCGCGCGACTCATCCTGCCGGGAGCCGATGGCACGGGAGAGCCCGTCCAGGTCGGCATCGTGGACGTACCCGGCCACGAGCGATTCGTTCGGACGATGGTGGCCGGGGCGACGGGTGTGGACCTGGGCTTGCTGGTGGTTGCGGCCGATGACGGCGTGATGCCGCAGACGCGCGAGCACGTGGAAATCCTGGATCTGCTCGGTGTCACTACAGGGGCGATTACCATCACTAAGGCCGACGTGGTTCCCGCGGATCGGATCGAGGCGGTCGGCGCCCAGATTGCATCCCTGGTCGCGCCGACAACGCTTCGCGATTGGCCGGTGGTGGCGACCTCGGCCAAGACCGGCCAGGGCCTGGACCGCTTGTCGGGGATTCTCAGCACTTTGGCTGCGCGCCTGCCCCCTTTGCGGGAGAGTTCGGTTTTTCGCATGGCGATCGACCGCGTTTTTCCCATTCATGGTCGCGGGACCGTGGTGACCGGCTCGGTCCTTTCCGGCAAGATCGCTCCCGGCGCGCCACTCGAACTGCACCCACCGGGTCTGCCCTGCAAGGTGCGTGAGGTGCAATCGCACGGCGAGAGCGTACCCGGCGCCGGCAGTGGTCAACGGGCGGCACTGAATCTCACCGGCCTGGACCGCGGCGCCATCGAGAGGGGAATGGAATTGGCGACACCCGGCTATCTTCGCAAGTCGCGCTACATTGATGCGCGCGTGAGGATTCTTCCGCGTAAGGAGCGCCCCTTCCTCTCGCGTCAGCGGGCCCGCGTGTCGATGGGCACATCCGAGAACATGGCGATGCTGGTGGTGATCGGCGCAGACCGGATTGAGCCCGGGGCGGAAGCGCTGGTCCAACTGCAATTCCTCGAACCCGTCGTCGCTGCATTTGGACAGCGGTTCATCCTTAGAAGCTACTCGGCTCAGACCACGGTTGGGGGGGGCACGGTGATTCGACCCACCTCACGGCGGGATCGGCCGGCACACCCACAGACCCTGGCGTCACTGCGCCGTTCCGAATCGGCCGACCCGACACAGCGGCTCGCGGAAGCCGTGCGGCGGGCCGGCTTCTCCACTTACACGCCTCAGCGACTGGCCTGTGAGATCGGAATCGAGCCGAGCGAGGTCGAATCGTTGCTTGCACAAATGGAGCGCGAGGAGACCTGGAAGCAGATTGGGACAATGCGCGTCCACCAGGATACACTCGCCGCCATTGAGCAACGCGCCTTGGCCTATCTCAATCGCCATCATGCCGGGAAGCCCACCGAACCGGGGCTCTCGAAAGACCGTTTTGTCGGCTGGATCGAGGCGCGGACGGGGCCCGATCTGGGGCGTGCGATCGTACACCACCTCGTCGCCAAGGGCGAGATCACCGAGTTGGGCCCTTACATTGCGCACCGGCGCTTTCGCTCGAAGTTGTCAGGGGAAGACGCAGCCCTGCTGGAGACGCTCGTCGAGGAGGTGGCTCGCGCCGGCTTCGATCCGCCGGAGTGGGCGAAGCTGGATTCGCTGAAGGGACTTTCCAAGCCTCGAGCCAAGGTTCTCGCCGACCTGGCGAAGGTCGAACCGAGGCTGACGTCGTTTGGCGCCGGGCGGTACATCTCCTCGGCGTCCCTGAGCCGGTTCAAGGAGACGGTCGGCGAGTTGGGCCGTGATGGCCGGAAGTTCAAGCTGGCCGACGTCCGCGACGGCGTGGGCCAGAGTCGCCGCGTGGTGCAGCCGCTGCTGGAGTACCTCGATCGGGTTGGATTCACGCGGCGCATCGGCGATGAGCGCATCCTGGTGGGAGAGGCGAATGAGTAGACCGGCATCGAAACGCAATTCGGAGAGCCATACATGACGTCGCCTTGCCCATCCCACGAGCCTCCGCCCGACAAGGGCGATCGGCCGCAACAACCCCGCGACGGCGCCGGCCTGCTCGCGGGGATTCCGTCCATGACCCTCCTCCTCCAGGCGGCGGAACAGGATGCCGGACTGGCCTCCGTGCCGCGGCCGGTGATCTCTGCCGCGCTTCGCGAAGCGGTGTCCGCTCTTCGCCGCCGGGTGCAGGAGGGCAGTGCTACCGAGACAGACTGCGAAGCGGCGACGATCCTGGCTTCGGCCTGCGAACTCATCGACACGCGGCGGAACCAGAGGCTGGTGCGCGTGATCAATGCCACCGGCGTCGTTTTGCACACCGGCCTGGGGCGCAGCGTGTTGCCCGGTGCGGCCCTGAAGCGGATCAACAGCGTGGGAGCCGGCTATTGCAGCCTGGAGATCGACCTGGCCAGCGGCCGGCGCGGCCAACGGGGCACCCACCTCGAACGACTCCTTCGGGAACTGACCGGTGCAGAGGCCGCCCTGGTGGTCAACAACAACGCCGCCGCGACGATGCTCGCCCTGCGGGGCCTGGCCCGAGGCAAAGAGGTGATCGTCTCTCGCGGACAGTTGATCGAGATCGGCGGTTCATTCCGATTGCCGGAGGTCATGGTCGCCGGTGGCGCGACGCTTCGAGAAATCGGCACCACCAACAAGACCCACCTTCGCGATTACGAAACGGCCATCGGCAACGAGACCGCCATGATCATGCACGTCCACACCAGCAACTACCGGGTGGTCGGTTTTTCAGAGAGCCCTGACACAAAGGCGCTGTCGGAGTTGGCCCATCGTCACGGGCTGTTGATGTTCGACGATCTTGGCAGCGGTGCGCTGTTGGATGACGAACTCTGGACCGCGGCGGGCGAGCCAACGGTGGTCGAGAGTCTGCGCCGCGGCGCGGACGTGGTCTCGTTCAGCGGTGACAAGTTGCTCGGCGGCCCGCAGGCCGGGATTCTGCTGGGGCGACGCGAGATCCTCGACACACTGCGCCGCGACCCGATGGCCCGGGCCCTGCGCATCGACAAACTGACCATCGCGGCGTTGGAAGCGGTGCTGGAACTCTACCACGAACCAGAGCGGGCCAATCGTGAGATTCCCCTCTTGGCGGCGCTGGGTGAGTCGCCGGCGTCTTTGAAGCGCCGTGCCGAGGCCCTGGTCGTTCTGCTCCGTGCGGCAGGGCCGAGCGGCTCCTTCACGGTGCAGGAAGACGAGAGCTTCGCCGGCGGCGGATCGTTGCCGGCCTGGCCCATGCCGACGGCCGTGGTCCGTTGGCAACCGGGTGAGGGGGTTTCTCTCGATGATCTGACTCGTCGCCTGAGACTGGGCGAGCCCAGTGTGCTTTGCCGTGTTCACGAAGGGGCCGTGTACTTCGATCTGCGCACGATTTCAGAACGTGAATGCGACCCGTTGGCGGCGGCAATCTCGGCGGCACTGACCTGAACAGGATGTGCCCGTGGAAATCGTTGGACTACTCATGCTGTTGGTTCTCGCGGTGCTGGCGAGCCTGCCGGTGTTGGGGTATCTCATCGGGCGACGCAGAGGAGGCGAATTTTTCGTGGCCCGGCAGCGGCCCGGTCTGGTCTCGTTCTACCGCGTCCTTCTCATCGGCAGTTCATTGTGTCTGGTGTCTTGTCTCGTGATAGTCATCGCCGCACCGGCTCCAGCCGCCACGAATGCCATGGCCACGAGCTTTGCGGTTCTGGCGGGGATCTTCGTGCTGGAGATGCTGCTCATCGGCCTGGGCCTTTTCGGCAGCCTGATCTTCGCAGGCCGGCACTATCCGCCGGGACACTGCCGGCGCTGCGGTTACAATCTGCACGGTAACAGGAGCGGCCGATGCCCCGAGTGTGGAGCGCCGATCTCGGAGAGACCACCCGAGTGATCGAATGACGTAGCAGTGCAAACAAAGTACGCGATCATCCTCATCGACGGTGCGGCCGACGAGCCCATCGAAACGCTTGGCGGCCGTACGCCGCTCGAAGCCGCGACGATTCCGCACATTGACGGCATCGTTGAAGAAGGTCGACTGGGGACGGTGCGCACGGTTCCCGAGGGCTTCACACCGGGCAGCGACGTGGCCACGATGTCGCTACTGGGCTACGACGTTCGCAAGCACTACACCGGCCGCGCTCCCATCGAAGCGGTCGCCAGGAATATCCGCTTGAGAGATGATGACGTGATCTTCCGCTGCAACCTGGTCGGGATCATCGGCGGCGAGATGACCGACTTCACCGCCGGGCACATCACCACGCCCGAGGCTGAACAGATCATCGCTTCCCTCAACGATGCCTTCGGCCAGGAGGCCAATCTGGATTCCGGCTTTCGCCGGAATGACGTTGGGCAGGACATCCGGTTTCATGCCGGCGTTTCGTATCGTCATCTCATGGTGATCCACGATCCTGCGACCCTGGACGCCGTGTGCATGCCGCCGCACGACATCCCCGGCGAGCCCGTGCAGGATTACTTGCCCAAGGGAGCGGCAGGTCGGCGCTTGCGCGAGATCATGGAGCAGGCCGGGAAGATCGTGTCGGGACACGATGTGAACCTGGTCCGACGGGACTTGGGCGAGGTGCCGGCGACGGCGATCTGGCTGTGGGGCCAGGGGGTGATGCCGATCCTGCCAAGGTTTCGCCAGCGTTTCGGGGTTCGGGGGGCGGTGATCGCCGCGGTCGATCTGATCCGCGGACTGGGTAAGCTCCTGGGCTGGACGATCATTGACGTCCCCGGCGCCACCGGATACCTCGACACCGACTACGCCGCGAAGGGGCGATACGCGGTCGAGGCACTGGATGAGTATGATCTGGTCACCGTGCATATCGAGGCCCCGGATGAGGCCGGCCACATGGGAGACGCGGGTGCGAAGGTGGAAGCCCTGGAGCGAATCGATGAGCAGATCGTCGGGCCGGTGGTGGAGAAGCTACGGACCTTTGACCGATGGCGCATCCTGGTGGCGCCGGATCACCCGACGCCGGTCGAGCTGCGAACCCACACGGATACGGCTCCGCCATTCTGCATGGCCGGAACGGATGTGCCCCGTGGGCTGACGCAGGCAGTGTTCTGCGAACGCATGGCCCGGCAGAGCGATTTTCACGTGGAGGAAGGCCACGAGCTGATGGACCATTTTCTGCGACGCTGAGCGACGGACCTACCCGCGCATCGAAGGGCTCGGTGGCGTGTTCCCGGCTTCACCGCGCTCACAGAACGCGGCTCCGTGGGTTCTAGTCAGATGGACAAGATACGAACCAAAATCGTGGCGACACTGGGACCGGCGACCGATTCGGAAGAGGCGATCGGCCGGTTGATCGACGCGGGCGTGGACGTGTTCCGCCTGAACTTCTCACACGGCACCCTCGAACAGCATGGACGGACCTTGCAGCGAGTCCGTCTGGCCTGCCGTGATCGGGACTCGATGGCCGCGGTGATGGGTGATTTGTGCGGGCCCAAGATTCGCGTCGATCCTCTCGATGACGACGCCTTCGACATCGCCCCGGGAGATCGGATCGAGATCGCCGCCGGGCATCTGGTGGGCAACGCGGAGCGCATTTCAACGAACCGCCCCGAACTGGTTGGCGAGGTCGAGATCGGCCACAGGATTCTGATCGACGACGGGCTGATTCGGCTGCGTGTGGTCGAGAAGCGAAAAGATGCTCTGGCGTGCGTCTGTGAAGCAGGCGGAACCGTCCAAACACGGAAGGGCCTCAACCTGCCGGACAGCGACTTGACCATGTCGGCGATGACGGCCAAGGACCGCGAGGACCTGGCCTGGGCCCTGGAGCACGGCCTCGATTACATCGCGATCTCGTTTGTTCGCAGCGCCGCCGATCTTCAGGAGCTTTCCGGGCTCATGCCCCTCGGCGGTGCGGGGTGTCCGATCGTGGCGAAAATCGAAACCGTGCAAGCCATTGCTCACCTCGATGAGATCATCGAAGCGGCGGACGTCATTCTTGTTGCTCGGGGCGACCTCGGCGTGGAGATGGACCTCGCTGAGGTGCCGCTGCTGCAAAAGAAGATTGTCAGTCTGTGCCAGCGGGCCGGCAAACCGGTCATCATCGCAACCCAGATGTTGCAGTCCATGGTCGACGCCTCGACGGCGACGCGCGCGGAGGTGAGCGACGTGGCCAACGCGATTCTCGATTCGGGCGATTGCGTCATGCTCAGTGCCGAGACCTCGGTCGGCTCCTATCCCGTTGAGAGTGTTCGAATGATGTGCCGCATCGCAGAAAAGACGGAAGTCTATCTTGGCACCCAGGACCTCGCGGCGAGGGTGGATCTCACGCGGACCTTGCGCCGCGTGACCACGGCCGTGGCCCATGGGGCGAATCTCCTGGCGCGGGAATTGGGGGCCAAACTGGTCGCCGTCTGGACTCAGACGGGCAATACGGCGAGGCTACTGAGCAAGACCCGATTGAACGTGCCGGTGGTGGGTTTGTCGCCGGATCAGGCGATCTGCCGCCGCATGTCGATGTATTACGGCGTGATCCCTCTCCAGATGACGTGGCAGCAAGATGATGCGGCCATGCTCCGCGCGTTGGACGATCTGCTCATTGAGCGGAATCTTGTCAAACCGGGCGATCTCATCGTTGCCATCGCCGGGACGCGACTGGAGCGTGAAGGGGCCACCAACTCGCTGCTGATGCACCTTGTCGGAGCGCCTCCCGACGAATAGTGCGAACCATTGCCATCCCACTGGTGCGCAGCGCCGAGCGCCAAACCGTGGGAGGTCTGCTCTGATCGGGGACCCACTGTTATCGGAACCACGGCCAGTTTGGCTCGGGGTGTTTCGCGCTTTCGGATCAATTCGAGCATACAGCGGACCCCAAACCCACGCCGATAAACCACCAGCGATTTCGTCACGCTGAGCGGAAGCCATGGGCGATTCGGCTGCGCGGATCACCAAAACCGATGGGACCACGGAACGAAGGGATATCACATGTTGGACACCGTCTATTCAAGACTCAGCTCCTCAGGGCTGGGTGTGCCGATCCTCGGCGACCATCGAGAGGTGCACGGGCCGAAATTGCGCTCGCGGGTGATCAGCGTGTGCCATCCCGTCTGGCAGTTGGGCTGCGGGGGGCTGGAACGGCAGTTGGCGGAGGTGGTGAACCGTCTGCCGCAAGAAACTTTCCGCCAGATAGTTGTGGTTCGAGGCTGGGATGAGTCCAGCGAGCGAATCGGCGGATATCTGGCCGAGCACATTGAATTGATCAAGGACCCTGGCCCGAGCCAGGACCGCACCTGGTCGCGCCGGCTGGCCTGCATTCTGCGCGAGCATCGAGTCGATGTCCTGCACGTTCGCGGGCTGTCGATGCTGATGGACTCGGTGCTGGCGGCTGAAATGTACGGCAAGACGGCGGTTGCGTGTAGTTTCCACGGCTTCGAGTCCGCCGACACCCAGTTTGGCGGAATCCGTCGCAAGGTGTTCCGAGAGGCCCTCTTGCGCTGCGATGATCGCTGGGCAGTGAGTGAGGCAGCAGCGCGGGCCATCTCGCAGCGGCTGAACCTATCGCGCGATGCCTTTGGCGTCCTGCCCAACGGGGTGGACACGGTTCGCTATCAGCCCGCCATGGATACCGCGGCGGTGCGAAGAGAGCTTGGTTTGCCGCTGCATTCCACGGTGCTTCTGTCGGTCGGCACGCTCAAGGAGGTCAAAGGGCATGAGGTTCTCCTGGAAGCCATGCAGAACCTGAACGGCGACGCCGAGAACGTCGTGCTGGTTCTGGTGGGCAACGACACGCTGAACGGCAGCCTTCAACGGTGGGCGGCGGAGCACCTGCCGGGGCTCGATGTTCGATTCATGGGACAGCAGGCTGACGTCGTACCGTGGTATCAGGCCGCGGACGTGTTCGTCATGCCGTCGTTGTGGGAAGGGTCATCGAATGCCCTGTTGGAAGCGATGTCTTGTGGAACGGCAGCGATCGCCACTCGGGTTGGCGGAAACGAGGACGTCATTCAAGACGAACGAACCGGGCTCCTGGTGGAGGCGAAAGACGCAAACGGATTGCGCGAAGCCATTCGACGAATGCTGGCTGATCCGGGGCTCCGATCCCGGCTGGCTGCGGCCGGTCGCCGGGACGTACACGGCCGTTTCTCGCTGGAAAAGGCGCTGGAGTCCTATGCACTGCGATATCAACGCCTGGCGGACGAGATGGTTTGCGATCCTATGGGGAAAGTGTCAACACGATGATGGAAGCATCGTTTTTCAACGTCGCCAGATGCTTGCCGGCCGGTCGCGGCACGGATGCTGAACGGCGTCGCGGTTCCTTGTAGGACGGGTGAACATGACGACGATTTCCATCCGGGGAACCGAGACCCGTCGCGATCTGGCGACTCGGGTTTCGGCGCTGTGCCGCTACCGCGAGCTGACGTGGATGCTGGCATGGCGGGACATCCGCGTTCGCTACAAGCACTCACTGCTGGGGGCCGCGTGGGCGGTGGCCCCGCCGACCGCGATGATGTTGATTTTTACGTTTGTCTTCGGACAGGTGGTGCAGGTCGACCGCCAGAAGTTGACCGGCGATGCCGCCCTGCCCTATCAGCTCTTTGCGTTTTGCGGATTGGTCCCCTGGATGTTCTTCGCCAACGGGCTGACCGGGGCGATCGGCTCGCTCGTTGCCAATCGGCAACTGGTGACCAAGATCTATTTTCCGCGCGAGGTCTTTCCACTCTCAGCGATCATCAGTGCGTTCGTCGACTTCCTGATCGCATTTACCCTCCTGTTGATCCTGACGGCCTGCCTGCACTTCTTGTCGAACGGATGGTCCTACCACTTCGAGTGGACGGTTCTCCTGTTGCCTGTCGTCGTCACCGTCCAGATCATCTTCATGTGCGGGGTGGGCCTGCTCGGGGCCATGGCCAATCTTTTCTATCGCGACGTCGGCTTTCTCTTCCGGTCGATCATTCAGTTGTGGATGTTCGTCACGTGCGTCGTCTATCAACTCGAAGCCACGACCGGCTGGAAGCGTGCGGTGATTCAGCTCAACCCGATGACTCCGATCATTCGTGCGTATCGCGATTGCCTGTTGTTCGGCCGCTGGCCCTTCAACACGTCATTCATCAGCGCCATCGCGGTGTCGGTCATGGTGATGCTGGCCGGTTGGTGGTGGTTTCGCCGGCGAGAGTATCAGTTTGCGGAGAACATTTAGCCCGTGTCCACGCCTGCGATCCTGGTCGAGAGCGTACGCAAGAAGTTTTGGCGCGGGCAGCGGCACGGCAGTGTTCGTGATGCCGTGGCGTCCTGGTTCGGCATGGGAGCGGGACGATCGGCGGAGAGCAGGCTGCCATCGTCAGAGTTTTGGGCGCTGGATGATCTCAACTTCAGGGTGGAGCCCGGCGAGGCCTTCGGCATCATCGGCCCCAACGGCGCCGGCAAGAGCACGACACTGAAACTGCTGGCGGGGATCATGCGGCCGACGGCGGGGACGATTTCGATCCGCGGCCGGGTGTCGGCTCTGATCGAGGTCGGCGCCGGCTTTCATCCCGACCTGACCGGCCGCGAAAACGTCTACCTCAACGCATCCATTCTGGGCATGCCGCGATCGGAGGTGGGGCGAAAATTCGACGAGATCGTGGACTTTGCGGGCATCCGCGACTTTCTGGACACGCCGATCAAGCGGTACTCCAGCGGCATGTACGCCCGGCTGGGATTCGCCGTGGCGGCTCACGTGGACCCGGAGGTGCTTCTGGTTGACGAAGTGCTCTCCGTCGGCGATCGGGTCTTTCGCGCGAAGTGCATGGACAAGATGCGCGCCTTTCTCAAGCAAGGCGTCGCCATCGTCTTTGTCTCGCACGACCTCTCCGCCGTCAGCACATTTTGCGACCGCGGCATGGTTCTGGCGTCCGGCAAGACGGTCTACGCCGGGCCCGGCAGCCAGGCCGTGGCCCACTACCACGAAGCCTGCGCCGAGAAATGGATGCTCCCTGCCGCGAAAAGCCAGGCGCTTGCCACGGTCGAGGGACTCCGTTTCTTCGAGACTGATGGAACCGCCGGCCGGGCCTTCCGCGCCCGCGAACCTGTTCGTATTCAGTTCGACGTGCGGTTCGGCATGAACATGCCCCATCCTTCGTTCGGCCTCACGCTGCTCAGGGCAAGCGACCGCCTCTGCGTCTTTGAAACGAGCAGCACGCGAATGCACTGCGAGTGTCCACCCGCCACGACCGGATCGGTGCGCCGCGTTCGATACCAGATACATCTCAACGTCCCGCCGGGTGAGTATTGCGTCGGCTACCACGTTCGAGACCGGGACGAGTTGCGTTATGCGGCGATCTGTGACGACGCGGCCCGCCTCATGGTGTTAGGCGAACCGGTCAGCGGAGGAATCGTGGACCTGGCCGCGCACGTCGAGATCGAAACGCCCGAGGCAACGGCCGTCGAGACTGCCGCAGCATCCGTCTGAGGGATTGCGTAGGAATCACTTGGACGCATTCGCCCGCCAAACGGCAAGCCAGGTTGCGCATTTTGCTCACAATTCGTATAGGTTATTTCCACGCGACTCCTGGGTCGGCGCCCGCTATGGCAAGGCCACGAGGATATCGACCAGGCCCGGCACATCCGAAGCGTCGATGGTGCCGCTGTGATCCGCGTCGGCCTGACAAGTGTAGCCGCCGGCGAGTAGGAGATCGACGAACTTCTGGATATCAATCCCATCCGCGCTCCCGTTGCAATCGAGGTCGGCTGGGAGAATCCCGGGACAGCCGGGCAGCTCGCACTCATCGGGAATGAGATTGCCATTGCAGTCAAGGCTCGGTTCGGCAGCGATTTCACATTCGTCGAGGACCCCGTTGTCGTTGCAATCGTTCCCAATGGCCCCGGCGCGGATCAGTGCCGTGCGATTGGAAAGACTGGGCGGCAACAGGGCCGCGGCGCCGAGATTGTTCGGGTCGATCGGGCTGACGTCGTCGGCAGCGATCCACGTCTGCCCCGGCGGATTGTCCTGGTCGAACGAGATCGGCTTCTCGCCTGCCTGATGGTCGATGATGACGCCGACGAAAAAGCTGGTTCCGACCGGTCCGACGAAGGTGCCGGGAATGGGAACCGTGGTGAAGATATCGGTGTTGGCATTTTCCGAGGCGGTTAGGGCTGAAGCGAGGACCTGGGCGTCGGTCGGATCACCGTCACCATTGGGATCACTCCAAAGATAGACAACCGCCGGGGTGCCGTTGGCAAGCTGCCCCCATACCAAACTGATTGTAACGATCTTCTCGAAGCCGCCCTGAACCAGGAAGTGGTTGATCACGGCCGTGCTGCCGCCATTGGGCACGCCGGCGGTCGATTCGTGCGTGCCGTCGTCGGCCTGATACACAACACCTGCACTGATGATTTGGCACTCATCCGGAACGCCGTCGAGTTGGCAATCGAGGCTGGTTTGACCATTCCCGTCAGGGTCAAGTGGATCGACGTCGCAGTCATCGGGGATGCCGTTGCCATTGCAGTCGAGTTCACAAGCATCGGGGATGCCATTGACGTTGCAATCGGGATCACAAGACACGATGCAGAAGAACGGGCCTCCCGGTGCGGGGCTATTCTCGTCTATCTCGCACTCATCGAGTGTGCCGTTGCCGTTGCAGTCGGGACTTGTGCCGGCGGCGATATCGCAGATGTCCTGGATTCCGTTGCCGTTGCAATCGGCCGAGCTTTCGCAGGAGTCGGGAATCAAATTGTCGTTGCAGTCAAGGCTGAAACCGGTAGCGACGTCGGTTCCGTCGTGGATGCCGTTGTTATTGCAGTCCTGCCCGATTCGTATGAAGTATACGTCCTGCTCCCCGTTGAAGGTTGCCGCATAGGCCAAACTGGCCCCGAGGCCGTCCGAGATGAGATGGCAGTAGTCGCCGATCTTGTTCTGGTTGGGCCATCCCAGAAAGCTGTTGAACACGGGACTGATCGGCACGTTGATCGACCAGGTGACGCCTGCATCCAGGGAGAATGCGTAATACAACTCGGACAGATTGGTTGCCCCGGTGTTTCGCGTGTCGTTCCAGACCGCGTCGATGCGGCCGGTCGGTGCGACGGACATTGCCGCGAACCACTGATAGGCGTCGTTGCCGATCGGGTCGTTGTTGACGCGCACGGGGGAACTCCAATTGAGACCGCCGTCTGTGCTGCGAAGGAACATCACGTCGAGCGGATCAGAGCCGGGCGGATTGACCGAGCCGAGCACGTAGACGTTGCCGTGGGTCGGGCCGCCGGAATGATCGGTAGCGACCCAGACCTGACCCAAGAGGCCACCGGGATTGGGTCCGCCGAAGGTGGTCGTCCCGCCAAGGTCGATGTTGATGGGCGTGCCGGGAGCGAACGTCGGGGTCTGGCCGGGGTCCTGGGCGTTGGAAGACCAGGTTATCAAATGCGAGGATTGGTCGAGCGTCGCCCCGACGAGGTAGAGGGTGCCGTCGGGGCCGACGTCGAGCGTGCCCCATTTCATGCTGGGTGTGGGCAGGGCAAAGGGACCGTCGAATGATGCGCCGCCGTCGGTTGATCGCGTGAAGTCGTTCGGCGGGCAACAACTGAACTGGACGTTCCAGAACTGGTAGACGTTGCCTTGGCCGATGCCGGCGGTGCGATCGACGGTCATCCATTGCTTATCGCCGCCAAACGCGGAGACCGGGGCAAGCCAGTTGACGCCGCCGTCGGTGGACTTGAACACTTCGGCGGTAGTGACGGAGCTCAGGCTTGAATAGTAGAAGTTGCCGTTCAGATCGAAAGAGAGGACCGGATCGCTGCGGAACTGGCCGGGGTCGAGGACTCCGGGGAAGGTCCAAGTCTGACCGGCATCGGTGCTGTGGGCCCGGCCGGCCTGCCGAAAGTTCGATGCGATGGTATCGAATTGCCGCCATGCAATCGCTACCGTGTTGGGATCCGTGGGGTCGATGGCGATCGAGGGTTCGTTGGCGGCGTCGCCGGAAATGTTGTTGCCCATTGCGTCGACGTTCACCTGCACGCTGGTGTACCCGTCCCGCGTTACCGTGATGGTGGCTCTGGGACCACCTGTTGACTGGGTGGAGGGCCGAATCCCGGGCGGATCATCGGGCATCTCCGGTTGCCTTCCGGGAGGAAGTCCGTCGACTGCCGGGCCCTGCGGCGTTTGGCCGATGGCCGGTGCAACAATCAGGCCGGAGAACAGGCCGAGTATTATGAGGGATCCGGTTCGGCGAGCCGCCATCAATTCACCTCCAGAAAGGGACAGTCGGGCATACCGCGTGTCACGTGACACCGGGCAACACCTGTGCGCGCGGGGGCTTGGTTACAGAGTCGGTCGCTCGGCATGAGGGGTCGGGCGTCTGCACCCGGCACCGAGCCTGGCCGTCGGACCTGGCTTGCCTCGAACCTCTCCCCATGCCGTCAACATGCCGCAGTCCCCCCGTCCTCGGCCCGATCGGACGATTCTGGTGCAGCCGATCTACTCGGAGGCCTCTTGCACCTCCGGCGGCGATTCAATGATCTCGAGCTTTTCGTAGAACCCGTCGGACTGGAGCCGGTTGAGTTCCGGTTCTGCCTCTTCCCTGGTGACAAATCGGCCGAGGGTCACCCTGAGGCCCTCGGGCGACACGGCCTCAACGCGCCAGAGTTTTTCCGGCGGTGGTTCCTTTGCGGGACGGCCCCTCTTTGATGCAGCCGCCGAGTTGGACTTGCTGGGTTCTGCCTCTTTCTTTTGCTTCACAGCCGCCTTCTTGGCCATCCGCGCCTCACTCTCGGATCAATTCAAGAACTCATCAGATACCGCAGGCCGAAGATCAATGAAGACCCAAAGCCGGCATATTGTAATCGATTGGAGAAGCGTTTGCAAACAGGCGGTATGGAACCCGCCGATGGGTCTGGTAAAGTTTGATCCTGGAACATACGGCCGAGACGGCCGTACCACCCAAACTTTACCAGTACCCGCCGACGCCTCCACGGTTCAGCGCGTCCTGGTTGGCGGCGCAGTGCGTGGTTCGCGCAGGTCGTAGCAGACCATTTCCCTGTGGTTTCGGGCGAAGAGCAGGCCCCCGCTGAGCGCCATGTTGTTCCAGGTGCGGCCCTCGAAAACCTGCATCGCGCCCCGTTCGACGAAGCGCTTGGGGTCGGCCTTGACGAGTGCGAGTCGCCCGCGTTCGCCGAGGACCAGAATGTGATCGCCGACAAGGAGGAGCGAACCGTAATCGTAGCGGGAGCCCCTCCATCGGCGCTCGCCGGTATTCAGGTCGAGACAGACCAGGACACGTTCATTCAGGCCGTAGATGAAGCCGTCGTGAATGACGGATGACGCGAACTTGCTCTTCAATCTGGTGTTGGACCAGACCTCGTGCGGATTTAGCCTGCCGTCTTTCGACTCAATCCTGACCAGCGCGCTGCCGCGGCCATAGCCGGACGACACGAAGACGCGATCGTCACCCGCGGGAATCGGTTGTGAGCAGTTGATTCCGTATTGCGTTTCCCATGGATACGACCAGAGGACGTCCCCCGTCGCCGGGTCGATGCCGTTCAGACTTGTCGCGGCCAAGTTGAGAATCTGCCGTCTCCCGGCGAGATCGACGAGAATCGGGGACGAGTAGGCCTGTTGCCCTGCATTCGTCTGCCAGATCAGTTCGCCGGTCGCAGGCTGCAAAGCGATGATTGAGCCGCCAGCTTTGCCGGAGCTGGTGACCACGACTTTGTCTTCCAGGACGAGGGGGGAAGCGCTCATCCCCCAAGTCAGGTTTTCGGCGGCCCACTCGGTGAGAATGTTCCGATGCCAGATTCGGCGACCGGTGATCGCGTTCAGACAGTTCAGGTCGCCTGCGGCACCCAGAACATAGAGCCGATCATCTCGGAGCGTCGGGGTGCTGCGCGGCCCGTTTCCACCGAGCGTTTCTTCAAAGGACGCCGGATAGTCGTACACCCACAGCTCCCGACCGGTGAGTGGGTCATAGCAGGTGATGGCCTCGCGGTCGCGGCGCTGTTCGATGGTGTAGGCTCGACCATTACCCAGAACGAAAGAGGCGTATCCTTCGCCGACGGGCTGCCGCCAGAGTTCCTTCGGCGGAGCAACTTGCCAATCCAGTGAGATATCCGATTCGGCGACGACGCCGTCTCGGCGTGGGCCTCGAAAGTCGGACCAGGCGAGTCGCAGGGCTTCTCGGGAGGGAGAGTACCCGGCGGCATCGAGCGACGGTTGGCTTCGGCGGTGTTCTTCCAGGCGACCAAACTGAGACCCGCCCTTGGCGAAGTCGAACCGAAAGCCCGACAGGGTCATGCCACCGCCAAAATCCCAGTACGGATGGAGCACGAGCAAGACGGCAACGGCGAAAAGCGGGAGAAAGCCGATGGCCGCGGCGACTTTTTCCCACCGTCGGGGCCGGGGACTCTTGAAGAGCCAGACGAGCCCCAGGGGATACAACAGGATCAGAGCGGCGACGATCGCCGGTCGCGAAAGGTGCCTGCCGACGGGCTGGGCCGGAGGGGTATCTGAACGGGCATTGGAGGTTTCGGGTGCCATTGGATAGATCATCGGCATGGGACCGGAATCGTCACGACCAATCAGTGCCGCGGTCTTTGAACGCGGTGTAGCTGTGGTGTTCAAGGCGCCTCCGCTTGCCATCGCCTCGCGCCGCACCGGCACACCGACACGTTGCGCCGTGCGCTCCGGGCTGAGATGACCGATGCGCGTCTACCGTGCCGCGACGGCCAGCGCCCTGAGCGCCGGCGAGCGAAATGCTATTGGGGTGGCCAGAAGACGTGGTCGTCGCCGTCTTCATTCCCAAGCTGCTCGTCGCCCCATCGGCGATGATGACTGCCGCCGTCGTCACGGCCGTTTTCAGAAGTGGAATACAACATGGGGCCGTTCTCCGTCACGCGATAGACGAAGTCCCCTCCTGAGAAGGGATCGGTGCGGACGCCTTGGGTGTAGCGCGGCGGCAGATCGTCCAGGGACCTCGGCCATTGACCGTTTCGGGCTTCGTAAAGATGGATGGCATAGCTCAGTTGGGTGGCGCGGCGAGAGGCCTCGCTGCGGTTGGTGAGTTGATAGTAACGCGACAGCGCAGGGAGCATTTGCCGAACGGTGTAATCTTCGGCGACGGCGGCCTCTTGAAGTGCCTCAAGGTCCGCAGGCCGGACCTCGGGGTAGCCGCGGCGCATCATGTCACCTACCGTTTGGTAGTAGTTGACGAAAGTCTCAACCGTCTCGTGCGGGTCGGCTGCGGCAATCTGCTCTTCTGACAGGCGCGGTCCGGCTTCTTCAGTCGCCATGTCGCCGACGTAGGCCGCCCGTGCCGGATTGAAGGTCGGCTTGCGATTCGGTTCGATCGGTCCATAGACGTATTGGCTGTAGTCCAGGGCCCAGGTGAGTTCTCCTTTGAGCAACTCGGCGGGGTCGGGTAGCGGGCGATCCCTTTCGATGAACGTCTCCAGGGCGGTTTCCATCTCGTCGGCTGAGAAGACCTTGTGCTGGAGGGCCCGGCGTGCGCTGTCTTCCACGAGGTTCTTCTCAGCCACGCTGACCAGGGTCTCGATGAGGAAGATGCTGTTCGAGGAGAGTTGGTCGGCGCTGCTGAGGGTTGTCTGAAAGGCGTCCAGCATCCTTTGCGGGTCGAGTTGACCGCCGGGCGCGCGCCATGCGTCGCCGAGGATTTGCTTGACCATCGCCCGATGGGGAGACAGGGTGGGGAGCATGACGTTCAGCAGCAGATTTTCGCTGTCCCGGTCGCGGACCTCGCTCGGCAGACTCGGCTTTGCCAAGATGACCGGAGTAACGTAGTCCGCAATTGTCGCCGCTTGGGCATACTTCTCTTCAAGTTCCGCCGAAGCCAGAAACGTGGCCTCCCACTCGGGGTGATCGGCGGGGTCCCACGGTTCCGGCGGTCCAACGCGGCCCGCTTCGTGAAACATGCTGTTAAACTGCGGCCACTCGGGTTTGTCGCCGGGTTCGTCGCCGGGCATCGGCATGAAAGCCTCGTAGTAGTCGTATGCATTCTCCACGATGCCTGCCGTATCCTGGCGCTGCTCCATCCAGGCGCGGTAGTCCACGTGGCGCTTGAAGTCCGGAATCGGCACGTCCCCAAAGCAATAGGACGGCTCGGCATCGTTTTCGGTGGTGAAGTCGTCCGCCTCGCTTACAGGCCCATCCGCGTCATCGGCGTCCGGGATTTGCGAGGCGTCATGTTCCTGCACCAGCGCCAGGGCGTTCTCCGGGTCGATCGAATCCGCAGCTTCCAGGGCGGGGTCCAACCCGTCCGTTGCAGCCGGGTCGGTGGACAAGTCGGTGTCCGCCGGCGCAGGCGCCTGATCGTCGATCGCGGCATACCATGTCTCAAGATCGGGGCCCTGCTCCTCGGAGGGCTCCGCGGCGCCTTCGGTGCTGAGTTGATCATCGCGCCGTGGCGGTTGCACGTGCTCGACATAGAGCATGAGATAAGCGTCGCCGGCCAGTCGCACCACCGCCGGATCGGCAGCTTCTTTCAGACGCAAGCCCTCCTCGCGTGACCAGTCGTAGCCATCGGCCGACGTGGCGGAGACGATTCCCTCGGCTGCCGAACCGTAGAGACGCCAAGACTCGGCGGCCCGGATAACCACACCGGGTTTGCCGAAATCGGCGAGGCCGAACATTCCCTTGCCGTCAATGCGCGTCGGCGTTGGGAATATCCCGTGGAACATGCCGACGGGCCTTCCCCGCAGTGTGGCATAGATGTGCAGTGTTCCGGCGATGTTCGCGAGCGCCGGATCATCAAGCTTGATCTTCTTGTCTTCGAGCCGAACTTTGTCGCGAATCTCAAAAACGATCTCGCTGTTGACATCCTTCTTGTCCGTGGCTCCGTCCGTAGACAGCCTTGCTGCCAAGATGGTTTGTCGTCCCTTTGGATCATCGCAAACGAAGTAGAGCTCCAGCGGCCCACTGGAAGTCTTCATGAACACCGGTCCGCGCGGTCTGCCGACCCGGCGACTGAGCCGTCGAATCTCCAGCGGCTCCGGTGGGCTCCACGTCTTGCCGTCGTCTTTGGAACAGGAGAATCCGAGCCGGCCGAAGTCTCGTCGGTTCGTGCGAGAGAAGTATTCATAGACCAGGAGAAGCCTGCCGTCCGGCAGCCTCGTGACTGCGGGTGCATTGGCGAAACGGATCGCCACCGCCTCGACGGGTTGAAATTGCAGGCCGTCGGTTGAGCGCGCGGCCCGAATGGTCCCAAGCCAGGGTCCGGGCCGGGGCGGCACCCAGTCGGCGCGGGGTTTGCCCCGCGCCTGGTCGCGCGCCGGCTCGCGCGCAGGCGTTCGGTCGTCTCCCGTTGCCAGCACGGCGGGGATGAGCATCAGGCCGGTCAAACTGGCAAGAATGTTCACAGGACTATCTCCGGATGCGTCGGTTGCACCGGACACGCGGCGGGTGTGTCTCTGGTGGATTATACCCTGGGCTTTCCGCGGGGAAAAGACCGGGCCGGTTCGCATCGAGCGCCGCCCGCCGGGCTTGATCGCGACGATTCGGCCCGATTTGCACGGGGCGCGGCCATCGCCCACATTAGGGCGATGCAAACCGACGCTCCTCGGCGTGCCGTTCTGGGATCACACGGCATTATCTGCTTCGTGCTTTTTGCGCTGGCGTTTGCCGTGCGCAGTGTGGGGCTGGGCTTCGGCCTGCCCCATGCCCTGGCTCGACCGGACGAGGAAACCATCGTCGGCAATGCCTTAAGTCTCGAAGAATCTCCCGATCTGAATCCGCGATTCTTCTCCTACCCGTCGCTGATGATCTATACGTCCTACGGCCTGTCCAAAGCGATGCACCTGATGATGCGGTTTTCGGGCGACACGGATGCTGCAACGCTGCGACAGTTGTTCCTGGAGAATCCGGCCTGCTTTCATTGGACGATTCGGCTCTTCAGTCTCGTGTGCGGAGCGCTGACTCCAGTTGCCGTGTTTGCGGCCGCCCGACGGTTGTACGGCACGAGGACGGCGATTGCATCGGGTCTGGTGCTGGCGTTGTGCTACCTTCACGTGCGCGACTCGCACTTCGGCGTGACCGACGTGCCGTTTGTGTTTCTCGTCTCGTTGTCGTTCTGGCAACTGGTGAAGGTTTTCCAGCGAGGTCGGATTCGGCATCTGTGTTTCGCCTCCATCTTCGCCGGTCTGGCCATCGGCATGAAATACACCGGCGCCTGGCTCTGCCTTCCCTTCAGCGTGGCGATCGTCCAGGCGGTCCGGCATCTGACGGTTCGCCGGCGTCAGTATCGCTTCGCAGCGATGTGTGGCGTCGGCATCGTGCTGACCGTTGCGGCGTTCGCTGTCACGTCGCCGTACTTTTTCCTGGATTTTTCCAGGGCCAGGGACGACCTGCTTTGGGAAATGATCCTGGTGAACAAGGAAGCCCCCATCGCCGAGGGGATCAACGGCTACGTCGATCACTTTCGCGTGTCGCTGTGGTACGGCCTGGGGTGGCCCGTTCTGCTCGTGGCGTTGGCGTCGGGCGTGGTGATGGGCCTGCGCAAGAGCGGCAGGGGGCTGCTCATCTGGTGCCTGCCGGTGGGGTTCTATCTATACACCGGTCTTAGCAATCGCGTGTTTATCCGCTACATGGACATCGTCTTGCCGTTCCTGGCCGTGGCGTGTGGATGGGGGATTCGAGCGGCGATTGTGTGTGGGTGTTCCTGGTGGCGGAAGCGGCCAAGCGCTGCCCGTTGGGTCGCGGCAAGACGGGCAACCTGGCGGCGCTGGGTGCCGGTGGCCGTGGCACTGGTCTTGTTGATACCCAGTATGAGGCGGATTTATTTCCTGGATCAGCGCCTGGAGCGAACCGACACGCGGCTCGAGTTGCGACAATGGCTGTTGCAAAACGTCCCGCCCAGCGAACCGATTCTCTGGTCCGGCGGCTGGTCCGCGATGCCCTATATGATTCACCACGTTCCGATCCGCTACCTCCACGCGACGGAGAAGGTGCTACCCAGGGATCCGGACGCGGTGCCGCGCTATCGGTGGATCGTGCTCGTCGAATGGCCGGTGGCGTATTATCTGATGGGCAATCGCCAGGCCGACCAGGAGCGGGCCCTCGTTCGCCGCGAGATGGCCTCGCGCTACCAACTCGTCCACGAGATTGACGCTTACAAGGCGGACCTCCCACCCGAGCTGTTCTCTCGCCTGGATCATTTCTACATGTCCTTCGCCGAGCCCGAAGTGATCACGCGGCCCGGTCCGGGTTATCGCATCTATCGGCGAATCGATTCAGCCGGCGGCCCAATCGGCCGGGTCGGCGGAAGCCTTGGCGGAGCGTGAGGGCATTCGCTCAATCCCTGCACGCACGAGCCCGAGGAAGAAGGGATCGGGGCGCAGCGGGCGACTGGTGAGTTCGGGGTGGGCCTGGGTGGCGATGAAATAGGGGTGGACCGTCGCGGGCAACTCCAGCACCTGCATGATGGGATAGTGTGGGGCCTTCCCGCTGAAGACCAGACCGGCGGCTTCCAAGGCAGCGACGTAACGCGGATCGACTTCGTAGCGATGGCGGAAGCGCATTCGGATCTCCGGTGCGTTGTTGAAGAGCCTGGCGACGAGCGTGCCGGGCCGCAGAACGATGTCATGACCTCCGAGGCGCATGTTGCCGCCGAGCCCTTCGATCTGTTTCTGGTCGGGTAGAATGTCAATCACCGGGTCGGCGCACTCGTTGTCGAACTCGGTGGAGCCGGCATCGGCAAGCCCTCCCACGTGGCGGGCATACTCGATGACGGCCAGTTGAAAACCAAAACACAGACCGAGGAATGGCAGGCCGGTAGTGCGGGCGTGGTGGATGCAGGCGATCTTGCCGTCGACGCCGCGGGCGCCGAATCCCCCGGGCACGATGAGGCCATCGAGGTGGGAGAGCCGTTTCGCGACGGAATCGGCCGAGGCCGTGCCGGTCGCAAGATCAGTCGATTCGATCCAATCGAGCGAGACCTTGACGCCGCAATGAGTCCCGCCGTGTTCAAGGGCCTTGATGATCGAAGCGTAGCTGTCGCGCACGGAGGTGTACTTTCCGACGACGCCGATGGTCACGGTGTCGGTGGCGTTACGCAGGCGCGCGAGATACCGGTCCCAGGTCTGCCGGGCGGATTGCTCGGCCTCGGGGTGGACGCGATCGGCCAGGCCGAGAATATCCACGACCGCTCGATCCAGGCCGGCGTCGCGCACCATTTCCGGAATGACGTAGACCGACTCGCAATCGTGCATACTGAAGACGCGTTCGATCGGCGCACTGGCATAGAGGGCGATTTTCTCGCGAACCTTCCTGGCGACGGGGCTGGTCGCGCGGCAGGCGATGATGTGGGGTTGAATGCCCCCCTGCATCAGTTGCTTGATTCCGAACTGGGCGGCCTTGGACTTCTGCTCACCCAGGGCCGCCGGCTTGAGGATGTAAGTCAGGGCGACCCAGCAGGTGCTTCCGGCCCCTTCCTCGAAGGCCAGTTGGCGAAGTGCCTCGATGTAGTAGGCATTTTCCACGTCGCCGACGGTCCCGCCGATCTCGACGAAGACGACATCGGCATCGGTCTCCACCGCCAGTCGGCGAAGCTTGGACTTCACTTCTCCGGTGACGTGCGGAATCATCTGCACGTCGCGACCCAGGTAGCCGCCGCGGCGCTCCTTCTCGAGCACCGCGGTGAAGATCTGCCCGCTGGTGGTGAAGTTCTGCCGGGTCATATTCTGGTCGAGCATCCGCTCATAGGTGCCCAGGTCCATGTCGCATTCCATGCCGTCGTCGAGGACGAAGACCTCGCCGTGGCGGAAGGGATTGAGGGTGCCGGAGTCGAGGTTGAGGTAGCCTTCCAGCTTAATGGGAGCGACGGTGAGGCCCTTGTCCTTGAGCACTCTCGCCAGGCTGCTGGCGAAAATGCCCTTGCCCAGGCCGGACATCACCGTGCCGAAGACGCCGACATACCTGGTCTTGCCGGGTTGGTAACCGGCGGGCATGGGCGTATAGAACTCCGTCTCGTCGGAGACGTTGGCGATGGAGGAGAGGAGGTTGTCGGAGGTCATGTTTCGACTCCAGATGCGGCAGCTACGAGTGACTCATCGGTGCATTGTAGGCGCCCTGTCAATGGCATAACGAGGAGGCGCCGTCTGTGACGGCGGCGAGCCGGTGCGGCGCGAGGCGTCGGCAAGTGGAGGCGCCTTGAACACCACCGCTCCACCGCGTTCACAGAACGCGGCTCTGATCGTTCGTGGCGCGGGTGATGTTGAGCATCGAAGAACCCGCTCCCTCACGGTCGCGGCTCGGTATCGGTCGCGGCTCTGATTGGCGGTGGCCGGTTTATTTGGCCGCGGTGGGCCTGGTCTTGCGTGGTTTCGTTTTCCTCTTACCACTGCTCCGCTTGGGTGTGGAGACCTTCTTCTTTCGGGAGGTTCTGGACTCGAGGGCGGCGGCCAGAACGTCGTCGACGGTTTTGACCGGCACGAAGGTGATCTGCTTACGAATCTCGGCGGGAATCTCGGCGAGGTCCTTTTGATTCCGCGCGGGAATGATAACCGTCCTGATGCCGGCGTAGTGGGCCGCGAGGGCCTTTTCCTTGAGCCCGCCGATAGGCAGAACCTGTCCGCGGAGGGTGACTTCACCGGTCATGGCCACATTGCTTCGGCAGGGGCGTTTTGTGAGCAGAGAGATCAGGGCGGTGAACATGGCGATGCCGGCGGAGGGACCGTCTTTGGGGACGGCGCCGGCCGGCACGTGCAGATGGATGTCGGTGTGCATCAGCGCCTTGGTGTCCAGGCCGTACTTGCCGGCGTTGGCGCGGAGCAGGCTGAGTGCGGCTTGCGCGCTTTCGCGCATCACATCGCCAAGGTGGCCGGTCAGTTGAAGGTTTCCCCGACCGGGCATTGCGCCGGCCTCGACGAAGAGGAGCACGCCGCCGTTCGGTGTCCAGGCCAGCCCGGTGACGACGCCCGGCACGCTGGTGCGAAGCGCCTGTTCCGATTCGTATTGCGGCGGGCCGAGGAACTTCTCGACGCCGGACTTCGTGATGGTTCTCGGAGCGCGTTTTCGCTGGGCGACCTGCGAGGCGACGCCCCGACAAATCGAGCCAATCTGCCGCTCAAGATTCCGCACCCCGGCTTCGGCCGTGTAGGCATCGATGACCGTGGCCAAGGCCGACTCGGTGAACTTGATTTGTTGCGGTTTCAGGCCGGTCTCTTTCCGCCGGCGGGGAACGAGGTAGGCCTTGGCGATGTGGAGCTTGTCGAGCCGCGTGTAACCGGAGATCTCGATGACCTCCATGCGGTCTCGCAAGGCGGGCGGAACGACTTCCACGTAGTTCGCCGTACAGATGAACATCACCCGTGACAGATCGAACGGCACGCCGAGGTAGTGATCCTGGAAGGTGTTGTTCTGGGCCGGGTCGAGTACTTCGAGGAGGGCCGAAGAAGGATCCCCGTGAAAGTCGTTGCCGATCTTGTCTACTTCGTCGATCATGAAGACGGGGTTGTTGGAGCCGGCCTTTCGGATTTCCTGAATGACGCGACCGGGGACCGAGCCGATGTAGGTTCTTCGATGGCCGCGAATGTCCGCCTCGTCTCGCACGCCGCCGACCGACATTCGGATGAACTTGCGGCCGAGGGCACGGGCGATCGACTGGCCGAGGGAGGTTTTCCCGACACCGGGCGGCCCGGCGAAGCACAGGATCGGACCGCGACCCGCCGGGTTGAGTTTTCGGACGGCGAGAAACTCAAGGATGCGTTTCTTCACCTTGTCGAGGTCGTAGTGGTCCGTATCGAGGATCTTTTTCGCCTTGCCGATGTCCAGTTTGTCATCGGTTGAGATGGACCAGGGCAACTCACAAAGCCATTCGAGGTAGTCGACGATTCCGCTATAGTCAGGCGAGGCCTGGTGCATACGGGCCATGCGTTCCAGTTCGCGTTGGGCCTCCTTGTCGACCGGCTCAGGCAACTTCGCCTTCTGGATCGCCGCTTTCAGTCGATCGACCTCGACGTTTCGCCCCTCGGTCAGGCCCAACTCTTTCTGGATGGCTTCGAGCTGTTCCTGGAGGTAGTACTCCCGCTGGGATTTGTCGATCTGTTCTTTCACCTGGCTGTGGATCTTGTTGGACAGCTCCAGAATCTCGAGTTGCCCCGCGAGGGCCTTGTCGGCCTTGCGCAGGCGAACGGCGACGTCGAAGGTCTCCAACAATTCCTGCTTTTCAACCAGACCCAGTGACAGATTGGCCGCGAGGAAGTCCGCAAGGGCGCCGGGCTTCTCGATGTTGTTCACGATGGTGAGGGCTTCTTCGGGAACGCCGGGGGTCAATTCGATCACGCGCTGGGCCAGGTCCTTGGTGGTTCGGATCAACGCCTCGAGCTCGGTCGATTCGGTGAACGTGTCTTCGCGCGGGTGGGCCCGGGCGACGAGATAGGGCGATGTCTGTGTGAGGCTCTCGATGCCGAAGCGGGTCAGGCCGTGGACAATGATGGACTGGCTTCCGTCGGCCAACTTGAGTCGTTTGAGGATGGTGACGACCGTTCCGACGCGATAGAGCTCCTCCAGGGTGGGGTCTTCGGTCTCGCCGTGTCGTTGGGCGACGACGCCGAGGACCTTGCTCCCCTCCCACACGTCGGCAACAAGGCGTTTGGTTTTCTCTCGGCCGATGGCCAGCGGCACGATTGTGCCCGGAAAGGCAACGGTCTCTCGGATGGGCAAGATCGGAAGCAATGCGGGAATCCTGGGGCGGCGTTCGAGTTCGGAATGTTCACCCATCGGCGCGATTGCACCGGCGAGCGGCAGGCCGTCCGGCATGACCTCGTTCTCGTCATCCTCGGCGTCTTTTGGGTCTTCAACCAATTCGAGGTCGTCATTCGTCATGTGAGTGTCCGCTCATTACACAGAGCCGCTTGATCGGTGGCGTCCCTGAGAGCTTATCGTCAATGATCCCGATCTGCACGACGAGCCTCTTGACGGCGCAGGGCGGGCCTCCTGAGTTGATGACGAGGGTCGAAGACACGAACGAGCACGGTGGTGATACTCAATCGCTCGTAATCTGATCAAAGCGGCTCTTGAATTCGTCCACGTCGTCGATACGGTCGTGATAGGTCAGCAGACCAGTATAGGCGACCTCATTCAGAGCAGAACGGATGCCGGGCCAGTTGACAGCGATGGCGCTCGTGGACGGGTCTCGGAGGGCCGAATCACCAAAATGCATGCACACGAGGCGATGCCCAAGCCCGCGAATCCAATGCTCGGCCTTGCGATGTTGAAGGGGTGTCGCCAGATCGAGAGAGACTCGGCACCAGGGCGAACATAGGCGATCGATCAGCTCTCGCATCTCCCCAAGCGAGAGACGGAAGCCATCGGAGGCGGTCCTGCACGCGAGATGGACGGCGCGTGCTTCTGCCTCGAAGCGCAGTGAGAGCAGGGAATCCAGCACAAATGCGCACTGTTCGTCATAGGGCGGTGCCGCGCCCGACGCTTCGACCGTTGCCCGCTGAAGCGATCTGCTCGAAGCTGGGTTGCCGGTTTTGCACGGGCCGAGAACCAGAAGGTCGGTCCCCAACCACGCGGCGCGGTCGAGGGCGGCAGTGACAAGTTCCACTGCGCTTTGTCGATCTTGGGCAACCGGGGAAACCAGGTTGCTCGCTCGCGGATCATTCAGGCAGAGTGCCGATATGGCAAGGCCGGCCGACTGAGCCTGTTTCGCGAGGTCGACGCAGTCGGATTCGGCGATGTCCGTTGCGAGCGCGGCATTGGCGCCGATGTTCAGTTCAACCTCATCACAACCCGCGGCGCGGGTCCTCTCCAGCTTCGCCTCAATCGGCTCAGCCCCGAAGGCCGCATCGACGTTGATCGACTTTTTCCAACCCGGCTTCGGTGTCATTTCACGGCAGGCACGTTACGCCGATGCGAAGTCTTGTCAACGACGCGCGTTGTCTGCGTGCGGCGCGTGGGTTGGCCGGCAGCTATGCGATGTATAGCCCGTCCGCGTCCGCGTCCTGATTCAATCCCGACCATTGAACGGCGATGAGAATGCTCGAGATGATGACCACCGCGGCGGGCATGGCCATCGTGGAGTGTGCGTTGACCGATCCAAGATATCCTCCGAGCAGGTGGCTGGGGTGCGAGGCCAGCAGCGCCAGGGCGGCGGCGCAGAGCCATGCGCCGTGGAGTCCCGTCGCGACGACGGTGGTCTGCGGAAGCAGCGTCGATCCCAGGGCCATCGTGAAACCCGCCCCGATGCAGCCCAGGGCCAGCCACGCGACAAGTGGAAGCTCGGCGTCGAGCAGAAAGAAGGTGACGGAGAAGAACCCGACCAGCCCACCAAAACTGATGGCAGATTGTCGGGGAAAACGCCAAGCCGCCCACGGCAAGCCGAGCAGCAATAGAGACGCCGGCAACAGCCAGGGCCCGACGAACCCGACACGGCCGGCGGATTCACGCAGCGCGACGGTGAGGAGAACTGCGACGGCCAGCGCGTCCAGAAGCACCAGAAAGCGGATTGTCCGCCATCCAACCAGGCCATAGACCAGGCCCATCAAGATCAGAAGAAACGCCAGATTCGGGTCGAGTTCAGACAATCGTAGGAGTACGGCCTGCATGTACATCCCCTCTGTGGCCACGGCGACGGGATCGGAGAGGTCGTCCTGGTCTCCAGATGGACTCATCCTCTGGAGAATATTCTACGATTTAGCGGGGTCTTTTTCGGGTTCTCGGGCGATTTTTTTGGGGAATCGCGCCGCTTTGGCCTGAAGGGTGAGGCCGATCAGCCAAAGCCCGATAGCGATCGCGCCCGGGATATGGGGCTTGGCAAAGACATGATCGCGGAGGGCGGGCCAGTTGGCGCAGAGGACGGCCGACCCACCAAGGATGGCCATGCCGGCGCCGAGAAGTCCCAGCCAGACGACCGCGAAGGTGCGCAGGGCCCAGAATGCGAGCAGGCCGCCGGCGATGGCTGCGGCGATTGGTACGATCCATGCGACGATGTCGAGTTGTTTCATTTCATCCAGGAGTCGTCCACCCATCTTGCGGAGCTGATCCTGGAAGTGGGGGTGCAGGTTGCCCATTTGGTCTGCCTCGCTGGCCAGACCGGCCAGGCCCTCGCCTTTGATCGGAATCTGAGTCTTCTCGTTGCTCGGGAGGTACTTGCTGAGGTCGCCGCGCCCAAGCTGAAAAACCAGCGCTATTCCGAAAAGTACTAACACCGAGCCCGTCGCGAGCCACCAGCGATACGTCTTATAGGCAATCACCGAGAGGAGGACGCCGGCGAGGGCCACAGTAATGGGACCGGGTACGTCGGCGATGATCGACAGGCGATATCCCAGCCATCCCCCCATCACGAGGGCGAACGCGCAGACCACGAGGCGTTCGTATTTTCCACCGCGGAAGACCAGAACCAAGCCGACAAGGACGGCGACGAGCCCACCGACATTGACGGCGGGCGTGCTCTCCACGGGCGGCAGATAGTAGTGGAGAAACGCCTGGAGTTTCTCCAGCCAAAGCTGTTGATCGATTGCTTGTGCGAACATGACAACAATCCCGAACCGCAGGTTCTGGCTCTTCGTTCCGAGCCTATTGTAGCCTCGTAGATCGACCCGTGTCAGTTCTCAATTCTTCCGGCGGCGACAGTTCATCGATTCCATCATCTCAAACGGCGTATTCGCCGGTTTTTCACGCTTCGGGGATGGCGCGTGCTGCTGCCGAACCCGCTCCCTTACGGTCGCGGCTCTGATTTCGCTCCCTTACGGTCGCGGCTCTGACCTGCTCATCGGCCTGCGGCGGGCAGCACGACGGAGTTCGGATGGGTTCTCACATCGACATAGGCCCGATTCAGGTCGATTCGGCGCCATCGGCGGTAGAGCGAGTCGAGCAAAGCCAACTTCTGAGAGGCGCTGATTTCGGTCCCATCTTCCCGATCAGGAGGTCGGCCCCACCAAATCCGCGAGCCCGGGCGATCGGTGGCCAGTTCGATTTCGGGTCGATCGCGATCCACCCGGCCGCCGTGATTGGCAACGATGATGAGATCAACCTGACGCCGGAATGGATGGCTGGAGATCATTTCCGCCATCGCCAGGCCAGCCCCCAGGTCAGCCCCTTGCCAGTGCTGCCCGACCAGGGGTGGGGGAATCCGGACCCCGGTGATGGTCATCAAGGCGCTGTTGGCGCAATCCGCGGGTTGGTATCGGCCGGGGAGACGCACGCTTTGGGCATCCACCAGGTAGCAAGCGTTGTTTCTGCGAACCCAGGCCGCCGGCCTTCGGAAGCGGCACCGCACCGACACGACTCTGTCCGGGCGAACCCTGATGCGATCGACGGAGTCAATCCAACCGGTTCCGGCATCAGCCAGCGCCGTTCCGAGTCGTTCAGCGAGTCCGGCGTCCAGGAGTTGATCCGTGGGGCGGAGTTGGATTCCCCGACTCAGTGTGTGCAGGATGTGCCGGTTCTCGGGAAGTTGAAGCCAGTCCGGAAGGTCCTGCCACTCAAGCGCCAGCGGGCGTTCATATCTGGGAAGTTGATGCACCCGCGATTCCAGTCGCCCCATGCCCAGGCAGACCCCGATGCACAGCAGGACGACGCCGGCTGTCATCGCGGCCGTCCGCGCGAGGTGTGGGTGTTCGGCCCACGCCATGGGCACGGCCCAGGGGCGCAGTCCGGGAGAATCTTTCGAGTTGCGTTTCTTCGCTTTGCGTTTTTGCTTGGCCAACGGCGCGGGTATTCCCTCAATGAATGACGCGTTATTGATCTCGGCACGCCCCCCAGGTGCGATGTCCTGACCGGAGCCCCGAGGCGCGCATCTACCCCTATCTTCTATCGGCAGAATGAAACCTCCGGCCGGTGTTACTTCGATCGGGCACGGCCGAGGGCCAGGTCCACGATGCGTTGGCCCAGCATCGGCATGGACAGGCCAGCCTTCGCGGCGGCCTTGGGCAGAAGTGAGTGGGCGGTCAGCCCTGGGATGACGTTGACTTCCAGGAGATAGGGCTCCAGCGTTTCGTCGTTGACGCGCCAATCGACCCTCGAGAAATCCCGGCAGCCCAGCGCCTGATGGGCGCGGACGCTCATGGCCACGAGGTCTTCAAGGAATGCCGGAGGCAGGTCGATGTCGAGGCGGTATTCCGTTTGATTGTCCTCGTACTTGGCCGCGTAGTCATAGAACTCTCGCGGCGTGCGGATTTCGATCGGCGGCAGGCCGGTGTCGCCCAGAATGCCGACGGTGATCTCCCGGCCCGGAATGAACTCCTCAATCAGGCAACTCGGATACCTCTCCAGCAAATGCTCGACGGCAGGTCGAATCCGTGCATCATCGCGGACGATCGTACATGACAGGCTGCTGCCCTCTTTGACCGGCTTGACGACAACTGGGGAGCGCCAGTCGGCGATCGCGGTCTCAAGCGTGACCGGCGTCGCGATGGTGAACCGCGGCGTGGGTAGATTGCTTTCGATGAATCTCGTTTTGGCCGCGGCCTTGTCCATGGCCACCGCGCAACTTTCCGGGCCGGAGCCGCAATAGAGCAGGCCACGCTGTTCGAGGATCGACTGAACCTCACCATCCTCGCCGAATGTGCCGTGCAGGGCGATGAAGACGCAATCGACCGCGCGCGCCAGAGCGCCCAGGTTGTCCGGGGCGACGTCTTCAAGAAAGACGTCGTGCCCCAACGACTTGAGCGCGTCGGCGACGGCCGCGCCGCTGGCCAGGCTGATTGCTCGCTCATTGCTGGGGCCGCCGGAGAGGACTGTGATCGCCAGTTTACGGGAGGTGCTCCGGCGTGTGGTCGTTGCCGGGCCGGAATGTTTCGCGGTGACAGTCAAAGCGTTGCTCCCATTCTGTCCAGCGTGTGGACGGGCCATCACTGGCCCGGCTCTGTTTCGTGGTGTGTTACCAGATTTTCACTTCCGGTTCGAGGCGGACGCCGCAGTGTTCGGCGACCCGATCGGTGACGGCACGAATCAACTGCTTCACGTCCAAGGCGCGGCCGCCCCGGTCAGCGACGGCAAAGTTCGCATGTCGCTCGGAAATCGACGCGCTGCCGATGCGGAACCCTTTGAGACCCGCTTGATCGATCAACTGGCCGGCGGAACCCCCCGCGGGGTTTCGGAAGATGCAGCCGGCGCTTTGGACCCCAAGGGCCGGTTGGGTTTCCCGTTTGAATGACCATATCTCGCGATAGCGCCTCTGGAGGGCGTCGGGATCGGTGCGGCGAAGCCCGAAGACCGCGCTGATGACGTGATCTGCCCCGAGGTTGCAGGTGCGATAGCCGAAGCCAAGGTCCGCCGGCGTGCGCTCTCGAACCAGCCCGTCAGGCCCGAGGACCCGCACGCTGAGCAAGGCGGATGCGATTTCGCCATAGCGACCGCCGCAATTCATGCAGATGCCGCCGCCGACGGTGCCGGGGATTCCCACGAGTTGTTCGAGGCCGGCCAGGCCGCGGCGGACGGAGTTGCGGACGAGCCTGGTCATGTCGCCGCCGCCGCCGACGGTGATGCGCTCGCCATCGACCACCGAGTTCGTGAAATGGTTGGAACTTAGGCGAACGACGACGCCGGGAACGCCCTCGTCCGGGACCAGCACGTTGGCGCCCATGCCCAAGATGCGCAACGGTGTTTCCGTCTCACCGCAACGGCGGATGACCGTAGCGAATTCCTGTTCGGTTCGGGGTTCGATGAACCATTCGGCCGGCCCGCCAAGCTTGAACCAGGTCATCGGAGCAAGCGGCAGGTTTCGGCGGCAGACGGCTTCAGGAAAGTCGTCGAACAAGTTCATCGGCAACCTTCCATACGTCGCCGGCGCCCATCGTGAGGACGACGTCGCCCTCTGAGGCATGGGTCACAATGTGCTCGACGATCTGTTGCATGTCAGGAAGATACTGGGCATCGCAGCCGTTGGCACGTACCCTTTCAACCAGGTCTCCGCTACAGATCGCGTCGCGAACGGATTGGGAATCGCGGACGAAATAAATGTCCGGGACGAGCAGATGATCCGCGGCGCCGAAGCTGCGCGCGAAGTCGTTCAGGAGGAAGCGCGTGCGGGAATGCTGGTGGGGCTGGAAGACGACCCACAACCGGCGGTTGGGATAGTGTTCCCTGACGGCCCGGAGCGTGACCTGGATTTCGGTCGGGTGGTGGCCGTAGTCGTCGATAAGGGTGATGCCGCGGACGTTGTCGCGCAGTGTCATGCGACGGTCGGCGCCGGAGAACTGGCTGAGGGCTTCGGCGATGGCTTCGGGTGAGATGCCCACCTGATTGGCCATCGCCGTAGCGACCAGGGCGTTGGAAATCTGATGGTGGCCGGGGAGCTGGGCGAGATTGGCGCGAAGAAAGAACGCTTCATGGTATGCGATGTCGAAGGCATAGCACCCGCGATCGTGTTTGATGTTTGTCGCCCGCCAGGTGGCAGTCGGCGACTGGCCGAAAGTTTCGACGCGGGCGACGGTGCCGCTGACGGCCTTGACCACGGCGCGATCCTCGGCGTTTGCGACGATGAGGCCGTCGGCTGGAACAAGGGCTGCAAATTTCTCGAACGCTCTGATGATGGCATCGATGCCGTCAAAGAAGTCGAGATGGTCTTCTTCGACGTTGAGAATCGCGGCATATCGTGGGGCGAGATGCAGGAACGAACAATCATATTCGCAGGCCTCGACGACGAAGCAGGGCCCATCGCCAACGCCGGAACTGCCATTTAGTTGTTTCACCTGTGCGCCGACGACGAACGTCGGATCTGCCTTGGCCCTTCGCAGAATGAAGGAGAGCAGGGCGGTGGTGGTGCTCTTGCCGTGTGTGCCGGCGATGGCGATGCCCGTTCGCAGACGCATGACTTGGCCGAGCATCTCCGCATACTTGAGACAAGCGATGCCCCGCCGGCGAGCCTCGCGGAGTTCGGGGTTGTCTTCCCGAATCGCGGCAGAGTAGACGACGATGTCGCAATGCGAGGGGATATTCATCGGGGCATGTCCGATGCGGACGACGGCCCCCCGTTCCTGGAGCTGCGGACCGGCCTTGAATTCAAGGAGGTCCGAGCCGCTGACCATGGCCCCGCAACGCAGCAACACGTCCCCCAGGCTGCTCATGCCGCAGCCGCCCATACCGATGAGGTGGATGCGCTTGGCGGCGTAGGGGCTGCTCCAATGTTGTTGGTGTCGAGTAAGCGTCGACAGGCCGGGCCGCAATGGGGCGACATCGGTAAGCGCGCCGGCGCCGGTCCTATCGGAAAGGGAAGAAAACCTTGACATCCGGGGCCCACCTCCTTGTGGAGCCGGCGAATTGTCCGGCTCGTCGGCTTTCCGTCCTTGGCCCACCCCGCGTGGGGCACCGCTCGCGCCGGATCGTACACAGATACGCCGCCGACCCGCAAGGTGTTCGTCGTTTGTCGCAAGGGCGGCTTCCCTTCGCGCAAAAACAGCCTGTGAATTCCCAGGTTTGCGCGCGGGCGAACCGCTGTGCGACACCGCCGCCGCTTGGGTGCTCCAACCTCTCTACAAGAAAGGGAAGGAGTTTCGCAAAGTCGGCAATGGTAATGCGAATATCGGGTGATCTGAGGACTCCGCTTGAGGGGCGTGCAGTAAGCTGAAAATCCTCACACAGCCGGGCTCTGTGAGCCCGGTAAATGCGCACCCCCGGAATCGCTGCACAAGTGCGAAACTCGAACCAAGAAGACCCTGGGTCAGCCGGGGTTCACCATTTCCAGCAGAAGCTCGGCGATGACCAGGGCCGCATCGTGACGGCCCATCGCGCCCGCTGACTGGGCCATTCGGTGGCGGCGATGCTCGGAGTTCATCAATTCGCCCAGGACTTTTCGGAGTCTGCGGGCGTTGGTCTGAACATCCTGGGCGTCTTCGACGATGGCCGCGGCATGTCCGTCCGCGAGAATCCTGGCATTGGCCATTTGGTGCTGATGGCGGTCGAAGGGGTAAGGCATCAGCACCGACGGGACGCTCATGGCCATGATCTCCGCGATGGTCGAGGCGCCGGCGCGGGAAACGACGATGTCCGCCGCGGCCATGCAGTAGGGCATGTGTTCGGTGAAACCCAACGTCAGCGCGGAGACGCCGGCCTCCGCATACTTTGTGCGGCAGTGTTTCAAGTCCTGCTTTCCGGTCAAGTGGATGATCTGCCAGTCCAGCGCCATTTGCCACAGGTCGATCAGTTCCATGACCGCGGCGTTGATGGACCGTGCCCCCTGGGAAGCACCGGTGATCAGCAGCGTGTGTTTCTTCGGGTCGAGTTTCAGCGCCGCGATTGACATCTCCCTGCTGACACGGGCGAAATCCGGCCGAATGGGACAGCCGGTGCATCGGACCTTCGGCGATCGGTCGAAGTGTTCCGCCGTCTCCTGCCACTGGGTGAAGATTCGATCGACCCTGGAGGCGAGGCGACGATTGGCCTCGCCCGGGGTGGCGTCCGGATTGAACAACGCCGCGGGCACGCCGAGCCTGGATGCCGCCGTGACCGCCGGGGCCGAGGCATATCCGCCGAGCCCCAGCACCACGGCGGGCCTGCGGGCCTTGAACCGATCGACGGCGAGTTTTCGAGATCGCCGCCAGGCCATGAGGAAGCCTGGATAGTGCCAGAATCTCTTCGGTAGCGGCCGCACGTCTTGCGCGACCAGCTCGTAACCGCGCTCATCGACGAGCTTCTTGTCGATCGGGCGGGGTGTGCCAAAGACGGTCACCTCGAAGCTGGCCTGCATGGATCGCAGGGCGTCGGCGATGGCCAGCCCGGGGTAGAGATGCCCCCCCGTGCCTCCGCCGGCGATGATCAGCCATGGTCGATCCGTGGTCATGAACGCCTATCTACCCGATCTTTGCGGCGCTGTCCCGGTGGTGTGCCGGGCCGGCGGGGCCGACAGGCGAGGTGGTCCGCACAGCGGACCCTACTCAGACCGGCTTGACCTCCGGCGAGGGCGAGGCGAGGTGGTCCGCACAGCAGACCCCACCGCTGCGCTGGCCCATCGCATCGGCGAGGCGGTCCGCACAGCGGACCCTACGGCGGTCATCGGACGGATGGGGTGATGGATGGCGTCTCGCCACGTTCACCAAGAGCCCGACCAGGATGGCGAAGAAGATCACCCCGGTCCCCCCGGCCGAAACAAGCGGCAGACCGATGCCTTTTGTTGGGATCGAGACCGTGACGACGCCGACATTCATCGTCGCCTGGAGGCCGATCATCAGGCTCACCCCCAGGGCCAGGAGGCGTCCGAACTCGTCGGGGGCCCCAAGCATCGCCCTGCGACCTTGCCAGAGAAGTACGGCAAAGAGGGCCAGGATGGTGATCCCGCCGATGATTCCGAGTTCCTCGCAGATCACGGCGAAGATGAAGTCGGTTCGGGCTTCCGGCAGGTAGCCGTACTTCTGAACGCCCGCCCCGAGCCCCTGACCCCACCAGCCGCCGGATGCGATCGTGACGAGGGATTGAATCTGGTGATAGCCCGCGCCCTGCGGGTCCGCCTCCGGGTGGAGGAAGGAGGCCAGCCTCTGGAGGCGATAGGGCTTCATCAGGACGAGGTAGACCAGACCGCCGGCGCCGGGAAGTGCAGCGAGGATCAAATGCCACACGCGAGCCCCCGCGGCGATCAGAATGCACGCGCCCGCCATCGCCAGGAGAACGCCGGTGCCTAAGTCCTCGACGCCGACCAATCCTGCAAAGGCCGCCAAAATGAGGAGGCAGGGGAGGAACCCGGTCCAGAATCTGCGAATTCGCTCGCCGAGGTGTGCCGAGTATGCCGCCAGGAAGATCACGATGGCGACCTTGGCGATCTCCGACGGTTGGAATCCCAGCCCGATCACCGACGGCCCCAACGGGAGCCAGCGGCGGGCGCCATTGCGCTCCTCTCCAATCCCGGGCACCAGCACGAGAACCAAGAGCCCCAGCGAAACAACGAGCAATGCCATCGCGGGTTGCCATCGCCACGCGCCGTGCGCCCCGCCGGCGGACCGAATCCGCCAGGACTGAAAGGGGCAGAGGCCCACCAAGAGCAGAGCCACGAGGGCTGCGCTGGTGAACATGGCCTGGCGGACGGCTGGATTCCTGGTCAGGGCCAGACCGTGTTCGAGTGTCGTGGTGTCACGCTGTGGGCTGGGTGTCGCTAGGGAGGCGCTGGCGGAAAACACCATGACAACGCCGACCCCGAGCAGGGCGGCCGCGGCGATGGTGATACTGGCGCTGCGTGCCGTTGCTCTGCTGTCCAGGCGCAGCATGTGCGTCTCCTGTGGGGCGGATCAGGGGGCCGCACGCGCCGGTGGGCGGCGTCGTGGGACCGGTCTTGACTGTACATCGGCAAAAACCGCGCGATTTGATGATGAAGACGTGCCGAGGCGTGTCTTTGCGGCTGCGGAGTGAGATGGCGGGCTTATCTGAGCTTGGTTGTGGCCATGGCGATGACCGCGAAGAGGGCGGAGAGGAGCCAGAAGCGAACAACCACCTGGTGTTCCTCCCAGCCCTTGAGGTGGAAATGGTGGTGAATCGGAGCGATCAGAAAGAACCGTTTCCCACCGGTGGCCTTGAAGTAGCCAATCTGGATCATGACCGACAGGGCCTCCAACACGAACACGCCGCCGACGATGAGGAGCATGAGTTCCTGGCGGATCACGATCGCGACGAAACCGAGCAGCCCCCCCAGCGGCAGGGAACCAGTGTCGCCCATGAAGACCTGAGCGGGGCTGCTGTTGTACCAGAGGAAGCCAAGAGACGCCCCCAACATTCCTCCGCAGAGGACGGACAGTTCACCGGCTTGTGGAATGTGAGAAAACTGGAGGTAGCGGGCGACGCGCTCATCGCCCACGGCATAGGCCAGCAGCATGAAGACCAGGCAACACATCGCGACACAACCGCTGGCTAAGCCGTCCATGCCGTCGGTGAGATTCACCGCGTTTGAGGTTCCCGCCACGACCAGGATGGTCATGACCATGAAGGCCGGAACCGAGAGAAGGATGGGGTTGTCCAGGTCCCCCTTCACGAACGGGAGGGTCAGGATTCGGAAGGCTTCGACCTCCTGATCCGCGAAGTTCAGCTTCCCAAAGTAGAAGATAAAAAACCCGAGCACGATGCCCAGCCCAATCTGGAAGAGGATCTTCTGATAGAACTTCAGTCCGTCGCGGTTTTGGTTCTTTCCCTTTCCCTTGAGCTTGAACAAGTCGTCCCAGAAGCCCAGCGCTCCCAACCAGAGCATGCAGAAGAAGGCGAGCTGGACGTAGAATACCGTCAGATTGGCCAGCAGGAGCACGGCGGTGCCGACTCCGAAGAGGATCAGCAAGCCGCCCATCGTCGGCACGTTGGCCTTGTGGCGCGTGAGTGCGTTCAGCTCCGAGTGGTCGAAGTCCGGGATGTCGCCGCACTTCAGGCGGATCAGCCAGCGGATGACCGCCGGCCCCAGGGCCCAAACCATCAGGAAGGCGACGAGAATCGCCACCGTTCCTCGGAAGAGGGTGTTCTGGTAGCCGTAGTTGCCCTCGACGAAGTGTTCGAGGAGGTGGTAAATCACTGGCTGATCTTCGCTATCAGGTCATCAATTCCGCAGGGTCGGGCTGCCACGAGGCTTCGATCGTTGGGCGGTGTGTACAGCCTGCTCGGCCATGCCGATGATCCAGGTAATCTGCTTAGCGGCAACAAGTCCGGTAGCCCCTTCAGTTCATGACCTTTTGAACCGACTTTTCAATGGCTGGAATGACCCGCTCCAGGCGGACGCCTCGCGATGCTTTCAACAGTACAATATCGCCCGATTGTAGCATTCCGGGCAACTTTTCCGTCAGTGTTTCGACCGAGGGGTAGAGATATATCCGTTTGGTGGTCCCGGCCGTCATCGTGACGCCGTCGGCGAGGACTCGGGCATGTGCGCCGACGGAGATAATCACCTGAGCCGTGGATCGCCCCGCTTTCTCCCCGATTTGCCGATGGCACCGATCGGTCTGGGTGCCAAGTTCGCGCATGTCGCCCAGGATCAGGACGCGCCGGCCCAGATGGGGCAGGTCGTCCATGGCGTCGATGGCTGCGCGCATGCTGTCAGGGTTGGCGTTGTAGGCATCGTTGATCACGGTGAAAGGCCCGATCGAGAGTCGCTGAAGACGCATGGCCGTGCCGCGAGCTCTCGCCAGCGCGTCGGCGATTTCAACGTGACTGAGCCGGAATCGCGTGCCGATGGCGATCGCCGCCAATGCGTTCAGCGTGTTATGGCGGCCGAGCAGGGGCAGCCGGTAGTCGAACCGGTCGTTGACACGGAATCGCTGGCCCTTGCCATCGCATCGCAGATCACCCGCTCGCAAGTCGGCGCTGTCGTCGAAACCGAAGGTGAGCATGGCACAACCGCGCAGGTTGTTCCCGACACCGTCCCGCCGGTTCCTGAAGGCAAAGGCCGCGGCCTGATCGCTGACGGCCACAAAGGCCCTGCCCCGCATGAATGGGATAAACGAGAACTCTTCGGCGGCCACGCCTTCAAGGTCGCCGAACTGCGCCAAGTGTTCCTCGCCGATGCTGGTGACCACGGCCAGGTCAGGACGAACCAGCCGCGCCAAAGCGGCGACCTCGCCGGGATGGTTGGTGCCGATCTCCACGACGACAAACTCGTCGGGAGGCTCGACGGCCAGGAGCGTCAATGGAACGCCGATGGCGTTGTTGAAGCTGGCCGGCGCCGCCCGACCGGGTTTCCTGGAACCCAGCACGGCTGCGATAAGGTCTTTGGTGGTCGTCTTGCCGTTACTGCCGAGGACCGCGATGACCTGTGCGGCGAATTGATTGCGATACCATGCCGCCAGTCGGCCCAGCGCGTCGATCGTGTTGTTGACCTCGATCAGCCGGCCGGTGTCGCGATAGGTCTCCCTGATCGCGGGCAGCCCGCGAGCGCTGGAGTCAGCGCTGATGACCGCCGCCGTGGCCCCTTGCTCCAGGGCTTGTGCGACAAACTCATGCCCGTCGAAGCGCTCGCCTTTGATGGCGAAGAACAGCGCTCCTTCCCGAAGCGATCGCGTGTCGGCGGACACAGTGGTCACTCGGGGAGACCTGATCTCACCGTAGACCCTTCCGCCGATCGCGACGGCAATCTCCTGCAAACTCAACGGCCTCATGCTAGCTCCGTGCAATCGCCTCGGCGGCGGTTTCTACGTCGTCAAAGTGTCGCCTGTGCTCTCCCACGATCTGGTAATCTTCGTGGCCTTTGCCCGCGATCAGAAGCGTATCACCCGGCGCCAATTGTTCAATCGCCCAGGCGATGGCGTTGGCACGATCGGGCTCGGTCTTCGCGCGGGCGGCGGCGGCGTTGCTCAATCCTTGTCGGATTTCGTCGATTATCGCCAGCGGGTCTTCGGTCCTGGGGTTGTCGCTGGTCATGACGAAGGCGTCGGCCCCTTCGGCGACGGCCCGGGCCATGAGCGGGCGCTTCGCCCGGTCGCGGTCGCCGCCACAACCGAAGACGCACCACAGTCGCCCGGAGGTCAGCGGCCGCAGGGCGCCGAGGACATTGCGAAGGGCATCATCGGTGTGGGCATAATCCACAAAAACGTCGAAGCCTCTTTGGTTTGTGTCGACGCGCTGCAATCGGCCGGGAACGCAACGAAGTGCCGAGAGGCCGCGCCGGATCGTATCCAGGTCCATTCCCAGAGCGAGGGCTGCCGACGTCGCCGCCAGGGCATTGGAGACGTTGTGTCGGCCGACGAGTGAAGTTCTGGCTTCGACTTGCTCGCCGCCGAACCGTCCCTCACCCCTGGAAGGGGCGGTGCACCCGCCTCCACCGCGACATTGGATCAGGAAGCGCCCTCCCGCAGCCGACTCCGAGAGGATGACGCCCCGAACGTCGACGTCTTCACTTAGTCCAAACCGAATCACCGGCGCATCGCAGCCCTCGACGATGCGAGCGCTCGCCGGGTCGTCGGCATTGACCACCGCGACGGCCTGGGCTCCCAGCGATCGAAACAGCCGTTGCTTCGCGAGGAGATAGGCCTCGATCGTGCGGTGATAGTCGAGGTGGTCCTGCGTCAGGTTGGTGAACACCGCGACGGAGAAACGGATGCCCGCCGTGCGGCGCTGATCGAGGCTGTGCGACGAGACCTCCATCACGCCGAATTGCGCACCGGCGGCCCGGGCTTCCACCATTTGCCGGATCAGGTCGATCGGATCGGGCGTCGTCAGGTTGCCGCGAATTCGCCGCTTGAGCAGGTCGTATTCAATCGTCCCCCAAAGGGCGGTTGGCGAGCGGGCGGCCTGTAGAATGGCGCGAATCATGTAGCCGACGGTGCTCTTACCATTGGTGCCGGTGATGCCGATCGCCCGCAGGCTTTCGTCGGCCTGGATTCGATCCAAGCCGAAGAAACAGACCGCCAACCGCGAGATCGCCTCTCGCGCATCATCGACCGTCACCAGTACCGCGTCGCCGGGAACCGAAATCTCTCGGTCCGCCACGACGGCAACGGCTCCGCGGCGAACGGCATCGGTGACGAATCCGGCGCCGTCGGTCAAGGTGCCGGGCACGGCCACAAACAGCGCGCCGGGCCCGACCAAACGGGAATCATGACACACGTCTCGAATGAGAATGTCCGGCAGCCGCGCCGGTCGAAAGTTCGTCCCCAAGCTGCGTTCCAGGAGATCGGATAGCGGCATTCCTGCGCCGGTTCCGCGTGCAGTCCGTTGCGATGTATCGGTCGGCGTCATCTGCCCGGCATTGTAGCGTGGCATTCCTGGCGCACCCCAACTGGAGCGAGCCGGGCCGTCCTCGGCCCCGGCTCCGTGGGTGAGAGTCGCCCGACCGGGGCCGAGGACGGCCCGGCTCGCTGTCTGGTTGGGCGATCGAATCAGTCTGTGGGGAACTGCGAGGATACCGCCTCATCGTCGGGGGCGCCGGCCGAGAGAGCGGCTATCTTCGGCGCCTCGGGGTCCGGCGGGATTTGGAGATAGGCCAGGCCGTGACGCAGGATTTCTCGCACCACGGGCCCGGAAACCTGCCCTCCGTAGTAGCCCAGGGACTTGTTCGGTTTTCGAATGGCGACGAGGGCGACCAGTTGCGGGTCCCGCGCCGGCGCCCCGCCGACGAAAGAACTGGTGTATGCGTTGAGTTCGTACCCGCCGCCGCCTTTCTTGGCGATTTGGGCCGTGCCGGTCTTGCCGAAGACCTGATAGCCGGCCAATCCCAGGTGTCGGCTGCTGCTGCCCTGATTGACCACCTCAGTCAGCACCTTGTCCTTCATGATGGCGGCGATGTCTTTGGGCAGGGCCTGTACGCCCGACGGTTCCGGCGTCAGGTCGCTGACCACCCGACCGCGGGCGTCGACGACCGCTCGCACCACATAGGGTGTGACGAGCTTGCCGCCGTTGGCGAAGGTGCAGAAGGCCCTGGCCAATTGCAGCGGCGTCACCGCAATTTCCTGGCCCATGGGAATGCTCGTCGTCGTGTAGCCGTTCCATCGCGAGAGGTCCCGAAGGATGCCCGAGTCTTCGCCGAGGAGGTCCACGCCGGTCTTCCGGCCGAAACCGAATTCCTTGACGTGTTTATAGAGCAGCTCATTACCCAGCCGTTGGCCGATTTTCGCCATGCCGATGTTGCTGGATCGGATCACGATTTCCTCAAAGCTAAGGTAATCGAACGGGTGCGAATCACGCAGCGTCCGGGGACCGTCCTGCCAGGTGCCGCGCTCACAGTCGAAGACTTCGCCGAGCCGAACGACGCCTTCGGCCAGGGCGGCTGAGGCGATGAAGGGCTTGAAGGTGCTGCCGGGCTCGTAGGGATCGGTGATCGTTCGATTGCGATAGCGGTCGGTGCTGAAATCCGGGTAATGGTTGGGGTCGAAGCTGGGATAGTTGGCCATCGCCAAAATCGCGCCGGTCCCGGGATGCATGACCACGCTGACGCCGCTTTCCGCTTCGAACCGCTGGACCGCCTCCGCCAGACTCCTTTCGACGGAGGCCTGAATCTCCGAGTCGATGGTCAGCACCACGTTGAATCCGTCACGGGCCGGCCGATAGCCTCCGTCGGCGAGCCAGAAGGCCTTGCGGTGGGCGTCGCGGATGATGGCTTTGATGCCGTTTTCACCGCGCAGCCAGGTGTCGCACTGATACTCCAGCCCGCTGACGCCGCTGCCGTCCGGCGAGACAAAACCGATGAGCCCAGCGGCCAGCGTGTTCATCGGATAGGTGCGATAGGGCTCGATGAAGACATCCAAGCCATAGATGCCGGCCTGGCGAATACGTTCGGCCTGCTCATCGGATACGCCGCGTCGGACCACGAAGAATCGGCGGTCTCCGGCGGCAAGGAGGTCCGGCACGATTTCGTTGGGGTCCATCTGGAGGATGCTTGAGGCCGTGCGGGCAGCGGCCGTTTTGTCGGGTAACACTTGTGGGTCGGCGAAGACGCTGTTGCGCAAGGTCGTCCCGGAAATGATGCGGCCGCGGCAGTCCACGATGAGCCCCCGCCGTGCGATGAGCGGGATGATCGAGCGTTGCTGCCGCACGGCCCTGGCCAGGAGGTTGGGGCCGTCGCTGGCGTTGATGTAGATCAGCCGCCCGACCAAAGCGAGGAGGGCGAGCATGACCGTTCCGATCAGGAGTTGTGCTGCGAGATTTGAGAATCGCGACCGCAAGGCATCCATTCCTCAGTCAGTCGTTCGCGGCGATGCGCTGCCTCGTTTGTTGTCGGGCCGATCACAAACCGTCGGCCGAGGTTCTCCCCGGTGGAAAGACATCAAAACCCAGTTCGGCGGCGCGGCGTCGGATGGCCTGCGGCTCACGAAGCCTGGCAAGGTCCAGTTGCTTCGCCCAGAGCTTCTGTTCCAGCGTGATGTTCTGCTGATGCAACTCCTGAATGCGGTTTGCCGCCTGGGCGGATTTCTGTCGGACCACAACGATCGCGATTCCAACCGCGACCAACATCAAGAGAACGAGCAATGCCCTGGGGACAGTCATCGTGAAGGCCTCGGCGGTTTTGCTCTCCCGCAGGCGTGCGTCAATTCATCGCCTCCCGGTCAGGCGCATCCTCTCAGGGCAGTATTTCATCCGCGGCGGTGAGCGTCAGCGCGGCCGTGGACGCGCCCAAGCCGCTTTTCCTCAGCGGCAACCGAATCTTCATGCCGGGCTTGATCTTGTTCTTGTTTTGGATGATGTCCTTGTTGAGCAGGTAGATTTCGACGAAGCGCCCTTCATCGCCGAGTTCGCGCTGGGCAATGCGGCTGAGCGTGTCCTTGGTCCGGACGCGATACCATCTGAAATCGGAAGGGCGGGCATCCGATCGGCCGGCGTCCGTTGCGTCGGCGGCATCACGTTGCGCCCGGCTGCGGTCCGCGACGGGAACGGCCCTGGCGTCCATGGGGATCGGGATGCGAACCTCGGTTTCCCTCGCCGCAGATCGATTTGTCGGAATCTCTTGCGGAGCGAAGTGGCTAACCGGCTCAAAGGCGATCTGTTGGGTGACATCGAGTTGAGGAATCTTCAATTCGTCCTTCGCGCGTACTGAGTGGATCGAGTTCAGCACATCGCGATTGGCGTTGAAAATCGCATCGACCCGCGCCGGTGTTGAACGTCCATAGTATCGAGCCGCGATTTTGCCAAGGCTTTCGCCGGGTTGGACGGTGTGAACGGCCATGACTTTCATCGACGTGTCAGCCTGCCGGGTGTTCCGACTCGGGGACGTTCGTGATCGGTCGGGTTGGGGGTCCACGTCGTCTTCGACGGGCGGCGTGGAGGACGTTTCGGAGGGTGTTTCGAGGGCAGCGGCCAAGGCCTGGTTGAGCGACATCGACTCGGTTTCGAGCGGGCTGGTGTCTTCTGCAACCGTCGATGGGCTGATCTTGGGGGCGTTGAGGCGGTCCACCACGGAGGCGGGCAGGGGGGAAATGGGATCGCCATCGGCCGGGATGGGTTGACCGGAGGACGTGGCATTCAAGGCCACGTTCGTGGGTCCACGGTCCGCCGGCTGGATCGGACTCGGCAAATCTGACGCCACAGGCAGCCGGCCGGCGCGGGAAAGCGGCTCATCACCCTGGCCGAGCGGGTTGTCATCGGCCCCCGGCGCTTTGGCGATGGTCAGGGTCGAGGGCGGCTGAATCTTATTGGAAGAGCCCTTTTCCGAGAGGATGATGGCGAAGAGGATAATGAACGCCAGACCGACGAGCAGACCGATTTTCGTTTCCTTGGTCACAGTGAAGCACCTCCGTGTGCCTGGTTAGGGATATTACCCGAAGCAGATCATATTTCAAGGCCGGGAACGAAACTCGGCCACGCGCATTTTTGCTGAGCGGCTTCGAGGGTTCCGCCGCCGCTCATCCTCATCCGGAACCATCGGCTTTTTGGTCAGGAGCTGATAGACGCCTTCGCGGGCTCTCGACCGAAAGTCCACCTTGACGAGACGATCCTCGCCGCTGTGGAAGCTGATGATCACCACTCGGCCCTGGTCGCGGAGCACATTCGGCAAGAGCTCCAAGAGCCGGCGCAACGACTCAACCTCTCGATTGACCGACATGCGCAGCGCCAGGAATGTGCGTGTCGCGGGGTGAATCCGCCCGTGATGGGCATCCGGATTCTCGCCGACCGCCGCAGCCACCAGCCGGGCCAGCAGCACCGTGCTGTTGATGCGGCCCTGGCGGCGAACCTGACATATACGCTTTGCAATTCTTCGGCTGTGGCGCTCCTGGCTCTGAAAGTAAAGTAAGTCGGACAGTTCCCCCTCAGTCAGCCCGTTGACCAGATCGGCAGCGGTGGTTTTGCCCCGCCGATCAAGCCGCATGTCCAATGGGCCGTCCACCTCGAAGCTCAGGCCCGACGCCGGGTCGGCAATCTGGTTGCTGCTAACGCCCAGGTCGGCCAAGACGCCGTCGACCCTCGGAACGCCCAGGTCCGCCAGGATTGCCGCAAGATCGGCAAAATCGGCCTGTTTCAGATGAATTCGGTCGGCAAAGGCACTCAGGTGCGATCGTGCCAACGACAGGTTTCGGTCGTCGGCATCCAACCCGATCAGCCGCATTTCCGGATGCCGCTCCAACAGCAGGGCGGCGTGTCCACCGAGGCCGAGTGTGCAATCCACCAGGGTGCTCGGCAAGAGGTCGTCAAAGGACTTGAGGACTTGTCGAACCATGACGGGCGTGTGTTCTGCGGCCGATTCGTTCAACGGGCGGAATCCTCCAGTTTGGTCCGCATAGCAGACCCTACATCTAATCAACCGGTTTAGCCCAACTCACTTCGCAGGGCGGCGCGGAGTCGAGCAAGGTTGCCCTTGGGATGCAGGGCAAAAAACCACTCTCGACTTGTGGCGATTTTGTTGTGTGCCGATCTTGCAATAATCTCCGAGATTCGACGGGCGTTCTCTTCGCGCAGCTCCGGCGCCGCTCGCATCAATTCCGAATTGGCCCGACGAATGTCGTTGAACGCCGCCAGCCGGGCCGGTCGGTTTCTCGATCGCTCGCGTCGAAGTTGATCCGACGTCCCAACCGCCGCAGCCCGATCCGCGATCAGTTGTCGAATCTTCGGTTCACTGAGGTCGTCGGGCAGGTAACGTTGCGGGTTGTATTGCAGGTCGCGGGCCTTGTGCCGGAGGTCGCGGAGATCGGTGTCGCCGATCTTATATCGTTTCAGCGGCAACCTGAGCGTTGCCGAGATGCAGGCGTAGGCCGGCGGCTCGATTCCGAAGTAGGCGCGGATGAGGTCGTCGGTGATCTGATCATATTTGGCCCCCCCGATGCCATGGATGAACAGGTCACAAGCGAAGAGTCGGGCGAACATGGTTTGGGCCAGGGCCCGTGGGCGGATTTGCCAACTGGACCCCGGCTTTCGCCGGGGTGACGATTCTCCAAGGGCCACGGCCAGCGCCGAGGGGCAATCGTCCCGGAGGTCGGAGGGTGAGACGGCGCCTGCCGATTCTGCGCCGCTCCAGAGGCGGAGCCTACCGTTCGCCTCTCGCGAGACAGCCAGCCGTTGACGCGGCTGGTCGGGATTCACCATCCAGAACGGTAGCTCGATGCGGTCTTCTTCGATGAACAGGTCCGGAATCGGGCGGTCATGGCCGCGGATGCCCCGGCGGGTTCGATAGCGGCCCAAAGCCTTGTTGTAGGCTCTGGCGAATGGTTCCGCGTCAAGGAGGAGATGAGCCACGAACGCCGATGCCGATTCGTGGTAGCCCGCGGCAGTGGGAGTGAACAGGTCACTCACTCGCACGAACGATGGGGATGCGACGTCCAGCGCCTGCTCGATCGCCACCATGCCCTCCATCCAACGCTCGACGTAGTCGACGCCGCCTTGTCGGCTGACCGCTCTCGGATGGAGGAAATCAGCCTCGAACGAAGCGAAAGCCGTGTCAGATGAGCGCCAAGGCACCGGAACCCCGGCGAACAGCGCGGCATAGTCCTCGGCCGGCAGGTCGGTGAGATGCTCGTAGGAGCGGCCATCCAGGGCGACGGCGATGGCGGACGTCCGCGCCCGACACAGCGGCCCGGACTCGTCGGGCCACGGTATCGCGATCCGATGGGGGACATCGCTGTCCACCACCAGGAAGTGAGCCTCCCCGCCGGCGCGCCGAGCCAGGACCGATGTGCCGACGGTCTTTGCCCAAACCCCCGAATGGAAAAACGCCGGCTGATGCCCCGTCATGAACACCAAGCGGGTCTTCCGTTGCGAAGCCGACCATTCCCTGGCGGGCCGGCCCATCAGAAGGAACTCGTAGCGCTCCTGTTGCCGGCGGTTTTCCTCGGCCAAGCCGAGCAGGGCATCGGCCTGCGGCCAGATCAGCGTTTCGCCGTCGGCGGTCGGAGCCGCGAGGGCATCGATTTGGGACTCAGGTCGCGTCGTGTTCACGGGTGTTTGCCGGGGTCCGCGAATGGTCCAGCAAGGTATCGCACAGGCTCAGCCATCGATGACGGTCGCCGATTCGCAGGGGACTGAACAGCAGGCGGCGGACTTCATCTTCGCCAGTTCGGTGTGGAAGACGTCAAGATAGTGCTGCAAGCGGGCGCGCGGATCGTCCAGATGGCCGCCGAAGTGGCGCGTCGGGTCGTTATAAATGAGCCGGACGGGTAACTCGCAGATTCGCAATCCGTGGTGGGCCGCCTGAATCCAAAACTGTATCGGGAACGCATAGCCGGGAATCGTGAGTCGCAGCGGCCTGAAGGACGCGACGCGATATGCCTTGAACCCGCAGAAAGCATCCGTAAGGTTCAGACCCAGCGTTTGATTCAGCAGGTCCGTGATTCGCCGGTTGATCCGGCGACGATCATCCGGCGGTGCCGTGTTTCCCGGCATGTCGACGAGATAGCGCGAGCCGGAAATGATGTCCGAGTCATCCTGCTCAGCGCGCTCGATGAAGCTGGGGATACGCGCAGGTTCGTGCTGGTCGTCGCAGTCGATGGTGATAATCCAGTCATATCCGTGTCGGGCGGCATGATCGAATGCGTCGATCATGCTTCGTCCGTAGCCCCGATTGACCGCGTGGCGGATGACGGTGATTCCCTTTGTGGCAGCGAGAATGTCCGGCGTGGCGTCGGTTGAGCCGTCGTCCACGACGAGCACGTCGTCGTCAAGCAGCCGAATCCGGGCCAGGACATTTTTGACGTGCCGCTGCTCGTTGAAGACGGGGACTGCGATCAGGATTCGCACGCGGTATTCCCTCCCGTTGGGGCCGATCAGCCCATCCGGCGGCTTGGGAAGATCATAAGATCGAAATCGCGCCAGTCAATCGGCAAGGCCGCTGTGCTCGCCGCCCACGGCATTCCTGAGCGATCCGGCGGCTTTCCTGCCGATAATAAACGATGTGTGGAGGGTAGGTGCCGAAGCACGGGGACCGTGTGTGTTCTCACGACGCAGAATCGAGACTGATGGATAAGAGCCGCCGCCAACCCAGTTCGACGTTCCCCAGATCGGGCCTGCGGCCGGACCGACTCCCGCGCGGATCGATGCGAGTCGGGACACGTGCGGCTGTCGTTTTCTGTGCGGTCTGGTTTCCATGCGGATGCGTGGCAGTGCGCGGCGCGCTTGTGGACCCGATCCGGCGAACGATGGCCCGGCAGTACGTCAACGAGGGTGAGCGCCTCCTGAATTGGTCGCGGCCTCGAGAGGCGCGGGCCGCATTTCGGTGCGCGGTCGAAGCGGATCCGCAGAATGCCTCCGCTCATGGTCGGCTCGGTGAGCTTCTCGCAAGAGACTGCAAGTATGACCAGGCTGCCGAAGAATACCGACTCGCGCTGCGGTCGAATCCCAACAACCTCGACTATGCGCTGGGACTGGGCGACAGCCTTCGGCAGTCCGCGGAGACGTCCATGCACCGCTCGCAGGATTATGCCGCCGCGATTCGGGCGTATCGTTATGCGCGATCGCTTCAGGTCGACAATGTCCGGGCGGCGATCGGCATGGGGATCAGCCTGGACCGGATCGGAGACCATCGGCTGGCCGTCGACCCCGGAATCAGCTCGTCCGAGCCCTAAGCGCCAGGGCCGGATGTCTAGCGCCTAGGGCTCTGATTCGTTCATCCGCCGCGACGATTGTGTAACGAGTTGCACCAAGCCGACCAGGTCCGGGACGACGAGATCAGGCCGAACCTCGGTCGGTGGCGGCGGCGTCGCGCCCCAGCCGGTTCGACCGCGCCGGCGATCTACCCAAACGGTTTTTAACCCCAGCGCCTGGGCCGGGACGTGATCGTGAAACAGGCTCTGGGCGACGTGAAGGATTTCATGTCGTTCGATGCCCATCCCTGCCAACAGCTCGAACGCCCGCAGGAAGTGTCCGTGACCCGGCTTGTAACCGCCGACGTCCTGGGCCGTGATGACGGCGTCAAATGTCACGCCGAGCAGGCGGTTGGAGTGAGCGAATGAGGCGCGGTCGATGTTGGAAAGGACCACCAACTTGTAGTGTTTGTTTAGCGTTGCCAGCGCCGCCGGCGCGTCGTCAAAGGGCGGCCAATCCTGGACGGAATCCGCCAGGGCGTCGGCGTCGGCCGATGAACTCGGCAGAGCGAGCCTGGCGGCGACGCGACCCTGCACCGAGCGGAGGACGTCGGGATAGGCGGCCTCTGGATTCTCGGCTTGGCAGCCATACTCGGCCTCGGCGAAGGCCGTGAGGAGTGCATCGTCGGATGGGTGAGCGTCGTGTCGCCGGGCCCAGGCGCGGAGCACCGTGAGAATCCCCGTCTCCCAGTCGATCAACGTGCCGTAGCAGTCAAAGGTCAGGGCCTTGAATCTTCGCAGGTCAAGGTCGGGCATGGTTCATTCCTCGGCACAGCTTGCGCAAGATCGCCTGGGCGCTTGTGGCTACGCTTCGGTCGGGTCCTCACGTGCAATGGGTGTGCCGCATTCCGGGCAGACGGCGGACTCGATCTTGTAAAGGGGGTAGCCGCACCGGCGACAGGTCTCCTCCTCGATCTGGATCAAAAAGCGCAGGGCGCAGTGCGGGCATTGCGAACGGCCGGCCGGCAGTTTTTCGGTCCTGCCGCAGCGGGGGCAGGAGATGGAGAGCATCAACTCGGCCGTGTGAACTTCCTGATGGCGTGGAATACTGGAGACGCGATGGAGAATGGGCACGGTGATGGTGCCGCAGGTCGCGAGGATGGCAGTGACGCCGGTCAGCCGCCACCATTCGTCGACGCGGATTTCGAAGAGAATCCCGAGGATGAGTTCGAGGGATAGCGCCAGGATGAAGACAGCAGTGGTGTTCCTGACCCATTCCCACTGGCGTTTGAGTCGTGCCAGTGAGAGCAGGCCGATGAGCGGGAGGGCGACGGCGATCGTCCATGAGATTGCCATAGCCTCGTTGAGGACTTTCCTATACTCATAATTTGCGTTCGTCCAGCGATCTTGGACGAGACTTGGCCAGATTTCCAAGAGGGCGAGGACGAGCGTGGGAAGCAGGGGAATGAAACTGATCGGGCCGATGGGGTGCCAGGTGCGGCGATGCCAGGGCAACGCGGCGGCCAGCGCGAGGATGAACAGGACGGCGACGATGGCCGTTGTTCCCAGGATGCGTTCTTGGAGCCTGCTCATATCCCCAACGGCAAGGCAGTAGATACCGATGATGCCGCACAGGCAGATCGAGGCGATGAACCCGAGCAGGAGCTTGCGTTGGGTTGTTGATTGCATCGACATCTCATCCCCATACTACACCGGGTCGCGGTTGGCGGCGAGCGGGCACTCATTGACTTCGAGGTTTGAAACGGTATCGTGAGGGTTGCTCAAACTCATTGGCGGCGGAAGAACGCGGATCGCGATTGTTTGGAGTGGTCACCAGCATGAAGCTTGCTTTCAGTGGCGTCGGTTGTCCCGCGTGGGAATTGGCCACGATGGTCGAGAAGGCCAAAGCGTACGGCTATCAGGGCATCGAGCTTCGCGGTTTGGCCGGCCAGTTGCACTTGCCGGTCGCGCCGCAGCTTGCCTCGAATCCCGCCAGGATCGCCTGGCTCATGCGTGAGACTGGCGTCGAGCTTCTGTGCCTGTCGACGTCGGCTTGCTTTCACATGCGCGATCCGAAGGGGGTCGCGGAAAACCAGGCGCAGGTCCGTGAGTACGTCGAGCTGGCCGGAGCGCTGGAGTGCCCGTTCGTTCGCGTGTTCGGCGCGGAGATTCCCCGGTTGAAGCTGAAAATTCTCGGCTACGAACGCCGCGAGACGGTGCTGGCCCGCATTGCCCAGGCCCTGCGCGAGTTGGCGTCCCATGCTGCGGCCCATCGCGTGACGATCCTGATTGAAAACAGCGGCGATTTCGTCGATAGCGCGGCGATGTGGTACCTGGTGGACGCGGTCGATTCGCCCGCGGTGAAGTGTTGTTGGAATCCGCTCAACGCCCGAACCCGAAACGAGCGGCCGACCACCTCGATTCCCCGGCTGGGGGCAAAGATCGGCCTGGTTCATCTGAGCGATGGGATTTTTCCGGCCGGCGGTGGGTTTGACGGTCACGTCCTGCCGGGCCAGGGCGACGTCGAGATTCCCCGGCTCGTGCAGCTTCTCAAGGGCATCGGCTATCAGGGCTATCTGTGTTTTGATTGGCCAAAGTTGTGGAACGCATCTTTGGCCGAACCGGACCAGGCATTTCCCGCGGCGGCGGCCTTCTTGCAGCCGCTGCTCGATGAGAAGACGATTCCGATGACGGCCTACAAGACCGACAAGTTTGCCCCCCAATATGATCTTCACGAAGCTGCGGCGCCGTAGTGTCAGCGCATGATCACGACCAGCCCGAAGCGCTCGCGGGGTCTCGGCGATTACGGTGCCGGATCGACGGTGCGGTCCGGGCACTGTGCGTCGGCGTCTTCGTCAACGCAGCGGGATTGGGTTTTACACAGGCAGTTGCTTCTCCGCTACCGGCGGATCGCGCGAGCGACGCCACGCTGATCAAGGCGCTGGGTCGCGGTTTTTTCGATCATCACACGCCGAGTTTTGCGATCATTTCCGATGCTGATCTGCGTCGCGTGGCGCGTCTGGCCCAACACGCGGAAGATACCCTGGCCGACGTCGTTGGGTTTGCCCATCGCCTGGACATGACGCTCCGAACGCCGGCCCGTAAGATGACGGTTATCTATTTCAATCAGTGGACCGACTACAGCCGGTATGCTCAAGCGGCTGGTTTCCGCGTCGATGAGAACGTCCCCGGCTATTACGACGATCGGTCGAACCGCTGCCTGATGTTCAATTACGCCAACGCGACGGTGATTCGACAGAAGCGTGACGAATTACGCGAGATGCTCCGGGAGCGTGCTCGGGCTGACCGCGCAGATCGCAGCGCGACAAGTGAGGCACTCCTGGAGGAGAATCGCCGGCGCGTCCGTGAGCTGGAGCGGCAGATTGACGTCCACCAGCGGCTGATCAGCATGACCGTCGTGCGGCACGAAATCGCCCACCAGGTCATGGCCAATGTCGGCCTCCAGCCGCGCAGCGTGGCGACCCTGCGTTGGCTGCGCGAGGGTCTCGCCATGCAGTTTGAAACGCGGGACGGGGCGAATTCCCACCGCCTGGAGGATTTCCTCGCCGCCGCCGACCGCGAAGCCGATCTAAAACTCTCGCTCCTCGTGAGCAACCCGAAGCGGATCGGCCCGGGTTCCAGCGATCTCGGCGCGCGCTATGCAACGGCCTGGTCGCTCGTTCATTACCTGGTGAACAAGCGGCCTGACGATTTTGCGTCGTATCTCCGGGACCGTTTGGCGGACGACAAGCAGGGGCAGAGGACTAATCGCGAACTGGCAACGTTCGAAGCATCCTTCGGCCCGTTGGACAAGGCGTTTGAGAGCGACTTGCGGAAATACGCCCGGGAATTGTCGCGATAGAAAGGAAATCCCTTGACCGGCAATTTGATCGACGGAAAGGCCCTGGCCGCTGAGTTTCGCGCATCCGTCGCGCAGCGGGCAGCCGCCCTGCGCCAACGGGGGCATGCGCCTACTTTTGCAACCGTGATGATCGGGGACGATCCCGTCGCAGCGAGCTATGCCCGATCCCAGACCAGACACGCAGAAAGCGTAGGCATCGAACACCGAATCGTGAGCCTGCCACAGGATGCAACGCTCGTTGCGGCGTCGGCGGCGATCGCGCAGCTCAATGCGGATTCCTCGGTGGGCGGCATCCTGTTGCAGATGCCGGTCCCCGCGCCGCTCGACGGATTCGCCTTGCAGCAGATGATCTCTCCTGCGAAGGACGTGGAAGGCGTGGGGGCGAGGAATCTGGGGCTCCTGACGATGGGGCGGGAGGCATTGGTCCCATGCACGGCGGCCGCGGCCTTCGCCTGCCTGAATGCGACGGGCGTCAATATCTCAGGCGTCAACGCCGTGGTGGTGGGCCGTAGCGTGATCGTCGGCAAGCCGATGGCACTGCTTCTGCTCGGGGCCCATGCCACGGTGACGCAGTGTCACACGCGAACGCGAGACTTGTCGGCCCACACCCGCCGCGCGGAAGTGCTCATGGTCGCCGCGGGGGTGGCCGATCTGATCGGCACGGAACACGTCTCGCCCGGGACGATCGTCATCGACGTCGGAACGCATCGCATCCCGGACGCGGGTTCCACTGAAACGGGATCGTTCAAGATCGTCGGAGACGTGCGGTTTGACGAGGTGGCCCCCATCGCCAAGGCCATCACGCCCGTGCCCGGTGGCGTGGGACCGGTGACGGTGGCGATGCTGCTGTTGAACGCCGTGACCGCCTGCGAACGCGCGGTGGGTACCAGGGCGACGTAGGGCCCGCCCGACGATTCTGTACTACCTTCGGTGGCAGGGGCGCTCTGCGCGGGTATCATGACGCAGATGCGAGAACCCAACCGCTGGTGAACACCTTAGAGTTACTACTCCGACACCGAATATCTGAACAGTCGAACAAGTTACCGATCAATGCGCCGCATAGTTGACATGCGGTTCCTCGAAATACGCCTGGACAATCTCAGGGCGATTCTGTGTTGCCCGCA